>ENA-OSEO01000161-OSEO01000161.1-sediment-metagenome-genome-assembly--contig:-NODE-161-length-186269-cov-7.349499_pt1 | contig 186269 bp, 125 predicted proteins | sample MGYA00237883_ERZ534232 | MGnify/ENA metagenome assembly ERZ534232
GAGCGTGGACCCCGGATCAAAGCCTGCCCCGGACTCGATCCGGGGTCCGGGGTGACACTTTTTCAACAGCCTGCTAGCCGGCTGCGGCCACGTAGAGAAGGAGACCAGACGGTGAAAGTGGCGTTTCTGGGCCTGATGCAGTCGGGCAAGAGCACTCTCGTCAGCGCGATCAGCGGTCGGGACGTGGGCGGGCCCGGCTCGGTGGCCATCGAGGAGGTCGTCGTGCCCGTGCCCGATGAGCGGCTGGACTGGCTGACGCACCTGTGCAAGCCGCAAAAGACGGTCCACGCAACGATTGACTGCCTGGATGTGCCGGGTTTCTCGTTTCGCGATGAGCATGGCCGGGCCGCCGCGCGGCGGCTCTTTGGCCAGGTGCGGACGGCTGAGATGTTCGTCCTGGTGGTCCGGGCCTTCGGGGAGGATGCCGACCCGGCAGCCGAGCTCAAGGAACTCAAGACGGAGATGCTGCTGGCGGACCTGGAACTGGTGGCCACCCGCGTCGAGCGGCTGGAAAAGCAGCTTCACAAGCCCGGCCAGACGCACGCCCAGGACAAGGCCGAGCTGGCAATCCAACAGCGATTGCAGGAGGCCCTCGAGGCCGAGACCCCCCTGCGGGCGATGATCCACAGCGAGGAAGAGCTGGCGATGGTCAAGTCGCTGGGCTTCCTGACGCTGCGGCCCACGATGGTCGTGGTGAACATCGACGAGGGCGCGATCGGCACGACGATGGATTTGGGCCCCGCGCTGGATGAGGGGACCGAGGTGGTGCACCTTTGCGCGGAGCTCGAGCGGGAGCTTTCGCGACTGGATGAGGCCAGCCGGGCGGCGTTTATGGCCGATTACGGACTGACCGAGCCGGCGGTCAAGAGGCTGGTCCAGGGCTGCTACCGGACGCTGGGGCTGATCAGCTTTCTGACCATCGGCAAGGACGAGGTGCGGGCCTGGCCCATCCGCCGGGGCACGACTGCCCACGACGCCGCCGGCAAGGTCCACAGCGACATCAAGCGGGGCTTCATCCGCGCGGAAACCGTTTCCTATGAGGACCTGCGGGCCTTGGGCGGCGAAAAGGAATGTAAGGCCGCCGGCAAATACCGCCTGGAGGGCAAGAGCTACATCGTGCAGGATGGGGACATCATCAATTTTCGCTTCAATGTGTGACCCTTGGAGCCGCCAGGAAGGTTTCGCGCTCGCCTTTTTCTCGTCTTCTCCACGCCGCCTCAGGTGTGCAGCCTGTTTATAATTCTTTATGAAAAAAGAGCTTGCAGCCGATCGCCCCGTGAGCCGCCGTTTTGGAGTGTCGCAAAGCCATGAATATACTTCGCAATGCTTTGAAAATTTCCGTGGTGAACCGTTTTCCGCTTCGCAGGGAACCGTAAAGCCGATATACTAATCACGTGAGATTGTGCGTTCTGATTGCAGGAGGTGCGCTATGCGGAACCGTCGAACGCCAGAGGCCTTCACCCTGATTGAGCTGCTCGTCGTCATCGCCATCATCGGCATGCTATTGGCAATTCTCATCCCGTCATTGAAGGCAGCCAAGGAAATCGCATCTGTCGCCAATTGCCTCTCGAACCAGAAGGGCTTGGCCCAAGGTTATATTCTCTATGCTGAACAGAATGACGATAACTTTTGCAGCGGCTACGTATTTCAAGATGTGCAGGACCGCAATCCGCCTTCCTGGGTGAAGGCACCACTCGTCTATGACTCGGATGGAAGTCAAGTCTATGTGGGCACGGACCCTGTTCGCTTGACCCAAGAGGCACGCAAGAACGGCATCCGGGAGGGGGCGATCTACCCTTACGTCGAATCCGTGGACCTCTACCATTGTCCGGGCGACCGGCGGATCATCAGGGGAACCAGTCGCAGGAGTGGGTCGGAGCCCTTGAGTATGTACCAATGCTTCCGCAGCTACGGCATGCCGGATTTCTACAGCATCCACGTTGACCGGCCCCATGACAACGAAAGGAAGCTAACGAACATACGCATTCCCAGCCAGAAACTCCTGTTCGTAGAAGATCAGTATGATTTGTACTATAACATCGACGGTTGGTCATACTTTCCCTACCGTCAGATGCTCTGGGACCCATTAGGGAACTACCACAACAAGAGTTGTACCTTCGCCTTCGTGGACGGCCATGCCGAACACCACAAGTGGAGAGACAACCGAACCATGGTCTTCATGAGCGACCGCCAGATGGCGGATGACATGGGCTTCGGCAAAAACGTGGAGTTTGTTCCTCGAAATGTCGACCTAGATTGGCTGGATGCACATTACCCTGCAAAGACACGATTGAAGGGTGGCGATTAACGCTTGTGAGGTTCTTGTGTTGGATAGTTGAGGCCACGACACGAATTTGCCGCTCTTTCGATGGTGTCATGACCAGGGCCGACCGAACCCTTTGCCCTGAACCCCGTAAGCTGTTGACTCCGGCCCGGACGGCAGGTGTCGTTTTGCCGTTATACCGGTCAGCACCTTCCATGTTCTGGAGAGGCGAAATACGGCACGACCCGCGAGAACGGACCTCCCTGTTGATTCGATTGCTGGACCCTCCTTAGGCAGATCGGGGCACTTGGGCTGATACGGTTTGGCTGGAGGCCCGATTGACCTGCCGGTGATGTGACGACCGAAGCCGCTTGGCTGAATGATGCCGCAGAATGACGCGGCCGCGCAAGACAGCTTGCCGGCGAATTGCCAACAAGGGTGTGGAAATCCGGATCGGCGGTTCTATCATGGACGGGTAGGCCCTGCGCGCCGCGGGGTTCGTTTTTTGGAGCGTCATCAGTGAAGGCACAGGTACTGACGGGCATCCGGCGGATGGAGCTGGTGGAACAGGACCCGCCCCGGATCGAGCAGGATAACGACGTACTGCTGAAGATCGACATGGTGGGCGTCTGCGGCAGCGACGTGCACTACTACGAGACCGGCCGAATCGGCGAGCAGCGGGTCCGGTACCCCCACCGCGTGGGGCATGAGTGCGTGGCCACCGTGGTCGAGGTCGGCCCGGCGGTGGACCGCGTGAAGATCGGCGACGAGGTCGTTATCGAGCCGGCGGTGGTGTGCCATGCGTGCGATCAGTGCCTCGCCGGGCGCGAGAACACCTGCCGCAATCTCAAGTTCCTGGCCTGCCCCGGCCAGTTGCAGGGCTGCCTGTGCGAACAGATCGTCATGCCCGAGGAGTGCTGCTTTCCCACGCACGGCAAGTTGACTCGCGAACAGGCCGTCCTGTGTGAGCCGTTGGCCGTCAGCGTCTACGCCGTGCAGCAGTCGCGGATCGGGGCGGGCAAGGCCGCCGCGGTGCTGGGTTGCGGGCCGATTGGGCTGGGCTGCCTTCTGGCGGCCCGTGCCGAGGGCGTCGAGGCCCTCTACGCGACGGATATGCTGGATTACCGTGTTGCCGCCGCGGCTGATGGGGGACACGCCGCATGGGCGGGCAATCCCGACCGCGAGGATATCGTCGCGGCGATCCTCGAACGGCAAGATGCGGGGGTAGACGTGGTCTACGAGTGCTGCGGCGAGCAGGAGGCCGTCGATCAGGCGATCGAGCTGCTCAAGCCGGGCGGCGCGCTTATGCTCGTGGGGATCCCGCGTGTGGACCGGATCAGTTTCGTGATCGACCGGATGCGCCGCAAGGAGATCACCGTCATCAACGTGCGACGCCAGAACCACTGCACGGCCAAGGCGATGGACCTGCTGGCGTCCGGCCGGATCGACGCCGACTTCATGGTGACGCACCACTTCCTGTTCGAGCAGTGCCGTGAGGCGTTCGATCTGGTCGCCCGTTACGATGACGGCGTGATCAAGGCCATGATTACAATGGAATAGCGCGCCGGCGCGACATGGCGATGTCTGCACAGACCGACTCAAAAAACCGGCGGACCGCGAACAGGGCGTGCATCCTCAGCATCGGCAACGAGCTGCTCAGCGGGCTGACGGTCGATACAAACGCCGCGTGGCTGGCGGGCCGGCTGGCCGATCTGGGCATCGACCTGCTGGGCGTGCGACTGCTCCCCGATGATCTGGATGTAATCGTCCGAGCCCTCACGGAGGCCGCCGAGCAGGCGGATATTGTCCTCGTCACCGGTGGCCTGGGCCCGACGGATGACGACCTGACGCGACAGGCGATGGCGCGGTTTCTCGGCGTGGACCTTGAGCTCCGACCCGACCTGCTGGCTCGAATCGAACGGTTTTTCGCCCATCGCGAGCGGCCGATGGCCCCCACGAATCGCATCCAGGCCCACCTGCCCGCGGGCAGCGATCCGCTGGACAATCCCATCGGAACGGCCTGCGGCATCCGCGCCGAACGCGAGGGGCGGGCGTTCTTCTGTCTGCCGGGGGTGCCCTCGGAGATGAAGCGGATGTTCAACGATACCGTGGAGCCGGAGTTGGCGCAGCGCGTCCGGACCGGGCCGGTGATCGTCCGCCGTCGGCTCCGCTGCTTCGGCGCGGGCGAATCGGACATCGCCGCCCTGTTGGGCGACCGCATGCAACGGGGGCGAAACCCCCTGGTCAACAGCACCGCCTCGAACGGGATCATCACGCTGCACATCGTGGCCCAGGCTGAGGACGCCGGCCGGGCTCAAGTCATGATTCGAGCCGAGGAGGCCGCTCTGCGGAGGATGCTCGGAGAGTTGGTCTTCGGCGATGAGGAGCAGACCCTGGCCGAGGTGACCGGCGAGTTGCTGGTCCGGCGGGGCCTGCGTCTGGCCGTCGCCGAATCCTGCACCGGCGGCCTGATCGGCAAGCTGTTGACGGATGTGCCCGGCGCCAGCCGATACTTCCTGGGGGGCTGGATTACGTATAGCAACGAGGCCAAAATCCGCGACCTGGGTGTTCCCGAAGCCCTGATCGGCACTCACGGGGCCGTTAGCGAGCCCGTGGCAGAGGCGATGGCCCGTGGGGCTCGGCAACGGGCCCAAGCGGACCTTGCTGTGGCGACCACGGGCATCGCCGGGCCCGAGGGCGGCAGCGAACAAAAACCGGTGGGATTGGTATATATTGCCGTGGCCGAGGCCGATGAGTGCCGGGTCCGTCGCTTCGTCTGGCCGCATTCCCGCCCTGCTGTCCGTTTGCGAGCGGCCCTGACGGCGATAAATGAACTCCGTTTGCGATTGCGGAATTGACCGCACCGGGAATCCATGGTATACTAAGTGCTTTGGGCGGGCTCTTCATGATTATGGATGATTGAACGGATGATGGGACAAGTGCCCTCCCCGGGTCCTCCCGCCGGACGCGGGGAAGCATGACCGAGGCGCAGGCCTCGGATCAACCTGCCCGGGCGCCGATCCGAGGGTGGGACCGACCGAGTCGTGTGACTTGGGTTTCATGAGCCGTTCAGAGGCCATGAGGACATCACAAAGGCGATGGCACGCAAGCGCAGACATTTGGGTGAAATCCTCTACCGCCGCAAGCTGGTGGACAAGCCCAAATTGATCCAGGCCATAAAGAAGGGCAAGGCCGAAAAGAAGCGTCTCGGCGAGGTCCTCGTCCAGACGGGACTGCTGACGGAGGACCAGGTGGCCGAGGCTCTGGCCGAGCAGTTCGGTTACGAGTACGTCAATCTGGACCAGGTCGAATTCTCCCAGAGCACGATGAAGCTGATCCCGGACGAGCTGGTCAAGAAGCACTTCGTGCTGCCTCTGGGTCGTGAGAACGGGCGGCTGAAGGTCATTCTCGGCGATCCGTTGAACCTGGACTTGCTGGACATGCTGCAGTTCCGGCTGAACACGGAGATTCAGCCCGTCCTGGCCGCGCCCTCCAAGATCCGCACGCACATTCTGCACACGATGGACGAGGTGCGCAGCAGCATCGACGCGACGGCCGCCGAATTGACGGCACAAGGGCATGCCATCGAGGCCGAAATCCGCCGGGCCCAGGCCAACGAGGCGGACGACGACGAAGGCCCGATTATCCGACTGGTGAACCTGATTATCGACGAGGCCGTGCGTCTGCGGGCCAGCGATATTCACGTCGAGCCGATGGCCGACCGCGTGCGGGTGCGCTACCGCATCGACGGCGTGTGCATCGAGCGTGACAACATCCCCAAGACCATGCAGGCGCCGTTGATCGCGCGAGTCAAAATCCTCTCGGGCATGGATATCGGCGAGCGACGGCTGCCCCAGGATGGACGTATCAAGCGGACCGTCGACGGCCAGGATATTGACTTTCGCGTGTCGTGTCTGCCGGCCTACCACGGGGAGAGCACGGTGCTGCGTATTCTGCGCCCGGAGTCGGTGAACATCGGCATTCAGGCCATCGGCTTCGAGCCGGAGGACTACGAGCGGTTCGTACAGATCATCAAGCGGCCCAACGGCATCTTTCTGGTGACGGGGCCGACCGGTAGCGGTAAAACGACGACCCTGTATTCGGCCCTTCAGGAACTCAATCGGCCCGACAAGAAGATCATCACGGCCGAGGATCCCGTGGAGTATAACATCGCCGGCATCAACCAATGCCAGGTCCGCACGGAGATTAACCTGACATTTGAGCGGATTCTCCGGTCCATGCTGCGTCAGGCTCCGAACATCATTCTGATCGGTGAGATTCGTGACGGCGTGGTGGCCGACATCGCCATCCAGGCGGCCCTGACCGGGCACCTGGTGTTCAGCACGCTGCACACCAACGATGCTCCCAGTGCGATCACCCGACTGATCGACATGGGCGTCAAACCGTTCCTTGTGGCCAGTTCCATCCAGGCGATCATGGCCCAGCGGCTGCTGCGCGTGATCTGCAAGGACTGCAAAACCGTGGATGAAAACCCCGAGCCGCACTACCTGCGGCTGCTGGGCATCACGGCCGAAGACCTCAAGAAGCATCCGGTCTACAAGGGCGCGGGATGTGCCAGTTGTCAGGGCACGGGCTACCGTGGACGAATTGCCATTTTCGAAATGCTCGAGATGAACAACGAGCTGCGGGAGCTGGCGTTCCAGCGGGCGCCGGCAGGCGAGCTGCGACGGGCGGCCATCGCCAGCGGCATGAAGACCCTCTTGCAGGACGGGCGAATCAAGGTGTTCAAGGGCATCAGCACGCCCCAGGAGGTCGCGAAGGTCACCCAGGCCGAGGGCCTGGTGGTTGACGAGGTCCAATCATAAGTTCTGTCTGAACAGGTTGATACGGCTATGGCCAAAGAATCCAGGCTTCACATTGATCGGTTGTTGGAAGCGTGCATCAAGATGGGCGGTTCGGACCTCCACCTGGTGGTGGATCGGCCGCCGGTGTTGCGGATCAGCGGGCGACTGCGGTCGCTGGACACGAAGGTGCTCGAGCCGGACGACACCGTGTCCCTGATGAAGAGCATTACGCCTGAAAAGAACCAGCAGGAGCTCCAGGAGGTCGGCGGGACGGACTTTGGTTTTGCCTTCGGCGACGCCGGCCGCTTCCGTACATCGGTTTTTCGCCAGAAGGGGCACGTATCGATGGTGCTCCGCTTGATCCCGTCGGAACTGCTGAGCTTCGACAAGATTGGTCTGCCGCGAATCGTTGCGGCCTTGTGCCGACGGCCTCGCGGCCTGTTTTTGGTCACCGGCCCGACTGGAAGCGGTAAAACCACCACGCTGGCCAGCATGATCAACTACATCAACGAAAACCTCGACCGGCATATCATCACCGTCGAGGAGCCGATCGAATACTACCACACCCATAAGAAGTCGATCATCAACCAGCGCGAGGTGGGGATTGACGTGCCGACCTTTGCCGAGGCCCTGCGGCGGTCCCTGCGTATGGACCCGGACGTCATCCTGGTCGGCGAGCTGCGGGATCTGGAGACCATGGAGGCCGCTATCACGGCCGCGGAAACCGGGCACTTGGTGTTCGGCACCCTGCACACCACTGGCTGTCAGGGTACCGTCAACCGAATCATCGACGCGTTTCCCGTCAGCCAGCAGGAACAGATTCGCGTTCAGTTGAGCACCAACCTCATCGCCGTCCTGAGCCAGACACTCTGTCCGGTCAAGACCGGGCGAGGTCGCGTGGCCGCCTATGAGTTCATGATCTGTACTCCGGCCATCCAAAACCTCATCCGCGAGAATAAGGTCTACCGCATCGAATCCAGCATTCAGATCGGCAAGAAGCTGGGCATGCAGCTCCTGGACGACCACCTCTGGCAGCTTTTCGCCACGGAGCGTATCGCCCTGGACGAGATGCTCGACAAGGCCCGCAACCCGTCTGAGCTGCTCAAGAAGGCCGAGACCGAGCTGGGGATCCACCCCGAGCAGATGCGTAAACAGCTTCGTGAGGTCGGTCTGGAAGACGTCTTGGGCACCGAGGTCGACGAGCACCACTTGGGCGCGAACGGCCAAGGGAAGCGCCGTAGGTAGACGGGGGTCATAAACACACGATGGATGACCAGAGAATGTCCTTGAAATGACGTATCTTCAAGTAGAAATGTCGCACATACCAGGTGTCGGTCCTTTTTACAAGCCAGAAATCGTTTATTCCTGTGGTGTCTTGACCATCCGTTGCCGAGACGATTCTTCAGACACCCCAGGCTGTCTTGTCTTCGAATGGCGCAAGAGGAGGAGCAGGGGATGGACTTGCGATGTCCCAGAAGCCAGGTGTCGCACCATTTTTTGACTTGATTTTTCTAGATTGACGGGCCTATAATAAAAGTGGAGTGTGCACTTCGGCTTTGATGCTCTCACGACAGGGCTGCAATGCCCCGCCAGAGAGAGCCGGTCATGGTGGCCGAGAACGGGAGATATGAATTATGGATAGCATCCCGCCCATCCGACAGCTCAAGGGCCGGAATCTGGGCCGCATCCTGATCAAGATGGGGGTCCTGACCCGGGATAAGGTGTCCGAGTGCCTCCAGATCCAGCAGGAAAAAGGCGGCAAGGTTAAGCTGGGGAAGATTCTCCTGGACAAGGGGCTGGTTGATGAGAAGCAGTTGAACATCGCCTTGGCGGCCCAGCGGGGCATGGAGTACGTTGACTTGGGGCGTCGGGAGATTCCCAAGGGGGTCTTGCAGCACGTGCCTGCACAGATGGCTCGGACCTATCGGGTAATCCCGTTTGCCTATGATGCGGCCCGCAATGAGCTGACCGTGGCCATGGACAACCCGGACAACTTCCGGGCGACGGATGACCTGGCGACGCTGACGGGTTTTTCGGTCGTGGCGAAGGTGGCCGACAGCAACGCCATTCAGGAGGCCTTAAACCGTTACTACGCGGAGTCGGAGGAAAGCATTAACGATCTGATCTCGGAGATTTCCGAGGATGGGAACCTGGCGACGTTCGAGGGACGTGACAAGAGCATCGACCTCGAAGAGCTCAAGGAGCTTGCGGAGAGCAATCCCGTCAAGAAGCTGCTCAATCTGGTGCTCTTGCAGGCGATCCGCGACAAGGCCTCGGATATTCATTTCGAGCCCTTCGAGGATGAATTCAAGATGCGTTATCGGATCGACGGCGTGCTGTATGAGATGGTGCCGCCGCCGAAGCACATCGCCGTGGCGTTGAGTTCGCGAATCAAGGTCATGGCCAACCTGGACATCGCCGAGCGCCGTCTGCCGCAGGATGGACGCATCCCGCTGACGGTGGGCGGCAACCCCGTGGACCTGCGCGTCAGCGTGTTGCCGACGATGTTCGGCGAGAGCGTGGTGCTGCGTGTGCTGGACCGGTCGCAGGTGGACCTCCGGCTGGACATGCTGGGGGTTCGCGAACGCGACTTGAAGAAGATCAAGCAACTGATCGAGAAGCCCAACGGCATCGTGATCGTGACCGGACCGACCGGATGCGGCAAGACGACCACGTTGTACTCGGCGTTGAAGGAACTGAACACGATCGATCGCAAGATCATCACCACGGAGGACCCCGTCGAGTACGACATCGACGGACTGATCCAGGTGCAGATGCGATCGGACATCGGTCTGACGTTCGCCCGGTGCCTGCGGTCCATTCTGCGTCAGGACCCGGATATCTGCATGGTGGGTGAAATCCGCGACCTGGAAACGGGAGAGATCGCGATTCAGGCCTCGCTGACGGGGCACCTGGTGTTCACCACGGTCCACACCAACGATGCGCCGAGCACGATCGCTCGTCTGGTGGACCTGGGGCTCGAGCCGTTCCTGGTCACCGCGACCCTGGAGGGCATCGTCGCCCAACGGCTGGTGCGGAAGATCTGCACGAACTGCAAGACGCCGTTCGAGCCGACGGAGGAAATGCTCATGGAGCTGGGCCTCCGGCCCGAGGACGTGGGCGGTAAGCAATTCTACTACGGCCGCGGATGCGAGATGTGCAACGGCACGGGGTATAAGGGCCGGACGGGCATCTTCGAGATCATGGTGCTCAACGACGAGATCCGTGATCTCATCATGAACCGCGCCTCCACGGCCATTCTGCAGGAGGCCGCCCGCCGCGCCGGAATGACGACGCTGCGGGAAAACGGCCTGGATCTGATTTACGATGGGATCACGACGATTGAAGAGGTGGCCCGTGAGACATTGGCGGCGCAAGAGTAGCCGGGCCGCAAGCCGCGGCGGCCACAGGATATGGGGGGGCGGGCCGTTGCCCGGACCCCGATGGGAGGTGATCTGAGATGCCGGTTTTTCAGTATCGAGCATTGGATGCGGACGGCAACGAGGTCAAGGCCGAGATCGAGGCCCTGAGCAACAAGGAGGCCATCAGCAAGATCCGCAACAAGGGACTGTTTCCCACGAAGGTGACGGCCAAGGGCGGCGCTCGGAAGGTCAAGGCGCGTCGCGAGGCCACGCCCAAGCGCCGTAAGAAAACGGGCAAGGTCAAGACCAAGCAGATCTGCCAGTTTGCGCGGCAGCTCTCGACGCTGCAGGACGCCGGCCTGGCGATCCTGCGGTCGCTGCGCATTCTGGAGGCCCAGCAGAAGAAGGGGCGGCTGCGGACGATCATCGGCTACGTGGCCGACGATATCGAGGGCGGCTCGACGCTGTCCGAGGCGATGGCCAAGCATCCGAAATGCTTCGACCGATTGTTCGTGAACATGATCGCCGCTGGCGAGGTGGGGGGCGTGTTGGACATCATCCTGGCCCGACTGGCCGACTTCATGGAGAAGTCGCAGCGGCTGCGGGCCAAGGTGCGGGGCGCGATGGTGTACCCGATCGCCGTCATGTCGATCGCGACCATTATCGTGATGGGTCTGATGATCTTCATCATTCCGGTGTTCGCCACGGTCATCAAGGACATGAGCGACGGGCAACAGGGCCTGCCGTGGCTGACGCAGACCCTGCTGAACATCAGCGACTGGCTGACCGCGCGCTACGGACTCAATGCCCTGATGGTCTTGTTGATGCCGTTTGTCATCATCGCAACCCTGAAGCTGATACGGCAATTCCGGCATGGTCGCTATGCGTTGGACACCGTCAAGCTGCACATGCCGATCGTCGGCAAGCTGGTGTACAAGATCTCGGTGGCTCGATGGACGCGGACGCTGGGCACCCTGATCGGGGCCGGCGTGCCGATTCTGGAGGCCCTGGCGATCACGCGGGACACGTCGGGCAACGAGGTCTACGCCAAGGTGCTCGACAAGATTCACCACGCCATTCGTCAGGGCGACACCTTCGCCAACCCGCTCCGTCAGAGCAAGAAGGTGGACGCGATGGTCGTGAACATGATCGACGTCGGCGAGGAAACGGGCGACCTGGACAAGATGCTCGAGAAAATCGCCAACAACTTCGACGAAGAGGCCGACGTGCTGGTCAGCTCGATGATGAGCCTGCTGGAGCCGGTCATGATTATCTGCCTGGGGCTGGTGGTGGGCACCATCGTGCTGGCGATGTTCATGCCGATGGTGCGGCTGATGCAGGTGCTGATGTGAGAGGCGCGCCGCGGCGCGACGGACGAGACAACCGACTCGCGGTGAAAAGAGAGTCACAAATGAGAAGGGGCCCGAACATGAGAAGGCAAGGTTTTACGATTGTCGAGCTGCTGACGGTCATGAGCGTGATCGCGATCCTGATCGGTCTTTTGGTGCCGGCGCTCAACCTGGTGAAGGACGCCGCCAACCAGATCCAGCAAGGCGCGCAGTTCCACAGCATTGGCGTGGCGCTGGACCTGTACAAGGCGGAGTTCGGCGAGTATCCGCCCTCGAACGACAACCTCGATGAGTACGACCCGGCCAACAACGCGACCGTGCGGATCGGCAATCAGACGCGGACCGACCAGAACTACTATTGCGGGGCGAACAAGCTGGCCGAGGCCCTGGTCGGATTGGATTTCCTCGGCTTTCACCCGAAGAGCCAGTTCTGGTCGACCGGTGAGGGCAAAGTGGTCAACCTGCAGACCGGCCAGGAGGCGTTCGTCCAGGTGTATGACGCGGTCAACGGCATTCCGGCGATCAACCAGACGGCCGACGAGAACGTCAAGGCCCGCGGCGGCAAGAGCGGCGGTCCGTTCATCGAGCTGGAGAACGCCAATGCGTTTCGTATGCAGGACGTCTACACCGATACGCCGGGGTTCAATGCCAACAGTGTCGTCTTGTGTGATTCCTACGCGCGCAAGCGTAATGCCTTGAGCGGCAGCCGCAAGACGGGCATGCCCATTCTGTATTACCGGGCCCGGAGCCAGTACGTCCAGCAGGACATCAACGACCCGCTCGATATTCAGAATGATATCTACTACTACCCCGACAACTGGCACCTGCTGAACCTGGGTACGGCCGAACAGACGCCGCAACGGCACCCGCTGGCCCGGCAGACGACCATTACCGCTCTGCAGAACCTCGAGGCCTTTGAGGAGATGGTCGTCAACCCGCAGGTCGTGGAAGCGGCGGGGATCAAGCGGCCCTATCGGGCCGGCTCGTACATCCTGGTCAGCGCGGGCAAGGACGGCCTGTACGGCACGGCCGACGACATCACCAACTTCGACAAGAGGGAGTAGACCGTCGGCACGTTGCGATCGGGGTGAGGTTTCCCCATGGGCGTCCTGTTCGCCCCGGGCTTAGGGAAAACGGCATGAACGGCGGGCCAAGACAACGGGCTTTCTCGCTGGTGGAGATGCTGGTCGCCATGGCGATCATCATCCTCTTGGCGGCCCTGGTATTGGGGGTGGGCAGGCACTTGGTGCACCAGTCGCAGGAGCGTCTGACCGAGGGCGCCTTGCAGGTGCTGGCGGCGGCCCTGGAGCAGTTCTACGAAGCGCGACAGACGTTTCCGGAAGCGCCGCCGGGGTTCCGCCAGGCCGATCTGGAGAACGCGCTGCGCCGAGGCCCGCAAGACAGAGCGGGACCGGACATACAAAACACGTATGCCTCGAGCGAACTGTTGTACTATCGGCTGGATGAGATCCCCGACAGCCGGCGTCTGGTCGAGGCCGTCGCCGACAGTCTCAAGACGGACCTGGACGACCAGGGGCGGCGACGGCGATTCACGGTCCAGGCCACCGGCGAGCAGATCCCGCTGGTGCGGTTTGTCGATGCCTGGGGCCGGTCGCTGCGGTACGTGTACGAGCCGGACACGATGACGTTTCCGATCGTGTCGTCGGCGGGCATCGACGGGCAGTTCGGCACGGCCGACGACCTGAACAGCGAGCCGTAAGCCCGCCGGGACGACGGGTCAGAGAGGATATCGCGATGCGAAATGACAAGAGAATCAGGCGATCAGAGCGACGGGGATTCACGCTGTTGGAGTTGCTGGTGGTCATCGGGATCGTCGCCATGCTCGTGGGGATCCTGTCGGTGGGGCTCAAGAACGTGGTCCGGCAGGCCCGAAGCCTGAAACAGAAGACCATCCTGCGGAGCATGGACACGGGGCTGGAGCTTTTTGCCAAGGATTTCGAGGACTACCCCGAATCGGCGATGACGTCAAACAGCGGCGCGCCGCCTTACGTGTGCGGGGCGCAGCACCTGGTCGAGGCCCTGGTCGGCCGGGATGGCCGCGGCTTCGAGCCGAAGACGAAGTGGTACGCCCCCAACGCCGATCCCACGTTGTACACCGATAACCAGGAAAGCCTGTGGCGTCGCAAGGGCCCATATACGGAACTGAAGGACGCCGGGGCGTTTTTGCTGACGGAATTGTACAACAGTCCTACAACCCCCCTGTTCTCGAACAACACACCCGCCGAGCCGCTCAAACAGCCGCGGGCGCCGGTATTCGCCGACATTTTCCACCTTCGCCGGGTCCCCACCGCGAGTCGGGGGACGGTGTACGTGGGTAACCCGATTGTGTATTTCAAGGCGGACAAGGCCTCGCGGTTTTTCGGCAGCGAGACGGAGCAGCCCGACCATGACAAGTGGATCTACCGATACAGCGATTGCAGTGAGATCTTCGCGTTGGGTTCGGTGAAGGATCCGGCCGTCCAGCACCGATACGCCCCGGACTTCGTTGATCCCGACACGGGCGAAACGGGCCGGGATTTATTCTACGAGGCGATCACGAATCCCACGATGGCCACGGACCGGTTCAGAAAGCCGTACAACCCCGGAAGCTTCATCCTGATCTCGGCCGGGTGGGACGGCGTGTTTGGAACCAAGGATGACGTCACCAATTTCAACTAGAGGTCGACGCCCGGGATGTGCTGCGCTACGGGCGACCGAAACGATGCGGGAGTGATGACATGAGGATTCGCCTGCGGGACAACAGACAGCGAGCCGCCGGTTTCACGCTGGTTGAGCTGCTCACGGCGCTGGCGGTGGTCGCGGTGCTTTTGGCGTTGCTCGTGCCGGCCTTCAACCTGATTACCAAGCAGGCCCTGAACGTGCGGCAGAAGGGGCAGTTCAACCGCATCGAGGTGGCCCTGGAGGCGTTTCGCACGGACTTCGGCGACTACCCGCGATCGCGACCCAACAGTCGCTATTACGGCGCGCAGATGCTCGCCGAGGCGGTCGTCGGCTGGGACGGGTTCGGATTCCACCCGAATAGCGTATTCTCCTACGATGGCACGAACAATCCCGCCGGCGGCGGGACGCGTGTGTACGCCGATCCGACCAGTCCCAATCCCGGCGAGACGTGGGATCAGAACGTCAAGGCGCGCAAGGGTCCCTACCTGGAACTGGAAGCGGCCGGCGCGGTGAAACTGACCAATATGGAGCTTTATCGCCCGAACGTCACGCAACCCCGGACGCAGTGGCCCGCGCCGGCCACCTACGTGCTGGCCGATTCGTTCGGCAAGGTCACCCACGCCAAGACCAAGAAGAAAACGGGCATGCCGATCCTGTACTACAAGGCCAACACCTCCGGCACGCTCCACCCGATGGATGACGCGAACGTGGCCGACGACGATCCCATGTGGCCGCAGTGCATTTTCGACATCCACGACAATCAAGCGTTCTTTGCCTATCAGCCGTACACGCTGTCGGGGACTCAAGTCCCTTCGGAGTCCTGGTACCGGCGGACCAACTGGTACAAGTTTTATGAAGTGACGGCCAACCCCGACCACTTGAACGAGGCGGTGCCCCGTCTGAGCCGGCCCTATCGGTCGGAGTCGTTCATCTTGCAGTCGGCCGGGCCCGATGGGGTCTATGGCACGCCGGACGATGTATTCAACTTTGAATCGAATTGAGTCCTATGCAAAACCCACAGTCGCCAAGGCGTTGGTCTTTGTCATTCCCGCAAACGTCGACGACGCGCCATGGCGGGCGGGAATCCACGGTCTACACACAGAGCATCCACGGCACGTCGACCGTGGACCCCGGATCGAGTCCGGGGTAACAAAAAGGAAGCCGTTTGCCGGCGGGCTAACTGAGCCGATGGGCCGATTCGCTCCAGCCCGGATATAGGAGACCATGAGCCATAAACGAGGCCAATCCGCTTTCACCCTGACCGAGATGCTGGTCGTGATGGCCGTTCTGGCGATCACGTTCGGCCTGGGTCTGCAGGCGGCCAAGATGATCATGGCCTCGTTCGAGTCGGGGGCGAACGTGCGGCATACCATCAGCGCGGGCCTGGCCAACGCACGGGCCCTGGCGATGAAGGAAGGCACCTACGTGGGCGTGCGCTTCCAGCCGAACCGCGAGGGGCGGCAATACATGATCCTGGTCCGGTACGATTACGAGGCGACCGGCCTGGCCAACGGCTTCGTCGCCGTGAACAACCGCCAGCCCACCCCCCTGCCGGAGAATGTCCTTGTGCTGGATACACAGGTCTATGTCGGACCCATCTCGAGCGATGCGAATCTGGACGAAGCCCGTGAACTGATGGACGCCAAGACGTTCTCCGTGGTCTTCGACAAGTCCGGCCGTCTGGTGACCCATGCTGTGCGCGTCATGGTGCGGGACATCCGGTACGTTCCGCCGCCCAACGTGCCGGATTATGAGGCCAGTCGGGATGATGTATTCAACACCATCAACAATGTGACGGTCAATCAGATCGGTCGGTTCATCCAGGATGGCGTCGGCGACGCGAGCTATGCCGACCTCGGTCTGGGTGAGGAGTCGAGCCGCAATTGCTTTATCGTCGTGCAGCGCAGCGCGTTCGAGGCGGTCGATCCGACGAGGCGGTGGAGCCTGTTCTTGAAGGATCAGACCGTGCGGTACGTGAATCCGTTTTCCGGCGAGATCGTCAACCAGGAGGTCCGGCCGTAACCATGAAAGGCATGGCACGCAACAAGGGGCTTTCGCTGACCGAGGTGCTTCTGGCCGCGGGCATCCTGGTGCTGGGGTTCCTGTTGATCGCCGGGACGTTTCCGGTGGGCATCAAGCTGACGAGCCTGGCCACGGAGCGGACGATCAGCCTCATTGCCGCCCAGGAGGCCGCCGGCAAGATCAAGCTGTATGGAATCCAGCCGGAGAGTTTACTGGACCTTGATAATACCGTAGCTGCCGCGGCCGGCCAACCGCCGGGTACTGTAAACCTGCTGTGGGAATACGGGCTGGGGGTGGTGGATCCGAACGGGATCACGGCGTTTTGGCGGCAGGCCAGGGATCTCGGGGCCAGCGACGCGAAGGCGTGGGAGGCGGTCCAAACACACCTGAACGACCTGCGGAGGTACCCGTCGGTGGCCGGCTGGCAGGTGGAGGACTACAGATATCTGTGGGCACCGACCGACCCGGAAGCCCTGAAGCGGCGGCAACGGAAGCTGCTGCTGCCGGACGGAGAGGGGGCGCGGTATTTCTGGACGGCGTTGTGTCGGCGGATACCGATCGGGGGAGGGGCCGGTCGGGATGTGCAGGTGACGGTGTTCGTGGGGCGCAAGGCCGGGGCGGCCGTGTGGTACCCGCGGTATGACCCATCCCTGGCCCAGGGCCCGTGGACCCGTGCGGAGTGGCCCGCACCCGTCCCGGTCATCGTGAAGTGGGGCCCGACGTATGAACCCCTGGAAAACGATGCGGATTTCGCCGGCGCGTGGGTGGATGAGATCCAGGTCGATGCGGACATGTATGCCGACGATGGTAGGCAGGACGTTCCCAATCCATTGATCCGACTGGGTTTCTACTTCAAAGAAGGCATGCGGATCGTGGACGGCCGCAGCGGACGGATCATGCACGTCGGGAAGGTCATCATCGACCGGGGCAATGGGCTGGCCATCATTGAACTGTTGCGCTCCGTCAACGCCACGCCGAACGACCCCAGCGACGATGGGCTTTTCGAGGTGCGAGTGTCCGACCAGGCGAACGGGGGCTCACGTCCTGTTTGGGTCATGCCGCCGGCGCTCAACGATCCGGGCTTTGTGGGTCCAGCCGATGGGCCGCCGATGGTCGGTGGGCGCTATCCGGGCGTGGGCGTTTACCAATGGGTGCTGAGCTTCTGACCGAGATGCGGAAGGATACGTAGACAAACAGTATGCACGCGACATCGAGACAACGCGGTTTCACGCTGACCGAGCTGCTGGTGGCGATCGGCCTGACGGCGGTGCTGGTGCTGGTTTCGGGGATGGTCTTTCGAATGGCCGTCGACGCCCACCTGCGGGCCCAGGCCGCCGGCGAGATCACCCGCAAGCTCCAGGCGATCACGGATCAGCTCGACGCGGATTTCGCCGGCCTGCGCAAGGACGGCGAATTGGTTCTGATCTGGGTCCCCTCCGATGTACGGTATAAGGACGGCGTGCTTTATGATCCCGATGCCAACGGCAGCCCGAATACCGTGGATGACGACAACAACGGCGTGCCCGATCGCTACGAGCGGATGGACCGGCTCATGTTCTTCACGACGGGCGACTTTCAGGCGTACGCCGCCCAGCCACCCCTTCCTGAAACACCGCAGAATCCGCACGGCACAACCGTGCCGGTCCCTGACAAGTGGAGAGCATCCCTGTCCCCGAGTCTGGTTCGTGGCAACCTCGCCCGCGTCTGTTATATGATCGCCAAGAAGGGTGTGACCGCCGCCGGCCGCCCGGCGAACCTGCCCCCTCGCCGTCGCGTTCTGGCCCGTAGCCGGCACATCTTCGTCGCCGACGAGGAACTGACGCACGAGGAAGTCTTCAATCCGTCGACGGCGTTGACGTCCTATCCCCTGGACCCGACGAACCTTCTGCGTTATCCGCTCAACGGTCCGCGCGGTTACTTCAACCGGTTCGAATACGAGAATCTCACGATGCGGCAGTGGCTGGATATCCCGCTGGCCGACAAGGTGGTGATGCTGACGCGGCTGTTCGATGTGCGGGTCTCGGCGACGGGTCTGCCTCCCACAAGCCTTGAGCCCGGCGACGGGCTGTTCGTGGACGGCGACAGCCTGCCGCCGCTCAACGTGCACCAGATGTTCTGCGAGGGGGTGGCCAATTTCAGCGTCCAGGTGTGGATCACGGACCCGCCGAGCGGCTGGACCGGCCCCTGGGTGCCGCGGTGGTACCCCGAGACCGACCCGGACCACGACGGCGACTACAGCGATACGGATTTCAAGCCGGCCGGCGGCCTGATCGACACCGAGAACCTGCCGGGCCTGTATTGGGCGCCGGGGTTGTACCCCGGCCAGACGTTCGAAACGCTCGTGGGCCCGGCGCTGAAGTTCACGTTCACGCTCTACGACTCCAAGGGCGTGTTCAAAGACGGCAAGACATTCACGCACATCATCCGGCTGGGTGAGTGAGGCATGGCCATGCGATCAAGGCAAACCAAGAAGGCGCACAGCACGCGACGGGCGGCGGGATCGGCCCTGATCCTGGTGATCGTGCTGACGGTGCTGCTGAGCCTGGTGGGTGTGCTGTTCGTGATGGTCTCGCGGCTGGGGGAGATGAGCACCAGCACGCTCCAGGCCGAGCGCGACCTCGATGCCGGCGTGGAGGCCGTCGTTCAGCGGATCGAGACGGTGCTGGTGGACGATCTGTTCGGCAAGACGCGTATGGGCGGCCTGTGCGACGGGACGCAGCGGGACCCGACCAGTGCGGGGGCGCTGCTGAACGAGGCCTACGATTACCCCGGCCAGGACGACAAGTGGCTGGGCGATATCGAGCCCGTCTACGATACGCGAGGCCGAGACGATATCACGCTGCACGAGGTCGGCTGGCGGCATCTGAGCGATGTGTATTACGATGTGCCGGGTGTGTACGACCGGCCGCCGGCGGGGCCGAGTGCGGGCGATCCGATGTACGGCATCGGGTTCTATGCGTATGAGGGGCTCACGCGGCGGGAGGCGCTGGACGTGCGGGCCAATCCGATGGGCAATGAGACTTGGGCCGATGCCGATGGCGACGGCGTGTGGGACAGTCTGTGGGTCCGCGTGCCGGGGCTGGTGGCCGCCGATGGGCGGCCCATCTATGCCGCCGTGCGGATCGTGGACAACTGCGGCATGCTCAACCTGAACACGGCCCACTCGCTCTCGCCCGACAGCGAGGGATACTACCTGTCGGCCGTGGACTACACACCGTTTCTGCGGGGCAAGGATCGTGATCCGATCAACGCCACCCCTCCCGACGACTTCACGGACCGGGCGAGTCTGCGCCGGGCGCGACGGCTGGATGGGCTTTTTGACCCGATTACGCACACGGCCCGTCAATACCACGAGCTGGTTCTGATGGGCATTGAGAGCCCCAACTCGAACCTGGAGTTCATGGGCCTGCCTCCCGCGTGGCGCTTGTTCGAGATCGGCGATGAGTTGGAGATTCGTAACCGGTTCCTCCTGACGAGCCTCATCGAAGCCCGGTTCGAAGCCGCCACCGTAGCTTACCGAACGTTTGACCTGAAGCGAGGACAATTCTCACCGGCGCAATCCGGTGAGCGCGTCGTCGAATACAGTCGGCGTACACCGATTGGCGCTGCTGATTTGGCACAGTGGAAGTACCGAGTCAATTCTGAGAACTTCGATGATGCGTCGGGAGGTGACCCAATCTATGCGTGGGGTTATGACCGACGGCACGTGTGCACGTTTTACAGTTTTGATCGGAACATCCGCAGCGGGCGGTATCCGTTGTTGGAGGGTAAGCGCTACGCGCATTTCTTCATGCCGCCGCACGGGACGACGGCGAGCGTGGCGTGGGACTTCCTGAAGCCGACGGACCACCCGATCCCACAGGTCCAGGCCGATCTCCAGAAACGCCAGCGACAGCAGGTCTTGTGGCTGCTGTATGGCTTCCGTGCGTATTTCCTAAAGGAAGAAGGTTTGGACGTTCGGGACGCGGCCCGCAAGTCCGCCCAGATCGTCGTCAATCTGATCGACTTCATGGACAGCAAGGACACGCCCGGCATCTTCCCCGGCCAGGCGAACGCCGGGGGTATTGACGAGGTGACGCGGATCGACCGCACCGTGGTGCGCGGGCTCATCCAGCAGGTGACGGGCATGGACCTGGAGTCGGACCCGGATTACGCGTTCGGCCTGGCGGACGACGACCAGGTGTACGGCTATGAGCGGCAGCCGTTTATTACGCAAGTCTATTGCACCTTCAACGGGCTCCTGGGGGGGATACAGAACTTCGCCGTGGAGCTGGCCAATCCATACAAGGACCCGCTTGACCTGAGCCGTTTTCGGCTTCGGATCGGTGATCGCGAGTACTCGATCAGCGCGGGCAAGACCGTCGATGGCGCCACCGCGCAGGGGGCGTCCAAATTTGTGATGGACAACAACCCCGGCATTTCCGTTCACCCGGATGTCGATTCCACTAGGGAGCGGCATCGGTTGATCGGATTTGATGGAACAAAGATCACCGGCAACGACAGGATCGAATTGCAGCGCCAAGTGCGGGGTCCCACCGGACCCGTCTGGCTGACGGTGGACCAGGTCAAATCCGAGCACCTCAGGCTGATTCTCAGCGACGGCGCGCACAGCCTGCTGCGGGACGACAGTACCGACAGCGCAGGCGGCACCCGCATGGACTGGCGGCTGGCGAACGCTGAGTTGTGGGAGGACCTGGAACCGAGCAATACGAATTATGCGGCAACGCGACTGGGCACCACGAACAACGTCGATCTGAGCGACGAGGGCGAGGGCTATCAGTTGCCCGTGGCCAATGCGTGGACGGCGGCCGGGGACTGGTATGGGGAGGATTGGCTGGCCAACAATGACTGGCCTTACAGCACGTTGGGACGGTTCGGCAAGGTCCTGTGGATCGGCAGCGACGTGTATGATCCGGACGAGGGTGAGCCGAACCCGATCACGACGAAAATCGGCCTGGCTGCGGCCGAGGGTGATGTGCGGTACGATATTGATGCGGCTCCGGAGTTGTTGGGCTACGTCGGGTTTGTCAGCCGGCCCGAGGGACGCCTGCCGGGGCGCATCAATATCAACACCGCAACCAGGGAGGTGATCCGGGCGGCGATTCCACGCAACGACGAGTGGGTCCCGGATGTGAATGATCTGGCCCAGCGGATCGTCGAACGGCGCAAGAGCACGCCCTTCAAGAACCTGGGCGAGTTGCTGGACGTCGACGGATTCCGGCGGTTCATGGACCCGAACAACCTCGGCCCGACCGGTGCGGACCCGGCCGTCGACGATGACTTCGAGGAGCGGGATTGGATTCTCTCGCGGCTGTCGAACATCTTCACGGTTCGCAGCGACGTGTTCACGGCGTATATCGCGGTCCGCGTCGGCGCCCCCTCCTGGGACAGCGCGGGCACACCGGCCGACATGCGGGATGATATCATCGACAACGCGGCGGACCGGCGGATGATCGCGGTTTTCGACCGCAGCCGTGTCGCCGACCCGGCGGACCGGCCACGGCTGGTGGCCCTGCATCCCGTGCCCGAAGCGCGGTGACGCCGGGGGATACTCGTCTCAAGGCTTGACATATCCGGTCGTTTCAGTACGCTTCGTTCATGCAGCGGTCGGGTCGGGTGTACGAGCGGGCCTTCGAGGGCTGGCTGATCGAGAGGCGGGTTCCCTATGTTCCCATGGATCAGGGCCGGCGGCGGCTCTTCGCGCGGAGCCGGATCAAGACCTTCGATTTTCTGCTGTATCCGCGGCGGGGCGGGATTCTCCTGGCTGAGCTGAAGGGGCGTCGCTTCAGGGGAACCACGCTGGCCGGGCTGCGGGGCCTGGAGTGCTGGGTCACCCGCGAGGATTTTCGGGGGCTGTGCCAGTGGCGACGGGTTTTCGGCGCCGGCGGTGAGGAGGTGCGGGCCGCGGTCGTCTTCGCCTACCGCCATGAGCACGTCGATGTTGAATCCGATGGGCATGAGGTTTATGATTTCGGCGAGGCCCGGTATACGTTCTTCATGGTGGACGTGGACGATTACGGGCGTTTCATGAAGCCGCGCAGCGGCCGATGGCAGACCGTCACGTTGCCTGCCGCGGCGTTTCGCCGGGTCGCCGTTGAGGCCGGTCGCTATCTCGTCGGCCCGGACGACCCGGCAGGTCGAGCGTCGGGGAGAGTTCTTTCTGAATAGGCGAACAAAAGTGGAAAACCAGACGGCCTGCGTGACGCGGGTAGTGGACCTCATTGAGGCGGCGGGACGACGCAAGGCCTCGACCGTGGTCATCGCCGGCGGCGACCGGCCGGACGATCTGCGCCTGGTCGAGTCCGCACGGGACCACGGCATCGTCGACCGAATCCTGCTGGTGGGCGACCATGGGGGGATCGCACGAGCGGTCGAAGAGGTGGGGATCGAGATCCCCGCGGGCGATGTGATCGCCGCCGAGGGGTATGACGCCGTCGCCGCGGCGACGGTCGAGGTGCTGCGGGCTGGCGGCGTGGATATCCTGCTCAAGGGCAACATGTCCACGCCGATCCTGAACCGGGCGATGCTGCCCCTGGCGGTGCGACCAACGGCGAGCCTGGTGACGGTCTTCGATGCGGCGCCCATCGCCGATGGGCGGCTGATGCTCATGACCGACGCGGGCGTGACGACCGTGTGCACGCTTGAGCGGCTGGACGACATGATCACCAACGCCGTGGACGTGGCGCGGGAGGTCTTGGGGATGGAGCGGCCACGGGTGGCCGTGCTCTCGGCAAACGAAAAACAGATCACCTCGTTGCCGTCGACGAAGCTCGGGCTGGAGCTGGCCCGGCGCGGGCGGCCCGATGCGTGGGTGTGCGGGCCCCTGTCGTTCGACCTGGCGACCGATCCCGGCTCGGTCACGGTCAAGGGTCTGCCGGATATTCCGAACGCCGATCGCGTAGCCGGGCAGGTCGATATTCTCGTGTGTCCGGGCCTCGACGCGGCGAACATCCTGTACAAGGTGATCACCGCCATGAGCAAGTACGGCCAGGCGTCACTGGCCGGCATTACCATGGGCTTTGACGTGCCGTATATCATCATTTCCCGGGCGGATACGATGGAAACGCGGCTGGTCTCCATCGCCTTGTGCAGCCTGTGGGCCCAGCGGGCCGGGGGCGGTGCAGCGGGCGCGGCGGACGATCCCCCGGCGGGAGATCAATCATGACCGAGCCGAACAATCAGCACTGGGTGTTCCGTGCACACGTGGTGGACCGGGCCGGGGCGCTGACCAGCATCGCCTCGGCGTTCAGCAACGAGGGGATCAGCATCGACACGGTGGTCGGCCACGGCAGCGAGCAGCGGGCGGGCGTGGACGGCAGCGTGGTGCTGACCTTCTGCTGCAGCGAGGCCGAGAAGGACGTCATGGTCCGCAAGGTCAAACGGCTCAGCAAGGTCCGCTCGCTGCAGGAACATCCGTATGATTCGCAGAAGCTGCGTAAGGCCGCGGTCGTGCGGACGACGCGACGCCTGCGCCCGCGCGACGTGGCCGGCGAGGATGCGTTCCTGACCTGCGAGCAGGTGGACAAGGACCGCACGCGCGGATGGACGTACCTGTTGGCCGGCTCGCCTCGCGAGCTGGATCAGGTGCTCAGCCGCCTCGGGCAGGAGGGTATCGTGACGGACGTGGTTTATTCCATCGTCGGGTTATAGGGGTGCCGATGGACCCTTCGATTCAAGAATTGGCCCAGCTCGTGTTCGATGGGCGGCTGCTGGATCGGCCTCAAATCGAGGCGCTCGCGACGGCCGGCCGGGAGCACACTGAGGACCTGTTCTATTGGGCCGACGCCATCCGGCGGCGGTTCTTCGGCAATCGCGTGCGGGTGTGCTCGATCGTGCCGGGGCGGCTCGGCGGCTGCGATCAGGATTGCGCGTTTTGCGCCCAGTCCATCCGGTACGATACGCCTGTTGACAAACGGGCGCGGACGACGCCCGATGAGGAGATTCTGGCCGCGGCGGCCCAGGCGCGGGCGTCTGGCGTGCCGAACCTGGGGATTGTGTACTCCGGCCGGGCGATCACCGAGCGCGAGTTGCAGCGGCTGGAATCACTGGTGCAGCGCATTGGCAGCGAGTATGGCTTGGGCGTGTGCGCCTCGGTGGGCATTGTGAACGCCGAACAGGCCCGACGCTTGGCCAGGGCCGGGGTCGAACGGTACAACCACAACCTGGAGACCTCCGAGCGATACTTTGGCCGGATCGTTACGACGCACGCCTACGCGGACCGCGTCCGTACGGTGCGAGCGGTCCGGCAGGCGGGGCTGAAGGTCTGCTGCGGCGGCATCTTCGGCATCGGCGAGACCGAGGCCGACCGGATCGACCTGGCGCTGGAACTGCGGCGCCCGGAGGTGGACACGGTGCCGATGAACTTCCTGCACCCGATTCCAGGCACGCCGCTGGCGGATGCCGCCCCCCTGCCGCCATGGGAGATTCTGCGGACGATCGCGCTGTATCGGTTCATCCTGCCGCGAACGCACCTGAAGATGGCCGGCGGGCGGGTTCGCAACCTGCGGGACCTGCAAAGCTGGATCTTCCGCGCCGGGGCCACGAGCATCCTGACGGGGAACTACCTCACAACGGCCGGACGAGCGGCCGATGAGGACATGCAGATGCTCCGCGACCTGGGGCTGGAGGTGGAAAGAAACAACTCGACCACCGGCGGCGACCTGCATGCCTCTACTGCGACCCGCGATGCAGTTGCGAGAGCCCATGAGTCACAGACGGATTGAGATACTCTACGCAGATGAGGCCCTCGTGGCGATCAGCAAGCCGCCGGGCGTGTCCGTGACGGCCGACCGGTCGGGCGACGCGGATCTGCTGCAACTGCTGGCACGGCAACGTCCGGACTGGACCGAGCTGCGGCTGGTGCATCGGTTGGACAAGGAAACCAGCGGCGTGATGGTCCTGGCGCACGGGCGGGACAACCAAAGCGCCTTGTCGCGGGCGTTTGCGAAACGACGCGTGCGTAAGGTGTATCTGGCTTTGGTCAACGGCTGCCCGCCAGGACAGCGTGGACGCATCGGTCAGCCCATGGCCCGCAGCCGACGGGACCCGCGGCGGATGCGGATTGATCCGCGGCGCGGCAAGCCCGCCATCACCGAGTATGAGGTGCTCGCCGATTTCGGCGGCCTGTCGTTGCTGGCCGTCCGTCCGCAGACTGGTCGCACGCATCAAATCCGGCTGCATCTGGCCAATGCGGGCCTGCCGCTGGCCATCGACCCCTTGTACGGCTCGGACGCCCCCCTGTTGCTGTCGCAATTCAAGCCCGGTTACCGGCACAAGCCCGACCGCCCCGAATCGCCGCTGATTGACCGGCTCACGCTGCACAGCTACAGCCTGGAGTTCGGTGATGAGGATGTATGCCGGGCTGGCCCACTGGTCGCCCCGCCCGAACGCAAGTTCGCCGCGGCCATCAAGATGCTCGCCAAGCATGGCCCAACGGGACCGGATAGCCTGCAAAGACCGGATCTCATCGAGACTCTCCTGAGCGGGCGCGTGCTGGATGCCTGAGGCGGCCACATCAGGGCTGCGACCCGTCAATTCCCAGACGTCACCTGCCATCTTGGCAGAAATCCCCGTACAGAATTTATGTAAATGCCTTTATAATAAGGCCTTATGTGACAGCCTGCAGCGGGGCACAGGATTTGCACCTTCTGCTGTGTGTGAGTTAATCCTGATGTGTAGAAGGTTATAAGAATGCGATTCGACAAGTTTACAATGAAGGCCCAAGAGGCGATTGCGACGGCCCAGCAGACGGCCATGGCGCAGTCGCATACGGTGGTCACGCCGCTGCACCTGCTCAGCGCGATGTTGAGCGACGCCGAGGGCCTGGCGGTGATGATTCTCAAGAAGATCGGTACCAACGTGCCACGCCTGCAGGGCATGGTCGCCGGGGAGCTGAAGCGTCTGCCCACGGGATCGACGGAGGGCGCGATCATGCCGGACGCGACGTTCGGCCAGGTGGTGCTCGAGGCCCAGAACCGCGCCGAGAAGATGCAGGATGAGTATCTCAGCGTCGAGCATCTGCTGCTGGCGCTGGCCCACGTCAAGAGCCAGGCCAAGGAGGTGCTGAGCGTCAATTCGATCACCCCCGAGCTCATCGAGAAGACGGTCAAGGAGCTTCGCGGCGGTCAGAAGGTGACGACGGACAGTCCGGAGAGCCAGTTCAAGGCGTTGGAGCGGTACGGCATCGACCTGCTGGAGCTGGCCCGCCGTGGCAAACTCGACCCGGTGATCGGCCGCGACGAGGAGATCCGCCGTTGCATGCAGGTGCTCAACCGGCGCACGAAGAACAATCCCGTGCTGATCGGCGAGCCCGGCGTGGGCAAGACCGCGATCGTGGAGGGCCTGGCCCAGCGGATCGTCACCGGGGACGTGCCCGAGGGCCTCAAGAACAAGCGGGTCGTGGCCCTGGATATGGGGGCTCTGATCGCCGGCACCAAGTACCGTGGGGAGTTCGAGGACCGGTTCAAGGCGGTGCTCAAGGAAGTAACCTCGGCCGAGGGGACGATCATTCTGTTTATCGACGAGTTGCATACGATCGTCGGCGCGGGCAAGACCGAGGGCTCGGTCGACGCGGGCAACCTGCTCAAACCCTCGCTGGCCCGCGGTGAACTGCGGTGCATCGGCGCGACCACCATCGGCGAGTACCGCAAGTACATCGAGAAGGACGCGGCCCTGGAGCGGCGTTTTCAGCCGGTCCAGGTCGATCCGCCGGACGTGGGCGAAACCATCGCCATTCTGCGGGGCCTCAAAGACCGCTACGAAACGCACCACGGGGTGCGGATCACGGATTCGGCGCTGGTGGCGGCCGCGACGCTGTCGAACCGGTACATCACGGACCGTTTCCTGCCGGACAAGGCGATCGACCTGATCGACGAGGCCGCGTCGCAACTGCGGATCGAGAACGATTCGCTGCCGGCCGAGCTGGACGATCTGCGGCGACGGATCATGCAGTTGGAGATCGAGCGGGAGGCCCTTCGCAAAGAGACCGACAAGGCCAGTGCCGACCGGCTGGACCGGTGCGAGAAGGAACTCGCTCGACTGAAGGAACAGAATGCCTCCCTGACGGCCAAATGGGAGGCCGACAAGTCGGAGATCGACAAGGTCAAACAGCTCAAAGAGCGCATCGCCCAGGTGCAGACCGACTTCGAGCAGGCCCAACGGCGCGGCGAACTCGAGAAAGCGGCCCGGCTTAAGTACGGTACGCTGGCCGAGCTGCACAAGGACCTGGCCGCCGCCGAGGAGACCCTGGCGCGATCCAACGGCGGGATGATGATCCACAACGAGGTGACCGAGGAGATGGTCGCCCGGGTGGTCAGCAAGTGGACCGGGATCCCCGTGTCGCGATTGGTCACCGGCCAGCGCGAGCGGTTGTTGAAGATGGAGGATGAGATTCGCACCCGCGTGGTCGGCCAGGACGAGGCGGTGGCGGCGGTGTGCAACGCCGTACGGCGTAACCGGGCCGGGCTGGGCGACCCGAGCCGGCCGATCGGCGTGTTCCTGTTCCTCGGCCCGACCGGCGTGGGCAAGACGGAATTGAGCAAGGCCCTGGCCGAGTTCCTGTTCAACGATCCTAACGGCATGGTTCGGATTGACATGAGCGAGTTCATGGAGCCGCACTCGGTGGCCCGGTTGATCGGCGCCCCGCCCGGGTACGTGGGGTACGAGGAAGGCGGCAAGCTCACCGAGGCCGTCCGGCGAAAGCCCTATTCGGTGGTGCTGCTCGATGAGATCGAGAAGGCCCATCCGGACGTGTTCAACGTCCTGTTGCAGGTCTTCGACGATGGGCGGCTGACGGACGGCAAGGGTCGCACCGTCGACTTCAAGAACACGGTCATCATCATGACCAGCAACTTCGCCAGCGACCTCATCCGCCAGATCAGCGAGAGCAAGGGGCAGGACTGGGAGATCGAGGCGCGGGTCAAGGACGCCCTGCGGCAGAACTTCAAGCCGGAGTTTCTGAACCGGATCGACGAGACGATCGTCTTCCACATGTTGACGCGGGAGCACCTGGCGCAGATCGTCGAGATCCAGTTGCAGCAGTTGGCCCGCCGGCTTGAGGCGCGGCACCTGAAGGTCCAGTTCACCGAGGAGGCCAAGGCGCAATTGATGAGTCAGGGCTATGACCCGGCCTATGGGGCCCGACCGCTCAAGCGGGTGATCCAGCAGCGGATCGAGAATCCGCTGGCCACGGAGCTGATCGCCGGGCGCTTCAACGACGGCGATACGATCCGCGTGGACGCCGACCCGCACCAGTTCCTGTTCGAGAAGGTTGCCTGAGCTCCGTCGGCGGCGCCTACTTCAGGGTGATCTCCCGGATGACCAGGCCCTGGGGCTGCGGCTGGGTGCAGCGGATCCGCACCGCCTTGAGGGTCTTGCCCTGGACGGTGGCCTGAGCCCGGCCATTCTCAAAGTCGGCGGCCTTCTCAAACGTGGTGCCGTCCGTGGAGACCTCCAACACCCCCCCCGCCAAGGCGAAGGGGCTCAGTTGCTCACCGCCGGTGGTAACGTCAATCTGCTGGACCGGCTGGGCCTGGTCCAGGCTGACCGTGAAGGTCGCATCAACCGGCACGGCCTGAGCCGACCAGAAATAGGTTCCCTCGTTTCCATCGAAGGCCCGCTCAGGGGTATAGCTCTGGTAGGTTTGCATCGTTGTGCTGATCTGGGCGGGATGCGCCAGACTGGGCGGCGGCGGGAACAACTGGGCGATCAGTCGACGGAGGCCTTCGGCGACCTCGCTGTCCGGCGCGGCGGCCAAGGCCTGCTCAAGGGCCTGCTTTTCCTCCGTGGACCGCTGCAGGAAGTGCAGGGCGTGGGCCCGGGCGTAGTGGGCCTGCTGGGTCTGCTCGCCGTTGAGCGTCAGGGTCTTGAGCATATCGTCGAGAAGCTCGAGCGCCTTGGTGTAGTCCTGCTTGGCCAGCGCGTCTTCCACGTCGCCGAAGCTCTTGCGAATGATGTACTTGTTCTTGAGCCCGGCCGCATTGTCGGGGTCGAGTTGCACGATCTGGTCGATCTGCTCGGTGTAGAACTGATTAACCAGGCTGGGTTCCAGGAGATCCAGCGCCGCATCCAGCCGCTTGGCCTTTTCCAGGGGATTGGTCAGGGTCGCCGCTTCGGCCAGCAGTTCCTGGACCTTGAGACCGGTTTCCCGAAGCTCCTTCAAGTGCGCCAGGTAGGGCTCAGCGCCCCCTTCGCGATAACCGGTCGCGGCATAGGGCCGCCCGGTGGCATCGGTGAGAAGGACCGTGGGGTAGCCTTCGATCCGGTAGTGCTCGGCCAGGCGGGCATTCTGTTGGCGGATCTCCGGACTGAGCTTCTGGGCGTCCTGGGGGTAATCCAGATTCACGAGCACAAAGTGCTTGCCGGCCTGTCGGCGAAACTCCTCCTTGCTGAAGACCTCGGCATCCAGCCGGATGCACCAGCCGCACCAATCCGACCCCCCGAAGTTGATCAACAGGTGTTTCTTCTGGGCGGCGGCCTTGGCCTTGGCGGCCTCGAAGTTCATTGTCCACTCGTCATCCGCGATTTGCACGGGTTTCGGTTTCGGCGTGACGTCCTGCTCGCGCACGACGCGCTTGGGGTCGGCCGGCGGCTGGGCGGGCTGTTCCGTCGGAGGCGTTTGAGACGCGTCGGATGTCTGGGTTTGTTGGTTGGTAGCGGATTGGCCCTGCGGAGCCACAGAGGTCTCAGCGCCGGGTTCGGCGGCCTGTTCCGCGGGCGCGGCGGCTTGGTCGGTTGGCTCCGTGGGGCTCGTCGGCTCGGCGGGTTTCTTTCGGCAACCGCAAACCACGAACAACATCATAACCAGACCGATCACGGTCAAGATTCGCATCGCTTTCATGGACTTCTCCTGTCGCCTTAATAAGGGCCGTCCGTGGACGACGGGTCAACCGACGGGTATAGTCACCCCCGACCCTCTCGGCACATCCGAAGGGCCTGATGATGGTGAACTTGTCTCTATCTTTTATACGGCCGATGCGGCCGATGCAATACACTTTTTCTCCCCGTGAAAGGCAGGCTCGGTCCCGACGACCCAACCGGCCTTGGACACCGGCTGGCGTTTCACGTGGCCCTGCTCCAGAACGCCGTCACGGGACCCGTCGGCCCGTGCACGGGGTCTTGAGGCGGAAGGGCGACGGCCTGGATGCGCTCATCCGCGGCGGGGCGCTCATCCGGCCGCCCGTAGCACATGTCGGGCCTCTGGCCCCTCGGATAAGCCCCGACCACCTCGAAATCCTCCGAGGCGTCCAGACGCTTGTGGGCGACGCCGGCCGGCACGAGAACCACGTCGCTGGCCCGGACCTCGAGCTCATAGCCATCGGGGCCGCCGAACCGGACCCGTCCGCTGCCCCGCGAGACGCCCAGGACCTCGTGGGCCGTGCTGTGATAGTGGTGGAAGTCATAGATGCCGTTGACCCAACAGCCCGTCCAGCCATGACCGGTGAAAAGCCGACGGAAATAGGCGGCCATGTCGTCGACGTCAGAACCGACCGCCCTCGCGTAGACGATCAGAGGCAGCGCCTCGTTGTTGGGAAAGCGATTGTCCGCGTTTAGAAACACGAGTTCGACGCCCGGAAAGGAGGGCGCCCCCTTGCTGCGTGCACAAGACCGGTGTTTCTTGGGTTCGGCCATAGTGTGACCCCTGTCGCTCCATCGGACAACGCAGTCCTTCCATGCGCGGCCCGCCGGCGGCATTGTACATCAGGGCGCGTGTCCGGCCAACATCGTACCTGCCGCAGCGGTGACATCGACGGCCTCCGGGCAAAAAACGCCAAAAACCCCTTGCAGCCTCGTCCGACAGGATTAAAATCACGTATAAATGCGGGTGTAGCTCAGTGGTAGAGCGTCACGTTGCCAACGTGAATGTCGTGGGTTCAAGTCCCATCACCCGCTTTATTCGTGGTGTCGGCGGCAATCGTCGCGGACAGGACCGAACGGAATTGGCAAAATAGCTCCTGCGAGGTACCGGCTAAGCAGCTAGTCAGGCGCGGGTCGCAGGGGTGCGGGAGGCCCATGAGGGCATGGCAAGCGAATGCAGGCCTGAGCGGAGCGGCGGCTCCGAGAGGCCTTTCTTTTTTGCAGGGACTATAGAGACTCGCCAGTAATGTGTTGACGTAAGGAGTCGGACGTATGGCAGCCGAAGAAGAAACCCGGCAGGACACCCCGGAGACAAGCGAATCGGGTACGCCAGAGCAGGCCGAGGCCACCGAACCGCAGACCTCCCCTGCCGAAGAAGCGGCGCCGGAGGGGGCGCCGGAGGCTCCGAAGTATGAGAACAAGGTGACGGTTGAGGAGGTCGGGCCCTGCCGCAAGAAGCTGACGATTGAAGTGCCACAAGAGGCCATCCGAGCGGCATTGGACGGGCAGTTCGCCGAACTGAAGCGGGATGCGGTCGTCCCCGGTTTTCGCCGTGGGCGGGCGCCGCTGCGGCTGCTGGAGAAGCGATTCGGCACGGACGTGCGGACGCAGGTCAAGCTCAAGCTCATGGCCGACGCCAGCGAGAGGGCCATCGAGGATCAGAAGCTGGACATGCTCGGCGATCCCGATATCGACCACGAGGCCGTGGAGCTGCCCGAGGAGGGCCCGATGACGTTCTCGTTCGAGGTGGACGTCAAGCCCGACTTTGAGCTGCCCGTGCTGGAGGGCATCCCCATCGAAAAGCCTCCGGTCGAGGTCACCGACGAGCAGATCGACCGGGACATCGAAGAGATGCGGCAACGAGCCGGTGTGTGGGTGCCCAAGGAGGGCAAGGTCGCCGGCGGCGATCAGGTCATCGCGGACGTGCGTCTGGACATCGACGGGGTGGACGAGGACGAACGGCACGACAACGTCGAGATCGTGGTCCGCGAGCGCGGCTTCGTCGGGCCGATTCCAGTCGAGGGGCTTGACAGTCTGCTCACCGGCGCCGCCCGGGGCGACGCGAAGACCACGACCGTGGAGGTCGCTGAGACGTTCTTCAATGAGGATTATCGCGGCAAGAAGGTGGGCGTGGAGATCACCGTCAAGGAGGTCAAGGAGCTCAAGCCGGCCGCCCTGGATGAGGACTTCTTCCGACGGTACGGCGTCGACGACGAGGACGATCTTCGGGAGCGGCTGCGCGAGCATCACCAGGACCAGGCCGAACAGGCCGCCCGCAGCGCAATGAGCGATCAGGTCTATCGCTATCTTTTGGATAACACGTCGCTGGAGTTGCCGGTGCAACTCGTGGCCGACCAGGCCAAGCAGCTTCTGCAGCGGCAGTTCGTGCGACTGCTCATGCAGGGGGTCAGCCGCGAGCAGATCGAGCAGCAGATGCAGCAGCTTCAGGCGGCCAGCGACCAGCAGGCGGCCGAGCAACTGAAGCTCCTGTTCATCATGGGCCGCATCGCCGAGATGTTGGGCGTGGAGGTCACGGAGGAGGAGGTCAACGGGTACGTGGCCCAGGCCGCCGTGCAGCGGGGCCGACGACCGGAGAAGATGCGGGAGGAGCTGGCCCGCGATGGGTCGCTCGCCCAGTTCGCGATGCAGGTCCGGGAGCACAAGTGCATCGAGAAGCTCCTGGAGAAGGCCGAGATCAAGGAGACCTCGCCCGCGGAGGCACCGGCCAGGAAACCGGCGCGCAAGTCCGCAGAGCCCGCCGAGACGGTCGCGCCCGCGGAGGACGCCGAGACCCCGACCGAGGAGGAGCCGCTGCCCGACGATACGGCCTCGGAGCGACGCAAGACCTCGGCCAAGCGGACGCGCAAGACCACGAAAAAGGACGATTAAAACGGAAAGTCGTCGGACCAAATGTCCGATAGTCCCTGCGGAGTCGGAGGAAATCCGGCGTATCCGTGCGCCGGGAACCGGCTCCGATAAGAGGATTCGTATGGTACTGCATTGCAGGGGATGATGAATGCTGATCGGTGATCCACGAATCCGGGCGCTCGACGCGGTGGACGCGCAGGCGCAGTACCCCGCTTACCAGCGCACCCGCGAGATGACGCTGGACGACATGCTGCTGGAGAACCGGATCATTTTCATGATCGGGGCCATCTCCTACCGGCTGGCCAGCGAGGTCATCATGAAAATGCTGTACCTGGACAATCTCAAGCGAGGCCAGGAGATCAGCCTGTATATCAACTCGCCCGGCGGCAGCGTGGACGACACGATGGCCATTTATGACACCATGCGGTTTATTTCGTCCCCCGTGGCGACGTACTGCATCGGGCGGGCGCAGTCCGGGGCGGCGGTGGTTCTGGCGGCCGGTGAAAAGGGCAAGCGATACGCCCTGCCCCATGCCAAGGTCATGCTCCATCAGCCCTGGGGCGGCGTCACCGGCCAGGCCGAGGATATCCGCATCCAGGCCGAGGAGATTATCAAGGCTCGATCCATGATCAACGAGATCCTCGCCCGGCACACCGGCCTGGACATCAAGCGGCTCGAGCAGGAGACGGATCGGGACAAATACCTGACCGCCCGTGAGGCTCTGGAGTACGGCCTGATCGATGAAGTCCTGGAAGAACCGGACAAGAAGGGCAAGGGCGGCGATGCCGACAAGGACAAGGCGAAGTAGTCGCGGTGGGCCCCCATCCGAGGAGCGGAATACATGACCAATCATATCCCCTTCGTGATCGAAAAAAGCGGCCGTGGCGAGCGGGCCTACGACATCTACTCGCGGTTGCTCAAGGATCGGATCGTCTTCCTGGGCGGGCCCGTGACGGATGAAGAGGCCAACATCGTCGTCGCCCAGATGCTCTTCCTGAGCAATGAGGACAGCAAGGCCGACATCCATTTCTACATCAACTCGCCCGGCGGCTCCATTACGGCCGGGCTGGCGATCTACGACACCATGCGCTTCCTGCGATGCGAGGTGGCCACCTACTGCGTGGGTCAGGCCGCCAGCATGGGGGCGGTGCTCTTCGCCGGCGGCCAAAAGGGTAAGCGCTTCATGCTGCCCAACAGCCGGGTGCTGCTCCACCAGCCGCTGATCTCCGGATTGATGGAGGGGGCGGCCACGGACCTCGAGATCGAGGCCAAGGAGATCCTGCGTCTGCGGGAGCGGCTGTATCAGATTCTCGCCGAGCACACCGGCCAGGATCCCAAGAAGATCGAGAAGGATTGCGATCGTAACCTGTGGCTTGAGGCGGAGGAGGCCATCGGCTACGGGCTGGCCGACAAGACGCTGCGAAAGGCTCCGGAGAGCGCCTCCAAGTAAAGGGTCGTGCCCCATGACACGTGCGGGGTCGAGAATACGATTCTTGGCTGGGTCGATGACGGCGATCCTCCTGCTGGCCGGCTGCGGCGGGGGCAACATGGAGAAGGCCCTGTGGAACCAGGTCGACGACCTGGGCCAGCAGCGCAATGACCTCGAAGCCCGGATCGCTCAACTGGAGAAGGAGAACGAGGGCCTGCGGGAACGGGTGGAGGCACTGTCACGCATCGATCCGAAGGAGCGATCCGACGCCCTGTCGGGCCTGAGCAAGGTCGAGATCGGCCAGCGCAGTGGTCTGTTCGATAAGGATGGCGACGGTAAGATCGAGGCGCTGGTCGTGTACGTCACGTGCACCGACGAGGCCGGGGACGTGGTCAAGGCACCGGGACGCGTGCACGTGCAACTGTGGGACCTGAACGCGCCGCAGGATCAGGCGCGGCTGGCGACGTGGACGGTGGAGCCCGCGGACCTGAAGACCCGCTGGGCCAGCACGTTCATGACGTATTACTACCGCCTGGAGTTCCCCGTCGCCGATCTGGTCGAAGGCCGAAGCGGCGATCTGACCCTTCGCGTGGACTTCACCGATTACGCCACCGGCCGGGTCTTCCACCAGCAGACCACGGTCGGCCCCAGCCGGTAGAGGAACACATGGGCAGCCCAGCCGACCCTTGGATGCCTGGCAGCCACCCACGACTTCGTAAGCCCTCCCACCGTCATTTCGACCGGAGCCCCGCACCGCGTCGCTCGGAATGACGATCATGGAGTGACCCACCGTATTAATTCCACCTTTCCCTCATAGCAGGCTGTTGAGAAAGTGTCACCCCGGACTTGATCCGGGGTCCACACTCGACGTGTGGTGCGCTCTCTGCACGCAAAGCGTGGATTCCCGCTGGAGTGAAAACGCGCCGCAGGCGGGCGGGAATGACAAAAAGGGCCCGTTTCTGTGGGCCGTACGTTTTTCAACGGACTGATAGCCCCCTTGAGGAGCCGGGTGGCATGCTCATCCGCCGCCAGCGGATCGTGGGCACGGCACGCTTTGCCTGACAGGGTTCAGGCCGATCCTTTACATTGGGCAGAAGGCCCGTATGCAAAGATATGGTGGTCACCCCAGAAATGCCCGGATGAGCTTCTTGAAGGATTCCTTGCCCTTCTCCAGATCGGCGAGCTCCACGTACTCATCGGGCTTATGGCATACGGTGCTGTCGCCGGGGCCGAACACGACCAACGGGACGCCGAGCTCGGCGAAGTAGGGTCCATCGGTCGTGTAGCCCACCGCGACCGGTCCTTCGACCCCTACGGTTCGGCAGACCTGCTGGACGAAGGGTTCCGCGGATTCGATTTTCAACGATCCCACCGCCCGGATGATCTCCACCTGGGCGCGGAAGTCGGCATCGTCGGCGGCGAGCCGGTTGCACAGGGCGCGGACCTCTTCGACCACCGCCGGCGCCTCCTGGCCAGGCACGAGACGGAAGTCCACCTGGATCGCACATCGGTCCGGCACGACGTTCGGGGCCGAGCCGCCCTCGATCCGGTTGATGCTCATGGACGGCACGCCCAACAGCGGATCGGGCTGATGGGAGGGCACAAAGTCCTCCAACGCGTCGAGGATGCGCCGCATTTTGCTGATCGCATTGACGCCCATCTGCGGCATGGAGCTGTGTGCCGTTCGGCCAAACGTGGTGACCCGCAGCCAACACATGCCGCGATGGGCCGTCACCACGGTGAAACCCGTGGGCTCGCAGATCACCGTCCCGCACAGGGGCCCCAGGGACCCGCCCTGCCGCTCGACAAAGCGCTTCACGCCGCAACTGTCGGTCTCTTCGCCGGCCGTGGCCGCCAACACCACGTCTCCCTTCAGGTCCGCGCCCTCGTCGGCCAGTTCAGCCACGGCGGCCGCCGCCGCGGCCAAGGGACCTTTCATGTCGGTGGCGCCGCGACCATAGATGCGGCCATCCTTCTCGACCGCATCGAAAGGTGCGTGCGTCCAGGGCTCATCCCCCGGCGGTACCACGTCCAGGTGTGCCCCGAACAGCAGACCCGGCCGTTGCCCCGACGAGCACAGCCGCGCGGCGACGTTAGCCCGGCTCTCGCCCCAGTCATCAAGCTCCACCTCCAATCCGTGGTCCTTCAGATACGCCGCCAGGACCTGGGCCGCGGCCCTTTCGCCGCATCGCCGTGTGGATTCGGCCTGGATCAATCGCTTTAGAAGCTGTTTCACGTGCTCACCGCCTTCAAAGAGTCAAGAGTATCGCCGCATTATAGCCGCCTCGCCCCGCAGGGGCCAGCTTCCGTGGCCGCTGCGACGACATGACTCTACCCCGGCCGTTGCCCGGCGGTTCGCATACCGCGCACCAAAAAAGCAGGGCGATCCCGAAGGACCGCCCTGCCGCTGCCTCTTTGGCCGTCGTCCCGCTTACGGCACCTGCTCAAGCCACTGGGCCGCGAAGATCGAAAAATCCTCAATGTCCACAACACCGTCACAGTTCAAATCGGCACTGCGGCAACAGAAGGCCCGCGAGGTGATGGCAAACGCCATGTCGATTGAGTTCTTCTCGAGCTCATGATACGGATGGGGCAGCGGGTAGCGCAGCTCCTGCCAGAACGGCGGCAACTCGCTGCCCAGGAAGATGACCGCATCATCGTTGAAGTGCGCCGGCCAGCGCCGCGTCTTCCAGCCGAAGGTGAATCCTTCTTCGGTCTCGACGCGGACATCCAGCCAGTAGACGATGGGCTTGTCCTCCGAGCCTTCCTGCAGGAACGCCCGGTCCCGCGGGATCTGAATATCCACTCGCCAGACCTCGGTATCCCCGCCGGGAATCGGATCTTTTTCGCGGACATCCCACCACCACTCACCACCGTCAACCGTGGCCACGTGCTCCAAGGTAAAATCATCCGGTCCGAACTCGCCGCGCCAGAGCAGATCGGCGGGTTTGGAGTACTCGTTCTCCGGGTCGGGCCCCTCGGGACCGACCGGATCATCGCTGTGGATGCTCAGGTGAACGACCTTGATCGCGGGCGGCTCACCTTCCGGGGCGTCCTTCCACTTTGAACCCCACAAGTGCACATCCGTGATATGAGCCGTCTCCGTACACAGGAAATCGTCAGCGATGGTTCGCAGGCCGTCCACGCGGATATCGATGCCCGCGCGGCTCAGGTCGGGCTGCTGCAGCCACTTGATGCCGCAGTTCTTGCCGACCTTGACACGGTAATCCTCGACCTCGCCATCCGGGGCGTCGCCGGTGTAGCCCAGATTGGCGATGGCCGCACGAACGAAGCGGAACCGCGCAAACGTGGTGCAGTTGGGCCTGGCGGTCATGGGCACGTGGAAGACCAGGACGTTCGGGCCGGCGCTGAGCGTTTGGCCATTGAAGATCTGATCGCCGGGTTCGGCCCAGGACCCGTCGGCATCGAAGTCGACCCAGGCGAACAGGCTCCCGCCGACGGAGGCGGTCACGGTGATCTTGGCCGGTCGACCGGGGATGAGCGGCCAGGTGTTGAACACCACGCCATCCTCGTCGTCGTTACCGTCGTTGTCATCGCCGTCCGCAGCGGAGGTCGGCTGGCCATCCGGGTCTGGATCGATACTGGCTCCGAGGTAGACCTTGTAGTCGATGAGGTGGCTGGCGCCGTTATTGATCCTCAGCGTTGGGTACCCTCCCGCGGCTGCGCCATCGGGCGCATCGCCCCAGTCACGGTCGGGGGGCGATTCTATCACCACCATGTAATCCTCGACCTCGCCGTCGGGCGCAAGACCGCGGTAGCCCAGGCCCGGCCGCGAGCAGAGCCGGAATCGTGCGTAGGTCTGGGCGCCGGCCACGGCGGCCCAAGGCACGGGGAAGCTCACCGAATGCACGCTGCCCGCCGCGAGGGCCTGATCGACAATAATGTGTTCAGACCCGTCGGGCCACACGTCGTCCCAGTCGCCGTCGGCGTTGAAGTCCAGCCAGGCATTGATGATGGGATTGGGCCCGCCGAAGGTCAGGTCGATATCGACCGTGGCCACACCGCCTGGAACCAAAGCCGTTGTGAAGACCACGCCATCCTCATCGTCAATACCGGCCAGATCGTCCCCGTCGGCGCCGGCGGTGGGCTGACCATCCTTCTCGGTGTCCACGTTCGAGCCCATGCACGGCGGCGTGAAAACCGGCGGCACCAAGTGGGCCGCACCGTTGTTAACCAGGGTCGTGGGGTAACTCGGCGGTACACCGGTCGGGTCTTCGGGGGCATCACCGAAGTCCATATCGGGTCCCGGCGGCGCCGGGATCAAGTAGTCCTCCGTCTCGCCGAACTGATAGCCCTGCGCTGGGCCGCAACCGCCATAGCCAAGCGGGGCCGGAGGCATCGGCGGCAGCCATGCTTGCTCGGACAGCGTGATGCGCATCCAGATGTGGTCCGTGGGCCAGTCAATCGGTCCCAGCGGCCAAAACGCCAGGAAGGACGGTGTTGTCAGCGTGTACACCCCCGGACCGGGGATCTGGACTTGCTCGTTCTGCACGGCCCATTCGGGCACGGCCACGCCTTGCGGACATTGGAGCGTGTCGTCCCAGTCGCCGTCCATGTTCCAGTCAAACCAGACGTTGACGAACATGGACCGCATGACCGGGTTGTTCACCGTCACGGTATACTGGAACTGGTTCTGTTGGCACCAGGCCAGGTTTAATGGGACGATCACACCGTCATCACCGCCATCCAGGTCCGGCTGATCGAGCGGCGGGACGATGTTGTTCACCCCGTCCACGTCAGGCCCGATGTCGGCCTCGATCTCGCCGGTCACCGTCGGACCCAGATGAATGGGCCACGGCTGCCAGTGAATCGGTCCGTGCGGGGGCGAACCGGCCTGATACACCGTGGGGAAATTGGCCTGCACGCCCCACGGCGGCAAAACGATGCCGGGCGGATAGGCTGTCATCCGCGCGCCATGCGTGTTCGTGCTGTCCGGGGCGTCGCCCAACTCGTGAAACTCGTCTTGCGGGGGATGGCCCTCGTGCATGTGCCAGACCCAACGAAACTCCGGCTCGCCGGCGTTGTTGAAAGACTCCACCCCCACGCGCGAGACCAGCACCTCAGAGGGGGCGATCGGCGTAGGTTCCAGGGGCCACAACCCCGGCAATCCCGCGGGACCGGCCAGAAAGACATCAAAGAAGCTCTCCGCAGGGAAGTCCAGCGGGTTATCGGGCCTGATGGGGCCCTTTTCATTGACTACGGGGATCCACGGAAACTGTTCCTGGTCCCCCCCACGCCTGAGCGATTGGGCCAGCCTTTCCATGCCGCCCATCTCGTGAACCTGGTCCGGCGTGAACTTGGTCAGAAGGAACTCAACGATTCGCGGGGGATCCTGACCCGGCTGGACCGGGGTTGGCTCCGAGTCGTTACGCACTTGAAAGGTCTGGGGGACCTCCAGGTCCTGCACCACGAAACCCGGGATGAGCACGTGATTCGGAGCGCCCGGACCGCCGTCCGGCAATCGAGTTGGAAGCCGTTCGCCGTCCCGTGTCCACCAGCCCACCAAGTCGATGACCAGGTTATGACACTCCAAGTCGAAAAACAGGCCCAAGTGCAGCCATTCGCAGTACTGGAAGTCCCGTCCATAGAAGTCGATTCGGAACCGGTACCACTGTCCTGAAGGGTCGTCCGGGTCGGGTGTCATCTCGAACTTGTGTTCTGGGAAGTCCGAGATCACCCAGAGCAAGACCGGTTCAGAACCCGACTCGACCCTGCCCTCGATGTGGAAATCGTTGGCCGGCAGGTCCATCGGGATATCCATGTGGATGTCCACGTTGAATCCGGCCACGATCGCCCAGGCCGGGACGGACAGCACACCGACCAGAAGGCATACCGCTAGCTTTCGCATGTTTGATCCTCCTTTTTTAGGATTCCTCTTGCGCAAGGGTGCGCACCGACATTTCGGCAGAATCCGCCCTTTCGAATGCCAAAAACGCGAGTATTTCCAACAAAAGGCAGGGATAGCCGGACTGGCAGGGGTTTGGGGGCATGTAAGGCCATACGTCTCACACCCGCCCTGCCGGGGCCTTGAACCGCCACCGGCACGTCAGACCTCACGCAATCCCTCCTTTATGCGCACCATGCGTGCCTAAGAGGGGAAAACGACCGATGCCCCCCGCGGCGATTTGCTGGTTTCGCCGCCCTCTCGGGGGTTTCCTCCCATCTAGGAACCAACCTTTAGTGTAGCGGGCCCATCCGTACTTGTCAAGAGAATCGACAGAAAAACACCCCCCCACTGACGACGGCCCCCACGCCTGAAGGGTGGCGGGGCAGGTTTCTTCTTGACCCTGCAAGTGTGGTTTATTTATAGTCCCCAGATAACGTCTCAAGGGACCATGCAGGGGCGATCACGGCACAGGCAACAAGGGGACCGCATATGCAGGAAAGACGTGTCAGGGTGGCACTGATCGGCTTCGGCACGGTCGGATCGGGGGTGGCGCGGCTGCTGCTGGAGCAGGGCTCGGCGATTCGCGAACGGACGGGGGTGGCTATCGAGCTGGCGGCGGTGGTGGACACGGACCTCACGCGGCCGCGGCCGGTGACGCTGCCGCCGGGGCTGTTGACCGACGACATCGACCGCGTGCTCCAGGACGCGTCGATTGAGATCGGTATCGAGCTGATCGGCGGCACGACCGTGGCGCGTCAGGTCCAGCACCGGTTGCTTGAGGCGGGCAAGCACGTGGTGACGGCCAACAAGGCCCTGCTGGCCGAATACGGCCCGGAACTGTATGTCGCCGCCCGCAAGGCCGACCGCTGCATTGCCTTTGAGGGCAGTTGCGCCGGCGGCGTCCCGATTATCCTGGCCCTTCGCTCCGGGCTGACGGCCAACCGCATTCGCGCGATCTACGGTATCCTCAACGGCACCTGCAATTATATCCTCTCGAACATGACCGCCCGCAACGAAGATTTCCAAACAGCTTTGAAGCAGGCGCAGGAGAAGGGCTACGCCGAGGCCGACCCGACGCTGGACATCGACGGTTCGGACACGGCCCACAAGCTGGCCATCCTGGGTTCGCTGGCGTTCGGATGCGAGATCCCCTACGATGCCATCCCGGTCGAGGGCATCGAGGGGATCGCGGTGGAGGACATTCGCTACGGGCTGGAGATGGGTTACGTCATCAAGCTGCTGGCCATCGGCGAGCGCGAGGATTCACGCATTTCGCTTCGTGTCCATCCGGCGTTCATCCATCGCGACACCCCGCTGGCGCGGGTGCATGGGCCCTTCAATGCGATCAGTGTTTTCGGTGACGCCGTGGGCAATACGCTGTTCTATGGCCGCGGGGCGGGCATGATGCCCACCGCTTCGGCCGTCGTGGCTGACCTGGTCCAGGTGGCCACGGGCATCAGTCAGCGGCTCTTTGAAACCCAGAGGCTTACCTCGGCTGAGCAGACCCGGTGCCTGCTGGAGGACATCGGCGGCATTACAAGTCGCTTCTACGTCCGGATCATGGCCAAGGACAAGCCGGGCGTGGTCGCCACGTATGGCGGGATCCTCGGCAAGCACGGCATCAGCATATCGGGGGCCCTGCAGCATGAAGGTGTGGGACCGGATAGTACAGTCCCCGTCGTGATTACCACGCACCCGACGCAACAGGCCAACATGACGGCGGCCCTGGAGGAGCTGTCAGGCACCGACGTGATCAGCGGCGAGCCGGCATGCATCCGCATCGTGGACATCCCGGAGGACCGGGATTGAACATCGGACGGGCCGTTCGGTTGTCTGAGGCAAAGGTCAATATCACGGCAGGTCGGCACCGGCCTTGACTGCCGCCGGATAAGAAAGGGCCGGGCGCCTCAGTTGGGCGCCCGGCCCTGCAAAGCTTTGCTATCGTGAAGGCCTATTCGGGTTCGATCGCAAAGGGGTTGATACAGTTGTCGTCCAGCGGATCGTTGCACAGCAACCAGTTGGCCGCGAACTCGGCGAAGTCCGCCAGATCCACGTGGCAATCTTCGTTGGCGTCGCCGAACAGACCCAGCCCGGCCGCAATTACGTCTGCGCAGGTGGGATTGCTCACCTCGATCTGAACCTCCGCGAAGATGCTTCCATCCAGACCGAACATGCCGTCATCCACCGCCACCCGTAGCGTGTATGTGCCGGCTTCCGTGAAGAACACACGCGGGTCCTCGACCGTGTCACTCGGCTCAAACGTCACCGCCGCTGGACCGGCGGCCGTCCATTTGTAGAAGATCTCATCCTCGTTCACGTCGAACCCGGTGGCGTCCAGGTCCAGGTAGTTGCGCACCGACAGGACGAGGTCGCCGGGGTCGGTGAGCGTGACGTGCGGCGGGGCATTCACGCCCATGGCCACGAGGTCGAGGACCTCGCTTGGGCTCAGCGGATAGTTGTAGACCCGCAGGTCATCCATCTGTCCGAGGAAGTAGTCGCCGGGGTGTTGTGTCGGATCCACGTCCTTGCTTTTGGTACCGATGAACAGCAGGTCCTCGGTCGTGTCGATCAGGCCGGAGGCCTCGATGGAGGCGGCCTCCATCCCGTCCAGATAGAGACGCATCATCATTCCGTCATACGTGGCGGCGACGTGGTGCCACTGTTGAGCTGCGGGCAAGGGCCCCTCAAGACGCCCCACACCGGACAGGTCAAAGACCATCTGGCCGTTCTCGGCCAACAACCGATACTGGTTGTCCGACCCGCCCTTCTGCAGAATCCGGCGGTTTCCGTCCCAGTCGGCGGCGTTGAACCACCCCGCGATACTGATGCTCCACGTCAGATCGTCCAGATTGGGACTGGGAGCCAGTGCGTTGGGATCGACTTCCACATAGCCGAAACTGGCGAATTCCAGGGCGTAATCACTGGGGGCATCGCCCGGGATCCAGCCCGCCACCCACGTCGGGATCTGCCCCTCGGGCCTGGCGCCCAGGACGCCGGCGTCGTTCCACGACGTGGAATCATTGGCGACCATGCCTTGACCTTCGTTGAAGGCCCAGTGGGCGACCATGACGTCCTCCGTCTCCGGATCCCAGACGCGTACGGTCACCACGTCGTTGGCGTCGTTGCCCATCTCATCGAAGACCTGCACGAACAGCTCGTAGATGCCTTTCTCAGCAGGAAAGGTCACCGTGGCGTCGGGCAGGGTCTCCGTGCCGCCGAAGTCCACCGTCGCCGGACCGCTCCGCTGGCTCCACAGATAGGTAAAATCCTCTGGGGCCGAGTCGAGGTCGATTACCGTGGGCTGCAACTGGAGCGTGGTCTCGGGCAGACGCAGCAGGTACGGCCCACCGCCGTCCACGCTGGGTGTCCCATCCAGAAGCTCAACCTCGGCGACCTGCATGCTGTTGGCGGCGCCGGGGTTGCGCACCGCCGTCACCAGCAACTCGTAGTGGTCATACGGTGTCGTATTGGCGAACACGATGGGGGTGGTGGTCTTCGTGAACCGAGGCCAAGCCGTTGGTTGTTCGAAGTCCGCGATCCGCCCGCTGGCGATTTCCGTGTACGGCCCGTCAATACCCTCGTTCGATCCGCTGAGCCGCCATGCCACCGGATCTCGCTCCGGAGCATCGTTGGCGGTCGTGAAGGACAGGCCTACCACAATCGTCTCCTTCTTGGACGGCGTCACACGAAATCCCGTCGGCTGAGGGTCAGCCGCCCGGAAGTTCAGGTACTTCGTGTTCACGTTGTCGTCGATGGCGTTGGGCGGCGCCTCGTTGGTCGGCCAGTCACCGGCCCCGCCTGGTATGCCGACAATCGGATCGCCCGGGGCCGTCACATCCGCCGCCAGGACCGGCAGTCCCACCAACAGCACCACCAGTGCGCCTGAAAACAGCCAGATCTTCATGGGTTCTCTCCTAAAAAAATGGCAAACCTTGGAAATAACAACACCCTCACAGTCGCCGCCCCCCGGACAGCCTCCACGGGCCGTCCGCACCTTGCATGAATCACACCTCTGCCGACCGCTCCATCCGTCAATCTTAGACACACTACAGCTTTAATTATGGGCGGACGGACGGTTTTGTCAAGGGGAAACTCATCAAATCGGTCTTCGTCCTCCCGGTGGAGCCACGATTTCTCTTGATCCCTGGGGTGCCCTTTTCGTATTGTTCTCAGTCTGGGCTGGGTCGCAGGTCCATGGCACGGCCCTGTGACACAGGCGAACACGGCGACACAAGAGACGGGGCAGGCAAATGGTCAGTGCGACGGCCTTGGTCACGGCGATACGGGAGACAGGGCGTGCGTTGTCATAGGAGTGGGTCGAAAGAGAACCGGGCCATTGTCACCCCCGTCCTTGCCCTGGAGGACCCGCATTGAGCACCAAGTACGTGATTATCGTGCCCGATGGGGCGGCGGATGAGCCGATCGATCTGTTCGATGGCAAGACCGCGCTGCAGGCCGCCCACATCCCGAACCTGGATGCGATCGCCAAAGCCGGACGTCAGGGTCTGGTGCGGACGATCCCCAAGGGCATGCCGGCGGGCAGCGACGTGGCCCAGATGTGTCTGTTGGGCTACGATCCGCGACAGTACTACACGGGCCGGGCCCCGCTGGAGGCGGCGGCCCAGGGCATCCGGTTGGGACCCGAGGATTGGGTCTTCCGATGCAACATGGTGACCTTCGCGGACGGGCAGATGGCCGATCACAGCGCCGGACACATCTCCAGCGACGAGGCCGGGACCCTTCTCGATGCGCTCAAGGAGGCCGTGACGCACGAGAACGTGCGCTTCTATCGGGGCGTGAGCTATCGGCACCTCTGTGTCATTTCAGGCGTGGACTTCTCGAAGGTGCGCACCACACCACCCCACGATATCCTGGGCAAGAGGGTCTCGCGCTACCAACCGAAAGGGCGCGGCGCGGCCTTACTGCGGGAGATGATGGACCAGTCGCAGCGGCTCTTCGCGGAGCACGATGTGAACCGGGTGCGGAAGGACCTGGGGGAGAACCCCGTCAGCAGTATCTGGCTGTGGGGCCAGGGACAGCGGGCCCTACTGGACAGCTTCCGCCGCCGGTTTGGGCCGCGCGGGGCGGCGATTACCGCGGTGGATCTGGTGCGCGGCATCGCCCGGCTGCTGCATTTCGACCTGATCGAGGTCGAAGGGGCGACCGGCTTCGTGGACACCAACTATGCCGGCAAGGGGCATGCCGCCGTCCGCGCGCTGGACGACTACGACCTGGTCTTCGTGCACATCGAGGCCCCGGATGAGGCGGGGCACGCCGGCAACGCCGAGTGGAAGAAACACGCCATCGAGCAAATCGATAAGTATATCGTCGGCCCGGCGTACGAGGCCCTGCAACAGTATGAGTCCTGGCGCATTCTGGTCCTGCCGGACCACCCCACGCCGGTGGAGATCCGGGGGCACGTGGGCGAGCCGGTGCCGTTTGTGATGGCCGGGACGGGCGTGCACGGGGTATTGGAGCTGCCCTTCTGCGAGGAGAGCGCCCGCGAAACGGGTTTCTACATCGAGCAGGGCCACGAGCTGATGGAGTACTTCCTGAAGATCTGAGCGCGGCCTTATCGGGGGTCCGGCCGCGCGTACAGGTGCTCAAGGCGATCCACCCGCCGCAGGACTTCCAGGCAGGCCCGGCCATTATGGTACGGGGCCTTCCATTCGCTGATCTTCAAGTCATCGGGGCCGTGCTCCGCGGCGGCTCGGCCGAACCACTCGCCGTGGACGGGATCGACGATGTGTTTTTCGGTGTAGCGCCAGTTTCGGACGGCGATATCAAGCCAGCGCGGATCGCCCGTGGATTCATACAAGTCCAGGTAGCCGACGACGGTCTCGGCCTGCGGCCACCAGTGCTTCTCGTGGTTCGTGACGCTGTCCGGCGTGCCCTCATAGAGCAGGCCCCCATCGGCATCGAGACCGCGGCGCTCCACGGCCATGCCGATCTCCATCGCGATCTGCCGCGTCCGTTCGAGCCAGCGGGCATCACGCAGGGCGCGGGCCGCATCGCGAAGCAGCCAGGCGGCCTCGATATCGTGCCCGTAGGAGGTCATCTCCTTGAGGCTCTTCCACGAACGATCAAAGAACAGCTTGCAGTAATGGTCGCGGGCATCGTAGATGTGCTCGTCGAACACGTCCAATAAGTGCCGCAGCGCCGCGGTCGTCCGCTCATCCCGCACGGCGTGGACCAGGTTTGTGTAGGCCTCCAGCAAATGCAGATGCGTGTTCATGGTCTTGACCCCGCCGTCGACACCGTGGGCCAGCGAGGAGGTCGCGGCGGGGGTCCAATCGCGCCCGAAAGTCTCGAAGTACCCGCCCTGCCGAGAATCCCGGGCGTGATGCTCGATGCAATCGAACAGGTCCACAAGCCGCTGCCGGGCGGCCTCATCGCCGGTGGCCTGGTGGTACTCGGCCAAGGCGTAGACCACGAACGCATTGCCGTAGAGTTCCTTGCGGTCGTCGATCGGCTTTCCCGCCGCGTCAAGCATCCAGTAATACCCGCCGTGAACCGGATCGCGGAAGCCCCGGTCCAGGGCCTCATAGGCTCGGCGGGCGGTCCGAAGATAGACGTCATCACGCCGCGTCCGGTACACCGCCGAAAACGTCCAGAGCAGCCGGGCGTTGAGGACAAGCCCTTTGGGGGCATCCGGGACACGCGCCCCATCCCGACGGGCTCGGCCTATGAAGCCCCCCTGCTCATGGTCTATGCCGTGGGTCAGCCAGAACGGCAGGATATTTTCAAAAAGCTGATCTGCCGCGGCTTGTTCAAGCGCCACCAGCGCGGCACGCTCCGCGTCGCCGGGCGCGGCGATCACATTCCCCGCCATGTAACTCATCACCCCCACAACCAGTATCATGCCCCATCCGGTTTTCATCGCAGGCACCTCCCTTGAAATGGCCCTACAATAGTCGCCTGGTGGGGTCCTGGCAATGCCCTGGTCGCCCGGGATGAACGGCTGGCTTGTGGGAGAGGGGCGTTTTTGCTTGCGAAACGCCCGGCATCGGATAGAGTGAAAGGTGTCGGATGGGCCGTCGCCGGCGGCCAAGGCCGTTGTTCCTATGCAAACAGGAGACCCAAACCATGCAGGACGCAAAGATTCTGATTATCGACGACGATCCGGACATCAGCGAAGCCATGACCGTGGTTCTGGAGAGCAAGAACTACCAGGTCCGTGTCGCCCGGAACAGCAAAGAGGCTCTGGACCAGCTCCAGAGCGAGCGGCCCGATCTGATCATCCTGGACGTGATGATGGACACGCCGCAGGAGGGTTTTGCCCTGAACCGGCAGCTCAAGGGGGACCCGCAATACCAGGACATTCCCGTCCTGATGGTCACGGCGGTCAAGGAGAAGACCGGCCTGGACTTCAAATCCGAGGCGGGGGACGAGACGTGGCTTCCGGTGGATGATTTCATTGATAAGCCGGTACGTCCGCAGGACCTTCTGGAAAAGGTCGGCCGCCTGCTGAACAAGAGTACATCGTAGGATGGAGGCGGTTCTCGAACAGGCGACGCTGGCGCGGCGGGCGCGGTGGCTGGTCCAGTTGCGCTGGGTGGCGATTGTCTTTCTGGTCGCGGCCACGTGGGGGGCGTCGCGCATCTGGGGCATCGCCCTGTACGAACGGGCGTTGTACCTGCTGGCCGGGGGCATCGCCGTGTACAACGCCCTGCTGTGGCCGGCGCTGCACTACATTTCCAAGGGCCCGCCCGAGCGCGTGACACGCGCGCTCAACCGCATCCTGGTTCTCCAGTCCTGTGCGGATCTCGTGATCCTGACCGGCATCCTGTACTTCTCCGGTGGGATCGAGAATCCGTTCTCCTTCTATTTCGTGTTTCACATGATCCTGAGCAGCATTCTGCTGTCGCGGGTGCAGAGTTATATTCAGGCGACATTGGCGGCGTTGTTGTTCGGCGGCCTGCTGCTGCTCGAGTACCTGGAGGTGATCCGGCACTATCCGCTGACCGGCTTCGCCCCGCCCGATCTGCATCTGGACGGCAAGTACGTGCTGGGGTTCTACCTGGTGTTCGTCACCACGTTGTATCTGGTGGTGTACATGACCACCTCCATTATGACCCAGTTGCGCAAGCAGCAGGCCCGATACCGCAACGCGAACGAGCAGTTGGAGCAGAAGGATCGGATCAAGAACGAATACGTATTGCGGGTGACGCACGATATCAAGAGTCACCTGGCGGCGATCAAGAGCTGCCTGGACGTGGTGGATTCGGAGATGCTGGGCTCACTGAACGACCGGCAGCGCGAATTCATTGAACGGGCCAACCATCGCGCGGCCAAGTGCATGATGTTCATCGCGGCGCTGCTGAAGCTGACCCGCATGCGGATGACGGGGCGGATCGACCAGACGTGCTTTTCGCTTAAGAGCCTGCTGTACGACAGCTTCTCGGCCATCGAGGACCGAGCGGCGGCCAAGGGCATTGGCGCCGCCTACGAGATCGACCCGGCGATCGACCAGATCTGCGGCAGCCAGGTGCTGCTGGAAGACACGGTGACCAATCTGCTGACCAATGCCATCAAGTACACACCCAGCGGCGGGTCGGTCGTGCTGCGGGCCAAGGATGAGGGCCCGCAGGTACGGATCGAGGTCCGCGACACGGGCATCGGCATCCCTCCCGATGAGCTGGAGAAGGTGTTCGAGGAGTTCTATCGCGCCACCAATGCCCGACAGGCGGTGCGCGATGGGACCGGTCTGGGCCTGAGCATGGCGCGTGAGGTCGTCGAGCGTCACGGCGGACGCATCTGGGCCGAGTCATCGGGCGAGGGCACCACGTTCTATCTGGTGCTGCCGAAAACGCCGCCCGGCGAGGTTTGATCCCTCCGTCGCCGCCGCTGCAGGGGAACTCACAGCGACAGAATGTAAGCCGTCAGGTCGGCGATCTCCTCACGCGTCAACTCCGACGTCTTGCCGTGCTTGTCGTCCTTGTTGAATGTCGTGAGCACCTCTTCAATCGTAACCGCCCGGCCATCGTGCAGGTAGGGCGCCGTCCGCCAGACCTCGACCAGCGTGGGCGTGTCGAACTCCATGCCTGCCTCGCGTGCCGTGCCGAGGCCCACGTCGTACTTCTTGAGATTCGTGTACAGCGGAGCCGGATGGCAATGGGCACAGCCGGCGGTCTCGAAAACCTTCTCGCCGCGTTGGGCCGCGGGGCTCAGCTTGCCGTCTACCAGGTGGGGGCTGGGCACCGGCCGCAGCGCCTTGAGGTACGCATCGATCGCCTGGGCGTCTTCCTCGGGCCGCACCGCGAACTGGATATGCTTGATGCCCGCACGAACGGCGGCCTCGGCATCCCCCCGGACGCCGCTGACCATCGCCGGGGGCGTCTGGTGGGCGAGCAACATGCTCTTGGTGTTCTTGGGATTGCCCAGGCCGTCGTTGAGCAGGTCCCAGTTCAGACCGTCCGCGCGTCCGTCGGCGGGATGACAGCTCGAACAGCTCTGCCACATCTGGAAGCACAGGCGGGCATCGTGGAAGAACATTTCCCCCTGGCGCTCGGCCGTCGGTTCGTGTTTGGGGCCCAAGGCGATGGATCGCGCGTTGCGATAGGCCTGGGAGTCCAGGTCGGCCACGCCCAGCGTATCGCTGAAGTACTCGGCCGCGTAGACCGTTTGTCCAATGACCGCCAGGCCACGGGGGCCGTTGCCCGTCAGGTCGATCCGCCGCCTGAGGCCCACCAGAAACGCCAAGTCGTTCGGCACGTCCTCGGCCGAGCTGGTGACATCAGTCACGCGGTGGCCTTGGGCGGCCTGTTCCAGCCGCTCATGCAGGCCTGCTCGGTCGATCACCGCCACTTGGTGGGTGCCCGCCAGCGTCACACAGAGGGTCTTGCCGTCCGCGGTGCATGCCACGTCCCACGGGTTGGCCGCGCCCAGATCCACGTCATCGAGCAGCACCGTGTTGATCCGTTTCAAGGTGCTCACGTCGATGATGCTCAAAGCATTCGTGTTCATCCAGCCGCGCTCCAGTTGTGTGGTCGGCAACTGGTAGCGACCCAGTACGTGCGTGACGTAGGCATAACGGCCATCGGGCGACAGGCAGACCGCCCGGACGGACATTGAACCGTTGGGCAGCGCGATCTGGCCGGTCACCTCGCGGCGGCTCGTATCGATGACCGAGACTACCGCGGAGGAGTATTCGCCGTCGGCCGCCCCGGCCGGCAGGAGATTGGCCACGAGAAGCCGGCGGCCATCGGGCGTCAGCACGGCCGCCACCGGCTGCCGCGCCACGCCGATCCTGGCGGCGACCTTCCCGGCCTCCAGGTCCACCACCGCCACGTCGTCCGTGAACTGGTTACACACGTAGGCGATCTTGCCATCGGGACTCAGGGCCACCGCGACCGGTGAGTGCCCTACCCCCAGCGTGCGCTCGACCTTGGCCGAGGCCGGATCGACTACGCACAACCGTCCGTCGGGCACGCCGCCCACCACGTAGCATCGGGACCCATCCGGCGCCACGGCCATGTCCGCAGGCCCGAAGGGCAACCCGATCGTACCGGTGACCTTGCCGGACTCCACGTCGAAGATCGCCACCTGGTTGGCGGTCGCCTCGGCAATCAGCAGGGTCTTGCCACCCGGCATGGGCTCCACGCACACCGGTGACAGATACTCGGCCGCAGCAGACACCGCCGACAGCAGCCCTGCGCACAACATCAAACCCACCCACAATCGTTTCTTCATCATTCGGTGTCCCTCGATCAATCCCACAGAAACCCTGGATCGTTGACTTTTCAGTATAGCAAAACAAGCTCCCGGGCACCACGCAAATCATGGTCCCGACCGCGTCACGCATGGACCCACAGCGGGCTCCCAACAGGCATTCTGCTCCGCGGGGTCGACCATGTCCATGCGCGGCAAGCGGTGCAACACCTCCTGCACGGGCGCGAAGGTGTCCAGCAGCGCCCGATAGGCGGGATCCCGACGATCGGCGAACACCGCCTGGCCGCAGGCCTCGGTTCCCCCGGCTGCCTTGGCCAGCGGCGCGAGCAGCAAAGGGTTTCTTTCCGGATGTTCAATGCGCAGATACCACAGGCGAGGCACGGAGGGCAGGCCCCGATCATCAGGCTCATGGCAGGAGGCACAGCGCCGCGTCGCGACATCCTGAAACACGCGATCGAAATCCGGCGGCCACATCCGCCGGCAGCCCGGTCGGTCCCGGTGGTTCGAATCGCTCGTGCCATAGTATGGAACATTCAGATCGATCCACGCAAAAACGCGACGCTTCTCCGCATCGGTCAGATGGACACGGGGGTTGCCCTCCGCGTCCGGGTGCCCTTCCATGACGAGATTCGCCAGGCGACTCGCCGGGGACCCCCAGGACCTGGGAGTGATCCTCAGGATGTTGTTCTCCGAACCGTTATAGGTCGAGATCCACGAGGTATAGGGATTCCTGACGTGGTCCTGATGAGCACCGCCCCGTGTCCAGTCTTCGGCCGGGGTTCCCTGGCGGGCCAGCGTTTCGTACGACACATTGAAGAAATCCGTCTTGTCGCCCGACAGGTCCACCCGGCGCGGGGGATCGGGCGGCTGATGACAACGCACGCAATGCCGGTCCAGGACGGGCTGGACAACGTGGGCGTAACTGAATCCCTCGCGGCCCCATTCCGGCGGGGTGAGGGCCTGCGGCGGCCGGGACAGGGCCGTCGGCCGCCGGTGCAGCCGCGCGCTGGACAAACGGCTCTCATGACACCCCACGCATCCCTGCACCTCCCCCGGCGCAAAATGGGTGAAGCTGCGCATCCGCTGCAGCGCGCGACCGTGTGCATCCAGGGCCATGAAGTAGACAGGAACCCCCGCCGGCACCCGGAAATGCGCCGAGCCGTCCGCCGCCACTTCCGCGCTACCCCATACCCGTTTGGCGGCGTAGGTCGCGCCGCAGGAGACCACGGGAAACTGAAATCCAAAGGCCCGAAGGTTTACATCGGCCCATCGTGGCTTCTCCAACTCCTGGACCACGCGGATTTGGGCAACCTCTCCCCTTTTCACATCGGGCTCCAGCCCCTGGTAAACATCCCGGACAAACACCGTCGCCCAATCCGACCCGTCCGGCTCGGCTGTCGAGGCAAGCACGGGTGGTCGGGGCCGCGGCTGAACGGGGCGGGGACCGTAGAACCCCATGGGGCCGTCGGGCCGCAAAACGACCACGTGGGCCGAATGGTCCTGATCCCGTAATACGATCGTGCCCGCCCGCGAGACCAGGAACAGCCGCTCATCCAGCGGCCAGGGGCTTTCGTAGGGGCCCCGCACGTGATTGCCGTCGCCGCGATCGACCTGCCCGATGTCAATGTCGGGCGTCAGGTTGCGGATGGCGTCCTGGGCGTTGACGCCCCGGCTCGGATCGATCACGCCGATCGCGCCCCGGCAGGGTCCATTGTGGGCCGTCATGGTGCACAGAACGCTCGTGGAGCCCGGAATGGGTCGAGGCTCGATAAAGGTCGCCGGGCTCAGCACGCGGTTGCCGTAAAAGACCGACAGCCCCGAACCGCCGGGGTTGATCGTCCAGAGGCTCTGGATCGGAATAGCCGGACGGTCCACGTACTCCCAGCGGCCGTAGATCAGTGTGCCATCGTTCATCACCGCCGGCGTGAAATCATTGAGGTAGTTGGCCGAGATCCGCCGCACCTCCCTCCCGTCCGGCCGCATGCGATGCAGGACCCCCACGGGAGACGTCCAGCAGTAGGCGTACTGGCTCTTACGCGTGGAAAGGAACGCGATGTCCCCGTCCGGCAGCCAGCAGGGGTTAAAGTTGTACGACGGCCCGTCGGTGAGCCGCTGCAGGCCCGACCCATCGATGTTGACGCGATACACCTGGTAGGCCTCCTGCTCGCTGCGCCGCCAACTGAACAGGATCTGCGTCGCGTCCCACGACAGATCGCAGTCCAGAATCTGACCATGGTCGGCGTTCACCAGGCAATGCAGCGTCGCCCCGGCCGGATCGGGCGTGACCCGGTAGAGCCCCCCGCCCGCCCTGAAGCCTTCATTGTGGTAGGTGTACACGTGGGTCGGATTCAGGGCGTGTCGCCGGACGACCAGCAACTGGCGAAAGCCCAGTCGACCGCCGTACAGGTCCGCGGCGAGCCGTTGCGACGCCGGACGAGCGGCATACTCGACGTCCGAGGCATAGTAAGGGTCCACCGCCGCGGACAGGTCGAATTGCCGTGCAAAAACCGTGTCAGGAACCACGACGTTGAATAGCTGTATCTCGCTGGCGCCCGGATTCGGACCGCCGTGGGAACTGGTGAACGCCACGGTCAGTCGCCGCGTTTGTACCGGCTTCGACAGGGTGACGCGCTGGGCCCCGTGTCGGCGCTCGAATTGACCGGCGGCCACGGGCTCAGGGACCCCCTCGGCCCACACGACATAATCGCCGAAACACTCGCTGTCGAACCAGGCGGTGCGCCCATAATAGACAATCTCTGCAAGCGTGACCGGCTCATCCCACTGGAAGATGATCGTCGCGCCATCCCGGTGCGTCTGGCCCTGGACGGCCCACGCGTGGTTCAGATCATCTCGACCTTCGGCCGCGGGCACCACGCCGTCGGCCACGAAGCGGGCCCGGTACTGGCCGCTGTATTCGGAGTCCGCGGAGATCCTCGCGCTGCGGGCCAGGTTCTCCGGTGGGGGCGATGCACCATGAACCGCCGGCGTCAATACCCACGCCGCCAGCCATATCCCCAGATAACCTCTGCAGCCTCGCATCACGCCTCTTCCTTCCTACGGCGCCGGCTCAGCCGGACCAGGCGGATCATAGACCCTTCCGCCGGCGCGGATCGCCTCACGACTCTGTTGTTCATATCGCTGACGGGCCAGGTACTTGTGCTGACGCCGTCGGTCGGTCGGCCAGGGTACGAAGCCCTTCATATCGGCGCGGGGCTGACGGGCCAGTTGATCGCGCCCGGCTTCGATGATGGCCAAGGCCTCGCGGTAGGCCTGGCCGGTTTTGTCCGGGATCCGCTCCAGACACGGGCTCAACGCGGGCCGGTCAAAACTGACCTGCGGCCCCTGGTTGTTCGCATGATGGGCCAATGCGTGGAAATTGAGGCCCGTCAACCGGCCCAGGGCCTGCACCTGGTCATCGGTCAAGGGGCTGCGGCCGGACAGGTTATGCGGATAGGCGCTGGCGTAGGTGGCATAGTACGGGGCGTTGATGTCGATCCAGGTGACAATGCGCTGAACATCGTCGGGCTCCATGCGGATGTCCTGGTGGCCTTCGCGGATCTGCCGCACGATCCGGCTGCGGTGCGATCCCCAGCCGTATGCCGGTTGTGTCTCGGCGGGGCCTGCTCCGATCGCAGCGATATACCCCTTTCGCCACAGCTCGTTGTACGAGGCGTTGAACGTGTTGTCCCGATCACCGGCGAGGATGAGCTTGCGGCCGCCCTCTTTGCCGAAATCATGACACCGCACGCAGTACTTGTCCCAAACGGGTTGGACCTCGTCGATGTAGCTGAACAATCGCGGCGGACCGAGCCAGCCCTGGAGCCTCTGGGGTCGGGCGGCCATGGCCTGTAACCGCTTGGCGGCCAGGGGCGGCGGGGCCGACAGCCGCGGCTCATGACACCCGACGCAGCCGAGCACCTCACCCGGCCGGACGATCGTGCCGCTGCGCATCGACTGGATCATCATGCCGTCCTTGTCGAGCAACTGGAAGTACACAAACCGATCCGCCGGCATTTCGAAATACGCCGAACCGTCCGCCGCCACGTCTACCGTGCCCAGGATGCGCTTATTGTTGAAATCGTGCCAGGCCATGGCGGGGTTCTGCTGGCCCTGGCCGCCCCACTGGGCCGAGGGCACCCAGAATCGCTTCTCGGGCGACTCGACCACCCGCAGGTACCGCACGGCCCCGGCGGCGACGTCCTGCATGTGCGTGCCTTCGTAGACGTTGGCCACGTACACCAGGCCCCTCAATTCGGTCGGCTCACGCACCGAGGGAATCACCGCCGGGCGCGGTCGTGGCCGCACGGGAATCGGATCGAAACAGCCGGGCGCCTCACTGTGGATCAATTCGTCCGGCTGGGTGCGGCGCAGCAGATAAAGGCCCATCTGCTCGCCCCGGCCGGTCATTCGCGAGCACAACACACACTCGGCGTCGAGCGGATACGGGTCTTCGTACTTGGGGTTTACACGTCTGAAGGTGTCAAAATCACCGACGCCCACCAGGTCGATCGCTGAGGCCGGCCATGTCCGCAGGACGGCCTGCTTGCGATCCAACCCCCGCCGCCGATCCAACAGGGCGATCGCGCCCCACGGCCGGTCGTGACAGGAGCTGAACGTGCACACCACCGTACCCGTGCCCGGCACCGCCCGCGCATCGAGAACCGCCCCCGGCGAATTCAGGTTGTTGCCCCAGTACAGAGCGTGGTTGGTGCCGTCGGGCCGGACGGTCCACAGGCCCTGGGCATCGCCGAAATTGCGGTCCACGTATTCCCACCGGTCGTAAAGGATGCTGCCATCGTCGAGCAGGGACCCGTGTCCCTCAAAGAGCGTGCTTTTGCCGATCTGGTGAATGTTGGCCCCATCGGCCTCCATGCGGAAGAGGTTGGCCATGATGTGCCGGTTGCACATGCAGTATTTGGGCTCCCGCGTGCTGCTGAAGACGATGCTGTCGTCCGGAAGGTAAAACGGGTCAATATCCGCCACGCCCGGCGCCCGCGTCAGGGCCCGTAGACCCGACCCATCCAGCCGCATCTCATAGATGTGGTAGTCATCGTCGATGTGTCGACGCATGGCGAAGACCACGCGGTCGGCGTCGAAGTGCAGGTCCGGGTCGCGGATTACCCCCGTGGACGTCTCGAGCAAGGTCCGCGTCCGGCCGTCCGGTTCGCGGATCTTCAGGGCCGAGCCGCCACGGAACTTCGAGTGGTTGATCTCGCCGGTCTGAAAGAGCGTGGCGGTATTGTGGTGGTCCTCGGCGTACTGGTGCCGGACCACGTAGAGGATCGGCACCTCGACCGGGCCCGCCCGCCCTACCGCCGCCAAGGCCAGAAGCAGCCCCACCACACCCCGCGGCACGATTCTTCTGCCTGGGAACGGGGTCATAGTCCACCCCGCGTCACCTGCGTCGGCGGTCGATACCACAGCGAGCGCCAATACCGATCCTCGACGGGGTAAGGGTCGATCACATCGCCCGGCTGAACCTGCGAATCGAGAATGCCATAGCGTTTCATCTCGCGGATCCAGGGTCGCGGCGGGCGGTACTCAGGCATGTCGAAACGCGTCTCGTCCTCGATGTACCGCTTGCCGGCCGTGATCATGGCCAGGATCGCCCGATAGGCCGGGTCGTCGCAATCGGCCAAGACCGGCCGCATCTCTCCGTTCGGCTTGCCCGGGGGGCGACAACGCTCATGCCCGCCGGCGCTCGCGGCCAGTGGGGCCAGCAGCATCAGCGACCGGTCCGGGCGCGTCAAGTTGAACACCCAGTGACGACGTCCGCCCCGATTATCGGCCAGGGCCCGCGGCAACGGGCGGTTGGCCTGGTGGCACGAACCGCATCGCCGGTCAATTGCCGCGGCGGCGGTTTGCGTGGTCGGCCAGGCGAAGTCCTGATGGACCTGGCTGTTTTCGTAGTAATCCCCGATCATCCCCCCGGCCAGGGCGGCGTAGGTCCCCGGATAGGTCGCCCCGGCCTCGATCCAGTAGCGGATCACGTCCTGCTCATGACGCGAGAGCTTGACGTCGTGATGTCCGCTCTTGATCTTGTGCATCAGGGGGCTGGCGACCGCACCGATGGACCGCGGCGGGCGATTGCTCTGGGGCAGATTCCCCCCATCGGCGATCTGCCCGCGGGCGATGAGCATGAAGTAACTGTGCGAGAAAAGGGGGCCGCGGTCGCCGGTGAGCAGGACGCGCCCCGCCCACCGCTCGGGATTGTGGCAGGCGACGCAGTGACGATCCAGGATCGGTTGGATGTCTCGTGGGAAATCGTACACCTCGGGAACGTCCTTCACGGGTTCGATGCGGCTGGCCGGGCGGGCCAGGGCCTGCAGACTCATGCGGCCGACATTGGCCACGCTGCGCGTGCGCTGTTCGTGGCAGCCCACGCAACTGACCGTCTCCCCCGGTTGGACGGTCAGGAAGCTCTGCATGCGCTTGACCGATTCATGGTCGGCGTCCAACGCCACGAAGAAGAAACTCCGCAGCGCCGGCAACTCCATGTGGGCCGAGCCATCCGGCTCGACCGGCACCGTCCCCACCACCCGCTCCAGGGTAAAACTGCCGTTCACCGTGATGGGACTCATGCCGCCCGTGTAGTGTATCGGCATCGGCAGCGTCTCCAGGATGAGCAGCCGGGTGATCTCGCCCCGCTCTACGCCGACCATGTTGCGCCCCTGGTACACGTCGGCCAGAATCACCGTGCCCGTCCGTCGGCTTTCGTCGGCGTGGGGGGCGATGACGTGCTCGCGCGGCCGGCGGATCACAGGACGCGGCTCGTGACACTGCACCCCGGCCTCGATCAGGGCCTTGTCCAGGCGGTACAGCTCGGTCTCGCGGCCCTGACCGTCGACCACCACCAGACGCGCGCCCTGCGCCGCGAGAAAGCAGTTTTCCGAAAAGGCCCACACGTCCCGGTAGATCGGCCGATCCGTCATGCGTCGTGCCGCGCCTTGCTCATCCGGCCCGGCCTTGGGACTGACGACCGTGATGAATCCATCATGCTCGCGGCGTCCATGGTCCGGCGAGAAGATCGCGGCAACCTTGTCCGTCCCGTCGATGGGCTTGGCGTCGATCATCACCGTACCGGGATGGAGATTGCCGAAGTACACCATCTGGCCCGTACCATCGGGGTTCATCGTCCACAGGTGATGGTAGTGAACCTGACTGCGATCGACGTACTCCCACCGTTGGTAGAGGATACGCCCATCGGGCAACGGCCAGGGGGTGTTGTCATGCTCGTTGTTGCTCGACAGCGGTCGCAGGTTGCCCCCGTCCGCGTCGCACCGGTATAGCACGGCCACCTGCGTGAGCCAACAATTCACCCACCGCTTGCAGCGATTGGACACGAAGATGATCCCCCCGTCGGCCGTGTAGGTGGGCTCAATGTCGCTGAAGGGGCCATCGGTGATCTGCCGCAGGGGCCCGCCGTCAATACCGAGCTCGTAAAGGTGAAAGTCCTCCGTCCCGCCGGGGCGATACGCCAGGAGTATCTTGCGACCCTCATAATGGACTTGCGGATCCCGCACGGTCCCGGCGGGATCGTCCACCAGCACCGTCACCTCCCCCGTGCGCAGGTTGAGCTTGTTGAGCCGCCCCATCGCCCGGTAGGCCTTGCGGTTCTCATCCGCGGCGTAATAGCCCAGGTTGGCGTACCAGTGCGGGTCCTCGTTGAGCTGGCGGGTTGCGAAAACGATCTCCTCCACGCCCTGAAGGGGGCCTTCGAGCAGGGCCTGCACAGGAGGCGCTGGCGCCGTCGCCGCGGCTGACAGCGCCCCCGCGGCGAGCACCGCCCACGCCCCTATTCCCGCCGCCATGCGAACCGCCATGAACAACCTTTCCGTGCACTCCCTGCGATGGCCAAGCACGCACCCGTGGCCGGGGGTACCGCCGGCTATTTCTTCACGAGCTTGTAGATAACGGCCTTGTTGACCGTCAGTTGCGGCACGAACAGCAAGCCCGCCTTGCGATCCACACCGATGTCCGCCGGGGTCGTCAGCTCCGCCAGCGTCGTCACCGTCTTGCGATCCGGCGAGACGGTGCAGACCTTGCCGCCCTCGAAGTCCGAGACGATGAACGTCCCGTCGTCCAGCACCTCGATGCCGTCCAGCGTCTTGAAATGCTCGGCCAGACCGAACGGCACCGGGTCCTTCTGGCCGGTCGGGTCGATCTCATAGATGTCGTGTGCTGTCCAACTGACGGCGAACACCTTGCCTTGAAAGCAGGTCACGCCGTTGGGCGAGGGCGGGCCCTTGACCTCCTCGAATCCCTCGTCGGGACTGACCTTGAAGAGCTTGTTGCCGGCCGTGTCGGAAACGTACACCACCGAGCCGTCCGTTGCCACGTCGTTGAGCTGTCGGCCCGAGAGCTTGGTGTGCTCCGGATTCTGCCCCGTCGCCGCGTCGCATCGTTTCAACGTCGTGATGTCGGCCATGTACAGCTTGCCGTTCAACACACACATGCCCTTGGGCGCGTTCAGCTCGGCGTCGGGCCTGCTCTCCAGCCAGCGGAGCGTCTTGATCGACCCATCCGGGTTCAGCAGGGAGATGAAGCCCCGACCGTCCGCCTCCCAATACCCCTGCGTCTGGGTGTCGATGTTCGAGACGAAGATCTGCCCCGTGGTCGGATCGGGCAGGATCGACTCGGGTGCAACCAACCCTCTCTCGATGGTCGCGACCCTCTCCACGGACCAGCCGCCCGCCACCGGGGCCGCCGCAGGCGACTCAGGCGTTGTCGGTCGGGCGGCCGTCGGGGCCGGCTGGGACGGGGTGGACTCCGGCGTACTGGGAGTCCGGTCTTGCGGACCGGGCGGCGTCGGTGCCGGCTCCTTCTTGCAGCCGGTGATCGCCACCGCGACCGCCAGCACGATCCACACTATCTGTTTGGCTGTCATGACAGTACCTCCTTGCCACTCCTTCGTTACCGTTTCATCGTCAACGCCGATTCTGCGTCCGGCCCCTCTTCGCAGAGGACCCGGAAGCCCACGTTAAACACGGCCTGCCAGGGTTCATAGGCCAGCCGGAACGACGCCGTGGCCCGGTGGGGCCGATCCCGCCAGGAGCCGCCCCGCACCACCCGCAGCCCTGCCGCGGCCACGTCGTTGCGACCGTCGTCCTCCCGGTACGGATAGGGCCGATACACGCTGCGGGTCCACTCGGCCGCGTTGCCGTGCATATCGTGCAGCCCCCACCGATTCGCCTGGTATTGCCCGACGTGGCACATGATCCGCTCGCCGTCGTCGAACCGGGCATCCTTGGGAATCCAGTCCTCGCAAGGGTTGGGGTTGGCAATGGGTTGAGGGTTCACGCCGGCAACGGCCAAGCGCCGGACCGACCGGTCGGCGATGTTCGCATGCGGGCCGAAATCGGTATCCAGCGTCCCGAACGACAGGGGCGTGTCCGCGCCCGCGCGGCAGGCCCATTCCCACTGGGCCTCAGTCGGCAGCGTGAAGCGCAGACCCATGCGTTCACCGAGCCACTCGCAGAAGGCCATCGCCTCGTGCCACGTCACCCGCACCACGGGGTGATCGGGATCGTGGATCGGATATCCGGGCGTCGTATGGTCCTTGTTGTTCTGGTCAATGTAGCCGTTGAAGTGGTCCGGGTCGAATCGCGCGAACTGGGCGCAGGTCACCTCGAACCGCCCCATCCAGAACGGCCGATCCACGTTGGCGACCGCGCGCGGCGCCTCATCGAGCGCCCCCTTGTCGCTGCCCATGATGAAGCGGCCCGCGGGAATGTGCACCAACTCCATCGTCACGCCCCCGCCCAGGTCAATGGTCCGTCGCTGGGGGTTGCCCGCCTGAAGCTGCCTCATCTTCGCCTCGCCGTCGTCCAGCGGCCAGCCGGTCAACTGCACGTTCGAGACCGGCCGCTTGACCGGATCGGGCTCGACGAACGAAACGTTCCTCGGAGCTGGCGACGGAATCCGCTCCGGGTCCTCGTCCGCCGGACGCAGGGCATAGGCCGTCCGCATCTCCTGGCGGCGGTCGCGGAAGTTCGCCGGGATCGCACGGTGTTCGTGCCACGTGCCGTGATCCGGCACGTTCAGGTCGATCCATGTATACAGGACGTCCCACGCCTCGGCGTCGAGCCGCACCCCGTGATGCCCCTTCTCCAGCATCTGCACCAACTCGCTCGTGCGGGCGTGGTACTCCATCGGCTTGTACAGGTGGTAATCGCTTTCCGGACCGGGCCGGCGAACGTAGGGATGCAGCGCCAGATACGACGGCGTGAAGTTGCCCCAGCCGTTGCGGTCTTTGCGGCGGAAGTCCGGCCGCCCGGCCGTCCCATCGTGGCAGCCTACACAATACCTGTCCAACACGGGCTGCACCTCGCGCTTGAAACTGAAGCCCCGCTCCGGTCCGCGCCACTGGCGGATGGGACTCGGCGTCCGCCGTGCCGCCTGCGTAAAGCGATTGGGCGAGCTGGCGTTCTGCTGCTCATGACAGCCCACGCACGAGAGGACCTCGCCCGGCATCGCGGTGAACCAGCTTCGCATGATCTGCACGGCCCGGCCCTTTTCATCCAGCGGCTGCACCGCAATCGGCGTGTTGGCCGGGACGCGGAAGAACGCCGAGCCGTCCGCCTCCACGGGCACCGTGCCCATGATGCGATGCACGTCCCAGCCACCCTCGACGGCGACGTGAACGTGCCCGCCCATATTCGGATAGCCGTAGTGGAACGAATACAACCGCAGCGCCTTGACCGTGCCGCGGGGTACGCCACCCAGTCCCGGCCCGAAGTAGATATCCGTCAGATACACCAACGCATCGTCTTGCCGCAGGTCCACCTTGTCCGGGACGACCGGCGGAGGCGGCGTTTTGCGAAGCGGCACCGGCTCCAACAGGGCACAGCCCGGCTCGGCCTTGAGCAGCAGCATGTTGTCAAACACATCGACCAGGTAGATGCCCCATGGATCGCCCGAGGTGGGTTGTGCGGCGACCAGGAAGTACTTCTCGCTCAGGGGATACGGATGCAGAAACTTCGGCCATGATCCATCCACAAGCTGATCGACGATCTTCGCCTCGACCGTCTTGCCGTATCCGGGGATCTGCTGAACCACGCCGTCGGCCTCGAAACGCCCCTTGGCCGGGTCAAACACGTACAACTCGCCCATCCGCGCCACGCCATGGTGCCCCGATACGATCCCCACGAACTTCGAGGGATGATCCGGGATCGGCCGCGCGTAGAACAGCGAGTTCGGCCAGTATGAATTGCTGCCGTAATACGCCATCTGGTTCGTGCCGTCCGGATTCATCGTGAACATCAGGCGGCTGAAGTAATGCGGCGTGTCGGAGTACTCCCAGCGGGCGTACAGAACGCGGCCATTGTTCATTACCGTCGGACACCAGTTGTGGTCCTGGTCAAAGCACAACTGCCGGACCCCCGTGCCGTCGGCGTTCATGAGGTACAGATTGGCGACGGTGTCGGCCCCACCCACGCACGGGATGCCCTGGAAGCACCGCGTGGAGTCAAAGATGATCCGCCCGTCGGGCAGGTAGCACGCATCGTAATTGTCCACGTCGTCGTATTTGCCGGGGGTGACCTGACGGAACCCCTTGCCGTCCACGCCCACCTCGCAGATCTGCCAGCGGTTGTGGCTGCCAATCGTGCTGAACAGCATCCGGTCCGCGTCGAAATGCAGGTCCACGTCCCCCACGAACCTGGGCTCGGCCGGTCGGAATACGACCTCCAGCGGGCCATCCACCGCAACAGGAATCGTGTCGATCTGGTCATCGTAGCCGCTGCGGGGCAGCGAGCAGTTGCCCTGCCAATTCTGGGGCAGCCCCAGCCGCGGGCCCTTGCCGTCCGCCGTCCGCCGCCGGACGACGAGGATCTTCTCGAAATCCAGCAACGGGTTGGCCAGGAGGGCCTCGCGTTGCAAGGCCAGCGCCTCCTGCGCGAGGGTCTCGATCGCCTGGCCCTGGGCGACGGCTTGCTCGATCTTGTCCAGCCGCTCCAGGTACCCTCGCCCGCCGTGATAGTCCCGGCCATACGTCGCGTTCAGGTCCTCGATCGCGCGTCGCAGGGCGGCCAGATTGAGACCCTCCAATCGCTTGAGATTCTCCCGCATGACGCAGGCCTGCGCGTACACATCCAGCAGGGCCGCCTCGTCCGCGGCATCCAGGGCGGTCAGTTCTGTCGCCAGGGACTGCCCCGCCCCGCCCAATCGGTCCACCACCGTCGCCACCATCTGCCGCGTCTGCGCGGCATCGCCCTCGGCCAGCCACGCCAGGTGCCCCCCCGACAGGTCGGCCTGCAGCCAGGCGCTTTCGCGGGGCCAATCCCGCGACAATGGGGCCCAGACCGCTGCCAGCGGGTCATCGGCCGCCGCAAAGTAGAAACCATGATCACCGCTGATGTTGTAGATGCGCAGCAGCAATTCGTTTTCCCCGGCCTTGAGCGACAGGGTCACATGGTCCTGCGGCCCCCCCACGCCACGGGGCACGTTATTGGCGTGAACCCTCTTGCCGTTGACCCATACCGTGATCCCGTCGTCGCTGCCCAGGGCGACGGGCAACTCGCGGTCCCGCCCCGAGCGAATGATGCGAAACAGGTACGTCGCGCAGGCGCTGCCGGCCTGGAGCTTGTGTACCTGACCGTCGGCGAACGATCCCCGCCGCCACAGCGGTCTGCCCGATTCGTCCTTGGCCTTGAGATCCACGCCCTGTTCCGGGAACATCGCCTTATCGAACGAGCCGGCCTGCAGGGCCGCCGTGCGATACCACGGGCCGAGGACGATGTCGATGTCCTCCATCCCTTGGCGGCACCGATCACGTGTCGCCAGGAGCGTTTCGATCCAGGTCCCCTTCTTGACATAGACCTCGGCCCCGGGGGCCAGCCCCGCCAGGAAGACCACGCACACCAGACCCCATGCCGTCGTTCGCATACATTTCCGTCGAATCATTCGCTCAGTGCTCCTTATCGTGGTATCTTCAAAGCCATCGGGTTGTCGCGGGGATCAGGTTGCGGTCCCTCTCGTTCGATCAACAAGCCGCCCCAGCGTTGCCGCAGGGTTCGAAGCTGCTGTTCCTGGTCGGGCCCGAACGAGCCGAGCCGCTGACCATAAGTGTCCATCCAGACGATCAGCCGCTCGAGACTATGGCCATCCAGCCGAACATCGTGATGTCCGGCCAGCAGCTTCGCCAGCAGGCCGTTGTTGGCCGCGACACATCCGCCCTCGGTGGACACGCCCTCGCGATAGCGCTGCATGACCTGCTCGGCCAGGCTGGGTGTGCCGCTTTGGATGAGTATCTCATAGGCCTTGTCGCCCGACAGGTCGATCCGCCGCGCTTCGGCCTCGGCGCCATCGGGGCGATGACAGCGAATGCAATGCCGGTCCAGAACGGGCCCCACCAGCGCATCGAAACGCAGCGGCCAGGAGCCCTCCGGGCCCACGGCGATCCGCGATGGCTCGCGTCGGGCGGCCTGCGTGGTGCGCACCGTCGGGGCCTCCTGCCGCGACTCATGGCAGCCGACGCAACTGAGCGTCTGGCCGGGTTGGGCGTAGGTCACGCTCCGCATGGTCTGGACGGCCATGCCCCGTTCATCCAGCGTCTGGAAGAACACGATCACACCGGACGGCACGCGGAAGTGCGCCGAGCCATCCGCCTCGACCGGCACCGTACCCAGCACGCACTTGCCCGGATCATCGCGTGTGATGCCCAGGCTTGGATAGTTCATCGTCGGATGCGTCTTCGGGGGTATGGCCACGATCCGCAGGGCCTTGATCTGGGGCGGCCGCACTGTTTTCAGCCCGCGATACACGTTGGTCAGCAGGAAGGCCCCTTCCTGCGGTCCATCGGGTCTGATGTCGCTGACCAATACCGGCGGCACCGGCCGCGGCGCCACCGGGATCGGGCAAACACTGCCGATCTGCGGATCGCGGTACAACAGCTCCAGGCCGCCGTCGGCATCGAACAGATACAAGCCCATTCCGTTGGGCATGCGCTGCGTGCCCTCGCGGACGTTCTCCTCAACACCCCACGACACGAGATACAGCCGCTCGCTCAATGGCCAAGGATGCGCGAAGAACGCCCTCGGCCAGCCTTCGATCTCCGGAAAGCACACCTCCGGCGTCAGGCGGGTGATCGGTTCGGGCCCCTCGGTCCCGATGGTCGGATCGAGCAGCACCAGGCTGCCCATCGTCTGGGCGTGGTGCCCCGAGGCGGTGAAGATGATCTTGTGCGAACCGGGGATGCTCCGCGGCTCAAACGTGCAATGCGGGCTGCGGGTGTAATTGCTGTACACGATCCGCGCGTTGGTGCCGTCCGGGCGGATCGACCACAGGCTCATGAACGGCATGTTGTCGCGGTCGATGTAGTCCCATCGCGAGTAGAGGATCGAGCCGTCAGCGGCCACGTCCGGCGTCCACTCGAACATCTCGAACGGCGAGATCGCGCACATCTCGGAGCCATCGGGGCTCAAGGTGTGCAGCGTGTAGACCGCCACGGGTCGCTCGGGCCCGCCCCCGCACCGCACGTAGCAATCCGGCAGATCGGGCGCTTGCAGGGTCTGCATCGCCGTGTCGCGACCGACCTGAATCCCCTGGCCGCGGCGGGTCGAAAGGAACACGATCCGCCCATCCGGCAGATAGCGACCGTCGAAATCATCGTACTTGCCGAACGTCAACTGCCGCAGGTCCGTGCCGTCGATCTTCATCTCGAACAGGTGATAGAACGCGTCCGCGGGCACGTTGGCCTTGTCCAGCTTGTTACGCTCCGCGGCCAGGTGGGGATCATGCCGACACCACGCGAAGAGCACCCGCCGGCCATCGTAGCTCAGCGCCGGCCGCAGGAAGCTGCCCGGCTCGCTGAACATCCCGCTGAGGCACCGTACCCGTGGAGGTCCCTCCCGAAACCCATCGAGCAGGTAGAGCCCGCCGCCCGGCCGCGACCACCAGCCGTAGTACTGATCGGACATGTGGCTGTAGCTGCCCGGCACCCGCTTGACGAACAGGACCGACTCAAAGTCCAAGAGCGGGTCGCACAGTATCAGCCGCCGCTGAAGCCATCGCGCCGCCAGGTATTCCTCGCGGCCGATCCGGGCCGCCTCCAGCCCGCGAACATGGCTCGCGAGGCGATCCAGGGCCGCGGCATCGTCGCCGATGTCGACGCCCTGGACGGTGCGCCGTGCGACCATGCGGCGACAATTGCTGAGGATCTCGGCCACGCGGCGGGGCCATTCCACCTGCCCCGTAACGCGCAGATGGTCCACGGACCACTGGGACGTGCTGCTCTGATCGGCGGGCTTGTGCAACGCCACGTTCACATCCGGGGCATCCGTCGTAAACACCTGGACCTCATCCAGATGCAAATACTGCCGGCCGGGCAGCTCGACGCGGACAAAGCGGGCCTCGCGGCCGTCCAGCCGCACCACGAGCGGCTTGCCATCCGTCCTGCCGTAGAAGACCGACCCATCGTGGCGGTAGACCCCCTGCCAGTCGGCCCCATCGTTTGAGAGCTTCACCTCCAGATGGGCCGTGCGGCCGGCGGTGCCGTCGGCGCGATTCCAGATGACGATCCGATCGATGGGGACGGAACGTTCCAAGTCCACCTGCCACCAGGGCCGCTCGGTCAATTCGGTGTGAAAGCCCCACGCCCCGTCGATCAAACCGTCCACCGCGCCGGCCGCATCGGCCCGGGGCGTGACGCCGTGTGGGGAAGAATTGGCCCGGCGGTATTCCTCCTGCAAGAGCCAGTCGGCCTCGACCTGCCGCGTGAAGGAATCGCCCGGATCGGCCTGGAGGGGCCCGATCCACGGCCACAACGCCCATGCGGCAAGCACGGACAATACACACCCCGCACCGCGTCGGCTCGCCATCATGGCCGTTTCTCGCACATTATGATAGGCATTGGCCCTGAATTCCTGCGTCGACTGCCACCCTATGGGCTACCAGTCTAGCAGGAAACGCCCCCCATATCAAGAAACACCCCCACACACTCGCCGCAAAGCACGCAGCCGTCCTTGACCTTCGCCCGACCTACCGCTTCCAACTCTCGCGGATCTCCCTCACGAGCGACCGCCACCAGGTCTTCACGCGCCCGTGCTCCATCCGATACTGCTCACTTTCCAACTGAGCGAGACGTGGGTCGCATTCACGGCAACAGTCCATGGGGTGATCTCGCGATGCGCTGCGGTCGTTTCCAATCAAGCGCCGGTCAGCCGCCTGGTCGTCCAACCTTCGGGCGCGTCGTTCCTGAGGATAGGATGTTCCACAACGAGGACAGCAGGCGGTGCAACACCAGATGAGAAACTCTCCCTTTTCGGGGGCCGCCAAGTCTCGCCAATCATTTGCAGAAACACATCGGGCACGCGATGCCTCAAGGGCGTGGGCGTCTCCCCTCTTCACGGCTTGAAGAAGCTCGTAGTTCTTGGCCGCCTTCCAGGTCTCAAAGTACTCCTGCGGCATGTGAATGGAGCTATCACACAACGGGCAATGCTCCGGCAATGGCGGTAACATACAGGGGCCCCAGACAGAATGCACTCTCCAAGCTGCGACAAACGAGTATGCAGGCGATGGCAAACAGCGTCTGACGAATATCGTCAGTGTCGTTCCTGCCAAAGACGCGATCATGGGAACCGCATCAGCGAACTGAGCGTCTATGCCGCACCCCGGCGGTGGACGCTAATCCGCCGCCGCGCCGGGTTCGGCCGGCGCTGGCGATCCGCGTCGTGCCGGGCATCATGTATGATCGTGCCCTGCACACGAGAGGCGACCGGTGGTCGACGTCGAACCGGGCTTTTTCATTTTATCCGGCCCACGGACATGCCGCACAGAAAGGCGCGATGCACGTTGGTGGCGCCCCAATCGGACATGCGGACGTGGGTCAGGGTTTGACCGATGAACTCGTCGGGCAATATAACCCTCTGCTTATCGATCCGACACGTGTAACCGGCCGGAGACGTTACGGTCGTGCCGGACCAGACGTTGATCGTGGTGGTGTTGTTGATGCTATTGATCCAGCCACCACTGAGCCAGTCGCGGATATCGCTGTTGCCGTACAGGTCTTTGGCGTAGTACGCCCCCTGATCCCCGTAGAACTCCAGCCTGGTATATGGTCCGACCGCGCCCCAGGAGGTATTGATCAGGGTGTGGACTTCGCGAATGTCTTGCAGACCAACGGGGATATCGACGGAAATCGTCCCTGAACCCGTACTGCTGGTCCAGCCGTTGTCGCCCTCCGGGATGCAAAACGGAATGCCGCCAAGAGCGGTCTCGCCCGCCGGCAGGCCCTGGGCGCCGGCGTAGTTGTTCTGGTAGTGGAAGTTGGCGATCGGCGTCAGGTCAACGCAGTGGTATTCCAGGTCGTACGGGGCGGCCAGGGTTCTGAGCCAGCAGCCGGCCAATAGTCTCAGATCGGCAAGGCCGACGTCGCCGTCTTCGTCAAAATCCGCCGGCTGACAGGGGTCCACGGGCTGAAGGCTGCTCTGCTTCCAGACCTCGGCCAGAAGCGCCAGATCGCTGAGGTCGATGATGGTATCGGGCTGGAGATTGCAGCGGATGCAGGAGGCATCCCCGACGGTCATGCCGCACAGAAACGCCCGATGGGAATTCGACCCGCCCCAATCCGACATGCGGACACGGGTGAGGATCTGACCGGCGAACACCTCCGGCAGCAAGATCGCCTGCTTGTCCATCCGACAGGCCTTGCCGGGATCATACGTCACCGTCACTCCGGACCACACGTTGACGGTGGTGGTTCCGTTGATGCTGTTGGTCCAGGTGTTGTTGAGCCAGTCGCGGACGTCGCTGTTGCCGTACAGGTCCTTGGCAAAGTACGCCCCCTGATCCCCATAGAACTCCAGTTTGGTGTACGGCCCGACCTGCCCCCACGAGCAGTTAATCAGGGTGTGCACCTCGCGAACGCCCGGGACATTCACGGGGATATCGACGGCGATGGTTCCCGAGCCCGTATTGCTGGTCCAGCCGTTGTTGCCCTCGGGAATGTAAAAGGGAATACCCCCCAGAGTCACATCGCCGGTGGGCAGGTTTGCGGCGCCGGCGTAGTTGTCCTGGTAATGCCAGTTGGCGATCCCGGTCAGGTCCACACAGTGGTATGGGGGATCGCCCCGTACCGCAGAGACCAGCACCACGCAAGACACCAGACAAATCGACACACGTCTCGTCGCCCTCATGCCTTTGCCCTCCTCCCATCATCGACTCTACGGGACCAGACGTCCTGCCCTATTAAGGGTCTCGGATGGCGGCCCACGGCCAACCACCCTTTCATTGTCTCATGTCTCAAAGAGCTTTTCCATAGAGAATCGGTGGACTTTTTTGCGTCCTGCGAGCCAACGTTGGGCCCGCACGGCCACAGCCTGTCCGGACAGATCGAGACTCGCGTGGGCATGAACGAACATCCGATCCGGCCTACACGATTGGGCACGATGCGGGTCCTTCTACGCTCTCGGACACGGCCGGAAATGAGCACATGAACCCGGCTTACCGGCCTCCAACGGGGGATGAAGACATTTTTCCCATGCGCGGCACAGGCAATTCTCCCATCGAATTAGGGTCTTTCCCTATTCGTGCGCCTGGCGGGAATGAACCTAATACGTGGGCTGTTTCCGGACGGTCAGTGGCAATCCGAGGTTCAGGTGATTGCTCTGAAAATGCGGTTCTTTGAATCTTCGCGATCGTAGGGAATGGCCGCGTGGCCAATCGCCTTACGGGAAAACGGTGACCGATTGATCGGAAAGGAACGTACCATGAAGAACGCAAGAGTCGTAGGGGTAGCCCTTCTGCTTCTGGCCGGTTCGGCGGTTTTGGAGGCGAAGGAGGTCGCGGAATGGAACATGGCCGCGATCGACATGATTAAGGCCGACGGTATTTCCAACCACCTCGGCAACCGCACGATGGCAATGCTCCACGTCGCCATGTTTGACGCGGTGAACGGAATCGAGGATCAATATGATCCCTTCCTCGTGGATTTCAGGATGCCTCGGGCGTTGCCCGCAGAGGTGGCAGCGGCCTCTGCGGCGTTTGAGATACTGACCAGCCTGTATCCTGATAGAGAAGATGTTTTCAGGCCTTTGTATGAAAGCCACATTGCCGAAGAGCCCCAACACCCCGGCAAGAGACCCAGGATGAGCTATGGGCGAAGGCTGGCGATTGCGTACGGGCGGCTGGTGGCACAAAGGGTGCTGCAATGGCGGGAAAACGACGGCTCGGCAGAGGCTGGAGCCGTGCCCTATCCCGATGGAACCGAGATCGGCCAGTGGCGGCGTACCGATGCCCGGCCCCCGATGATGCCCGGCTGGGGCGACGTACTGCCTTTTGCCATGACCAGCGGCCAGCAGTTTCGACTCATTGGCCCACCGGACATCACCGGGTATGAGTATGCGCGGGATTACGCTGAAGTCATGGACATGGGCGGTAAGACCTCTTCGTATCGAACGGCGGAACAAACGGAGATCGCGCGGTTCTGGATCTCAGGAATACCGCGGATTTGGAATCTGGTGGCGCATCAGGTGTGCGACGCGAAGGACTATGGACTGCTCGAGGAGGCGCGGCTCTTTGCGCTTCTGAACGTGGCTTTGGCCGATGCCCAAGTCGTGGGCTGGGATATGAAGTACCACTTCGGGTTCTGGCGGCCGGTCACCGCCAACGCGTACGCCGATCAGGACGACAACGACTACACCCATCCATACCCGGATTGGCAGTCTCTGCTGATGGTGCCGGCGTTTCCGGAGTATCCAAGCGGCCACAGTACGAGTTGCGCGGCGGCGGCGACCGTCCTGGCCAAGTTCGTGGGCACCGACGAATTCTCGTTCGCCGTGAATTCGGAGGCCAATCCCGGTCTGGCGACTCGACACTTCAACAGCTTCTGGGCCGCCGCGAGGGAAGCCGGCATCAGTCGCGTCTATGGCGGCATTCATTTCAACTTCAGCAACGCCGAAGGATTGGAGGCCGGTCGTTCCCTGGGCCGCTACATTTGTGAGAACATCATGGCCGAATGATCTTCATGACAACCCGGGACAGTCTCCAATCTCTCCCTGCAGGCGATGTCCGTGGCCCGATTCCCTGGCCGCCTCGCCGCCAAGGGGCACAGTCACCGGTTCAAGGGCGAGTCCCTCGTCATCGCCGCAGGCGTATATGGCGAGGAACCCGCCCTGCCGGCTACCATGCCGGCAGGAAACGCCCCTCCGTATCAACAACCACCCCCGCACCCACGCCGCAGAAACAGCCAACCGCCCCCGGGCTTGCCCTACAAGGCTTTTCGGCGGCCCAATCTTATCGCATTCCAGCCGCCCCTTAAAGGGACGCACTATATCAGTACTCAAGAAACTCTTTCCCTTCGAGGCCTAATTGCGCAGAATTGGCGTACTGTCGTAGGAAGGGACTCTCGAGACGGCGAATTGACAATTGGCCCCGCAGCATAGATGCCAGGGAGGTCTCTTGCGATATGCCGAGAATCTACAGGACTCAGAAGCAGTGTGAGCAGTTCCTGGTCCGGGAGTTCCTCCGGCACCTTGAATATTCTGTTTCTGCGCCCGTATGGCAGGAAAGCCCGGATGCTATGCTGACAGTGAGGAAAGGAAGCAGAAAGAAGCGAATCGCCATAGAGCACACTGAGTATTTTCACGACACGGTGTCGAGGAAATGCTCACCCCTAACGCGGGTTGATCATTTCTGGAGGGCCGTGCAGGCCAGCCTTGTCCGTCGACTCAGCCGTCGAAAGCATATGACCGGCGTATGGCCCACGGTCAAGTTCAAGGACCGAAGTGCTATCCCAAATCCGGGAAAGGAACATGCCGAGCTAGCTCGGGCGCTTGCAGGCGATATTGTGTCTTTCATGGAGACGCATCCATTACGCGTGTCACAGTGGAAACGGTTCTCTCGCCGCGACTTCAGACGTTGGCATACGTTAGTCTCTCTACTTTCCCGGTTGACTTTGCATCGATGGACAGACGAGGCGGTTCGTGTTTATCGCTGCAACCTGATATGTGCCGACATCACCACGGGTGGGACAGCTCTAAGCTTGAAGTACATCAAAAGCGCAATCAAAAACAAAAACCGGAAGGCCACCAACTACAATTGGGGCGGCGCGGAGGAGAAGTGGCTTCTGATTGCAGCCAGTGGTGCTAACCTGAGTAATCATGCTGGACCACCCCAACAGACTGTGAATTGGGCAGATACGCATTTGCTGGAATTGTGTGGCGAGTCGCCCTTCGACAGGATCGTCCTCTGGGAGAGAACCGCCCATTGGTACAAGTGGCTGAAGCCTCGCGAAGACACGGTCAAGTACGATTAGGGCGAGCCTCGGCTGCCAGATACTCCGAGTTCGGGATGGGCAGTGCTCCCGACAGCGCAATCCTGCCTAATTGGAGCGGCCCCTTAACCGGAGAATGTGCCCTTCATCACACATGTGACCTGTATTATCCCCACTGCGTTCCGGTGCACCGCTTGTCTCGGCAATGTTCCTTGAATACGCTGCGCCAATCCCGGTGACCATGGTAAGAGCGACGATGTTCAGGGCCAGATTCAGACCATCTGAGATGATGTATGCCATCGCCGCATCAGCGTATTCGCTGGCGCTCCCAGCATTCATGCTCATCCTGAAAGCAACGCGGCCTACAAGGTTTGAGAGGATCCAGAGTCCCCACCACCACCCGACTATCGCATGACCGACAGTTCCGTCCTTGTGGCTCACCCTCCAGATCTCCTTCATAACCTGGTATGGCTTAAAGAGATTTGCAAATGGGACGAAGTACCAGCCGACAGCCCAACCAGGGGTAAAGACCATGGGTTCCCCAGATAATACCCGTAGATTCTTGTTAGTTCTGTAAATCCATCTCAGGAAAGTGATGCCGGTGATGATCGCCAGGATGAACTGAGCGGCCCCGACGATACCGGTCACTATGTCGGATACAAGTAGAGTCTCGGCCGCATCGATGTCTGATGGCAGTGTGGCATAGGAGTAGAAATTGTAGATTCCTGAAGATATGCCAATAACTGCAAAGCCAATTATGATCTTGAGGAGGCATCGCAGCGTATTTGTTAGCTTGGCATGAGGCTTCAGCCCCACTATTGGCTCCTCTTGAGCGGTCATGACTGCGTCCCTTCGTTAGTACCCGTTAAGCGGTCGAAACAATCCATTGTCAACAAGCTAAGTCGCCACACTACCCTTCTATCCGCTCCGCCCATGCTCGGGGGCGTGACGCCGAGGCCAGTGCCCCTGCGGCGCAATTGCGAACTATTGCTGACTCGTATTCACATAGGGTACCTGGGACCAGCCCGAGGGTACTCGCGATCCGGGCCGTGCCGGGCATAATGCATCATCATACCCTGCTCGGCCGGAACGGTCAACAACCAAAAAGAGCGATCATTCCCGGGCCTTGGCTCCGACGGGGCCAAGATAGGCCGCCGCCGGTGTAAGGACCGGCCGCGTCAGACGTGGGCCAGCCAGCGTTGGGTCAGGACGGCCACCAGCAGGGCCCAGCCGAAGCTGGCGAACGTGCCGATGATGATGTACTCGGCCTCCTTGCGTTGGCCGGGCTGCTTGATCTCGCCGAATCGCAGGATGGACTTGGCCGCGAAGAGGAACCCGATCGCCCCGGCGTTGCCCGACAGCACGAGCAGGTAGGTCAGGGCCCGCTCCAGTTGGCCGATCCGCCGCCCGCCATGCCGGAGCCCTTCTGCGGGCTTGTCGCCCAGCTCCCGGATCACCGGCTGAAGGGCCTTGCCCATGAGGATGGCGCCAAACCAGACGCACAGAATCAGGCCGCTGATCAGGATCAGGATGCGGAAATACGCCGGCGTTACCCGCATCCACAGGCAGGAATAGCCCGACGACGTGAACGCCACGGTGATGCCGACCAGGGCCAGCACGTGCGCCGCCTGGTCAATCAGGAAGACATAGACGTTCCAATCTTCGCTGGCCAAGCCGCTCTTGACCGTGTCAATCGCGAAATGCAGCAGGACCGCCAGGCCCACCGCCAGCCACGCCGCCGCGGGGGACGGGGGGCCGGGCGCCACAAGGACGCACGTCACAGCGCCGACGACCGCGGCGTGCCACACGCGAGCGGCCAAGCCCTTCTTGGCCTCGGCCATGGCACGCGTTTGCAGCAGGAAATCGCCGATCAGATGCCCCGCCAAAAGGGGTATGAACAAATCCTGCATGGCTCCGTTCTCCCGCGACCCGTCAAGTCCTCTAAAAAAACAACCTATTTAGGCTGTATATCCGTGTACCACCTTTTTAGGTTGTTCCAAACGCGGTTTCAAACCGCTCCAACGCCGCCTCGATAGCGCTCCAATCGCCGCCGGAAAGGGCCTTGGCGACGGCCTGCTGGCTGACGGGCGGGTCCAGCCGCTCGGCGATCTGGGCCTGGGTCAACCCCTCCAGGGCCCCCAGAACCGCCTCGGCCTGTCGGGGCTTCCAGTGCCCCGCCAGGGCGTCGCACAGCCGCAGCAGGACGCCGAGCCAGTTCGATGCATCGCCGAAACCCTCCGGCAGCTCAATGGCCAGTTTCCGGCCAGGCTTCATCTCATCCAGGGCACGGCCGGACAGTACGAACGCCTCGCCCATCGACTGAGAGATGCGATCCTCCGCGATCCTGGCGACCGGGCCGATGCCGATGCCGATTCGCGTTTGGCAATCCTCAAACGCCAGCAGCGCCGCCCGTGCATAGAAGGCCGCCCGCAGGGCCCGGGCCGGCTCGGTGAGCAGCATCTGCCAGGCATCCCCGCGAAAGACGTCCACCCGACCGTGGACCAGGTTCGCGGTCAGCCTGTTGAGCCTCCCGGCGCACCAATCCAGCCGTGTGCGCACGGCGTCCAATTGCTCGGCGGAGAGTTTCCTGGAGCCGACAATGTCACCGGTCAGCACGGCATACCGCTTCTCTGATTCCGCCTGTTCCATCGCCTTTGGTACACCCTGCAACTGCGAGAATCAAAAGGGTCTGCTCCGTTTACCGTCGCCAGGATCGCCGCATGAGAATGACCACCGCGGCGTGGAGCACGAGGAACACCGCCCAAGGGAAATACCTCGCATAGTCGGGCTCGGTGACGTGTCGCCCGGGCAGCATAAAGCAGATCACGATCCCCACGACACACGCCGCCAGGCCGAGGATCCGCGTCGGGGGCATGACCAGGGGCCGCGAGCCGAACAGACCCGCGGCGATCCACACCATCACGCCGGAGGTCAGCAGCGGCGCCCAGACCGGTCCCGCCCAGAGATCGGGGATGAAGAACAGGATGTCCCACTCGGCCAGCGACGCCGGCCAACCGAGCAGGACCTTGAGCCAGACGTAATAGAACACGTCCCAGAGCGCGAACGACAGCAGGAAATACGCGATTCGGCGCCGCCAGGTCTGGGCCATCAGGCCCGCGGCGGCCGCCAGCAGGACCAGCGTCGCCGCCTCCCGCCCCACCTCCGTGAGAAGGCAGAATCGCATCGCCCCTTCGATCGCGGACAGGTCCGCAAGAGGCCACGTGAAACCGTCGGGATAGAACAGGGCACGAAGGTATACGACAACCGCCGCTTCGATGTAGCCGAAAGCGATGCCGAAGGCGGCGACCATCGCCAATCGGGCCCAACCGGTCCGTATCGCTGTGTGGTCGGAATCGTCCATGGTCCTCCTCGGATTCAGCCTCGTGTCCCGCCGACCCGGTCCACCCGGCCGCCCTCGCCTCGGGCGGTCAGGTGTGCTCCCGGATCATGTCATCGATTTTGGCCTGCCATGCGTCGCGGCCATGCTCGGCGAAGTAGTCGAAGGACTCGCCGCACACCATCTCCCCCATGAGCACCTTGCGATCGTTGGCATCCGAGACCTTCTCGATGACCCGGCAGCGTGCCTGCTCCAGCGCCTCGACGAACCGCCCATGCACCTCCGTGAACATCTCCTCAAGCCGCTCACGAACGTGGCCCGCATAGGCGGGGCAGTATCCATCGGTGCTGATGGCGATCTGCAAGGGCCCGCGACGCACCAGCGCCGGCACGTAGAAATCGCACAGTTCCGGCGTATCCACCACGTTGCACAGCACCTCCCGCGTCTGGCAGTCGTCGTAGATCCGCTGGTTCAGCGTGCGATCGTTCGTCGCGGCGATGCACAGCAGGGCCTCCGCAAGATACTCCTTGGCGTACGGGCTCTCGATCAGTTCGATGTTGGGCCCGCTGCACGAGATCTCAAAGGCCGAGCCGAAATGCGGCGCGACGACCACCACGCGGGCGCCGGCCTCGGCCAGGCCGCGCACCTTGCGCGCGGCCACGGGACCGGCACCGATCACCACGGCGCGCTTGCCTTGCAGATTGAGAAAAATGGGATACCTGGCCATGCGAGCGATTCTAACGGCCGGGGCCCCCGGTGGCAACAGGAAAACGCAAGATATGGATGGAACCGCGTTTGCGGCTCAGTCGGTCGTCTTCTGACCCAGCAGCTCGTTGATCATGTCCATGAGCACACCCGACTCGACGGGCTTGGCCAGGAAGACCTGCCCCCCCACGTGGTGGCCTCGCTGGTCCTGCTGCTCGCGACCGAACAGCCCGGTCAGGAAAATGATCGGGATATCCGTTGTCTCGGGGTCGTCCTTGAGCCGAATGGCCACCTCCTCGCCGCCCATGCCCGGCATGGACAGGTCAAGAATAATCAGGTCCGGGTGCTGGCGCCGCGCGAGGGTGATGCCGTTCTGCCCGTTCGGCGCGGTGATGACGCGAAAGCCCTTACGCCCCAGCGTGCGATCCATGGCCGCGAGCAGGTTCGGCTCATCATCAATAATCAGTATCTTCTTCTGTTCCATTGAAATGCGGCTCCCAGACCCATTCTCCAACCTCTTCTGTCCGCGCCTCCGCGCTGATCGTCCCACGTCGTTGTGCAGACCCCGAAGTCAGGGCTGCTTGTATATCGACTCCGCTGCTAGCCCGCTGCACTGGAAAACACGACTACCGTCAAAAAACGACAGCTTACGGTCCAAATCACCTTTTCCCGAAAGAGCGCGTCGCGGCCGATCGCTCGGTTATGGGACCCCCCGGAAGAACGGACGCCGCCATTGTGTCCCAGGCCCTTGCGCGGTATGCTGGTGGTGGACCGTGTCGGAGGCCGGAGCACATGCGCATAAGAGGGTGGTACCAAATCGGAGGGGTGGTCTGTCTGGGATTCTTGGGCGTGGCCGCGTGCACGGCACTCGCGCCGGCGGGTATCCTGGATGAGTATGTGGCGCGGCCCGATCCGGCCTTCCGCTGGCGGCTCGACGACACACAGCCTGGGTTCGGCTATACGGGGTACGTGCTGACGGTGGTCTCGCAACAGTGGCGAAGCGCCGCCGAGGTGGACCGGCCCGAATGGACCCATCGGTTGTATGTCGCGGTGCCGAGTAGCCGCACGCGTGATCAGGCCCTGCTCTACATCGACGGGGGCGACAACGACGACCCCTTGCCGTCGGCCTTCCCTACGGATATTGGGACCCTGGCCTGGTTGAGCGGGGCCGTCGCGGCGTCCATCGAGATGGTGCCGAACCAGCCGCTCTACTTCACCGATGAGAGTCGCGGTCGCTGGGAGGACGCGATCGTCGCGTATTCGTGGGACAAGGCCATGACGCACGATGATCCGAACTGGATCGTTCAACTGCCCATGACCAAGGCGGCGGTCCGGGGCATGGACGCGGTTGAGGCCTTCCTGGCCGAATCGGCGCAGGGGTCCATCGCCCTGGATGGCTTCATCGTCGCTGGCGCCTCCAAGCGCGGCTGGACCGCCTGGCTGACAGCGGCCGTGGACGAGCGTGTGACCGCCGTGATGCCCCTGGTGATCGACCTGCTCAACACCCGGGCCTCGTTCCGGCACCATTATGCGGCCTACGGGTTCTTCGCCCCGGCGGTGCAGGACTACGAAGCGATGAGCATCTTCGCACGGCTCAACGACCCCGAGGCCGAATCCCTTTTGGCGGTGGTCGATCCGCTCCGGTACGCCGACCGGCTCGATATGCCCAAATACCTCATCAATTCGGCGTGCGATGAGTTCTTCCTGCCCGACTCGTGGCGGTTCTACTACGACCAGTTGCCCGGCCCGAAGCGATTGCGGTATGTGCCCAATACGGGGCACTCGCTGGACAACAGCGATGCGATGGACTCCGTCATCGCACTGGGGCTGGCGCAGTTGCGCGGGACCGCCGTGCCCGACTACGCGTGGGAGGTCCTCAACGGCGACATCGTGCGCGTGACGACCGGTCAGACGCCCCAGCGGGTGTGTCTGTGGACGGTGACCAATCCCGTCGCGCGGGACTTCCGCTGGGAGACACTGTTGGGCCTTGGCACAGCGTGGGAGGAGACGCCCTTGTCGGCCGGGCCCGATGGGGTCTACGAAGCCGCTTTGACCGAACCGCCATCGGGATACAGGGCGCATTTCGTCGAGCTGACCTTCGCGGGTCCCTACGGCTGGCCCTATACCTTCACCACAGGCGTCTATGTCCGACCTGATGAACTACCATTTGCGTGCGATTACGATATGGACGGCATCGTCGATATCGCCGATGTGCGGTGGTTCGCCGAATTCTGGCTGGCGCCGGAGTCGGATTGGATCGATGTCTGGCCCACCGCCCACGGCGACGGCCGAGTGGACCTCTACGACATGCGCGTGCTGTCCGAAACCTTCTTGAACGCATCGGAACCCAGTCCTTAATCGTTGTCGTGCTTTCCCGGAGATGAGCGAATGAACAGAATCTCGTTGCCATGGTTGTGTGTTGTCGTCCTCTTGGTGGGCTCGGCGGCCGGATTGCAGGCCGCGCAGACCGCTCTGGACGGGTATGTTGCCCGGCCCGATCCGGCGTATCGTTATGAGGTGGTGCGCACCGTGCACAGCGACGATGGCGCGGGCTACGTGCTGAACATGATCTCGCAGACCTGGCGCAGCCCCGATGAGGTCGACCGCACGGAGTGGCAGCACTGGGTCCTGATCGCGGTGCCCCGTGTTGTGCGGCATGATACGGCCCTGCTCATCATCGACGGGGGTCGCAACGGCGGTGATCCGCCGAGCGGGATCGACGGCGGCACGGCCGCCCTGGCCGTCCGCACCGGGTCGGTCGTCGCGCACGTGAAGATCATCCCCAACCAGCCCCTGCGTTTCGCCGGCGAGGACCGGGATCGTTACGAGGACGACACGATCGCCTATACCTGGGACAGGTTCCTGCGGACCGGCGATGCCGAGTGGCCGCTGCAACTGCCGATGGTCAAGAGCGCCGTCCGCGCCATGGACACGGTGCAGGACTTCGTCCACAAGCTCACCGGCAACGTGAACGTCGAGGGTTTTGTCGTCACCGGCGCCTCGAAACGCGGCTGGACGACCTGGCTGACCGCGGCCGTGGACCGCCGGGTGGTCGCAATCGCGCCCATCGTGATCGACATGCTCAATACGCAGCCCTCGTTCCAGCACCACCGTGCGGTCTACGGGTTTTATGCCCCCGCGGTGCGGCCCTACGAAGAGATGGGGATTTTCGCCCGGATAGAGACGCCCGAAGCCGAGAAACTCATGGCCATCGTCGATCCGTTCAGCTACCGCGAGCGATTGACCATGCCCAAGTTCATCCTGGTCTCGGCCGGGGATCAGTTCTTCCTGCCCGATTCCTGGCGGTTTTACTACCGTGATCTGCTCGGCCCGAAGCGGCTGCGCTATGTGCCCAACTGCGGCCATGGGCTGAAAGACACCGACGCCCTCGAGACGCTCCAGATGTTCTATCAGTCCGTGCTCGAGGGTTGGCCGCTGCCCGAATACGATTTCGATTCGCCGCGGCCGGGGACGATCCGCGTCACCTGCGCACAGCGGCCAAGCCGGGCCCTGCTCTGGCAGGCCACGAACCCCCAGGCCCGCGATTTCCGTGTGGACACCTTTGGCAAGGAATGGGCTTCCACACCCCTGGGGCCCGAATCGGATGGTTCGTACATCGGCCGCGTGGACCGACCGGAGAAGGGTTTCACGGCCTTCTTCGTGGAACTGACCTTCCCCAGCCCGGGTCCGGACCCCTACACGTTCACGACAGGAGTGTACATCATTCCCGATATCGAGCCGTTCGCCCGGCAGTAGACCACAGGTCCGTCGAAGCATCGGCGGCAACATGCGGTTCTTCCCCTGCCGAGGGCGCATGGTGCGCTCGGACAGACGTTGCCTTCTCACGGTCCGGAGGGTATACTGATTCTGAGGCTGAGGGGGCAACAATCGTATAAGAACCTGAAAAACGCGCTGAAGGCCTGCGGAGGACAAAGGATGAACGCCATGAATCGTCGTGATTTTATGAAGACGACAACGGCCGCGTCGCTGGCGGCGGCCGCGTCGTTCACCGGGGCCTATGCGGCCGGCTCCGACAAGATTCGCATCGGGACGATCGGCTGCGGCGGCCGTGGCAACTACGACACGACCAACTGCCTCAACTGTGCCGACGGCGTGGAACTGATCGCCATGGGCGATCTGTTCGCCGATCGCGTCGAGGGCACGTACAACAGCCTCAAGCAGAGAATGCCCGACAAGGTCAACGTCCCCTCCGAACGGCGATTCCACGGCTGGGACGCCTATAAGCAGGTGCTGGCCTGCGACGTGGACCTGGTTATCCATACCGAGACGCCGGGCTTCCGCCCGCGCCAGGTTCGAGCGAGCATCGAGGCGGGCAAACACGTGTTCATGGAGAAGCCCGTCGCGGTCGACCCCGTGGACGTGCGTCATATCATCGAGACCAGCGAGATGGCCGACCGCAAGGGCCTGACCATCCTGGCCGGCACGCAGATGCGACGTATTCCTCACCTGGTCGAGGGTATCCAGAGGCTGCTCGACGGCGCCATCGGCGACCTCGTGGCCGGTCAATGTGTCCGCTTGGGGGGAGGAATGCTTGACTGGGGAGTACAGCAGCGCGATCCGCAGTGGTCGGACATGGAATGGCAGATCCGACGATGGCTGTTCTATACGTGGCTCAGCGGTGATTTCATCGTCGAGATGCACGTGCACAACCTCGACCTGATGAACTGGATCCTGGGCGGACACCCCGTCAGTTGCATGGGTCTGGGCGGCCGACAGGTGCGAACGGACCCGCGGTACGCGGACTCCTACGATCACTTTGCCGTGGAGTACGAGTACCCCAACGGCGTCCGGGTGGAGTATATGGGCTGCCAGATCGACAAGGTCACCACGCGTAACGATCAGCGGGTTCAGGGCACGAAGGGCTCGGCGTATCTGGATTTCGCCAATTCGATCATCACGTCAGGCGGTAACGAATGGCGATACGAGGGGCCCCGGTACGACCCGTGCGTGCGGGCCCACGCCGACCAGATCGAGGCGATCCGAACGGGCAAGAAGCTCAACGAGGGGCGACGCATCGCCGAAAGCACGCTTACCGCGATCATGGGCCGGATGAGCGCCTACACCGGCCGGGCCCTGAAGTGGGATTGGGCGTTGAAAGGCTCCAAGCTGGACCTGAGCCCGGAGACCTACGAATTCGGCCCCCGGCCCGAGCCGACCGTGGCCATGCCGGGCAAGACGCCCTTGGTCTGACCGGAGGACGGACGGCAGAAGAACCTGCGTTCTGGGGCGACGGGGTATCAAGGACTGAGCATGGTGGCAGCGGTATTTATTGGATTGCCTGAAGTTGGGTTGATCGTTCTGGTCACGGTACTCATTGTCGTGGGAACGACGCTGCGCATGGCCCGCCAGAAACGAAAGGACAAGGACTGATCCTGGTCAAACCTCACTCCTCAGCGATGTGGCTCATCTCGACCACGCTGAGCAGCAACGACAGGCCGACCTTGTGGATGGCCTGCACGAAGTGGATGTTGTCCATGGGCTTGACGATGTAGTCACTGCACCCCAGGTCCCGGCATTGCTGGATGGCCCGCTCGTCGTCGGTCGTCGTCAGCATCACCACCGGAATCCCGCGCAGTTCGGGGTCGGCCTTGACCTGACGGAGGACCTCTATGCCATCGACTTTGGGCATCCGGATATCGAGCAGCAGCAGGTAATTCTTGTCCGGCTCGCGGACCGGCCCATCGCCTCGCCCGAACAGGAAATCCAGGGTCTCCTGGCCATCCGAAAACCGGACGAGCTTGCTCCTGAAGCCCATGCGGAAAAGATTCTTCCGGATCAGGGTGAAGTGCCCGTCGTCGTCCTCCGCCACCAGGATGCTGAATTCCTTGCGCACCGGCCAACCCCTGGCTGAAACCTCGCCTCGAATTCTACTCTACGTGTCTTGATTGCCCTGCGTCAAGAAAAAAAGAAACGCCTCCGGGTAAATACCGATAGGCCCCCGCTCCGACGGAGAGGCCGTCGATGAGCGTTGGCCACCCGGAAAGCCCCCAGGAAGGCCTAAATGCAGGTGGCCTGCGGATATGGCGAAAAAATGAAAGATTTCTGTTTTTTTGCTTGGCGCCATCTGGACATCCTGCTATAGTACCATTCTCCAACCTCCTTGGAGACCCCAAAGTTATCGCGCGTGTATACGTGGTTTTGCCCAAAACCTCGCTATCACGCGCGGTAATTTTTTTAATCCCATCGGTATTTTCCCCTACCTGCAATTCTTATTGCAATTTCTCCGCAAGATTCTACGATGGTCCCGCGGCTGGTTCGCCCCAATACTGCCAAAAAAACGCATGGAGGCCACGATGAGCGGCATTGTGCCAACCCGGGAGCAGGCCTGGCGGCTGCTCAATCAGTACACCCACACGGACGCCCTGCTCAAGCACGCCTTGGCCGTCGAGGCCGTCATGCGGTATTTTGCCCAGAAGCGGGGCCACGATCCCGAAGAATGGGGGATCATCGGGCTGGTTCACGACCTGGACTACGAGCAATTCTCACAGGAACACTGTTACAAAACCGCCGAGATTCTTCGCGAAAACCGCTGGCCCGAGGACACTATTCACGCGGTGCTCTCCCATGGCTGGGGGATTTGTACCGATGTCGCCCCGGAGCATGAGATGGAGAAAGTCCTCTTTGCCGTGGATGAGCTGACCGGCCTGGTGGTCACGACGGCTCTGGTGCGGCCTTCGCGGAGCCTGGCCGACCTGACGGCCAAGAGCGTGCGCAAGAAGTGGAAGGACAAGGCCTTTGCAGCGAAAATCGACCGCGGCATTATCACGCGCGGGGCCGAGATGCTCGGCATGGAGCTTTCCGACCTGATTACCGAGACGATCGCCGGGATGCGGCCTGTCGCCGCGGAACTCGGTCTGGAGGGATCTCCTTAGCACAGGGATGAAAGGGCACATAGATGGAACGTCAAACCCTCTCCACCGTCACGGAACGCAGGTCCGGCGGAGCCGCGTCGGCCCGCACTCTCTGGATCATCGCCGTGGTAACCACGGGCTGCGCGACCGGGGGCATGATCTGGCTTTTTTACGGTGGGGGCAGTCCGGGCGGCCAAGCCGGGCCGGATAGCCCGCAGACGGGACAGGCATCCCGCCTCGCGGCTGTCTCGGGGCCGGAATCGGCCGAACCCGTCGACGAGACTTCGTCGGAACTCGCGCACACCAAGGCCGCCGGTCATTCACTCCAGAAAGCGCCGGAGACAGCTTTGCCGTCCGACGCTCCCCCAGCCGACACCATGGCTGCGGCGAACCCGCCTGAACCGGAACGCGAGGAGGCCTCCAGGCTCGAAGAGCCCCCTGCGGCACCCGTCGCGATGCAGCCAGCGCCGGAGGCTGCACCCGTATTGCCCGATGTCGAGCCGGCCACCACAACGGCGATTTCTGTCCCTGCCGCCGTGAAACCAGACCCCCCGGCCCAGCCGGAGGCTCCGGCCACTGCGCTTCAGCCCGAACCGGTGGAACCGCCTGAAAGCATGGCAGCACCCAACGAGATCCAACCCGAACCGACCGTGATGGAACCGCCGGCGGTCGCCGAGCCCAGTGCCGAGGCTGCTACCACTGACCTCGCTCCCGACCCGGCGCCGCCCCCTCCGTCGGAGGGGGTTGGGACCGTCCCGGACACCAAGACAGAGGACGCGTCCGGCGCTGCCATAGCCGAGCCCCCGCCGTCCTTGCCTGAGACGGGCCCCGCGGCGCCGGTCGCCGTCGCCCCCGAACCCGTAGGGCAGGGCACGGCGCCCGTGATGCCCGAACGGAGGCGCGTGCCGACCGCAGAGGCCCTCACGGTCGATGCGCCGGCGGGATCGGCCGCGTGGCCATCCTGGCTGCAAGTGGGCGGCGACTTCCGCTTTCGGCAGACCTACAGTGAGGCCGACCGATTGGATCGCAAGGCCCGCGGGCACGACAGCGTCTTCCAGCGGTATCGTCTGCGGGCGTGGGCGAGGATCCTCGCCGCGGAGGACGTGGACCTGAACGTCCGGCTGGTCACGGAACCGCGGTACTACTTCCGGCCCGACCGCGATGAGCAGTACATCAACGACGAGGTGCTGATCGACCGGTTGAACATCACGTGGCGCAACGTCGCAAACCTGCCCTTGACGGCGGTTCTCGGCCGTCAGGATATCGAGTTGGGCAGCGGCTGGCTCGTGCAGCGCGGCACGCCTTTGGACGGCAGCCGGACCACCTTCTTCGACGCGGCCCGGCTCACCTGGCAGATCGATGAGCGGACCACTGCCGATCTGATCTATATCGAAAACCACGCCAACAGCAGCGCGTGGCTGCACCCCCTCAATGACGCCGACGTGGACTTCGAGGAGCAGGACGCCCGGGGGGCGATAGCGTACCTCTCCCGCACCGACGGTCCCCGCCGCATGGACGGCTACTTCATCTACAAACGCGATCACCATCCGAATCGCGCCGGCGGCGGTGAAGGCGACATCTACACGCTCGGCGCGATGTTCGCCGACCACCTGAACGAGGACTGGGAGATGAAGGTGGAAGTGGCCCCGCAGTTTGGCCACAGAAACGGCAAGAGCCTGAGCAGTTTCGCCACGAACAACACGCTCACGCTGCATCTGCATGATGCCGTGGAGGGGCGTCTGCGGCTGGGTTATGAATATCTGTCCGGGGACGAAGACCCCGACCGCCATTTCGACAAGCTATGGGGTCGGACGCCGCAGTTCAGCAAGCTCTACAACGGCCCGATTGATTCGATTGACGGCCGCACCCGCGACAGTTCCAACCTGCATCGATTGAGCCTGGGCTACGTGTGCCGGCCCCGCGAGAGTGTGCAGTGGGACGCGGACTACCATCTTCTGTTCGCCGACGAGCACGCCACCCCACCGGGCGCGACGGGCCTGAGCGAGCACGGCATGTTCCGCGGCCAGTTGTTGACCACCCAGTTGGAGATCCAGAGCGACAAACACCTGCGTCATCGCGTGCGGGCTGAACTGTTCGCCCCCGGCAACTATTACAACGACGACCGGAACGACGTGGCGGTGTTTCTGCGGTACGAACTGCTGTTCACCTGGTAGTCCAGGGCCCTGCGGACACAAGACGGGCGGCGCCTCACGCGGAGACGTCGCCCGTTTAGTGTTTTGCGAGACCCGCCGGTGATCCCCGGCGACCCGCCTACTTGCCCGCGTTGGTCGCGGTCCGCTCGGCCAACTCCTTGAACGCCTCGACCTGGATCTCCTTGCCGAAGTGGGCCTCGGCGTCCACGGCGTAGACCTTCAGGGCATTACTGTCGATCTCGTGAATGCGGTTCGTGCGGACCAGCTCATTGAAGCTGAGCTTGCGCATCACGATATCCTGCTCGTTGTTCGCGTCGATATTCTCGACGACACCCAGCAGAAAATCCAGGTCCAACAACTCCAGGCCGCTCTGGAGATCGCGACCGGCGCGCCGAGCCACCGGAGCGGTCTTGTCGCCGGTACCCGCACCCTCGGTGCGGACCGGGGTCGCCGCCGCCGTGTTCGAGTACCGTCCCCGTCCCGTTGTCTGCACCTTGCTTACGCTACCTGTCTCCATGTTCGTCACCTCACTATCCATAACATTGACCGCATCGTGGTTTTCGTAAGGCTCTGAAGTCGCTCCGGTCTCCGGCCGGGCGCCTCCGCCCACAGACTCAATCCGAATTTCCCCCACACGGCGCCGATTCGGCAGTGTCCCCCGTGACAGAGGCGACGACGGCAGACCCGACCCCTTCGTGACGCGCCCGGCACCGGCGCTTGTTCTTTGCCAGGGACGAGCCGCTCCTCTGCCCTTGAAGCGGGCTCCGAGCCTCCGCCAAGGCCCCTTGTTCCAGCCGAATCCTTTCATCCGCGATCCTCGACCCGGGGCAACGCCCGATACACCTCGGAGTCGCGCCGGGGCGATCTCCTCCACACACAGCCGCCTTTATCGGCACAGCCCTTGCGCTGTCTTGAACCATAATAGCCGCTGGTCAAGCCCCTGCAAGCGCATTCTAAGACAATTCGTCCGATAATAATTTCGTTGGGTAGGGACGATGATTTTCGGTGTCTGGACGCGCACATCGGGCCGCTTTTTGCATTTTTTGGCAAACCCTCTTTCTCCTCCGGCCAAGAAAAAAGCCGCCTCCTCGCCTCCGACGGCACACGACCCAAGCTGGGAGCCATGAAGTCAGCTAATCGACCCTGCCACGCCCTCTGTCGGACATGTGCCCTTATCCGACACTACCGCGAGCCACCAGCGGCTACCGTCGGCAGGGGTAATTCAAGGACATCATCTCCTGATCTGGATTGCCGGGCTGGTTGCGGGGTTCCGATTCGCGGTTTTTTGCGAAACGGATCGTTCGCGGGTCGCGCCACGTCCACTTCTCCGCGTGCCCGTCGAGGTAGCCCAGCGTGCTGCGATCATTGTGGAAATACGCCAGCGGATCCCACCATGCTGTCCACGTGTTGCTATCCCAGAAACTCCACAGGTCTGCATTGTAACCGCGGTCGGGCGGATACAGCCGGCTGTCAACGCCGGGGGCATGCGTGTACGCCTCTTCGACATACATGTACTTGGAGCTCGGCGTCACCACCTCATTGTACTTGTATAGCATGGTGACCGTCACATTGCCTCCCGGCGCTCCGGTCAGCGTCCGCCTGCCGTTTGTCCAACCGGCACCGTTCTGTCCACGGGGCACACCGTGCGCCCCATCGGGCATCGAGTAGCTTCGGTAGGCGCCCTTTGCACCCCCTCCGTATACCAAGTCCTTGACGTATCGCTTGTCGCCGGGGCAATGATACAGTTTCACGTTCTCGGTATAAGGATACATCGCCCCTTTCATGATGCCGTTCTTCTTCTCCTCAACCGTGCTGTTGTGGAGCGTGAAGTTGCCGTGCTCGTCCTGCGGCGGTTTGACCCAACGATACCGGCCCCACACCAGATCATCATCGCCAATAGGGAAGCAGCCGGCCATAACGAGCCACGCGTCGTTCTCCGACTGGTACATGTTGTGGGCTTTTGTCAACCCATTCAGATTCGCCAGGCAGACGGCCCCGGTCGCCTGCTCCTTCGCGATCTGCAACGCGGGGATAAGCACCGCCAGGAGCATACCGATGATTGCGATGACCACCAGCAATTCGATCAACGTAAAACCACGACTTCTCATGCCCGTCGCCTCCACTGCCGCTGTCTGTTCACACGTGCGGGCCAGGGTCTTGCACGTCATGGAGTGGCCGTAAACCCTGGGTGTGTATACCGCGGCCGCTGGCTTGGCGGTAGTCGCGTCCCGCTATCCCGCCACGTTTCTATGTCACACTTCCGACACCATGATATGCAATAGCCGTCGCTTGAGCAAGCCCAAAACTGCAGGGGCACAAAAAAACGCTCTGGAAACGAATGCGAAATCATTGTTTTGCGACACTCAGAATGCTCTCGATGGACCTCAACCGGGCCAAACCCCTTCGACTAGCCGCATTCCCGTCTGGGCTACAGCCGCACGCCCTTTGCCCAGAGCCCGGCACCGCCGCGTGACGGCTTGCATCGCTGCGTCGGCCTGTTAGAATGTTTCGTTTATTGTCGGTGAACCGAACCACGGTATCCGTCGCCATCATGTACGATACCCCGGACAATCGAATACCCTTGACGCGGATTCAGCGCCTGATCGGCCGGCTGATGCTGGAATCCAAACAGCGGTGCCCCGCCTGCTATCTGCAGGTTGAGGCGGACCTGACGGAGCTGACCGCGCTGCGCAAACCCCTGTCCAAGGACTGCGGGGTGCGCATCACGACCAATGACTTTTTCTTTTGCGCCCTGGCGCGGGCGATTCCGGAGTTTCCGCTGATGGCCGCGCGACTGGACGAAGCGGGCCACGCGATCGAGATCAGCGCCCGCGTCGGGATCGGTTTCGCGGTCGCTGCGCCCCAAGGTCTGGTCGTACCCGTCATCCAGGACGCCGCCGGCAAGGATCTGGTGCAGTTGTCGCGCGAGAGCGACGTGCTGCTCAAGAAGGCCCGCTCCAACCGCCTGGTGCCGGATGATCTGTGCGGCGAGAACGTCGTGCTCAGCGGGTTGGGCATGTACGGGGTGCGGTCCTTTTATGCGATCGCGCCGACGTGCGCATCGGCCATTCTTTCGCTGGGCAATCTCCACGAAATGGTGCACGCCGACGGCGAAGGCTTTGTGGTGCGCAAGAAGATGTGGGTCGGCCTGGCCGCGAACCGGTGCCTCATGCATGAAGTCTATGCGGCGCGTTTTCTTCGGCGTCTGGTTGATCTACTCGAAAATCCCGTACAGTTGACGCGTCTGTGACCCGCATCGCATGCTTTTGCGTGATGCAGGTTGATCGCGCCACGCAGAAAAAATTCGTCACTCCGCGAATTCTCTGTTGACAGCACGCGCGTCGCAGTGTATAGACGGCAGCACGGTAATGAAAGCGACGTCACGTCGCTTCGCACAAGGTTGCTTCCGATCATCCACGAAGCAACCTTCTTTTTTTCGACCGTGCCTCACCACTCCACCTGAACACCGGATGACAGGTTTGCCTGCACCGCTGCAGGAGGCCCTATCAGTCCGTCGAAAAGCGTACGGGCCCAGAAACCGGTCCTTGTTGTCATTTCCGCGGAAGTCGACGACGCGCCATGGCGGGCGAGAATCCGCGCTTTGCGTGCAGCGTACACACCACACGTCGAGCGTGGACCCCGGATCAAGTCCGGGGTGACACCTTTTCAACAGGCTGCCACGGAAGGTCAGCACGTGGAGGGGTGGAAGCCAACGGTGTCCCCCGGGCGAACGATTGCTACCGCAATCATCAAACGGACTTATTCAGGGCCGGTCGGCAATGTCAACGGCTCGACGATCTCCACCGGCCGCGGTGCGATCAGGTCGAACAGGTCAGGCAGATCGTAGTACTCCAGCACGAACGGCACGAGGTATGAGAGGCTGTCGCGCGTGAGCGGATGGGCGACCAGATCCTGCCATGAGCGGATGGACTCGCGCACGATGACCCGGGCGATGCGGTCATCCAGGACCGCGGCGTGCAGAACGACCGGCCCGCACCGCTCGACGCCGACGACGGTGATGTCGCCCGCATCCACGTCGGAGCGCAGGGCCAGAACATTCAGAGCGGCGATGACATTGGTGACCCGACGGCCGATGAGCGGACGGGCCAGATGCAGGCTGATCATGGCGTTTCGCCACTCATCGTGCATGTTGCCGGCGTAGCGGTTCTTGGCCGGGTCGTCGGCCGTCTCACCGGTGCCGCACACGTCGATCGCCAGCACGATGCGCCCCTGTTCAAGCTCCTGCTCGATGGGCCCGCCCGGTTCGGCGGCCCGCTGCTTGCCCCGCCCATCGACGTACAGCGTCGCGCCGCAGGGTTTGGAGGCATCGCGGGAAACAAACAGCAGCGCGGGAACGGCGATGCCACCGGATGACTCGATCAGCCATTTCTCGACGCGGCAGTCAGGGCGATCCATGAGATCGACCGCCCGTGCCCGCACATCGGCCGGCGGCTGGTAGCCGATCAGGTCGCGTATCTTCTGGACAACGCGCTGTCGCGCTTGTTGGAGGAACTGGCGACGCTGCTCGGCCAGGGCATGGGCGCAGCGCAGGTTCAGATCGGCCACGGTCACCTCATCGGTCCAGTGGTCGCGCACCTGGCCGGTGGTCGTAACGAACAACGTCTGCGGCTCCTGCAACGTCGGCTCGGGCTCGACGATCTCGGCCGGGTCATCGTAAAACCAACGTCGCATCCATTGACAGGCGGCCTGGCGACGCGGTGTGCTGAAGCCGTGCGTGTCATCGTAGGAAAACAACGCGACGTTCTGCGGTTGGCCCAAAAGGGTATAGACCCGCCGGGCCTCGGCATAGGCCCGCTTGACGCCTTCGAAATCGAAGAAGTCCTGCTCGGCGGCCAGGATGATCGTCGGCTTCGTCGCCCGCAGGGTAATATAGTCCGCGTGCTCGATGCCGCGGGCAACCTCGGCATACAGGTTCTGGCAGCCATCCTGCGGGCCGATGGTCGCAAAGAGACTCTCGCGGGTCATGATGTAGCATGAGGGCGCCGCGACCGCCACCCGTTCATCCAGGGCCATGAGAAAGGTCGTCTGGGTGCCGCCGCCACTGTTGCCGGTGACGCCAATGCGGTCGGCGTCCACCTCCGGGCGGCCCTGCAAGTAGTCGATTGCCCGCATGTTGTCCCAGGCCTCGTAGCCGACCACGCTGCAGCCGACGAGCTTGGCGCCGACGTCGAGCAGCGTGTGCGGCATGGTGCCACCCGTACTGCGATCCAGAATCTGACCCCGCTCGCCCTGGCAGATGGGATCGACGATGAGCACGACGAAACCGCGGCGCGCAAGGAGGATGCAGATGCTCTGGTAGGCTGCGGCGGCCTTGCCTTCGGCGGAATGGCCGCAGGGGACCAGAATGCCGGGAAACGGGCCGGCCCCGTTCTTGGGCAGGTACAGATTCGCGGTGACGTGGTGATTCGGGCGACTCTCGAAGGCCACCTTTTCGATGCGGTAGTCGCCGGCGTCGATTGTGCCGGTAATGATCGGGTTCAGGGGCGTGCGCTCGGGCAGTGCCCCCACAAGCTCGCGATACGTCCGGCGCAACCGCTGCTGGCGGGCCCTGAGGGCCTCCACATCGGCCAAGTCGTGATCGAGGACTTTGCGGCGGCGGTCGAACAGCCGCCCGGCCTCGGCCAGCAGATAATCATGCAGCAGCGTCGAGCCATCGGCCCGTAACACCCGCAGGTCCATCGGCTCGGCGGCCACCGGTTCGGTCTGCCCGAGACACGCCCGCCCCGCAAACAGGAATACACACAGACACAGCGCGTGGCGCATCATCGCACCCTCCCACAAGGTGGATCGCTCAGGCGAACAGCATCTCGCCGCCGCGTCCCTGGGCGATCAGCGAATTGTACGACTCAAGCCGTTTCTGCATGGCCGGGTCGGTCAGATCGATGGTCCGCTTCTCCTCGGCCGCCAGGTAGCCGGCCTGGACCAGCCGCGTGATCTCCAGACCATACCGCCAGTTCAGCAGGGCATCGTGTCCCTCGCGGAACGCCGCCACCGCATCCGCCAATTCGTCGGCGTAGCCGTACAGGTCCGCCTCGTTGGGCTGAACCGCCAGCAGGCCGCGAGAGGCGGTGGACTTCTCCAGGGCGGCCTCGGCGTCGGCAACCGCCTCGGCGGCGGCGTCGCCGATGAATACCTCCATCGGGCTGCGAAGCGTGTTGACCTCGAACGCGTAGCCGGGCCCCAGGCCGTCCATCATCAGGCGAAGGCCCTGCTTGTCGAACATCCAGGAGTTGGTGAACTGGGCGCGGGCGATCTGGCCGGTTTCGGGGTTTCGGAAGCTGACCGTGCCCGTGCAGAAATCCTCGGCCGGCGTATTGCCGTAGTCGACGCCCGTGCGCTCCAGGAGTTGCTGTCGATAGCTGGGTTGGCCCCACTTGAGCAACGCGCAGTCGGCGGTGATCGAAACCGGTTCAAGAAAGCGGACATCCTTGCCGACCGGCGTCAGGACGAACCAACTGGCCGCGATGCTGTGGCAGCCCATGTCGCTGAGCACCCCGCCGCCCTGCCGGGTGGGGTCCCAGAACCACGGCTCGTGCGGGCCGCCGTGCTCCTCGGCGCTGCGGGCCAGGGCGATCGGCCCCATCGCCCGCTGCTGCGGGGCCAGTTGATCGAGCGCCTTGCGGATGGTCTTCATGTGGATTTGATTCTCGAAGTAGGCGGTCGGCACGTTCATCTGCTCGGCCAGGGCCACCAGCCGCATGCCCTCGGCGACGGTACGGCCGAGGGGCTTTTCGCAGATCAGGCCCTTGAGCTCGGCGCCGGCCTGGACCGCGTCGGCGATCTGCTCGACGATCTCAATCCTCGCGAAGTTCGGAGCCAGGACGGCCACCACGTCGCTGTTCATGCACAGCTCGGCGATGTTGCTGTAAATGGTGCACTCGCCCAGACCGTGGCGATGGGCATAGTCCCGCAGGTCTTCGGTACCCTTGAGGGCGAAAACCCCGCTCAAATCGGCGCCACGGACGCTGCACAGGGCACGGGCGTGAAAATGGGCGACGAATCCGGCTCCGATGAATCCCAGCTTCAGGTTCTGCATTTGCAGGTCCTCCGAACGGTGTTTCCGGCGGGCCGGGACGCACGGTCCCCGGCCGTGACGCCCAAGAGCCTAGCGGCCCGGCTGCAGCGGAGCAAGGGCTTTTTGGCAAGAGGGCCGCGGGGCAGCCCGGCGGATGGGGGTTTACACGAATTTTACCTTTTTTCTGTCAACCGGGGCGGTAGGATGCATGTCTGAAATCACGTCGGAGCCGCATCGTTATGGAGAGAAGCGACAGAGGGTTGCTTGAGGCACATCGCGGCGGAGACCCGCAGGCTTTTGCCGAGCTGGTCCGCCGTCACGGTCCGGCTGTCTTGGGCTACCTGCGCAAGATGACGGGAAATGCGGACACGGCGGATGACCTGTTTCAGGAGACGTTCCGACGGGTCCATGAAAAGGCGCACACGTTGAAATCGGACCGATTCAAACCCTGGCTTTTCACCATCGCCACCCGGCTGGCGCTCGATGGATTCCGGCGGAGCCGGCGGGTGACGTTCCTGTCGCTGGACAGGACCGAGGGGCCCGATGGGGATGGGCAGACGGGGGCGGATTGTCTGGCCGACGAGGCGGCCTGCGAGCCGGTCGAGGTCATGGCCAAAGACGAGCGGCGTCGGCAGGTCCGCCAGGCCATCGGCGGCCTGCCCCCGCGACAGCGGGTGACGCTGGTGCTGGCCTATTACCAGCGGCTCAGTTACCCGGAGATCGCCGAGGTGCTGGGCTGTTCGACGGGAGCGGTCAAGACGCAGATGTTCCGGGCGCTCAAGTCGCTGGCGCAGCGGCTGCCCGAAGGCGTCGGAGAAATGACATGAACGGACACGCGAGCGAAGATGCATTGATCCGGGTCCTGTTCGACTTGGCGTCGGACGAGGAGCGGGCGGCCGTGCAGGCGCACCTGGAGACGTGCGCGGCCTGCCGGGCGCTGCGGGATCGGCTCGCGGCGCGATTCCGCAGCCTGGATGAGCTCGATGAGCCGGTGGACGTGCCGCCGGTGCTGCTGTCGCAGGTGGCAACGGGTTTGCGGCGACGACGACCGTTCGGGGTGCGGGGGGCCTGGCTCAGCGCCATTGCCGCGGTGTTGGTGATCGGATCGCTGGCCACGCTGGAACACCTGGTCCGGCGGCCACAACCCGAGGATGCAATGCCGCCGGTCGCCTCGGCACCGCGCTCGTCGCCGCCCCGGCTGCAAGACTCAATCATGGGGTCCGTGGGGCTGGCGAAAGCAGACGCCGCGATTGAGGAGGTCCCACCGTTTGCGCCGGCCAGCGCGATCGAATTGAACGTCCTGCCGCGGCGGGACGCGCTGCAACTGACGATTTATAACGCCGCCGACCTGACGCTCGTGCGGGAGACACGGGAGCTGACGTTCAAGCGGGGCTGGAACTGGCTGCAACTGATGTGGGCCAACACGCTGATCGACCCGACGTCGCTGTCGCTGGAGCCGCTGGAGCACGCCGATAAGATCGAGGTGCAGCAACTGGTCTATCCGCCGCGGCTCAGGGACCTGGGGCGGTGGCTGATCCGGTCGGAGGTGTCCGGGCAGGTGCCGGTGCGGATCACGTACATGACCAGCGGCCTGTCCTGGCGGGCGTTCTACATGGGCACGCTGACACCGGACGAGAAGCAGATGCACCTGGCCGGTTACGTCCGGGTTGACAACCAATCCGGGGAGGACTACGAGAACGCCCAGGTGCGGCTGGTGGTCGGGCGCGTGCACCTGCTGGACCGGATCGCCGACCTGGCTCGACGGCCACAACCCTACGGCAGCCCCATTCCCGACCGATTGCACAGTCTGCGAAGGGCCGGCGACCTGTCTGTCTGGTTTGAGAATGGGGACCAGGATGGGGACAAGCTGCTTTTCGGCATGGACGGCAGGAACGCCTGGGGCATGATGGGAGGCATGGGCGGGATGGGTGGTTTTGGCGGCGGTCTGCCGGTCCCCAAGGAGATCGCCAAGGAGGGGCTCAGCGAGTACTTCCTGTACACCATCGAAGGCACCGAGACGATTCCCCATCAATGGGGCAAGCGGCTGCCGTCGTTCGAGGCCGACCGGATTCCGGTACAGAGCCTGTACAAGTATGACGAAGAACGCTGGGGCGGCCAGACGATGCGGTTTTTGTCCTTTGTCAACGACAGCGAGCACGAACTGGGCCAGACCCCCCTGCCGGACGGCAACGTGGCGGTCTATCGCAACACGGGCCAAGAAGGCCACCTGGCCTATGCCGGAGCCATGGCGGTCAAGTACATTCCGGTGGGCGAGAAGGTGGAGTTGGAGCTGGGAGCCGCGCAGCAGGTAAAGGTCGAGCCGGTCTTGATGGACACGAAGACCGATCACTACGCGTTCGATCCAAAAGGAAATATCAGCGGTTGGGACCAGATCGACACGTGGCGGATCACGGTGACGAACACCCGCACCCTTCCGGTTAAGGTGGAGGTGTACCGGCATTTCGGCACGACGTATTGGGAGCAGACCAACGCGGGCGACTTCGGCACGTGCGAGAAGGACGGGGCGGACGCCGTCAAGTACATCCTGGCCGTGGAGCCGGCCTCGAAGAAGACGTTTACCTACGTGCTGACGACATATCACGGCACGCGGCGGGAGAATCGACGATGAAGGTGCGATGGATTCTGGTATTGTTGCTGGCCTCCCAAGCGGTGGCCAAGGTGGATTTGGTGACGCTGCCGGGCCGCGACCAGGTGCAGTTGACGATCTACAAGTCGGCGGACCTCACGCTCGTTCGCGAGACGCGGCTGCTGACGCTCAAGGAGGGGCACAACGCGCTGCAGTTCTCCTGGGAGAACACGCTGATCGACCCGACGAGCCTGGAGATGCTGCCCAAGGCCCATGCCGGGGCGATCGACATCGCCGCCCTGGTGTACCCGCCCCGCGTGCGGAACCTGGGGCTGTGGAACATCGACAGCGGCCGGGCCGGCGAGGTGCCCGTCGAGATCACGTACCTGACCAGCGGCCTGACGTGGCGGGCCTTCTATATGGGGACGCTGACGCCCGATGAGAAGACGCTGCAACTGCAGGCATACGTCCGCGTGACCAACAACAGCGGCGAGGACTATGAGAACGCCCAGACGCGACTGATCGTGGGCAAGGTGCACATCCTGGACGAGATCGCGGCTCTGGCCCGGCGCCAGTGGCCCTATGGCAGCCCGGCGGAAACCGGCGTCCCAGAGTCGGCAGTGATGTTGGGTGATCGCCCCGTGGTTCGCGCGATGCTCCGCGAGTCCGTGATGGAGCTCGATGCCTTAGTGTCCCATGAAGAGCCCAAGCAGATCGTCAAGGAAGGACTCAGCGAGTACTTCCTGTACACGATTGAGGGCACGGAGACGATCCCGACGGGCTGGTCGAAGCGGCTGCCGTCGTTCGACGTCGATGGGATCGCGGTCGAGAGCCTGTACAAGTACGACGAACACCGTTGGGGTCCTAGCGCCGTGCGTTACGTGTCGTTCGCGAACGATGACGAGCACGAACTCGGCGAGACCCCGATCCCCGACGGCACGGTCCGGATCTACCGCGAGAATGCGGACGGGCATCTGTCCTACATCGGCGGCACGACTATCAAGTACATCCCCGTGGATGAAGACATCGAGCTGAACCTGGGGCCCGACAGTCAGGTCAAGGTCGAGCCGGTGCTCATGGAGACCCGCACGGACAATTACCGGTTCGACACCGAAGGTAACATCTCCGGATGGGATGACGTGCAATCCTGGAAGGTGACGGTCACGAACACCCGCGAGTTGCCGGTGCGGATGGAGATCTTCCGACACTTCGGCACGCCCTACTGGACGATCCAGAACCGGGGGGACTTCGGGGACTACGCGCCCGACGACGCCATGACGGGCAAATACGTGCTCCAGGTCGAACCGCGATCCAAACGCGAATTTGAGTACGTGCTGACGATGTATCAAGGCACACGTCAGGAAGAATACAGAAGACGCTAGCAGTCCATTGAAGAAGTGTCACCCCGGGCTTGATCCGGGGTCCACGCTCGACGTGGGGTGTGTTTTCTTCATGCAAAGCGTGGATTCCCGCTTCCGCGGGAATGACAACAAGGGCCGGTTTCTGTGACCGTACGTTTTTCAGCGGACTGTTAGAGAACGATCCTGAAGGTCGCAAAGCAGGAAAGGAGACGATCATGAACGGCAGAAAATTACTGGTGGCGCTTCTGGCGGTAACGTTCACGGTGCCGGCGATGGCCCGGATCAAGCTGGTGGCCCTGCCCGAACGGGCGGCGACGGTCATCCGGCTGGACAACCCGAACGCGACGCTGATCGAAGAGGAGCGCGTGCTCACGCTCCAGAAGGGGCTCAACAAGGTGGACTTCTCGTGGAAGGCGGTGGGTATCGACGCCGACAGCATCCGGCTGACGGTGCTGGACCACCCCGAGCAGGTGACGCTGCTGAACGTGAGCTATCCGCCGAATGAGGCCGCGCTGGTCTGGGAGATCGCCAGCCAGGGCGACTACGCCGAGACGGTCCGCATCAGCTACCTGTTGAGCAACATCGACCGGCTGGTGACGTATAAGGCAATCGCCGACAAGGAGGAGACGCAGGTGCAGCTCAAGAGCTACGTGGTGCTGCGGAACTTCAGCGGCGAGGACTTCGACCAGGCCCGCGTGCTGCTCGACTACGGGCAGGCCTTCGAGCAGGGCATTGCGCACGAGGAGACCAAGCAGGTGCTGTTCTTCGAGGCGGACCAGGTGCCGGTCACGAAGGTCTGGACGTGGGACGTGCGGCGGGTGCCGCGGGAGCACTGGGACCCCAGCAAGGTGGAGGGGCAGAACGTGGGCATCCCCGTGCAGTACCGCATCGTGAACAACACGGACAGCGCGCTGGGCAAGGTGGCCCTGTGGGGCGGCAAGGCCCGACTGTTCCAGGATGACGGGCACGGCAGCACGATTTTCCTGGGCGAGGACAACACCGGCCTGGTGCCCGTGGGCGAGAAGATGGAGCTGTATATCGGCGACAGCCGGGACATTGTCGTCACGCAGAAGCTGATGCGCGATCAGCAGATCAACATCCGGCGTAACGACGATCGGCGGATTGTGCTCTATGACACCGACGAGATCATCACGACGAAGGTCGAGAACTTCAAGGACACACCCGCCGTGCTGACTCTGATCCAGCACATCCCGGGGCAATGGGACATGGAGAAGTGTAACCTGAAGTATGAGCGTAAGGATGCGTACACCCTGGAGTTCGAGATCGAGCTTCCCGCCCGCTCGGCCGACGGCCCGGCGGTGCAGGAGCTGGAGATGCACTACCACCGGCGCAACGTGCGGCCCTGAGCCCTGGCGCGCGGAGCACGATATTCGAAAGGAGCGGTACCATGAGACGACTCATTCTACTTGCGATCATCGCCAGTCTCGTCCTGGCCGGCGGTACCTGGGCGAAGGTGGACCTGACGACGCTGCCGGATCGCGAGTCGGTTCAACTGACGATCTACAACTCGGCGGACCTGACGCTGGTGCGCGAGGCCCGGCCTCTGACGCTCAAGCAAGGGCCCAACAAGCTGCAGTTCTCCTGGGAGAACACGCTGATCGACCCCACCAGCCTGGAGATGCTGCCCCAGGCCCACGCCGATGCGATCGATATCGCGGCGTTGGTCTATCCCCCCCGGGTGCGGAACCTGGGTCTGTGGACGATCCAGAGCGGCCGGGCGGGCAAGGTGCCCGTGGAGATCACCTACTTCACCAGCGGCCTGACGTGGCGGGCCTTCTACATGGGGACGCTGACCTCGGATGAGAAGACCATGCGTCTCCAGGGGTACGTCCGCGTCACGAACAACAGCGGCGAGGACTACGAAAACGCCCAGGTGCGGCTGATCGTGGGCAAGGTCCACATCCTGGACCAGATCGCCGAATTGGCCCGGCGGCAGTACCCGTACGGCAGTCCCACCGAGGCGCCTCCGCCGGCGGCAGCACCGGCCCAAGAGGGGATGGTACGTAAGGCGGCCTATGACCGCGCACGGGGTGCGGTCCTGGCGGCAGGAGTGGCCGCCAGGCCCAAGGAGGTCGTCAAGGAGGGCCTCAGCGAGTACTTCCTGTACACGATCGAGGGGACCGAGACGATCCCGACGGGCTGGTCCAAGCGCCTGCCGAGCTTCGACGTAAGCGATATTCCCGTGGTCAACCTCTACAAGCATGATGAGCAGCGGTTCGGGCGGGCCGTCGTGCGGTATCTGTCGTTCAAGAACGATACGGCCCACAAGCTGGGACAGACGCCGATCCCCGGCGGCACACTGAAGGTCTACCGGGACCTCGACCCGCAGCATCATCTGGCCTACGTGGGCCAGTCCGGCTTCAAGTACATCCCGGTTGAGGAGGACGTGGAGTTGAATCTGGGCGGTGTGTCGGACGTGATTGTCGAGCCCAAGCTGATGGATGAGGCCACGGAGAATTACCGGTTCGACTCCCAGGGTAATATCTCCGGGTGGGACGAGGTCCGCACCTGGCGAATCGAGCTGCGCAACACGCGGGACCTGCCGATCAAGGTGGAGGTGTACCGGCACTTCCCGACGCCCTACTGGACGCTGGACAATCGCGGCCTGGAGGGAACCTACGAAAAGGAGGACCTCGATTCCGTGAAGTACACCTGCACCCTGGAGCCCCGCTCCAAAACGCAGTTTGAATACGTGCTTCGCACGTACCACGGCGTCCGCCAGGAGGATGCCCGGCGAGCGATGCGATGATCGTGGTTCCGGACGATCACAAGGGCACGGTGTTTGAAAAGGATGCTGTCATGAGACGAATAGTCTTCATAGCAATCACGGCGGTGGGTTTCTTAACCCTGGACCTCCGGGCGAAGGTGGACCTGACGACGCTGCCGGATCGCGAGTCGGTTCAACTGACGATCTATAACTCGGCGGACCTGACGCTGGTGCGCGAGGCCCGGCCTCTGACGCTCAAGCAAGGGCCCAACAAGCTGCAGTTCTCCTGGGAGAACACGCTGATCGACCCCACCAGCCTGGAGATGCTGCCCCAGGCCCACGCCGATGCGATCGATATCGCGGCGTTGGTCTATCCCCCCCGGGTGCGGAACCTGGGTCTGTGGACGATCCAGAGCGGCCGGGCGGGCAAGGTGCCCGTGGAGATCACCTACTTCACCAGCGGCCTGACGTGGCGGGCCTTCTACATGGGGACGCTGACCTCGGATGAGAAGACCATGCGTCTCCAGGGGTACGTCCGCGTCACGAACAACAGCGGCGAGGACTACGAAAACGCCCAGGTGCGGCTGATCGTGGGCAAGGTCCACATCCTGGACCAGATCGCCGAATTGGCCCGGCGGCAGTACCCGTACGGCAGTCCCACCGAGGCGCCTCCGCCGGCGGCAGCACCGGCCCAAGAGGGGATGGTACGTAAGGCGGCCTATGACCGCGCACGGGGTGCGGTCCTGGCGGCAGGAGTGGCCGCCAGGCCCAAGGAGGTCGTCAAGGAGGGCCTCAGCGAGTACTTCCTGTACACGATCGAGGGGACCGAGACGATCCCGACGGGCTGGTCCAAGCGCCTGCCGAGCTTCGACGTAAGCGACATTCCCGTGGTGAACCTCTACAAGCACGATGAACAGCGGTTCGGCCAGGCCGTCGTGCGGTACCTGTCGTTCAAGAACGACGAGGCCCACAAGCTGGGCCAGACGCCCATTCCCGGTGGCGTCCTGAAGGTCTACCGGGACCTCGACCCGCAGCATCACCTGGCCTACGTGGGCCAGTCCGGCTTCAAGTACATCCCGGTCGATGAGGACGTGGAGCTGAACCTGGGCGGCGTGTCGGACGTGATCGTCGAGCCCAAGCTGATGGACGAGGCCACGGAGAATTACCGGTTCGACTCGAAGGGTAATATCTCCGGGTGGGACGAGGTCCGGACCTGGCGGATCAAATTGCGCAACACGCGGGACCTGCCGATCAAGGTGGAAATCTACCGGCACTTCCGCACACCCTACTGGACGCTGGACAATCGCGGCCTGGAGGGAACCTACGAGAAGGAGGACCTCGATTCCGTGAAGTACACCTGCACCTTGGAGCCCCGCTCCAAGACGCAGTTTGAATACGTGCTTCGCACGTACCACGGTGTCCGCCAGCAGGATGCCCGGTTGCGTTGACGCGACACACTGCGATACCGGCTGTCCGTCCGGGAGCAACATTGGGCCCCGGGCGGCCGGTTTTCCTTGGGCCGGCGGCGTTAAGTTCCCGGCCGGGCACGCCGAAATACCCGGTGCGATGCTCCTGCCATGCGCGGGGTCCGATAAACCTGGGTATAGACGACCGAGGGCAGACAATGGCGCCGAGTCCAACCCTGCAGACCACACAGGCCGCGGTGGATGTCCTATTCGTGACCAACCAACGCGTGATTCCACAGGCGGTGACCCGGTTTCTTGGGGAACGGGGATACGCCTGGGCCCGGCTTGGCACCGACACGTTCGTCGAGGGCGTTGCGGCGTTTGAGGCCATCGGCACGGTGGTCCTGGACACGACGGAGATGGCGCCGGAGACGGCCGGACCGATCCTGCAGATGCTCAAGCGGCTTGAGCAGACCCATGTTGCGGCGATCCTGCTGAACGACGCCGTGGGTTTTCCCTTCCCGCAATACAAGCTGGCCACGCTATTGCAATCGGCATCACTGGAGGAAATCGCCGGCCGCATCGAGACGAATATCGCCTATCGCAACAGTCTTCGGGGCCAGCGACCCACGACGCGGTCGGGCCCGACACGACTGGGCACGGATACGCTCGAACAACTGAAGATGGCCGGGGAGGTGCAGCGCAGCTTCCTGCCGCATCGGCTGCCCGACAGCGACCGGCTGCGGTGGGCGGTGTTGTTTCGGCCGGCCGAGTGGGTCAGCGGCGACATCTACGACGTCCAGCGACTGGATGAGCAGCACATCGGGTTCTATATCGCCGATGCCGTGGGACATTCGATGCCGGCGGCGCTGCTGACGATGTTCCTCAAACATGCGATCATTCTCCGTGAGACGCGGGGCAACGACTACCGCATCTTCCCGCCGGTGGAGGTGCTTCGCCAGGCGAACGACCGCATGGCCGCCCAGGAACTGGCCGGCTGCCTGTTCGCCACCTGCTGCTACGGCCTGCTGAACTTCCGCACGCTCCAGTTGACGTTTGCCCGGGCCGGCCACCCCTACCCCGTCCTGATCCGCCCCGGTCAGGAGCCGCAACAACTGGAGTGCCGCGGCGGGTTGCTCGGCGTATTCCCCCAGGCGGATTTCCAGCAGCGGAGCGTACAACTGGCTTCGGGGGACAAGGTGCTGCTGTACTCCGATGGGTGCGAGCCACTGGTGGGCGCGTGCGACGCGGAGGGACGGTTTCGGTTCACGGAGGCCTTCTGCTCGCTGGCGGACCTGGGGATCGAGGAGTTCATGGAGCGGTTTGACCACATGGCCGAAGCCCGCACGGGCGCTGCCCATGAACGGGATGACATGAGCGCCGTGGGGCTGGAGGTCCTGTAAGCCAAGGCCCCCCGCCGGCCATTCGGATGACCTCAGGAGGCATTTGACAAAAGGCCCGCCGTCCGTATAATGGATTGTGGATCGGAGGGGTTGGAGCGGCGCCATGCGGTTGGTAGTGCGGCAATCTGATGGTCACGTGCGGGAGCTGACCTTCGACAAGGGGCCCGTCTACATCGGTCGCCAGATGGGCAGTACGCTTGTGATCCAGGACTTGCAGGCCTCCCGCCAGCATGCCGTGTTGTTCATCAACCAGGATGGGCACTGGATCCTCGAAGACCTGGATTCCACCAACAAGACCTACCTGAACGATACCGCCATCCACAAGAGCCACGTGAAGGACGGCGACACGATCCGGATCGCGGGCACGACGATCGAGGTCCATCTGGAATCCGCGCCCACCGAGACCGAATCTCCAGTTGAGACGACGGGATCGCCCGCGGCCGAACCCGCCCCGTCCGGCGAGCCGGCGGCAGAGGACGCCGTGGAGTCCCCCAGCGCCGAAGAACCGGCGGCGGAGGCCGCCGAACCGGTCATCGAGGTCGCCGAAGAGCCTTCCGCCGTGCACATGCAGGACACCATGGTGGACGTGCATCACGATATCGTGACCATTCATCGGACCCTTGACGCCAAGAAGGGGGAGCCGATCCAGATGCCGGCGAGGCGGTTCGGCGACCTGGACCGGGCGGCGGCGAGCTTTTGCCGGGTGCGGGACCTGCGGCAACTGCACCGCGCGATTCTGGAGATGATGGTCCGCCAACTGCACGCGTACCATGCGTGGGCGGCGATCCGCAAGGGCCCCGATGAGCCCATGGCCGTGGAAGGCGGTCGGGACATGGCTACGGTTGCCGTGAAACGCCAGGATCTTGTGCTGCAACAAGCCGTTGCCGAGGCCCTGGACAAGGGGACCTACCAGCTCATACCGCAGTTGCCCCGGCAGATCAGCAGGGGCAAGGTCCGCTCGGTCATTGTTGCGCCGGTACTGCGTGAGAACGGATGCTTCGGCGTTCTCTATGCCGAGAACAGCACGGACCACGAGCACTACACGCGCGAGGACCTGGACTACCTGATCCTGCTGTCGATCCTGGTGGCCGCGGTGGTCGAGAAAGCCTGAGCCTACCGGCGACTGTAGCGACCCATCAATTCACCCTGGGCCAGGATGTGGCCCCGCATGGCGCGGTCGACTTGATGCCGCGTCGCCCCGGCGGGCAGATCCAGCCGAGTGTCCAGGGCATAGACGCGGAAGAAGTAACGGTGCACGCCGCTGGGCGGAGCAGGCCCGCCATAGCCGATGCGGCCGAAGTCCGTCGTCCCCTGGGCGGCGCCGTTGTTGAGCGTCTCGACCGGCGGGACGTCGGCGGGCAACGCATCGGTCTCGGGCGGCAGGTTATAGATCACCCAGTGGACCCACGTGCCCATCGGCGCATCGGGATCGTCGGCGATTACGGCGATCGACGCGGTGTCCGGCGGCGCCTTCGACCACTCCAGCGGCGGCGAGACGTCCGCTCCATCGGCCGTGAACCGCGGGGGGATCATCTGCCCCTCTTCAAAGGCCGGGCTGCGAACGGTCAGTGTTTCCATGATCCGTGTCCTTTCCGTTATGGGGTCGATCCCTGCCGAAGCACGCGCGCGAGCGCATCGAGCACATCGGTGCTAAAGTAGAGGATGGACAGCAGCGTGATGATCCACATGGCCGGTCGCACCTTGTGCGGGCGACCGGAGAGGACCTGCAACAGCGTGTAGCTGATGAAGCCGAACGCCAGGCCCGTGCTGATCGAGTAGCTCAGCGCGATCATCACCAGGACCAGGAACGCCGGCAGCCCCGTCCGCAGGTCCGTGAAGTCGATACGGGTCACGTTCTTCATCATGAACAGGCCGACCATGATGAGCGCCGGCGCGGTGGCGTACTGGGGCACGACGGCGACAACCGGCCAGAACGGCACGGCCAGAAGGAACAGCACGCCCGTCACCACCGCCGTCAGGCCGGTCCGTCCCCCCTGCTCGATGCCCGCGGCCGACTCGATGTAGCTGGTGGTCGTGCTGGTGCCGCACACCGCGCCAAACATGGTCGCCGCGGCGTCCAGGCCGAGCAGGCGGTCGATCGCGCGGATGGACCCGTCGGGCCGGACCATGCCCGCCTCGGGGGCGACGGCCAAAAGCGTGCCCACGCTGTCGAACATGTCGATGAACATGAGGGTGAACACGCTCGAGAGCATCCCCCACCGCAGGGCCCCGAGAATATCCAGCTTCAGAGCCACGTCGAACACATTCGTGTGCAGGGAGACGTACTGTTGGGGCCGGGTGACGCCGGGATCGAACAGGACCGCTAGAACCGTGGCGACAGCGATGCCGACCAGCAGCGAGCCGGGCACCTTGAGCAACTCCAGGGCGACCATGATCAGCAGGCCGGCCAGACCGATCAGGATGGTCTTGCTCAGCGGGGCCGCCTGCACGAGCGTGGCCGGTGAATCGACGACCAGACCCAGGTTCTGCAGCCCGATGAAGGTGATGAACAGGCCAATACCGACGGAGATGCCCGCGATCAGCGACGGCGGGATGGCCTCGACGAGCCTGCGGCGAAGGCCCAACAGCGTCAGGATCAGGAAAAACAGGCCCGACACGAAGACGGCGCCCAGGGCCGTCTGCCAGGAGACCTTGCCCCCGGAGCCCAACACGAGGGTGTACGTGAAGAAGGCGTTAAGCCCCATGCCCGGGGCCATGGCGATGGGGGCGTTGGCGATGAGGCCGGTGAGGATGCACGCCGCCGCCGTCACGATGCAGGTGACGGCGATCAGGGCATTTTGATCCATGCCCGCCTCGCTCAGAATCGCCGGGTTGACGACGATAATGTAGGCCATGGTGAGGAACGTGGTGATCCCCGCCAGGACCTCGGTCGCCGGATTTGGCCGATTACGCGATTCGCCCATCGTTGGGTTGTCCATGAGCCGCCCCCTCGACGATCAACCCGTGTTCGTGTCATCCTGCGTATAGGTCTTGCCGCGGTACACCATCGCCACGGGCACAAAGAGCACCGCCGTTGTGACCATGACGGCCACGAAGAACCAGTAGTAGCCCGCTCCCGGCAGTTTCGACGTGCCATCCGGATTCTCAATCATCTTGTTCACCACGGCTGTCAGCACGTTGCCCAAAGCGATTGACAACAGGTAGAACGACCCGATGAATGACTTCATGCGTTTCGGTGCCTGCGTGTAGGAGAACTCCAGGAACGTGATCGAAACCATGATTTCGGCGGCGGTGATGATCACGTACGCCAGGATCTGCCACCACCCGGTGGGATGGAAGCCCGACTCGATTCTGTGCTCTATCAGCGCGGACACCGAAAAGGCCCCCGCCGCGAGAAACATCCCTATGCCGATCTTCCGCAGCGGCGTGAGCCGCCAGATGCGGTTCACCGCCGGGTACAATACATAGTTGAACAGCGGGATCATCACCAGGATCAGGGCCGAATTGACCGAGCTGATTTGATCCGGCAGCCACTCGACGCCCAGCATCCGCAGGTTCATTTTCTTGGCTTGCAGGATCCACGCCGACAGGGTCTGATCGAACAAGGCCCAGAACACCGCGACCAGAACCAGGATGACGCTGAGCCGCCCGATCACCCGCAGTCCCTCACCACTGAGACAATCCCGGACGAAGGCGCCCCCGGCAGGCGGGACATGGGCGTACTTGCGTCGCCCCAGCCAAAACACGATCAGCGCCAGGATCATCAGCAGCGCGGAGACGCCGAACGCCACCCGAAAGCCATACCACTTGCGCAACAACGGCGCCAAGAGCATCGACGCACAGGCCCCCAGGTTGATCGCGAAGTAGAACCAGGCGTACACGCGGCTCAGGAGGTGTTCATTGCGAGCGCCGAACTGGTCGCCCACGTTGGCCTGTACGCAGGGCTTGATGATGCCCGACCCGACGGCGATCAGGCCCAAGCCGGCGAAGAGCCCCAGTCGCGTCTGGTCGACGACCAGTGCCACGAACCCCGCACAGTAGAGCACTGAGAAGACGATAATAGTACGATATTTGCCCAGCCACACATCCGCCAGGATGGCGCCCACCACGGGCATGGCATAGGTGGCTGCTTTGAACCAGGCGACCCACTTGACGGCTTGGGTCTCGGTCATGACGGCCAGTGCGCCGCCGGGGCCAAGCAGCGCCTCGGTCATGAAAACCGCGAGAATCGCGTTGAAGCCGTAGAAGGCGAAGCGCTCGGCGGCCTCGTTGACGAGGATATTGCCGATGCCCGGCGGCATACGATCCGTATCGACGGGTGTGGTGCGGTAGCTGCTGTGACGCATCCGGCCTCCTGTCTCTCGATCCATCGTGCTGACGCCGCCGGTCGGACGTTGACCCGGGCCTCCCAAAGCATAACAGAATGCCCTCGCAACGCAACGGGGTATCTCCGTGACCTCCACCCGTTCTGGCGACATATGGCACCGACGGCCGATAACCCCCTTGACCGCCCAAAGAGGCCTCAAGCGGGGCTTGACAATGGTCGATGCAGGCCGTATTCTTCGCCACGGATGCGAACATCGGAGAGACGGATGCAAGGATTTCAGGACAGGATAATGCACGGCGATTGCGGCGGGGCCGCGGGAGCACGTCCGTTCCGGCTGGGCCCGGTCATCATCATCGCTATTACCGGAGGCGCTGTGCCGTCGCTCTGAGATCGTGCGAAACGAACTTTTCAAAGGCCCTTCAGAGCGACGTGCTTTGAAGGGCTTTTTTTCGTGCCAGAGCAGAACCCTGTGGAACACTATCATGATCAGAAACACGGTTGTTCGAGAGGCGACCAGGCAGGATGTCCCGGCGGTCGTGCCCATCTGGGCCGAGCTGATGGAGATCCACGCACAGCTCGATCCATTTTTCACCTGCTGCGAGGGGGCGGCGGAGCGGTTCGCCGAGTACATCGCGGGCAACATCGACAAGGACAACTGGCACGTTCTCGTGGCTGAGGCGGACGGCCAGGTGGTGGGTTATCTACAGGGCTCCATCGAGACGTGTCCGCCGATTCTCGCGACCCAACGATACGGGAACGTGCACGACATGGCCGTCGCGGCGGCGTACCGGCGGCGCGGCCTCGGCCGGGAGCTGGTACAGCAGGCCCTGGCGTGGTTTGGGTCGCAGGGCGTGACACGGTTCGAAGTTTCCATGTCGATCCATAACCGGACGGCCAAGGCCTTCTGGCAAAGCCTGGGGTTCGAGCCGTATCTGCAAAGCTCGTTCGTGCAGCGCGATGCGCTGAGGCCGTCGTCTTGACAGCGGACAACCGGCACTATAGGGTAACGCCTTTCACCACAATATGAGGACATGACATGTCGGATAAAAAGCCGAATAAGGGATATCGCGATACACTCAATCTGCCGCAGACCTCCTTCAGCATGAAGGCCAACCTGGTGCAGCGTGAGCCCCAGCAGCGCAAGGCCTGGGCCGAGGAGGCCATCTATCGCCAGATTCTGGCCGCCCGCGCCGAGGCGCCCCTGTACGTGCTGCACGATGGGCCGCCCTACGCCAACGGCGACATCCACATGGGGCACGTCATCAACAAGGTGCTCAAGGACATGGTCGTCAAGCACAGGACCATGATGGGTTACCGGTGCCCCTACGTGCCCGGCTGGGACTGCCACGGGTTGCCCATCGAGGTGAAGGTGATGGGCGAGTTGGGCGAGGCCGCCCGCGCGCTCGATAAGCCGACGATCCGCAAGAAGTGCCAGAGCTACGCGCTGAAATTCGTCAAGAAGCAGACCGACCAGTTTCAATGCCTGGGCGTGTTCGGCGATTTCGATGAGCCCTATCTGACGCTGAATCCCGACTACGAGAAGGCCATCCTTGAGATCTTCGCGGAACTGGTGGGCAACGGGCTGGTCTATCGGCAACTCAAGCCGATTCACTGGTCCGTGGGGTGCGAGACGGCCCTGGCCGACGCCGAGCTGGAATACAAGGACATCGCCTCGCCGAGCATTACGGTGAACTTCCCGCTCGAGGAGGGCTCGGCCGAGCGGCTGCGGCAACATGGGCTCGTGCCCGAAGGCGAGGCGACGGTGTGCCTGATGATCTGGACGACCACGCCCTGGACCCTGGCGGCGAATCTGGCTGTGGCGGTGCACCCGGTACTGGACTACGTCACGATCACGTACGAGAAGGATGGGCGGCGTTTCTGCTCGCTGGTCTGTGCCGAACGAGTCGAGGCCGTTGCCGCGATGGCGGGCCTGCAGGCCGGGCAGTACCAACGGAGCCAGCCGATCCGCGGCCAAGACTTGGCGGGGCTGCGGTACCGCCACCCATTCGTGGAGGGGAATCCGACGGATCACGACGCATGGTTCGTCATCCCCGCCGAGTTCGTGACCACCGAGGACGGCACGGGGCTGGTGCACGTCGCGCCCGGGCACGGCGTCGAGGACTACGTGGCGGGCCAGCAGAACGGCCTGGCGGTCTATTCGCCCGTCAAGGATGACGGGTGCTACGATGACACCGTGCCCGACTGGCTGCGGGGCAAGTCCGTGCTCCAGGTCGATCGCGAGGTGAACGAGCACCTGCGTAAGACCGGATGGCTGGTGGCCGAAAGTGAGATTCTGCACAGTTACCCGCACTGCTGGCGCAGCAAGATGCCGGTGATCTTCCGGGCCACGGAGCAGTGGTTCATCAGCGTGGATCGAGTGATTCCAAGCTATGGCAAGAGCCTGCGGCAGATGGCCCTGGACAGCCTGTCGGTGGTGCAATGGGTGCCGGCCTGGGGCGAGAAGCGGATCCGCGGCATGCTCGAATCGCGGCCGGACTGGTGCATCAGCCGCCAGCGGGCGTGGGGACTGCCCATCCCGTCGATCGTGAATGCGCAGGGCAAGAGCCTGCTGGAGACCGAGCGGGGTAAGCAGGCCGTGCTGGCCATCGCCGAATACATCGGGCGGCATGGCTCGAATGCGTGGTTCACCGATGCGCCGCGACAGATCCTGGGCGAGGACTTTCCGCTGCCGGAGGGCTTCTCGTGGGATGACCTGTCCAAGGAAGAGAACATCTTCGACGTGTGGTTCGAGTCGGGCTGCAGTTGGCACGCCGTCGCCTCGCGTCGGGGCTGGCCGCTGCCCGTGGATATGTACCTGGAGGGCTCGGACCAGCACCGTGGCTGGTTCCAACTGTCGTTGCTGCCGGCGCTGGGCAGTATTGGAAGGGCCCCGTTCAAAACGGTGCTCACGCACGGCTTCACCGTGGATGAAAAGGGCATGAAGCAGGCCAAATCCATGGGCAACTACGTCAATGCCCTGGATGAGGTCGGCAAGTACGGCGCGGATATTCTGCGGCTGTGGGTGGCCAGCGTGAACTACCAGGAGGACATGCGCTGCAGCGACGAGCTGATCGGCCGGCTGCAGGACGCGTATCGCAAGATCCGCAACACCCTGCGGTACCTGCTGGGCAACATTGACGATTTCGATCCGGCCGCGGCCGTGCCCTATGAGAAGATGCCGCCGATTGACCGCTGGGCGATGCAGGAGCTGAGGCGACTGATTGAACAGGTGCGGCAGGCCTACGACGGCTTCGCCTTTCATCGGGTTTTTGCGCTGCTTTACAGCTTTTGCACGGTCCAGATGAGCAGTCTTTACCTGGATGTGCTCAAGGATCGGCTGTATTGCGACGGGCAAGCGAGCCTGTCGCGGCGGTCGGCTCAGACGGTGCTGCATCGCATCCTCGGCGACTTGGTGCGGATGCTGGCCCCGATCCTGGTGCACACGGCCGAGGAGGCCTGGACGGCGATGGCCCACAAGCCCGAGCCGGTTGACAGCGTGCACATGGCCCACCTGCCGGAGCCGGACTCGGCGATCGACACAACCAGCGAGGCGGCCGCGTGGGACAAGATCATGGCCCTGCGGGATGAGGTGCTGCGCGTGCTCGAAGGACTCCGCAAGGACCAGACGATCAACAGCAACCAGGAAGCGACCGTGGCGATCACGCTGGCCGACCCGGAGCTTTATGAGCTGATCAGCGACTTCGGGACGGAGGCCTTCGCGGCCTTGTGCATCACCAGCGAGGTGACCGTGGAGAAGGGCCCGGCGTTCGAGGTGCGGGCCGACAAGAGCCGGCATCCCAAGTGCCAACGCTGTTGGAATTATTGGCCCACGGTCGGGCAGATCGACGGTTATCCGGACCTGTGCCGTCGCTGTGCCGACGTGGTCCAGACGCTTCATGGATGACGCGGCCCTGACCCGCGCGGGCGTTTAGGGTGGGCAAACGGGGCGGGGGCCGCCCTTGCTGGATGGCCTCAATGCCAGGGCGCGACGGCCAGCCAGTCACCGGCCAGGACGGCCAGATCGGCGAGGTCCACCACCCGATCACGAAACAGGTCGACAGGCATCTCGTGACCGGTGGCCTGCCAGTACGCGGTCAGGATCGCCAGATCCTCCAGGTCCGTGGTGCCGTCGTTGGTCATGTCGCTCAACAGTGCCCACCCAACCGGGCACAGGCTGGCCTCGGCCGTGCCTCCATACAGGCCCATGTTGACCCGCAGATTACGGTGGCCTACTGAGTCGCCTGGAATCGTCATAAGCTCTTCGCCCAGGTCTGTTCCGGGATTGCCCGCGTCGATGCAGCGGCTTGTGGCCGAATCCGGGACCCATTGCGACAGACTGGGGTCCCATCGGCCCGCGGTGCTTTGCAGGTGGTAATCGTCGGCATCGGGCGAAGCGAACACCGGATCAACGTCGATGTTGCCCGGTCCCCACTGTACCGTCGCCGAGGCCTCGGCCACTACCCCGCCGCGACCGCCGGCCACATCGCTGTACAGGGCGACCAACTCGGTTTCACCGCCCACCCAAAGCTCCGGCCCCGCCGGAGCATGGTCATTCCAGAGGATACAGTTCATCACATCGACACGCGAGCCACTTGCGGCAAGGGCCCCACCAGCCTGTAAGGCCTCATTAACGGCTGCCGTACAGTGGCGAAGGGTCAGCCAACCACGGACGGCGTGGATCGCGCCGCCCGAATCGCCGGCCGTGTTTCGGGCCAACAGGCAATGGCCGATCGTCGCCTCCACGTCGATGGCGTATACGGCGGCTCCCTGTGGGGCCTGATTGCTCACGAACCGCGACCGGTCGACCCGCATGCCGGTCTCATCGCCGCAGATACCTCCACCAAACCGCCCCGCCCGATTGCCCTCGAAGATGCAATCCAGCAGGCGCGGGCCGGTGCCAGCGTCGATCATGTAGACGCCCCCGCCATCCTGGTCGGCCTCATTGCACGCGAAGCGGCACCCGCTGATATCCAGATCGCCCGCCGCGCCGACCAGGTACATGCCGCCGCCATTTCGGTCCGCCCGATTGACCTCGAAGACGCAATGGAGCAGGCGGCCCGGCGTACCGTACAGACCGGCACCGACGATGGCGGTGTTTTGCTCAAACCGGCAACGCTCAAAGGTCGGCCGGGCGCCGGGGGAGACATACACGCCACCACCCCAACTGGTCTGGTCCGAGCGGGCTGCATTATCCACGAAACGACAGTCAACAACCGTCAGGCCGCCGCCGATGACGACCATCCCGCCCCCGGCCTGGGCGAAACCGCTGGTGTCGATTTGATAGGCCGCATCGGCGTTACCCCCGCGGATCGTCACACCATCCAGCACCGTGCCTGTGTCCCCACCGGTGACCACAACCACGTGATAGGCATTCTCGCCACGATGGGCGAAGTCCGGCTCGTCATCGCCGTTCAGATCACCGCACAGAAGGGTCTCGAATCGGTTGGGGTCGCGGTCGGCCTCATCACCGCCGCCCGGGGGAAACCCGCCGAGCAACTGGACCCCTTCCGGCAGATGAAAGGAGCCAGCACGATCACCGCCGGGTGTCGCCGGCCGATAGACGCCTTGCGCCACGAAAACACGGTCTCCCGGGGCCGTGACGGCCATCGCGTCGCGCAGTTTGCGGTATGCATCGGCCCAGGAGCTGCCATTGTCCGCCCCCGTTGCCGAGGCATCGACGTAGATCGTGATATCCACGCGGCGGCGGACCTTCGGCGTCAGTATGAGGTTTTCATCGCCGGCCAGCCGAAAGCAGGCGCCCGCGGCACAGTCGGGATAGTCCAGGTTGGCCCCCTCGAACGCCTCGCCAAGCGTCCGCCCCTGGCTGAGCAGCTCAAACATCCGCCCTTGCCACGATACGGTGTAGCCGCGGTACCAGCAATCCGTCTTGCAGGGGTCATCCGCCATGCCGCAATAGCCTACCGTGGCGGTCCGCTCTTCGGAGCCCTTGCGAAAGGCATGGGACAAGGTGCCCGGTCCGGTGCCACACATGCCGCCACAGCTTCCGATGAAGGCAAACGGCATCGGCGGGTAGTCCGCCATCCAGTTGGCGATCTCGCCGGCGGAGGTGGAGTCGCTACAGGCATTGGTGAAACTCGTCGAGCCGCCGTGGGCCATCTCATAGAACAGCACGGTCTCGTATGACCGGATGTGCCCCTGAACGGTTGCCTGGCCCGCGTACCGCACGCGCTGTGTGGGGTAGCCCATCCGATCAAACCAGTCGGCCGCGTCCTGATACCAACTTGTCCAGGCGCTGCTGCATTCGGAGATATTGATGGGCCCGGAGAACGAGATGGCCTCATACGGTGGCGGCACGGCCGCACCGAGCACACGGCCCTCCACCGCATCGACCACCACCCCCTTGAGGCGACCGCGATGCAGAATCTCCACGACCCAGCAGGGGTTCTTTGGGAGCGGATCAATCGGCGTCACCTCGCAGTCCGGCGCCAGGTAGAACAGGCCGGCGTAGTGCACCTCACCATCGACCACGGCGGCAAGTCTCTGGCGGTCGATGATGGGGGGCAAGGTCTCAGGCAGGTCCTCCCGCCAATGAACGCGAAAATCGAGCAGGCGTCCCTTGGGGTCGAAGTGATAGGCGACGAAGTCGCGTTGCACCAGCGCCTCGCCGATCCGCCGGGCGCGACGATAGACGATCCGGTCCTTCGTCGTCAGGCGTTCAAACCGGTCCAGGTCCTGCGGCCGTTCGAAGCCGCTTCGGGCCAGCCAGTTCACCGGCTCGGCCCGGACCGTCGGCCATGCCAAGGCACAGAGAACAAGCAGTCCTATCCATCCTCCGAGCCGCCCTGCTCCCCGCTCCTTGTCGCGCACTCTCGGCAATCAGCACCCGCGATCTGTGGGATTAATCACGGTCCACTGAGCCAGTCATCGACCAAAACCCGCAGGTCCTCCACGTTGATTAGGCTGCGGGGTTCGGCCAGGTCGCACGCTCCGTCCCAGGCCGGATTCTGTTCGGTGGTGTTCCAGGATGCGGCCAATCGGGCGAAATCGCTCAGATTGACGCGGCAGTCCGCATTGATGTCACCGGGCACCGCCGACGGCGAGCCCAGGACCCCCACGGAGAAGAGGGCCCAGTACCAGTCCCAGAAGGCGTTGTGGTAGCGCCAGCGGATTTGGACGTTGGCGCGGCCCGCGGCCACGTTGGAAACATCCAGCTCGACCACCGCCCAGTCATCCGCGCCCTGATAGCGCCGAACCCGTTGCCACGGGCCGCCATCGACCCGCACGTCCACATCGCCGATCTCGTCTTCATTGAAGTAAAAATCATGGTCGTAGACCAGTTTGACCACCTGGAAGGCCGAGCAGTCGACCGGCGGGCTGATGAGATGCTCGTCCATCCAGACCTTGCCCGCGGCGTCGCTGTCCACGAGCATCATGGCGTAGCTGCCGGCATCGGACCATTGCCAGGTCATGCCGTCGGCGTACCCGTCGATGACCTGCCAGCCGGCGGGCAGCCCTTGCTGGAAATGGGTATGCATCACCGCCGCGGCGGCGAGCGTGACCACCGCCAACTCGCTCCAGCCCCCTTGCGGAGCATCGCCGCCATCGTCGGCGACAAACGTAAACTCGTCCAGACCGACGAAGCAGTCGCCCGGTGTGTAGTCGACGCTATGGCCCTGCCGGGGCAAGGTGTACGGCAGATCGTCCATCGTGATGACCCGCCCCTCCGCGTCCTGCAGAATGCCATGCTTGGGCAGCGATGTCACCACGCAGTGCAGGACCTGCTGCGGGAAACCGTCGTCCTCCACCTCCAGGAGGAGGGTGGTTGCCTGGCCTGGGGGAATGTATGCGAGCTGCCCGTAGGCGGTGGGCGGCTCGAACGTCGCGGTGCCCTCGATGGTGGCACTGTCCGTCGCAACTCCATCCGGATAGGTGACCGTCAGCGTCTGGCCATCCCAGACCTGCAACACACCATCGCCGGCGACCCAGCCGGCCTCGGCGGTGGGGATCGAGCCCTCGAACGCGCCGGAGTCGGTCGCGGTTTCGGTCAATCGTACGGCTTCCTGGTCGCCGGCCATTGTGGTCACAAGCACATCGTACTGGTGGCGTCCGATCAGTGCGACGTCGGCCAGTTGAATCATCACGGTCTGGCCGGCTGTGTACACCTCCCGGTCAAACCGGATCAGCCCGGCCGCCGGGTATCCCACGAAGTCCGCCCCCCACACGTTACCGCAAGTCGGCCAGTTGGGGATGCTGCGTTCGGTTCGCACGGTGCGCGCGGTGAAGGTCCAGTCTCGCTTGGAAGGGGTGATCGTGACGTTGGTATTGCTGGGAAGCTGTCCCTGGCCGTAGATCCCGCGTGGATCGGTCAGGGTCGAAAACGTCGAGCCGCGGGCGGACAGGCTCATGGACACCCCCGACAACGGCGCACCAAACGGATCCGTGACGCGTCCGCTGACCACCTGACCCGTCCCGGACGTGAAGAGATTGTACACGCACACGTCCACCGTGTTAAACTCGTGGTACGTGGCATCGACGTCCGGCAAGGCGTACCACACATCGGACAGACCGCTCCAGCCCATGTTCAGGTGGTGGTACAACGTGCCGGCGTCATACCCGTAACCGTCGCAGACCACCGCGTGTCCGCCGCTCGCACCGTCCAGGCCCAACAGGACAGGCAGGCGGGCATCGAGATTGGGGTTGATCATTTGCAGTAAGACCGCGGCGCCGATGTTGTTGCCCTGATTATAGCCGTAGATGCCCTGACCGAAGCCAAATGTATCGACCAGCTCGTGCGCCGCGTCGTACAGACTGGCGCTGGACCCGGATGCGCCGTACTGGGTATCAACCGCCTCGGCGGCGGCGAAGCAGAACCGCCCGATCTCCTGTCGCTGGGCCAGGGTGATCGTGCTTTTGGGAACCAGCGGCATCAAACCATAATTGAAGTACCAGGGACTGGCGGTGGGGTGTTCGTGGTATCGCATCAGTTGGACCATGGACGTGGCCACACAGCCGCAGGGATAGTTGTTTGAGTTGCCGTCTTCGTAGGGCCCCGTGTAGTAATTGTAGAGACTCAACCCGTTGATGTAATTGCCTACGGTCGTCTGGCCCCACGTGCTGGCCACCAGCGGCGGCACGCGGACATCGTCCAGGTCGGTCATGTCGGTGATAGGATCGGTGGGCGGCTGGGGGATGTCGTCGGCCGCCTGCAATTGCTCCCAGCGTCGGGGGATCCGTGAGGGGACCGACCGTTGTCGAAGACGGTCCGCGGCCGTCGCAAAGCGGCGTGACAGGTCGCGTTCGAGCACGTCCGCCAGCGGGACTCCCGCTGAAGGTTCGAATCGCCCGGCCATCGAAAACGCGATGACCGGCTCGGCCTGGTCATCGCCCGCGACAACGACAAAACCCTCGGGCTCAAGCGGTACGACGTGGTACAGGCATTCGCCGGGCGGGCTGTAATACGCCATGGCCGGACCCATCCGTTTGCGTCTGGCATCCGGCGCGGCGGCGGTTCGCCCTTTGGCGTGGAGCCAACCCCGAACGACCTGCTCGGCCCGATGGGAGGAGACCGGCGCGGCCCAAGCAGCCCCGACCAGCACCATGCCGCACAGACACAGCACGACGGCCGTGCACCGTACCCTCTTGTGGTAGTCCAACAAACGCTTCATCGTGGTACGGGTTCTCCGCGACCGTCAGGTCGAACTGGTTTGCAGTATGAACCTCCTACGTTCTACAGTATAGTGGTGTTGCAGCTTGTTTTCAAGGCTTTTCCCGCGGTTGGGGCCGGCGACCGTCACAGGTCATCCGGTCACGGGGCCCGCAGGTGCAATGCGATTATCAGACCCGATCCGCCGAACCGGCAGCGGGTTCGGCCGTAAGGGTCAACGGCGGTGAGACGCCAGGAGTTTCGGAAAGACGCCATGAAATGCCCCGTGTATCAAGTCGTTGCGTTATCGGCCCTCATGGTCGTGGCCACGTTACAGACGGGCTGTGATGATCGCTCGTGGGAGACGTGGCGGCGTATTCAGCGGCAATCCGCGTCAAGTCCTGCGACGGGCGGCTCCGCGCCGCCGGCGGCGAATCCGGAGTCGACACAGGCGAAAGCCGATAGCCAATTAGGGAACCACCCCGCGGGGATCATGGCCATGGACGATGAGAAGGTCACACTCAGCGACGCCGAGTGGAGAAAGCGACTGACGCCCGAGCAGTATCGCATTCTGCGCCGCAAAGGCACGGAGCGGCCCTTTACCGGCCAGTACTGGAACACGATGGATGCGGGGCTGTACCGTTGTGCCGGCTGCGGCAGCGAGTTGTTCATCTCGGATGCCAAGTTCGTCTCGCAGTGTGGCTGGCCGAGTTTCTTTGAACCGGTCCGGGAAGATGCCCTGACCTATCGCCGCGACACCAGCGCGGGCATGGTACGGACCGAGGTGCTGTGCACGCGTTGCGGCGGCCACCTGGGACACGTGTTTCAGGACGGTCCCCCACCGACGGGCCTGCGGTTTTGCATCAATTCCGTGGCCCTCAAGTTCGAGCCCCTCGAACCGCCGCAGAATGAAAAGCCCTGATCACCCGATCAACGCCACAAGCTCCCACCGGCACCACGAGCGCCTAATCCGCGGCTGTGAATTGACTTGGGCCGCGGGAATGGGTATAATAGGGGACACGGGCTGAGGTGAATTGACCCCCTGGGAGAGTGGTGTACGTGCACGGTCTTGGGCTGACCCAATGGCTTTTTGTGTTTTTGTGGGTGGCTTGCGGGCCGGTCCTGCCGATGCTGGCGGACTGCCCGGAAGGCGACCTGACCGGCGACTGCACGGTGGACATCCAGGACCTGGCCGTGTTCGCCGAACAGTGGCTGGATAAGCCGGCCTGCTCCGAAGGGCCGGACCGATGCGCCGACTTAGTCCCCAACGGGCGCATCGACATCGACGACTTCACCGTCCTGTCCTACACCTGGGGCAAGAATGTCGGCCCCATCGTGATCAACGAATTTCTCGCCTCCAACGGCAGCCGTGCCCCCATCGACCCCGACCGCGGGGAGTTGCTTGACGAGGACGGCGACGCTTCCGACTGGATCGAGCTGTACAATCTCTCCGCCGAGCCGACCTGCCTCGAGGGCTGGTCGCTGCGGTATTACGAGGACCCCGAGGACATCCGCGAATGGCCCTTCCCGGAGAAGACCGAGGTGCCCGGCCACGGCTACCTCGTGGTTTTTGCCTCCGGCAAGGACCGCGCCGATCCGAACGAGATTCTGCACACGAACTTCCGGCTGGAGCGCAGCGGCGCCTACCTTGCCCTGATCCGGCCGGATGGCACGATCGCTCAAGCGTTTACAGGCTATGAGTTTGAGCTCGACCAGTACGGCTACCCTGAGCAACAGCGGGACATCTCCTACGGTCTGCTCGAAAACCGGCTGCGTTATTTTGCCGTTCCCACACCGGGCGGGCCCAACCGTGAGGCCTGGCTGGGGTTCGTGGGCGACGTGGAGTTCAGCCACAAGCGCGGCTTCTGCAGCGAGCCGTTCACCCTGTTCATCACGTGCGAGACCAACAGCGCGGTCATCCGGTACACCCTAGACGGTAGCGAACCGACCGAGACCCATGGGCTGGCGTACGACCCGTTGGTGGGAATCCCCATCAATGGCACCACCCCCGTGCGGGCCGCGGGCTTCCGGATCGGCTACAAACCCTCCCCCGTCGGGGCCCAGACCTTCCTGTTCCTTGAGGATATCAGGACCCAGAGCGCCGACGGCCAGGCGCCGGGGCCGGGCTGGCCCGCGCCCGGGTGGTTCCACGATCAGATCATTGACTACGGCATGGACCCCGACGTCACGGATGATCCGCGCTACGCGGATCGGATCGAGGACGCCCTGCTGGCGATTCCCACGATCTCCATGACCACCGACCTGGGGCACCTGTTCGACCCGGAGACGGGGATCTACGTCAACGCCTGGCGGGATGGGCGGACCTGGGAGCGGCCCGGCTCGATCGAGCTGATTCATCCGGACGGGAGCGATGGCTTCCAGGCCCAGTGCGGCATTCGCATCCGTGGCGGGGCCAGTCGCAGCGGCGGCAATCCCAAGCACGCCTTCCGCCTGTTCTTCCGGTCCGAATACGGGGACGCCAATCTGAATTACCCGCTCTTCGGGGATGAGGGGGTCACGGAGTTCGACAAGATCGACCTGCGGACGGCCCAGAACTACTCCTGGAGCTTCAAGGGTCGTTGGGGCATGGATAACGGCTCCAAGAACACGATGGTCCGGGAGGTCTGGTCCCGCGACACCCAGGGGCTCATGGGCCAGCCGTACACCCGCAGCCGCTACTACCATCTGTATGTCAACGGGCACTACTGGGGCCTGTTCCAGACGCAGGAACGTCCTGAATCGCGTTACGCCGAGTCATACCTGGGCGGTGACCGAGACGATTATGACGTGCTGAAGGTCGAGGCCGGGCCGTACATCGTCAACGCCACCGATGGGACCACCGACGCCTATGAACGGCTCTGGGCGGCGGCCCTCGAGGGGTTCGGCGATACGGCCGCCTACTATCGCATCCAGGGCCTCAACCCGGACGGCACGCCTAACCCCGATTACGAGCGGCACCTGGACCTGGATAACCTGATCGACTACATGGTCGTGATCTACTACACGGGCAACTATGACGCCCCGTTGTCCAACTTCCTGGGCAACCGGCGGCCCAACAACTACTATGCGCTCTTCAATCGCAACGCCCCGGATGGGTGGACGTTCTTCTGTCACGACGCCGAGCACGCGCTGTTCCTCGGCTGGGATCGCACGGGCCCCTGGACGCACCCCGACCTGGAGGAGTTCGAGTACTTCAACCCGCAGTGGCTGCACCAGCGGCTGTGCGAGAATCCGGAGTACCGGCTGCGCTTCGCCGACCGCATTCACAGGTACTTCTTCAACGAAGGACTGCTCACGTCCGACGCGGCAATTGACCGGTTCATCGAGCGTGCCCTGCAGATCGAGACGGCGATCATCGCCGAGTCCGCCCGCTGGGGCGACTCCAAGGTGGATCCGCCCCGCACCAAGGACGATGACTGGCTGCCGGAGATCTATCGTACGATCGAGGACTACTTCCCGCGTCGAACGGGCATCGTGCTCAACCAGTTAATCGCTCGCGGCTGGTATCCCCATACGAAGGCCCCGGCGTTTTACATCGGCACCCGGCCGCAGCATGGGGGCATGGTTTACCCGCCGGACAACGTGCTGAACATCGACAATCCGAACATCACCGGCACGGTCTATTACACGCTCGACGGGACCGACCCGCGGTTCTCGGACCCGAATCTGCCCGGCTTGACGGCGGCCGGCGGGCGTCTCTACACGACCGATGCGTTCACGCCGACGTCGGTTCCCATCGTGCGTCCGCTGGATGGCGAGGGCGACCAGGAGCCGACCTACCGAATCGCCTGGGTGACCGACAGCACCCGTGACGAAGGGTTCACCGACCTGCTTGAGGAAAAGGGCTATGAGGTCGAGCGGCAATTGCTGACCATGCGAGGCATCGAGTTGGGCGATGAGCGCATCGCCTGGCTGAACAGCTTTGACCTGATCATCATCAGCAGCACCACGCAAGACGAGGGCTACGATCAACCCGATAGCTGGAACTCTGTCCAGACGCCGGTGATGCTGCTCAATGCCTCCTTGGCTCGATCGAGCCACTGGAAGTGGCTCAGGACGGTGGGCGACTACGATGAAGAGCCCAAGGACCTCTGGACGCCGGTGCCGGACCACGACCTGTTCTATGGCGTCCCGCTGACGGGCGGCGATACCGTGAACATCGTCACCAGCCAGATGCCCTTCGCCAACGCCACCGACGCGGGCAACGGGCTGCTGCTGGCCCAGCGCATGCCCGAATCCGGCTCGCCCGATGGGGAACCGGGCGACGTTTTCGCGCACATCTGGATCGCCACGTGGGACCCGGGGATCGAGTTCTACGCCGGTGCCGGACAGGCGGCCGCGGGCCCCCGAATGCTCTTTGTCGCCGGTGAATCGCTTACACCCGAAGACCCAACCGACGACGATGCGTTCAACTTGAACAGCAGCGGCGAGCAGGTCTTCCTCAATGCCATCGAAATCATGCTCAATTACGATCTCCCCGTCATCAATCACACGCCGATCGTGGATGTCGGGCCGGATCGGACGGTTCTGTGGCCGAACGACCGTCTGAAGCTCAACGCCCGCGTCCGCGACGACGGCCGGCCGGAGGATCCGGGCGCGTTGACGCTGGAGTGGCAGGTCGCCGCGGGGCCCGAGGGCGGCGAGGTGATCTTCACCAACAGTAACATGATTGCCGACCCGAACGCGACCTTCTCGATGGCGGGCATCTACACGTTGCGTCTGGAGGCGTTCGACGGGGAGAAGACCGGCCATGATACGTTGCAGGTCCGCGTTACCGAACCGGTGGCGTCGGTCGAGCTGACCAAGAGCACCCGCATCAAGGCCCGCACACTGGGCGAGGACGGTACCTGGAGCGCCCTGAACGAGGCCACTTATGGCGTGGGGCCCATCGCCGAGAGCCTGCGGATCAGCGAGATTCACTTCCACCCGCGGACCGATCCGAATCTGGAGTTTATCGAGGTCTGCAACGTCGGCGCCGAGACCATCAATGTGCACTGGGCGACCTTTACGGAGGGTATCCGCTTTGCATTCCCCGACCTGGAGCTGGAGCCGGGCGGCTATGCGGTGGTCGTCCGCCACCTGGATCGCTTCCGGACGGTCTACGGCGACGATGTGCCCGTGGCCGGGGTTTTTGACGGCCATCTGGATAACGCCGGCGAGCGGATTGTCCTGACCGATGCCGTGGGCACGATAATCCACGACTTCAAGTACAACGACGGCTGGTATAAACTGGCCGACGGCGAGGGTTTCTCTCTGACGATGCGCGATCCGATGAGCACCGATCCCGGCGACTGGGCGCGGCCGGAAGGCTGGCGGCCCAGCGTTTTCGTCGGCGGCTCACCCGGCACGAGCGACGCCGGCCTCGGCCCTGAGCCCGATGACGTGGTTATCAACGAGGTGCTGGCCCACTCCCACGGTGGAGCGCCCGACTGGATCGAGCTATACAACACGACGGACCGGCCGATCGCCATCGGCGGCTGGTTCCTGTCGGACAGCAACCGCGACGACCCCAACCGCATGAGGTACGAGATTCCCGGCGGCACGATCCTGCCCGCACAGGGTTTCGTGGTGTTTGACCAGGATACGCACTTCGGCAACTCCGAGGCGCCGGGCTGCCGGATCCCGTTCGCCCTGAGCGAAAACGGTGAGACCGTGTACCTGCGTTCCGGTCTCGATGCTCACGGACGCCTGACGGGCTATTTCGCCGAGCAGCGTTTCGATGCCTCGGCCACGAACATCAGTCTGGGTCGCCATGCGACCAGCACGGGCGCGGTCGACTTCGTGGCGACTGCCGAGGCCACCCCCGGCACCGCCAACAGCGGCCCACGCATCGGCCCGGTGATTGTCAGTGAGATGTACTATGAGCCGCCGATGGGCCGCTTCTACGACAACGATGAGTTCGAGTTCCTGGAGTTGCTCAACATCGCCACGGAGCCCGTTGTCTTGCAGTCGTACGACAACGACCTGGATGAGGACCTGCCGTGGCGGTTCACCGATGGGATCGACTTCACGTTCCCCCTGAACACCGTGATGCAGCCGGGGGAGCGGATCGTCCTCGTGCGGAATGGTCATGCCTTCAGCCAACGCTTCAGCGTGCCGCCGGGCACCCAGGTGTTCCAGTGGGAGTCAGGCCGCCTCAACAACGCCGGCGAGACGCTGCAATTGTCCATGCCGGGGGACCAGGAGGACCTCGTGCGTCACTACATCCCGCTGGACCGCATCAGCTACAGCGATGAGCCCCCGTGGCCGCAGTTCGACAACCGCACACCCGATCTGATCGACCAGCCGGGCCTGAGCCTGCATCTTGCCGCGCCTGAAGACCCCGACGGCAACTACGGCAACGACCCGGCCAACTGGATCGCCGCCGAACCGACGCCGGGACGCTGACGGCAGGGTCAATCCCGCGGCTGATCCTCGACGAGGTCCTCGGGGCCTTCGTCGGCGCCCTCTAACTCGTCGTCGATCACATCCTGCGTGACGGCCATCCGCTCCAACAGAATGTTAATCTTCTTCTTGACGAACGGCAGCATGGGCACATGGGGGATGCGGCGGATCTCCCGTCGTCCCGATGCATCATAGATTACCAGATCGCCGGCCAGACAGATGAGCAGCTCGAACAGGTCCGGGTAGCTGGTTCGCACGCGCTTGGCCCCGCGTGCGATCGAGTCGTCCAATCGACCGAGCTGATAATGCTCAAATTCGTTGTGCGTGATCCGCCAGCGGCTGTTGACCCGCGTCCAGCCCCACATGATGCCGAACGCGATCAGCAACGGGATGCTTACGATCAGACCCAGGTTGGGGCTGTATTGCGGGTCCAAATCCGCGAAGAAATGGTATATCCGGCGAAACAGCGAGAAGCCCTTCAGATTCATCACCACGACCAGCAGCCAGAATGCCACCACGATCACCAGGGCGAAGATCGTGTAGTTGCGGTTCATGTCCACCCCCATGGTGATCACGACCAGCAGCACCGTTGCGCCCCATATCCAGGCGAGGATCTCGGCATCGACCCAACCCCAATAGGCGGCCGGCCATAACAGGAACCCCATCGCGATGAGCGGCCAGGTGAAAACCAGCTTGGGGTAGGTATAGAAAACAACCTCGTACAGCTCTTTTTTCTGAGTCTCTTTGCCCTTTTCGTTATCGGCCATCATCTAGCTCCCGGTCTCGTTGTATTCTGCCAGTTCTTCGACCATCCGCACATAGGACAATAGCTGCAATCGCGTCAGCTCATAATGCTGGCGCAAAAGGCATACCCGCTGTGTATATTGTCGCTCACAAGGCAGGATTGTCGCCCGAAAAATCTCCGCGGCCCGATCCGGCCGTGCAACGGCCTCCCTCCGGACCTGCTCGGTGTTCAGATACCAGCCAATGCGGGCCGCCCGGCGCCGCAGACCCGTTTCCAGGGCATCGGGCACGTAATCCGCGAGGAACTCATCGCCCACCGCCAGCACCTGGGCCGCGCGCCGGCCCACGGCCTCGATGGATGCGGCCGGACAAATCCCCGGCCCAAAAAGGTCCTCCATCCGGTCCAGATCCCGCGTGGGCGTCGCGTCAAGGCATCCGGCCGCAAACTCCACGTCGAAGCACATCCGAAGGGCCAGGGCCCGACGCCAATCCGCCCCGAACATGCGGAAAATGTGGGCACGGGCCATGACGCGACACGGCGAGAAGATCTCGTGGAACAACGCCCGTCGTGTCCGCCGGAGGTCATCCAGAACGCCCGGGCCGAAGACCTGTTCCACCAACACGTCGGAGGCCGGATGTTTCCAGAGGAAGTCTTGGGCATTGAAGAACGCCGGCTCTCCCGGCCGCGTGTGCGCGCGGTTCATCCGGCCGATGAGCGTGCCGACCCGCGTGCCGATCTTCTTCATGGTCAGCGCGTGCCACAACGGGACGGGATGGCCGAACAGCACCTCGGCGACCTTTGCCCGCCAGCCGAGCCCCACGCATTCCCGGACCGCGCGGATCACCTGGTGCGCGGCGAACTGCTCCTGTAGCTTGGTGTCGTTGGCCGTGAAAAACGCCCCATCGTACCAGTCCTCCAACAGTGACAGGTCGAACCCGATCCAGGAGCATTCCACCTTCTGCGGTAGCGACTGGGCCAGGGCATAGCCCGCCGACGCGCAGAATCCCTCCTGCGCCCGCCCCTGCCGGGAACGGACCGGCCGGAAAGCCTCAATGTACTCGACGAAGGCCCCTGCGTTCTGCTCGTCGATCCCCAAGCGGCGACGACAGGCCGGGTCCATCCCCTCGACCATGCGACGGATATGGCCGCGGTCGCAACAGGCCTCGGCCGGCTCAGTGGCCGGGTCCCCCGGTCCTTCATCCTCCTCGCGAAGCCGCGCCTCATACTGGAAGACCCGCTCCCAGAGCACCTGCAGATGCCAACGCATATCCGCCTTCTTGCGGTCTTCCATGAGGTTCAGGCCGTTGGCATCGGCCATGAGGATTCGTTCGGCGCTGAACAGGTTGCTCAGGGCGATCAGGCTGTGCCCCAGACCAAAGGTCAGTAGCGCCACCACCGCGGGCAGCATCGCGGCGTCCAGCTTGTTGACCCGCAGATCATAGCCGAAGATACGGTTTCCCGCGACATCGGTGAGGACCGCACCGAGTCCGATGACCGCCGCAACCGTGGTGTACCGCACCCCCTGCCGCTTCAGGCGGCGACCGACCAGGTACAGCACCTGGCCTGCCCCGATCACCCGGCGATACTCGCGAAGATGGATCATGCCCGTTCTATAGCCGAAAACGACCCTCTCCACAAGCGGCCGCGGCCTACTTTGTGGCCGGCGGTATCCCTGGGGGCTTCCTACCGCGACCGCCGACCACGGCGACAACCTCCTCATGGACCCGCAGAATGCCTGCATCCCGTTGCGGGGCGATTCGGTCAGTCACCGCTATCGCCGATGCACCCGCCAGGAAACCGGGCACGATCTCATACAGCCACCCGCCCAGGCCGGCCTGCTTCCACACCACGAACGTCACCGTCCCGGCCACCATTCCCGCCAAGGCCGAGTACCACGTGGTCCGCCGACTGAACAGAGCGAACAGCATGACCGGTCCAAAGGCGGCCCCAAAACCGCCCCATGCGTAGGCCACGATTCGCAAAATCGTCTCATCCGGGTTCTTCTTCGGATCGACCGCCAGCGCCAGAACCAGCGCGATCCCCGCGATCACGAGCACGCACAGACGGCCGACGCGAACCACCTCTTTCGGCGCGGCCTGACGGCGCAGGACCTTCTGATAGAAATCCTCGCTCAGGGCCGAGGAGGAGACCAGCAGTTGCGAGTCGATGGTGGACATGATCGCCGAGAGGACCGCGGCCAGCATCACGCCCCCCAGCCAAGGGTCCAGCAGGTCCTGGATCATGTAGATGAAGACCTTTTCCTCCTCGCCGTCTTTCAGGCCCGCCACGAGGCCGGCCCCCACAAAACCGATGGCCACGGCCCCGGCCAGCGACAGCGCCACCCACACGATCGCGATGGCCATCGACTCGCGCAGCTTTGACAGCGAGCGGGCACTCATGAACCGCGTCAGGATATGCGGCTGGCCGAAATACCCCAGTCCCCAGGCCATCGCCGACAGCATCGCCACCGGACCGAATCCCTGGGGCAACACGTTCATGGAGACGCCCTGCTCGGCCAGATGCTGCCCCACGGCCCCGGGCCCGCCCAATCGCACCATGCCCCAAATCGGCACGACGACAATCGCCAGCACCATCAGGCTGCCCTGGAACAGATCCGTCCAGCAGACGGCCAGAAACCCGCCGAGGAACGTGTAGAAGACGATGATGACCCCGCCGACCAGAACGGCCCCGCTGTAGGACAGATTGAAGACCGACTCAAACAGTCGCCCGGCCGCCACCAGACCGCTCGTGGCGTAGATCGTGAAAAAGATCAGGATAACCAGCGCCGAGAGCGTTCGCACCAGCCCGGTCGGATCGGCGAAACGGGCTTCAAAAAAGCACGGCAGGGTGATCGCCCCGACCCTCTCGGTATAGACCCGCAATCGGGACGCGACGATCAGCCAATTGAGGGCCGTGCCGATGAACAGCCCCACGGCGATCCATACCTCGCGACCGCCGGCGAGGTAGACGGCACCGGGCAGGCCCATCAGGAGCCAGCCGCTCATGTCGCTGGCCTGCGCGCTCAGGGCCGTCACCCAGGCCCCCATGCCGCGACCGCCCAGCAGATAGTCCTCAATGCTCGTGCTGCGGCGGTAGCAATACGCTCCAATGACCAGAAGAATGACGAAGTAAAGGATGAACGTTACCGTCGTGCCGTTCGGCATGGGACTCTCCCGCATGGATCGGCGCAGCGGGGCGCCGAGCCGATCCCCGGCTGGTCCACGGCTTCACATTCCATTCCCTCACGGATCTCCCCGACCGATCTGGCGCAAGCGGTCGCGACATTCCCGCGCGCGGGCCAGCATTGCCGCCAGGAGGATCCGCTGCCCCAATTCGGTCACCTGCCGCTGCCGCCGGGAGACCAAGTCGATAAAGGCCTCGGCCTTGGCCAGCGTCAACTCCGCCGCCAAAGGATGCAGGCCCTGGTCCTCAGCCGTCTCTTCCAGCCCCCGCAATTCTTCCACCAACAACCGTACTTCCTCGGATTCCACCCCGATGACCCCACAGAAACTCTCAGTTCGGACAGATGCCATCCATCCCGATCTGGACACCAAGCCTAATCTTCTCAATATAGCCGAATGCGCCGTACGTCGTCAAGACAACAAATGGACAGGCCCATTTTGAAATGCCGCGGGCGTGGCGTCCATCGTACGTCTCGTCGTGTCTACCCTACCTTGACAGACACGGCAGCATCGACGGCGATAGAGCCGACGTGTCCGGCCGTCGCCCCTGTGGCTTCACCCTCCCCTGCCCTTTGCCCTCGGCAAAAGGCCGTCACCCCCGTGAGACTGGTCATGGAGGCTATTCCACGGTCACGCTTTTGGCGAGGTTCCGCGGCTTGTCCACGTCATGCCCGCGCAATACGGCGGCGTGATAGGCCAGCAATTGCAGCGGAACCACCGTCAACATCGGTTGCAGGGCGTCCACCGTCTCGGGCACGGTGATCAGGTGGTCGGCGTAGCGACGGATATGCTCGTCGCCCTCGTCGGCCACGACGATCGTGCGGCCGCCCCGGCTGCGGACCTCTTCGATGTTGCCGATGATCTTATCGTAGTGCGCGCAGCGCGTGGCGATGAACACCGCCGGCATGCCCTCGGTAATGAGCGCGATGGGTCCGTGCTTCATCTCGGCCGCGGGCAGTCCTTCGGCGTGAATGTAGCTGATCTCCTTGAGCTTCAGCGCCCCCTCCAGGGCCACGGGGTAGTTGAAGCCCCGCCCCAGGAACAGCCAGTTGTTTCGCTCGATGTTCGCTTCGGCGATGGAACCGATGTGCGGGCTCTGATCCAGAATCCGCTCGATCTTGGCCGGGATCGCCGTCAGCTCCGTCAGCAGCTCCGCCGCGTGCTCCGAGGCGATGTGTCGGCGGCGTCCCAGCTCGATGGCCATCATCGCCAACACCGCCACCTGGGCGGTGAAGGCCTTGGTGCTGGCCACGCCGATCTCCGGGCCCACCCGCAGATAGACCCCGGCGTCGGTGGTGCGGGCGATCGTCGAGCCGACGACGTTGACCACCCCCAGCACCAGCGCCCCCCGTTCCTTGGCCTGCTCGATCGCGGCCAGCGTATCGGCCGTCTCCCCCGACTGGCTGATCGCGATGACGATCGTACCGTCCTCGATGATCGGGTTGCGATAACGCAGCTCACTGGCGTACTCGACCTCCGCCGGGATCCGCGCAAGCTGCTCGAAGAGGAACTCCCCGACCAATCCGGCGTGCCACGCCGTGCCGCAGGCCGCCAGGATGATCCGTCGCGTCCGCGTCAGCGCCCGCAGGTGCGATTGCAGGCCGCCCAGCACGACGCGGCCGTTCTGCAGGTCGATGCGCCCTTGCAGCGTTCGGGCCAGGCTGGTCGGCTGCTCGGCGATTTCCTTCTGCATGTAGTGGTCGCAGCCCGCCAGCTCGATCTGCTCGAGTGAGAACTCGACCTCCTGCAGTTCCTTGGTGACCGGCACGTTGGCCCGCGTCTTGGTGCGAAACCCCTCCGGCGTGATCGTTACGATCTCGTCGTCGGACAGGTAGATGGCCTGGGTGGTGTGCTCCACGATGGCCGCCGCATCCGAGGCCAGAATGTACTCATTCTCCCCCACCCCCAGGATGAGCGGGCTACCTTTCTTGGCCCCGATCAAGACATGCGGCAGATCGGTGCACACAATCGCCAGGCCGTACGTGCCTACCACCTCGCGCAAGGCCTGCTGGACCGCCCACTCAAAGCGTGCCACGCCCTCCAGGGCGGCCGTAGCTCCGGATTCGGCGGGATTCGCGTAGAAATGCCCGATCAGGGTCGCGACGACTTCGCTGTCCGTCTCGCTGGCGAAGGTGCACCCCTTGCCGGCCAGCCACGTCTTGAGCGTGGCGTAATTCTCGATGATCCCATTGTGCACGACGATGATTTTGCCCGTGCAATCGACGTGTGGATGGGCATTGGTCGTCGTGGGGGCCCCGTGCGTGGCCCAACGCGTGTGACCCAGCCCGATGTTCTGGCCGGCATCCTCCACCGGCAGAATCGCCTCCAGGGCGCTGATGCGACCGGCGGTTTTTGTCAGCGCAACCGCCCCATCCGACAGCAGCGCGACACCCGCCGAATCGTACCCTCGATACTCCAGTCGCTTGAGCCCCTCGACCAGGATCGGCCGGGCGGGCTTATGCCCCAGATACGCCACAATCCCACACATCGCACCGGTTCCTTTCGATTGAATCGCCCGGCCGCCGCAGACCCTCATGGAGCCGGACCGCTTACCCGTATCATCGTCTCAACGGGATAGCCTGTCCACTTGAAAACCCATTCCCACGACCACCCGGAGGCGGCTGCCGTCATGGCCGGCAAATATCGGACCTGACCAGGATGGTGCCAGGCCCGCTCTGTCACAGATGCCGGCTTGAATCGCGGCGCAGCATCGACTAACGGGACGGGGCCTGTTCGAGAGAGGAGGACGCTTCCCACGGCTCGGTCGCGGCAGGGGTGGCGCTCGGCGTGGCTCCCGTGACCGATGCTATCGGCACATCGGGCTGCCCCCGGACCGCGTGAACAAAGGCTCGCGGGCTGACATTCACCGGCCCGCGGATCAGCTCAGGCACACTGAACGCGTCCAGGCAGGACTCATAGAACGTGGGGTCCTCTCGCGGGAGCACGAAGGGCTTACCGGCCCGCCCTTCGGCGTCAAGGTAGCACAGAAACGTCCGCGTGAAGGGTCCTCCTTGGCGGCGGCTGCTGAAGGCCAGCCAGCGGCCGTTGCTTGAGAAGCTGTGCCAGGATTCGGACTGCTCGCTGTTGACGTCAAGCTTCCGATGCTCGCCCGTCCCCAAGTCCATGATGTACAGGTCGCTGCTGGCCTGATAGATGGGGAAGCACCCGTGGTCGCACATGCAGAACACCAGGAACCGGCCATCGGGAGAGAGGCGCGGCAGCAGTATGCTTTGCCCCGTCTGCTCGGCCGACAGCACCGTCTCCGGCGTCCCCCACGTGTCGGACTCCAGATCATACCGTACCCGCCGCAGGTCGTATCGAATCTGCTCGATGTGCTCCAGCGGAATGCGATCCCGGTCTTCCCAGAGAATTGGGGCGCTGCAGAAATAGAGGACCTGTCCATCCGGCGACCAGGCGGGGTAAGACTCCAAACGCTGCTTGTCCGCGATGGCCGGCGCCGTTTTCACGGTCTGCGCGGCGACCTGATAATAGAATAACCCCGAGTCGAGATCGACCACGTCCCGCACTTCGGCGCGGGCCGTATGAAAAAACTGCCGCACCTTATTGACCGAATAAACGGCCAACTGCCCCGACGGATGCCAGGATGTGTAGGTCCACTTGGTGTCGACCTTCTCGACCCGGCCCTCGCGGCCGAGAAGCACGCAACTGCCATAGGGTCCGCTGCGGATGCTGATCGCCAAGGTGTCCGGCTGCTGGTTCAGGAAGGTGTGGCAATTGAGGCAGCCGTTCTGGAACGATCGACCATCCAGGAGCGTGGCCTGCTCAAAGGTCTCGAGATTCCGCTGTTCAACACGGATGCTCTTGAAGTAGTTGTAGTTGGGTCGCAGGGCCCGATAGGCAATATGGCTGTCGATCGACTCGTCGGCGACGTGGTTGGTGATCCGGGGATGGCGGCGCCACTGTCCGGATTCGTCGGCCGTGTACACATCGAACCACACCGGGCCGCCCCGGTTGGCCTCGAGCAAACGCCGCCAGGGACGTATGGGGACGCGTATCTGAGCATTCCTGGAATCCAGGTCCACCGCCCTGCCCTGGGGACCGTGGATACGCACGAAATAATGGGCTCCGCGGTTCTCAATCACGAAGTTCAGTGGAGCGATATTGGGCGGGATGACGACATTCGTGTAGTCCGGTCGAATGCGAACGGGCTCGGGCGAGACGGTGAATGTCCGCGGCGCCCTGGCACGTGACAGAACCGACCAAGCCGCCCCCAACACCACGACGAGACCCACGATCGCGACCGCCGTCACATGATGCCGTCGATTCATAGGCCCACCTCCACCGGGAACATGGCATAGTAGAAGTAGGTGTGGGCGAACTCGGAGGCCAAGGCCGCCATTCCCCGCGAGCGGTCATACCCCATCGCGCGAAACGCCCCGGTAATCCGCTCAAAACGCTCGACGTGCCGCGGGTCCATCGCATAGCCATGCAGGTCCACACCCTCACGCGTCCGACTCGAATACACGAGCACGGCCTCGGCGTAAAGCGGCGGAAGCTCGGTGTATCCGAGCGGCCTGAGCCGATGCAGGTGGGCGACGAGTCTCTCCGGCTGCCGCTGGAGCAGGTAATGGGCCATGAGGTACTCGAAGGCCATTCGATTATTCGGCTGCTCGGCCAGCAGATCCAACAAGGCCTGCTCCACCGTTGTGTCGGTCACGGGCTTATCGACCCGCCGCCGCAGGGCGCGGATCCGCCGGATCTCCGGGTCGGCGGCGGTTTCGGGATCACGTTCAAGCCCGGCCAGAAGCCGCTGGCCGACGGGTCCATAAACCGGATCGCGGCTCAGAGCCTTGAGATACACTCGCGCGGCGGCCGTTCGTCCCTTGGCCACGCAGATACGCCCCAACAGCTCAAGGTACAGCGGACAGGTCCCTTCGGTCTCCAGGAGCTCACTGGCCCAATGCTCGGCGTTATTCAAGTCGCCCAGCTCATAGTACCAGCGGACGATCCGCGAATAGGCCGTTCGCGGTCGGACGGACGGCGCGCCGAACAACGTGAGGGCATCAGGGTTCTGCGGAAAGTAGAACAGGTCGTAAGGCAGACGGCCAATGTGGTAGAGGGCATGGTTCGCATCAAAATTGCTGCATGGATCATACAAACCACGGGTATTCAGTCGCTCAACCTCCGCCAGCACCGCCGGCCAGTCCTTCAGGCGGCTGTGGCGATGGATGGATAGAACCAAGCCGGTGTTCGATCCCGCCGTCGGCAGGATTGCGGCATACAGGATCAATCCGCCCGCCAGACCCGGCAGGCCCGTCGCGAGAACATGCCTGATGGCGTGGGGCATTCTGAAATCCGGCCGGCCCGCGTCTTGCATCGCACGCGTTCGTCGGACAGGCCAGTGGGCGACAATCAACACCACAACGAGCCCGACATACAACCCCTGCAATATGGCCCGCGTCGTCGGGCTCCACTCACCGGCTTGGGCGGGATGGAACGGCGTGCCCCCCAGCCAGGTGTCTCGGGCCTCGTATATGGACCACCATCCGCCCAGCAGAATCGCTGAGACGACGGCTACGGCCGCATGGAGCACGCCCGAAAACAAACGCCGGTCAAGGCATTCCCGCCCCACGACCACGGCAGCCATCAACAGCCCGGAGGCTCCGACGAGATAGTACGCCGCCGAGATCAGTACGGCGAATCGTGCCAGTCGCCATCGGCCAAACCGCTCCGGCACCTCGTGCAAGATCACCAGTCCGCCAACGACCGCCACGGCCAACCCCACGGAGAGCACATGGTCGTATTGGCTATAGCCCACCAGGAAGCACAGGACCCCGATGTGCCCAAGAAGTCTGGAAACGCTGGCTCCCAGCGTGCGCGTGGCCAGCCGTATGGCCAGATAGATCGCTCCCGCGACGGCGGTGATAATCAAGGCGCCCAGCCAGCGGTAGTAGAACCACTGCGACAAGAACCCCGTGACATACCGCAACGGCCCCCCGCATTCGGCCAGGTGCTCACGCAGGAATGTCCACGCCGGATGAAACGCCGGCCAGTCGAAATACACCCCGAAACCGTGGTAGATCACCGCTGGATCGACAACCAAGGCCGCCCAGAAGAACACGCCCACGAACACCAGCGCGGTCAGTAGCGCTGTTACCCCCGGCCATGGCACGCGATGCGTGCGTCGCGGCGCCGGCCGCGGCGGGTCCTTTTTGATTTTCCTCCGACCCCGAACCATGCGTCCTCAGTTCCTCCGGCCAAGGGGCTATCTGAACGACGCGCTCAGGCCTCTTCGGGCGGGCCATACAGCCAATGCGCCTGGGCCAAGGGGTAATCGATGAGCTCATCCGGTTTGAAGTACAGGGGAATCTCGACCTCCGCGGACGCCGGGGAATCCGAGCCGTGGATCAGGTTGAACCCGCGGGAGCAGCCGAAGTCCCCGCGGATTGTCCCCGGCTGGGCCTCGGTGCCGAAGGTCTCGCCCATCAGCCGCCGACTCATCTTGATCACGTCCTCCGCCTGCCAGACCATCACCAGCACGGGGGAGGAGGAAAGATACTGGACGGCCCGGTCGAAAAAGGGCTTGCCTTTGTGTACGGCGTAGTGCTTCTGCGCCAGCGCCTTGCTGATCTTCATGAACTTGGCCGCGACCAGTTGGAAGCCCTTCTGCTCGAAGCGGGCAATGATCGAGCCGACCAAGCCGCGTTGAACGGCGTCCGGTTTCAGAATAATCAGTGTCCGTTCAGCCATGGCCGCATGGTTTCCTCCGGCAGGGCGACGTAAGAAAAAACGCCGCCCGTCCCGATGGACAACGGCGGCGCCCAATGTCTCGCGTGGGTGGGCCTCTACGACCCTGCCGCCACGATATAGACTTCCACCCGCCGATTCGCCGGATTGCCCTTGTTGCCGGGCTCGTTCGCGGCGGCCGGCCGGAACTCCCCAAAACCGCGGACGCTCATGCGTTGCGGCGTCAGGCCGTCCTTGACCAGTTCCTGCAGCACACCAATCGCCCGGTGGGCCGACAGGTGCCAGTTCGTCGGGTGCTGGGCCTTGCTATACTTGATCGGCTGGTCATCCGTGTGGCCGGCGATAATGATGTCGAAGTTCTGCGCATCGGGCGATTTCATGATCTCAGCCAGTGTATTGACCGCCCCTTTTGCGGACTCCGACACCTCGGCGCTGCCCGATGCGAACAGCAGGTCGCTCTTGAACTTGAGCATCCCCTTGTCCTCGTCGAACTCCACCATGTCGCTGCTCTCGGCGAACCGGCGCAACTGCTCGTTGAGCAGCGGCGGCAGCACCGACGGACCCTTGAGCAGTTGGGCGTTCAGTTTCTCGATCAGGGCCTTCTGCTCGGCGATGGTCTGCTCCAGGGCCGCGATCTCGGCGTCACGAGCCCCCGGCAGAAGAGCCTTCTGCTCCTCGCAGGTTTTGAGCTTGGCCTGAAGCTGGCTGAGCATCAGATTCGCCGCGCCCAGCTCGCTCTCCAGATCGGAGATACGCTGCTGCTGCACGCGATTCTGGAACTTCAGGTCGTTGTACTGCTCCTCTGAAATGCAGCCGGCCAGCAACACGACACTCAAGCCCACGACCGAGGCCCACATGATCCGTCCCGTCCTCATCGGCATTCCCTTTCCAGACAATCCCTTCGTTTCTGGCCCGACTCGCGCTCGAGCGATTGGTCTCCAGCGCGTCACCGGCAATATCCCCCAAGCCCCGCCGGATTGCAAGTCCTCTACAGGAAATTCTTCGGGCGAAACGGCTACTTTGCGGCCTTCCTGCTTCCGGTCAACGCCCCCACGGCAAGCATCAGGAGCACCACAACCGCCAGGACCGCCGCCACGACCCAGACCAGCGGGATGCCGGCCACAATGTCCTTCTGCAGCATTTGCACCAGCGATGGCCGTATGCCGCGCAGCGCCGCCACGCTGGCAGTCGCGGTGAGCACGATCGCCAGCAACGGCACGAACAGGCTGATGCCACAGGCCTTGTCCACCGCCGTCGGTTCGGGCTCGAACGCCATGGGCACCGCCCGGGGCCCGGGTGGCGGAATGGCGATTGGCTCTTCCGGGGCCGCCGCCATCGGCGCCGGGGCCCCGCCGCTCGCGGCCGGTGCTTCGCCTTCCTCGGCGGCCAGGACCAGATCGCCCGGAGTCCCCTCGCCCGCGTCCTCCGAGCCGGTCGGCAGAATATCATCCAGCACGGCGCCCAGGGACGTGTCATCCGCCTGCAGCGACAGGTCCAACAGACCCGACCCGCTGCCGACGCTCTCCAGGTTCATGTCATCGTCGAGGTTGCCGACGATGTCGCCGGCCTCCTCCTCGGCGACCGTCTCGCCCTGGGTATCGCCGGCCAGCTTATATCCGTCGTCGGTTTCGCCCAGGACGCTCAACCCCGTTGTGCCGACGTTTGTGTCGGCCTTGCTCACGTCGCCCAGATTGGTCAGGTCCAACCCTTCGAGATCGTCCACCCCCGAACCGCCGGTATCCGTGTCCGCGGCCAGGACGATCTCATCGGTTTCGTCGAGCGTCAGGTCCGGCTCGGCGTCGCCCGTTCCCGCCGCGTCCGCCTTGGCGATCTCGCCGGCCGCCGATAGATCGAGCGGCGCGTGCTCCTCGGCCAGCTTGTCCACTTCATCGGCCTTGAACAACACCTTGGCCCCGTCCCGGAACTCGCGAAGCTTGCCGTCTTTGACCATCTGCTTGACGTCGGCCTCGGTCTTCTTCAGCTTCGCCACGACCTCTTGGAGACTGTAAAACATGCCTGCCATGATTTCACCCGTTTGGCCAGTTTGTTTCCGCGGCTGTCGGCGCCCGGAACGTTGCTTGTCCTGTCTTATCTTGCCGCCCGCCCACGTTCCCGACGCTTCGGGCGAGCTCATCCCGTCACCCCCTCCCGTCCGCGGACCCACATGGGGTGCGGCCCCCTAACCCCTTCATTATAGGCGACGACACGACGGCTGCAAGCGGATTTCACACCAAGTTCGGCCCGGCCGGATGCTGAAAGCCAAAAACGGACCGCCCCGTCGCGATTCACTTGTTCGGCACGTGTCGACAGGCTATCCTATAGTCCAAAGGGTCGTCGAATGTGCCCTGTCGTCAAGCCCAGGAGATTATAGATGGACAGACGGGACTTTTCCAAGTACGGGTTGGCCGCGGGTGCGGGGCTGTTGGCAGGCTGCAACGGCACGGCCCAAGCCGCGTCAAACGATGGACAACCCGGCCGGTCCTCCTACCGGGAACCGGCTCGGGACCTGCCCGCACGCGAGTTTGACGTGGTCGTCGCGGGCGCGGGCACCGCCGGGGTCATGGCTGCCCTGGCCTCCGCGAGGCAGAGAGCGAGGACCCTGCTGATAGAACGCAAGGGTTACCCCGGCGGCACCGTCACCGAGGGGGGCACGGCCCTGCACAGCTTCTACAACCTGTGGAAGGCGTTTGACGGCGCGGAGAAACGCCAGGTGGTTCGCGGCCTGCCGCAGGAGATCGTGGACCGGCTCATGGCAATCGGTGGCTGCAGCGGCCATGCGGAGATGAGCCGGGGGTACAACTACGATTCGGTCTGCACGGCAATTGATACCGAGCTTTACAAGCTGGTCGCCTTCGAGATGCTCGACGAGGCCGGGGTGGTTGTGGCGGTGCATACGCTTCTGGCCGGGGCTATCCGCGGGGGGTCGCGCCTGCGTGGGGTGATCACCGAAAGCCGAGACGGCCGCGAGGCCATCCTGGCGGACGCCTTCGTGGACTGCACGGCCTACGGCGACCTGGCCGCCTATGCGGGGGCCCGGTACACCGAGCCCAACGACTACGATGTCTGTAACAGCATCGCCCTGGCCAACGTGGACGTTGACAGGTTGGGGGCCTGGCTGGAGGAGCATAACGCCGTAACCCAGCGGGCCGAGGGCCTCCGCAGCGGCCGCGAGGGTCAGATCGTGCGGTTGCAGGGCAACCCGGCCCGCTTACCGGGACCCTTCGCCGAAGAGGCCAACCGGATCGGCATGAGCATGGTGACGACGACGGTGCACGACAACTACTTTATGTTCATCAAGGTCAACATGCGTCTGCCGGTGAGCCCCACCAGCCGCGACGCCGTCTCGCGAGCCGAGTTAGAGCTGCGTAAACGTCATCTGCGGGCGGTGGAGCTGTTTCGCCGGTTCGTTCCAGGCTGTGAGAAGGCATTCATCGCTCGCACGAGCCCCGGTCTGAACATCCGCCGTGGCAGGCTGATCTCCTGCGACTACGACATCACGCATGAGGATGTCATCGAGGGCCGTCACTTCGACGACGAGATCATGGTATACGGTTTCCATGATATGGCACCGCACTTTCAGATTAAAGACGGGGGGACCTACGGCATCCCGTATCGGGCCCTGTGCGTCCAGGGACTGGACAACCTGTACGCCTGTGGGATGATGATTACGTCCGACCGCCGGGCCCACATGAGCACGCGGAATACGGTCTGTTCGATGGGTCAGGGCCAGGGCGCGGGCACCGCGGCGGCCCTATGCGCCCTGCGGGGGTGCACGGCCCGCCAACTGCCCTACCCCACTCTGCGCGAACGGTTGGAGAGGGACGGTGTCACCTTTGAGAGCTGATATGCCAGCACATCCTGCCGACCGGGCTCGAGGAGGCGCACTAATGCACACTCGCAGTCCCTTCTCCGGGTGGTGCGCAACAATGGGCCTCTTCGCGCGACAACAAAGAAAGGACGGGCAAGGCGTGCCAGGGGCCGTCACCCACAGAAAGCGGGCCCGGTATGTATGAACTGCTGATTCGTATCGAAACGTTGTGCCTGGATGCCTCCAGTGTGGGGCCGTGGGTGGCGGGTGCGGCACTGCTGGTCGTCGGGGTCCTGCTCTGGCTGGCCGGGTCGCGTTTCAGCACGGCGATCATCGCCGCGGGCGGCGCCGGTGCCGGGGCGGCGGCCGGGCTGGCCACGGCGGCCTGGATGTCCCTGGCCCCGATGGTGGGCCTCCTGATCGGGGCCGCGGTGGGCTGTCTGCTGGGTGTGATCTTCAAGAAAACCCTGTTCTTCGTCATGGCCGTGGCCGTTTTCGCCCTTGCGGCCGGGGGAACCTACTCCAGCCGGCTCCTTCAAGCTCCCCCGCCCGCGACGCCGGAGGCGCCCTCCATCTGGCGTGTCGCCCCCACGGCCTTTAGCGCCATGGACCCGGACGAGCGGCGGGCCTATGTGGACGACCTGTCCGACCAGGCCGAGGGCTTCCGGGCCCGCCTGCAGACCCTGATCGACGATGCCCTGGCCGCGATCCGCCCGCACTGGTGGAAGGTGCTCATCGCCGTCGTACTCGGCGGCATCCTGGGCGTGGCGCTGATCTGGCTGATTGAGAACGTGGTGCCTCTGGTTTGCTACAGCGCGGTCGGGGCCCTGTTGATCCTGGCAGGTCTGGCATGCATCCTGGCCGCAACCGGGCGCCCCTTAAGCGAACCGTTGCACGGCCACGATCGGGCGGTAAATATCACCTATGGAGTCATGGTGCTCTTAGGGGTGATCGTCCAGCGGGCTGCCGAGCGGCGCGGGCAGCGACCGCACCCCATAGCCCCCCTGCCGCGCAAATCGAAGGTCCACGCCGATAGGAAGCACCAGGATCGCTGAACGTTCAACATTGGATCATCAAGTCGCCGGGCAGGATCTCAAACTCGAACCGCGTTCCCTCCCGGAGTAGTTCGCCGTCGGCCTCCAACCAGCGAGGCGAAGCGCACTCGACCACGACCCGGCACCCCGACAGGTATCGACCGGCCCGGTTGGGCACGACAAATGCCTTCAGCAATGACCAGCCGAGCGACAGCATCCTCATATTGCCCGTCAAAACATGCAGCCGTCCATCGTCCAGGCGTGCCTGGGGCACAAGTTTCAGGCCGAATCCATAGGAGGGAATCTTGGTCACGACCACCGAAATCGCCTGCGGAACCTCGTGCTCCTCTCCATCCACCGTGATCCGTACATCCGTCCGCACGTAGTGCCGCATGGCCCCGGCCGTCGCGAGGAAGTAAGGAATCGCGCTGCCCAGGCCCCGATTGAGCCAGGGTTCCCGCCGCCGGAGAATCTCGGCCTCGATGCCGACGCCGGTCATGGCGGCCTTCCGCGAGCCGTCGCATAGGATCAAATCGATGGGCCGGGCCTTGCCTTCGGCGATCCTCTGCGTGGCCCGCATCACGTTCATGGGCAGCCCTAACGCACAGGCCAGAGCATTGGCCGAACCGACGGGCAGCAGCCCGACCCGCACGGGCTGATAGATCGCGTTAATCACGTCCGCAATGGTCCCATCGCCGCCGGCGATCACCAGCACGTCGACCCGGCCGCTGAGCCGACGTGCCTCCTCGGCCAATTCCGCACTGCACGTGGTGTCAAGCCCAGCCACGAGGCACCCGCCGCCCAAACGTTGGGCTACCTCGCGAATGATCCGCTCTTTGCGATCCCGGCCGTGTCGCCCGGATCGCGGGTTGACCAGTATCCCGTATCGCATCCCTGACGTTCCTCTGCCCGTAGACTCCATATTACGATCTGGTGGGCGATTATACGCGATGGGCTCTCGGGTCGAAGCGCGGCGTAAGGCAAAAATTGCATTGCACGCCGCCTGGCGACCGGTATACTGTCGCACGCACAGCCGCGTTCAGACAGGAAGCGCATGATGGCAGGAAGGATTCCGAAGGTAGTCGTGCTCGGACCGGTCTACGTGGATATGGCCATGCGGTGTAGCCGATTTCCCGGACCGGGCCAGACCACGGAAGGGTCGGGTTTCGCGTGCATTCCCACCGGCGCCGGGGCCCTCAGCGCGGTTCAGGCCGCCGTCTGCGGGTGCCAGGTCCATCTCTTGGGGAAGGTGGGCAATGACGTGTTCGGCACGATGGCCTGCGACAGCTTGGCACGGTATGGGGTGAACACCGACTTCGTGTACAGGGCGCCGGCCATCAGCACGGGCATTATCATGACCCTGGTGGACGAATCGGGCGAGAACAGCAGTTGCGTCTCCCAGGGGGCCAACCGGGCCTTGAGCCATGATGAGGTGGGCTGTGCCCTGGCTGAGCAGCTCGTCGCATCGGCCGACGCATGCCTGATCTGCAACGGCATCGACCCGGCGGTGGCGGGCATGGCGATTCGCGTGGGGCAGTTGAATCGCACACGCGTGATCCTGGAGACGCCCGTGCATCTGGACGACGCGGGGCGACTGAAGCCGCTCGAGTGGCCCAAGGAGTTCTTCCTGGCCGATGTGCTGGTGCCCAATATCGTCGGGGCGGTCCTGCGGAGCGAATCCAGCCCTGGGACCGTCAGTGAGATGAAGTACGTGGGCACCGAGCTGGTGGCCGCGGGCTTTGCCTGCGTGGTCGTCAAAATGGGCATCCGCGGCACGCTGGTCGTGGACCGCGATGGGCCGATCCGTATTGTCGGTCCCGAACACAGGCCGGTCGACGGTACCGCCCGCGATGAGGCCTTTGCCGGCGCGCTGACCGCGGCCATCAGCGCCCAGGATCCGCCGGTTCGGGCCGCCAAGTTCGCCTCGGCCGCAGCGGCCCTGGCCTGCCGTCGCTTCGGGAGCCTCGACGCCCTGCCGAAGAAAGAAGAGATCATCGAGCTCTTGCAGGCCGAGCCGGATTGAGGGGATCTCGCGGCATGGCCTTTCACCGCGAAAGCCAACGGGTCAGTTCCAGCGAGGTCCTCCAGGCCTTGGCCGAGGGACAGGAAATCCGGCTGGACCGCTGCACCGTCTCCGGCGACCTGGACATCAACCGACTGTTCATCAAGGGCGAGGACTTTGACACCACGGGCCTGAAGACCTCCCTGGACGACACGCGCCGGATCATCACGTTCGACCGGCCCATCTCCATGACCTCCTGCACGTTCGAGGGCAGCGTGTTCTTCGCCCCGCCTTGGGATCGTCCGGGCGAACTGAGCGTCCGGTTTGAACATGACGCCGTCTTCAACTCCTCGCGGTTCCAGAGCCCCGTGCGGTTCAGCGGTGCGGTATTCCACCGCCTCGGCGGCTTCGACGGATGCGTTTTCGGCCGGGTGTGTTGTTTTCGCAACGCCCGGTTTCTCGCCCGCGGCATGTTCCGCACCGTCACGTTCGAGGGCTACGGCCTGTTCAACGGCGCGGTGTTCGAGCGGGAAGCCTTCTTCAACAATACGTGCTTCAGCAAGGGCGGCAACTTCACGCGCGTGTTCTTCAAGGGACGCACCGATTTCGCCGGCGCCTACTCGCACAGCAAGAGCGTGCCCGTCTATGAATCGGTCCAGTTCGGGCGACGGCGGTACGGCGACGACGAGACCTTCTGGCGGTTCATCAAGCAGACCGCCCAGGAGGCCGGACATTACCAGTGGGCGGGCGAGAGTTTCTATCACGAGCGATGCGCCGCCTTCTGGCGCAAGTTCCGAGGGGCCGGATATGATGACCTGTCGTTCGGGCAAAAACTGCTCCGACGGGCGTGGGGTATTCGGTTGGCGCCGGAGTTTGTGCTTGGCCGCCTGCTCTTTGGCTATGGGGAGCGGCCCGTTCGGGTGTTGGTGGCCGGGTTACTGGTTATCCTGCTTGCAGGCCTGTTCTACGCCTCCCCGTGGGCCCATGTGTCCTCCGATCGCGGGGATCTCCAGCAGATGACCTTTAAGAATGGTATTTACCTGAGCACGACGACGTTTATGACGATTGGATACGGCGATCTGTATCCAAGCCCTCACTGCGGACTCACGCGAACAGTCGCGATGATCGAGGGTGTGTGCGGGCCCTGCATGGTGGCGCTGTTCGTGGTGAGTCTGGCCAAACGGTTTTCGCGGGCATAGCCGGTCGGCGGATCGGGGACCCTCCTCACGGGGGGCGGGGATGAGGTATCATGGCACAGCATTCCATATCCGGAACAGGCGAGTGCGACCTGGCGGCGCCGGTCAATCAGTACATGCACCGTCATTTCATCGTGTTGCGCGAGAACATGACCGCAGCCCAAGCCATCGAAAAGCTCCGGTCTTTCGAGCGCAGCGGAAAGATCGTCTATCTGTACGTGGTCGACGAGGAGGAGCGTCTGACCGGCGTGGTCTCCGTGCGTCAGTTGCTCTGGGCCCCGCCCGGTGCCACCGTCGGCTCCTTGAAAACCGCGCAAGTGGTCTCGGTCCCGGCCGATGCCAGCATGATGGATGTGGCGCGGGTCTTCCTGGAGCACCGCTTCTTGGGGCTGCCCGTGGTGGATGCCGAGGGGCACATCGCCGGGGTCATCGACGCGACACTCTTCACGCGGGAAATCGTGGACCTGGAGCGGCGGCAGCACGCCGAGAGCATTTTTCAGCTCATCGGCGTTCGCGTTTCCACCGGTCGGCCGATCGCCCCCTGGGCGTCTTTCCGCCAGCGTTTTCCCTGGCTGCTGTGTAACATGGCCAGCGGCCTGGCGTGCGCCGTCATCGTAGCCGGGTACGAATCCGTGATTCGCGAAGTGGCTCTCCTGGCGATGTTTTTGACGCTCGCGCTGGCCCTGGGCGAGAGCGTGAGCATGCAGGCCATGACGCTGACCATCGAATACCTGATGGGGCATCGGTTGTCATGGAGGCTTGTCTGGAACCGCTTTCGGGGGGAAGCGGCCGTGGCGGCCTTCCTGGGCGCGGCCTGTGGACTGGCGATGCTGGCCTTCATTGTGATCTGGCATGGCCAGGCCGACAAGGCGGCCATCGTCGGCATCGCCGTGGTCCTGTCGATTCTGACGGCCTGTCTGCTGGGGGTGGCTATTCCCGTTGGGGTGCGGCTGGTCCGGTTGGACCCGACGATTGCGGCGGGCCCGGTGGTCCTGGCCGGGGCGGATATCATGACCGTCCTCTACTACTTTGGCCTGATGGCCTGGTGGCTCGGCAGGCAAGGCCCGCTGGGATCGGCCTGATGCTCCTGCCGGTCGGTTGTCTGCACCGATGCCGCCGCGTGTGGCGCCACGCATGGCCCTGGTCCGACATCGACCATTGAGTCAGTCTTCTCCAAGGGGTATAATGGAATATGCGTTGTAACCCTTTATGGCGGGATGGCGGTGGACGCGGTCGGACGAGCTTGGTTTATCTTCGTGATGCTGGTGACGGGCGCCTCATGGGCCCTTGCGGAGCCCGAGTTTGTCCGCGCCAAGACCGTCTTCCAGACCAACGTTCATTATGATCCCCGTGTCGCGATCGCCGTGGATGCGGTCATCGTGCATCGCCACGCCGACGACCCGACGCGGCTGGTGGCGTCCTGGAGGCAGGCCGGCTTTCCCGTCGGACGGATGTTCTTCGCCGATTCGGACGCCGGTAACATCTACTGGACGGGCAAGTGGGACGGCCAGGAGCACCCCGGCGACGTCGAACGGGACCGTAACGGCCAGGTGGTTCTGTGCGCGGGGGTGCGGCCGTACATGCTGCCGACGGAGGGGTGGATTCGCTTCCTGGAGGAGAACACCGTCAAATCGCTCGACGCCGGGGCCGCGGCGATCCTGCCCGAAGAGCCCTTGGCCCACGTGTTCAGTGGGTATGAAGAGGCCTTCAAGCCCCTCTGGTTCGAGCGATATGGCATCCCCTGGCGGGGCCAGCACGAGGATGCCGAGGCCCGCTGGCTGACGGCTCAGCTCAAGAATGAGCTGTACATCAAGCTGGAAAAGCGCCTGCTGGAACGGACGCGCCGTTATGCGCAAGAGAACGATCGCGAGGTAGGCTTCGTGCTGCCGATCCACGCGATGTACAGCAACATCGCCGCCCAGCTTGTTGCGCCGCTGGGCACGTCCGTCGGCATCGACGGGATTGACGGGTACATCGGGCAGATATGGACGGGCCCGGTGAACTGGGCGCTGGCCCATTATGATGCGCCGGACAAGACCTTCTTCGCGTCGGCCTACGTGCTGTACGACTACTTCACGCAGCTCACGGTCGAAACCGATCGGAAACTGTGGCTCCTGGTCGACCCCGTGGAGGACAATCCGAACCATACCTGGGCCGAGTTCGCCGAGTGGTACCGGCACTGCATCGTGGCGATGCTCCTCATGGAGGACGTGGACTCCTACGAGATCATGCCCTGGCCCGATCGCATCTTCCTGCCGGGCCACCAGACCGGCGGCGGCACCCCCGCACCGGAGGACTACCGCATCACGATCCTGTCGGTCACCCAGGCCCTGCAGGAGGTGCCGGAAGGCGGGCACTGGCTGCAAGGGGTCTTCTCCAGCACGCTCGCCCCGCAGTCCCACGCCGAGGGGATCGGTGTTGCCGTCGCCGACACGCTCATGTGGCAGCGCCATGAGGGGCCCTGGCTGCAAGGGATGTACGGGATGCTCTTGCCGCTGGTCCACGAAGGGCTGCCCGCCTCGTCGCTTGTCATGGAGCGCGTGGCCGACCCCGCATATCTGGCCCGCTTCAACGTCATCATCCTGTCGTACGAGGATTTCAAGCCGCTCGAAGCCGATTGGAACGTGGCCCTGGCCCGTTGGGTCCGTGCCGGGGGAAGCCTGATTGTCCTGGAGCACGAAGCCGATGAGCTTGATCGGTGCGAGCGATTCTGGTGGCGCGGCGACGGGTTCGAGTCGCCTACTGGACACCTGCTGAGTGTTCTGGACCTGCCGTCTGATACGTCCGGCTGGCTATCACTGGGTAGCGGAGCCGTCTTGAGGCTTTCCGTTTCCCCGCGCAACATCGGCAAACCAGGCCTCCCGCAAACGGATTATCTGCGCGCCGTCCGTGAGGGAATGAAACAGGCCACCGGCATCACCTGCCAGACCCCGGGCTCATTCTGCATGCAGCGCGGCGACCTTGTCATTGCCCACGCCACCAGCCGGCGGCTGGATCTTGCGGGCACGTTCGTTGACCTCTTCGACCCATCGCTGCCCATCGTGCAAACCGTCCATCTCGCCCCCGGCCACAGCGGGCTCTACCGCGACGTCGCCGACCTCATGCAGAAAGGCCAGCCCGCCCTGCTCCACTGCACGCATCGGCTCACAGGGCATGAGGTTCATACGGAGATGCTGACCTTTTCGCTCCGCGGCCCGGCTGGGACACCGGCCGTGGCGCGGGTCTACCTGGCGGATATCGAGACACCCCACATCGTGGCCACCGATTCCCAAGGCAAACGCGTGGCCGTGGATGCCGTGCTGGATGACACGACCAAGACCGTGCGGCTTAGATTCCCGAACGATCCCAAGGGCGTAACGGTCAAATTGCGGCCGTCACGTGTCGCATCCGACAAGCCAGGTGCTTCCTAATGTGAAGAATGGAGTGACCTCATGCACCCGCGTATTGGACAATGCTCTGGCTGGATCGTCGTCGCCCTGCTGGTGGCCGTTCCCTGTTGGGGCAAGGATGGGCCCGCGTTTGAAGAGGCTCTGCGAAACGGGCGGCTGGCCAACGAGGGCTTTGGCCGGTGCGTGCGATTCGTCGATGGCTGGCTGGCCCAGGCCGACCCCGTCACGGGGCTGATCCCGCGCAACCTGAGTAACAGTAAGGACCTATGGAACGCACAGGATGCCGCCGCCGACAACTACCCGTTCATGGTCCTCACGTGCGCCCTGTGCGACCGTGAGCGTTTCGGGGGTCGCATGCGTGACATGCTCGACACCGAAACCCGACTCACCAGCCGCATTGACTCGCTGCCCGATACCTACTCGTTCGGCAAGCAGGGCTTCGCCTCGGAGAAGCCCGATCTGAATGCGATCCTGTTCGGGACCTCGGAGTACATCAAGGATGGGCTCATGCCGCTGACCGAATGGCTGGGGCCCAGCCCCTGGTCGCGGCGGATGCTGACTATGCTGGATGATATGTGGAAGCACGCCCCCGTCACGACGCCCTATGGGCCGATCGTCTCGACCAACGTCGAGGTCAACGGCGAGATGCTGCAGGTCCTCAGCCGCGTCTACTGGATGACCGGCCAGCACAAGTACCTCGACTGGGCCGTCCGGCTGGGCGACTACTACCTGCTGGGTGGCCATCACCCCACGCGCGATCTGGAGCGTTTGCGCCTGCGCGACCACGGCTGCGAGATCGTCTCGGGCCTGTGTGAGCTGTACGCGACCGTGCACTTCGCCCGGCCTGAGAAGAAGGCCCTCTATAAGAAACCCATCCACGACATGCTTGACCGGATTCTGGAGGTCGGTCGCAAGGAGGATGGCATGTTGTACAACTGGGTCGAGCCCGGGACGGGCCGCCATGATGAGCGGATCGCGGACACGTGGGGGTATACGTACAACGCGTACTACACCGTGTACCTGCTCGACGGCACCGAGGCCTACCGGCAGGCCGTGCTGACGGCCCTGCGGGGCGTGACGGCCTACGTGGACTATGCGTGGGAGGGGTCCAGCGCGGACGGCCACGCCGATGCGATCGAGGGCGCCTTGAACCTCTACAACCGCGAGCCCATCGAGGAGACGGCCCGGTGGATCGACGGGGACATGCGATTCATGTGGGGGCTGCAAAAGCCCGATGGCATCATCGAGGGCTGGCACGGAGACGGCAACTTCGCCCGCACGACGCTCATGTACTGCCTGTGGAAGACGCAGGGCCTGACGATTCGGCCATGGCGGCAGGATGTGGCGTTCGGCGCCATGCGCCAGGGCAATACCCTTTACGTGGTTCTCTCGGCCGAAGAGCCCTGGGATGGCCGCCTGCTCTTTGATACGCCCCGGCACAAGACGGTGCTGGGCCTGCCGATGGACTGGCCGCGGATCAATCAGTTTCCGGAGTGGTTCACCGTCGAGGCCGAGGCCTCCTATATCTGGCAACCGGGGACAGGCCCTCGCGCGGTCCACAAGGGGCAGGCGATGGCTGAGGGCATCCATGTGGAATTGGCCGCGGGTCAGACGATCCGGCTGACGGTCTCACGAGAGCCCGAGTCTTGAGAGCGGAACACCCGCCGTCAGCGGGATAGGCGAATCGTGACATGACAGACAAAAACAGAGTCGAGAGGAGTTGGGAAGATTGGCATGCGTGGCTACTGTATCCCATGACTTTTGGCGCAGCCGTGGGTTTCTTCGTATGCTTGGGATTTGTGTTGGCCCTTTGGCACCTGAAGGAGGGCCAGCAATATGAGGCGATCAAACGCGTCTTCCATACTCTCGCTTATCCGGCCGGTTGGTTTTGGGATGTCTGTGTGAACCTGGGCCTCGTAAGCGTACATGGTTTTATAGGGGCCTTCGCACTGATTTTCTTCTGGTATACGATTCTTGGTGCGATTGCGGCAACGTGCACGGCTGTCATTGTCCGATTACTGCTGCGTTTCGGTTCAAGCAGGTATAGTCGGCACTCAGCCCAATAGGAAAAAACTAAGACCCGGGACGCCCTTTATGCTCAGCGGCGGGCCATAGCGGGCAGCATATCATAGGTGATGCACAGGGAAGGAAGGCCTTTTCACGTGAAATTCGCCAAGATGTGGGGATTTGTGATGAACAACAATCATCATAGGGCTGTGCTGGTGGTGCTGGGCATGGTTGTGGCCAGCGGAATATCTAACACCACGGAGGCGGGAGATTCCGCCAAGGCCCGGCTGGGGATGAACTTGGCCGGGCCGGCGGACTGGAACACGGAGCTGCCGTTCGTGGATGTGTTCCGCATGAGCCGGCCGTGGATCAGCCAGCGCAAGGACCAGGGCTGGGGCAAGGGTCCCGAGCTGGAACTCGATGAGCATGGCTGGGTCAAGCGCCTCGAGCCGGATTGCTGGGCCGAGACGCTCATGTGCACGATCGACGGCGGGCACTACCCCTCCGGCCGCTACACCGTGCTGTACGAAGGCCGTGGCAAACTCGGCGCGTGGGGTGCGGGCTCGGTCGAGTCGGAGCAGCCGGGCCGACTGGTCCTGAACGTCGATTCGAGCAAGGGGGCCATCTTCCTGCGATTGCTCGAAACGGATCCCGCCGATTACATCCGCCGCATCCGCGTCATCATGCCCGGCTTCGAGACGGTCTACCGCGAGAACCCATGGCACCCGGTATTCCTGGAGCGGTGGCGCGGCGTCGCGTGCCTGCGGTTCATGGACTTCATGCACACCAACGGCAGCAGCATCCGCACGTGGGCCGAGCGTCCCACGCCCGAGGAGGCCACCTTCAGCCATCAGGGCATCGCCCTGGAGCTGCTGATTGACCTGTGTAACCGCCTGGACGCCGATCCGTGGTTCTGTATGCCGCACGAGGCGGATGATGACTACGTGCGGCGGTTTGCCCAGATGGCCCGCGAGCGGCTCGACCCGGAGCGAAAGGTCTACATCGAGTACTCCAACGAGACGTGGAACGGCATCTTCGCCCAGAATCGTTACGCCGGCGAGCAGGGGATCAAGCTCGGTTTTGCGGAGAAGCCCTGGGAGGCGGCCTGGCGATATACAGCGCATCGGTCAGTGCAGATTTTTCGCATCTGGGAGGAAGTCCTCGGTGGGCGTGATCGCTTGGTGCGGGTCCTGCCCTCACAGGCCGCCAATCCGTATGTCGCCGAGCAGATCCTGACCTGGCAGGAGGCATACAAACACGCGGACGCCTTGGGCATCGCTCCGTATATCAGCATGAACCTGCAAGTGGGTGGTAAGCCCGACGCGGCCCAGGTGGCCCGATGGTCCGTCCAGCAGGTCATGGATTACGTGGAGAACACAGCGCTGCCCCGGTCGGTCGAATGGATTGAAGCCAACAAGAAGATCGCTGACCGGTACGGTCTGACGCTCGTGGCCTATGAGGTGGGCCAGCACTTGGTTGGCGTCGGTGAGGCGACCAATATCGAGGCCCTCACAACGCTCCTGCACCAGGCGAACGCGCACCGCCGCATGGGTGAGGTCTACGAACGGTATTACACGGCATGGGAACAGGCCGGGGGCGATATGCTCTGCCACTTCTCATCGGTCGGCCGATGGAGCAAATGGGGCAGTTGGGGTCTTTTGCAGTTCTACGACGACGACCCCGCTGCGTCGCCGAAGTTCATGGCCACCATGCGCTGGGCCGGTCGGCTGGGCCAGCCCGTGCGGGAGTCTAAGTAGGCGGTCCCGGCCCAGGCAGGCCCGCCCTGGAACCGAAAGGACCGATAACATCAGAGCGCCCGGCCCTCGCGGTACGGCTCCTTGAGCAGCGTGTTTCCCTCCGGCGCGTTGGTAAACGTCATGGCCTGGCCATCCCACGCCAGCTCCTTGCCCGTGCGGATGGCGATGTTGCCCAGCAGGACCCACTCGGTCAGCGGTGCGGCCACGTCGAAATTGCAGCTTGCGGCCGGGCCTCCCCGGATGGCGTCAAACCACTCCTCCCAAATGTTCTCCCGTCGCGGCAACGTCGGGGGCGGCTGCTTGTAGGCCTTCATCTTCGATTCGGGGATCAACCGCGTCGAGCCCCACGAGATCAACAGTTTGCCCCGATCACCGACCAGCAGCGTGCCCTCATCAGGCCAGGCGCGGCCTGCTTCCAGTTCCCGCGGCCGGGGCGGCTTGAGGCCCCCATCGTACCACAGCAACCGAACCGGCCCCATCCCCTCGCGAGCGGCAAACTCCCACGTGACCATCGACGCCAGCGGCGCCGTCTCCTCAAGCACCTTCGTGCTCGAGGCATACACCCGCGTGGGGTGCGTCAGCTTCAGCGCCCGCATGACCACGTTGAAGTGGTGGCAGCCCATGTCGCCCAGCGACCCGGTGCCGAAATCCCACCAGCCGCGGAAGTTCCACGGGTGATACACCGCCGGGCCCGCCCCGCTGTTGAGCTGCTGCTCAAGCACCAGGTGGCCATCGGGCCAGCGGGCCTTGAACGGCCGCATCGGGGCCGGACCGATCCAGAGGTCCCAGTCCAGGTGATCCGGCACAGGGTCGCTGCCCTCCGGCCGCATCATCCCCTGCGGCCACAAGGGCCGGTTCGACCAGGCGTGCACCTCGTGGACGTCCCCGATCGCGCCGTCCCACACCCATTCGCACACGCGACATGATTGGCTGTCGGCGTTCGAGGCGGCGGTCATCTGCGTGGCCACCTTGTGTTCCCGGGCCGCCTGGGCCAGTTGTCGTGCCTCCCACACCGTTCGGGTCAAGGGCTTGACCGTGCACACGTGACGCCCCTTGCGGATCGCAGCCATCGTAATCACCGCGTGCGTATGATCGGGTGTGGCCACCAGCACCGCATCCAGGCCGTCCTCCCGGTCCAGCATCTCCTGGTAATGCCGGTACCGTCGTGCCTGGGGATACCGTTTGTACGTGTGGTCGGCGTATTGATCGTCGACGTCGCACAAGGCGATGATGGGGTTCTTCTCCGCACAGGCGTTGATAAACGGGTGTCCCACGCCGCCTACGCCGATGCCGCCGATGTTGAGTCGGTCGCTGGGGGGTGTCCGGTCCGCTCCGCCCAACACCACACGAGGAACAAGGGTCGCCGCCGTCGAAACACCCGCCGCCTTCAGAAACGTCCGCCGCCGCATGCGTCATCCTCCGATAAGACCATAAAACGGCATTGTACCCCGGAAGGCCCCCACGGATCAACAGATTGACACGATTGTCAAGGCCTTGACCCGTGGAGGGTGGTCCGCAAACGGGTGCCTTTCCGACCGCATCGTCACTGACGACCGGAGGATCGCCGCGCAGAAAAATGCCCACGCCGGATGGGCGTGGGCGTGTTCGTATGATCTGACAAGCCTTGTCCTGACGAGCCGTCGGGCTCGTCCACGGCACGGCGCCGCAGGTCAGCTTCCTTTCATGTCCGTCAACAACTGTCGGGCCTGGGCCACATCGTCCGGGCTCAAGGGCAAGCCCTTCTCGGCAAGCGAGAGCGCCCTCTCCAGGTGCTGCACGGCTTCGGTCTTTCGATCCAACTCGCTGAGGACCTGTCCCAGGTGGAAATACACACCGGCCAGAGCCGGCGAACCTTCCGGATAGAGGCTGATGGCCCGGCGGAAGTCCTCGGCGGCGGCGGCGTATTGCCCCAGGCGATGGCGGATGACGCCGCGGGTGTCCAGCATGTCCGCGTAGTCCGGCGCGACGCGTAGGCCCCGATCCGCCAATTGCAGTGCTTCCTGCAGCTTGCCCTGCTCATCGGCCAGAATCCACGCCAGATTATTCATGCTGATCACGTCGTCCGGCTGCGCCGCCAGCGCCTTGCGGTAGCATTGAACGGCCTGCTCGGAACGCCCTGTCTGCTGAAGAAGCATACCCAGGACCTGGAGTGATTGGGCGCTGTCAGGCTGTGTCTGCAAGACCTCTTGAAGCAGTCGCTCGGCCAGCGCTCGGGCCTGGGCATCCGACGACTCACTGAGCGTTCCCGCGATCCCGATCACGACATCGGGCTTCCGGGGGTGGACGCGACACCAGTTTCTCGCCAACGCTTCCAGTTGCTGCCAATCACCCTCTTCGCGCAGGAGACGCATTTGTGCCGCGACGGGCGCAGGATCGGCGGGATCGGCCTCCTGAAGCGACTTGAACAGGTCGCGGGCCCGTGCCTTTTGCCCGCTTTTGTACAGGGCGAACGCCATCGCCGTGCGGCAACGCCGCTGCAAGGCCACGTTCATGGGACGGTTGGCGTGCGGCTCCAGCAGAGGCATCACCTCGTCGGCTCTGTCCGCGGCCAGATAGAGATCGGCCAACTGAAGGGCCGCCTCGGTGTCCTTTGGATTCCTGGCGAGCCAGTCTTTCAGTGTGGGAATCGCCAAGGCCGGCGAGCGGGCCGCTTCGATACGGGCCTTGGCCGTTACCAAGCCCCGGCTGGTGGGCTGATACGAGAGCCCCCTGAGCACCGTATCCAAGGCACGGCCGGCCTGGCCGTACTGCAGTTGCATCTGGGCCAGCGTCACCCAGGCGTCCGCCAGGGTCGGCGCCTCCGACACAATCCGTTGCAGTGTCTCCATGGCTTGAGCGATCGCGGGTTGAGTGCCCTTGCGGAGCAGGAGCTTGGCGTGGAGCAACTTGAGGTCATTGTCGTTGGGGAACTTGGCCAAGAGGGTGCCTATTTCCTGCTCGGCCTTGTCAATGGGTGCTCGGTCGCTGGACTCCAGTGCCAGCGCCAGCCAAAGCTTGGCCGGCCGCACACTGTCGGGCTGCGCCGTGCGCGCCTGCTCGGCTGTCGCAATCGCCTGTTCCAGGAGTCCCCGGGACCGGTAAAAGTCCGCCAAGGCCACGTAAACATCCACGTTGCCCGGCTCCAGGTCGGCCGCCTTCTTGAAATCAGCCTCGGCCTGCTCGATTTGGCCGAGGCCCGCCCGCGTGCGAGCCCGCAACAGATACGCCGAGGCGTTGCCGACCGTGGTCACCAGATGATCGCACAACCCCATCGCGTCTTCCAATCGTCCCTGGCCGACCGCAAGCTGAATACGGGCATGCGACAGCAGAAACGCATTCGTGTCCTGGGCATCGAGGGCGTCCAGCAGTTCCGCGGCCCGCCCATAGTTCTCCTGCTGGATCTCCAGCAAGGCCAGGCTCAGGCCGGCGCCGCCGTCGTCCGGATTCTTCTCCAACATGCTCTCCAGGAGAGCCACTGCCGTATCGGTGTCCCCACGACGGATGGCTGCGTCGAGCTGCAACCGCAGGAGGGTGGGGTCGTCGGGTTTCTTCCGAAGAGCCTGAGTGAGCAAGCGCTGGCCTTCGTCGTACTCCCCGGCGCGATACAGTGCGGCAATCGCCGGCACCGACATGTCCGCCGTGGCCCCTGAATCGGAGAGCACCTCGCGGTACAGCGAGATGGCCGACTGCAGCTTGCCCAGACGGTCGTATACGGCCGCCAGGAGCGACCGGCTCTCCTGATCCTCGACATTCCTTCGAAGGTTCTCGTTCAGCAAGGATACAATGTCCGCCTCACGGTCGCGAAAACCGGGGGAAGCGTACCAGAAGCGCGCTTGCTCATAGCGCCACTGCCAGCCGGCGTCTCCTTCAATCGCCTTGATTTCGTCGATAATCCCTTGGGCCTTGGCAGGATCGGCCAGGATGGGTTGGCATCGCAACAGCCGCCGCCGCACGGCGACGTCCGCGGGCAACGTCCGGGCCAGGTCCTGCAAAAACGCACATGCCTTGTCCTCCTGCCCCCAGGTCCGATAGTAGTGCGCCAGGAGAAGCCCCATCTGCCGACGCGCAGCCGGGCTTTCCAACCGATCCACGGCGGCCTTGAGCACCTGCTCGCAACCGGCGCGGTCCTCCTCCTCCGCCCGGTAGACGGCCAACAGCCGAAGCACCGCAGGATCGTCCGGGTAACGGGCCGCGGCGTCTTGCAGAAGCTGCGCGGCTTGATCCGTTTGCTCCCGGGCCATCGCCAGTTGCACCCGGGCCAAGTCCACACGGGGCTCATTGGGAAATCGCGTCTTCACATCGTTGAGCAGGGTCTCGGCGCGACTGTACTGGTCACGCTGAATCGCCAGGGTGACCTGCAGCAGCAGCACGTCCACCGACTCTCCGGTGCGCTGGGCAAGCTGGGCGACCTGGGCCTCCAGGTCCTCCAGGGAGACGCTTCCGGCGGGCTGGACACCCACGGTCTGCAATTGGACCGCCGACTGCAAATGAATCACTGCCGCATCCAGATTATCCGGCGCCAGTTGCTTGGCCTTCCGTGAGACATCCAGCGCCTCCATCCAATCGCCACTGCGGGCAAGGAGGCGGGCCAGGGCCAGGTTCGCCTGAAAATGATTGGGATGCTCCGCGACGAGGTTTCGCAGTTGCTGTTGCGCCGAAAGCAGATCGCCGGCCTGCTCCAGCGCGCGGGCCAACATCAACCGCACCGTCGGCGTCTTTTGCCCAAGCTCGATGGCCCGTTGCCAACGACGGATCGCCTCCTGGTTGTCGTGGCGGGCATCTGCAAGAAGGCCTCGCAAAAAGGCCGTCACACCGGGGTCGATCCCCTTCTGGTCATACTGGTCCAGATGCTGCTTGGCTTGATCGAGATCGCCGGCCCGAACGAACAACTCCACCGCGAGGGGGATGAAATCCCACGGCTGGGCGGCCAGTTCCTCCAAGCCCTGTTCGGCGACCCGAAGCATGCGGGGCCCCGACCCGGACTGTATGGCAAGTCGCCCCCACAGCGTCCACAGCACCGGCAGTTCCGGCTCCGTTTCCCGCAGGGCGTCCAGATGCGCTTCGGCCCGCTCGATGTCGTTCAGCCGTAGAAAGGCGTCCGCGATCCGAAGGCGATCCTCCGCCTTCGTCAGGTCAAGCGTTTCGGCCCGCGCCAGGTCTTCACGCGCCTTGTCCGGGTCAGCCCGCTGAAGCCGGTACTGTGCCCGCAGGATGAGGGCCAGCGCCGAATCGGGATTGCGCTCAACCGCCTGGTCATACCAGTGACTCGCTTCGGCCCCGACGTTCACGGCACGACTCTCAGCCAGTCTGGCCAACGCATCATACGCGAGGACCAGACCGGGATCCTGCTCAACCACCGTCTTCAACTCGGCCACGGCTTCAGCGTATTTGCGCTGGGCGGCCATGGCCGAGGCGCGGAGCATCCGTACCTCCGGATTGTCCGTCTGCTCCAGATATCGGTTGGCCACCAGCTCCGCCTCGCCCGCAGCGGCGGGCAGGTACAACTCCATCAGGGAGCGCACGGCTTCGAGGTTCTCCGGCTCGACCCGCAATATGGCGCGGTAAGCCCCGATGGCCTGCTGCACGCGGCCGCGCTCGGTCGGGCGAATCTGCAACTGAGCCTGGGCGTATTGGGACAGGGCCTCCACATCGCCGGGGTGAACGGCAATGTACTTGCCCAGTTGACTGGCCGCCTCCAACCAGTTCTTCTTCTCGAAGGCCACGAGCCCGAGTTGGCGGGCCTCCTCGGCCCCCGTGCTGCGCTGCCACTTGCGAAGCGCATAGGCGGTGGCGAACAACGCCCCGGCGGCGATGACCAGAACCACGGCCAACCTCCAGTTGAAATACCTCCTCGGCATAATCGTTCCTTCCCTGACGTGAGTTCAGAATTGCTCGATGAACTTATCCACCAACATCATGAACGTTCGGACACAGATACTCAAATCCATTTTCCAGGACAGGTGCCGCACATACTGCACATCGTACCGGATCCACTCCTGGAAATCCCGGCCGGGCAGACGCGTCCGACAGACCTGCCATAGCCCCGTAATGCCCGGCCGTACGCTCAACCGGGCGTCCCGCCAGGGTCGGCATTGCGTATTCTCCGACTCCGGCGACGGGCGGGGACCGACCACGCTCATCTGCCCCCACAGCACATTGAAGAACTGGGGAATCTCGTCGATGCAGGTCTCGCGCAGAAACCGCCCGATGGGGGTCGTGCGGGGATCATCCTCCAGTTTGAACTGCGGCCCGTCCACCTGATTGACGTCCCGCAGATTGTCCTGCAACGACTCCGCGTCAACGCGCATCGTGCGGAACTTGAGGCAGTTGAACACCTTCCCATGCAATCCCTGACGGCGGGCCCGGTAAAACACCGGACCGGCTGACGACAGTTTCACCGCCAAGGCGACGAAGGGAAGTATCGGCGCAAAGAGCAGGAGCACCGCCAAGGCGAAGGCGATGTCCACGGCCCGCTTGATGCAGCCCGGATACGACCAGGCAGGCCAGGACCGATACATTCTGCGTTCGCCGTCGCCGGGCTCGTCCACGGACCGCAGGAACGCGGCGTCCGGGTTCTCCGAACCGGCGGGCTCTCGATCGCGCGAGTCCACGAGTACCCGCCCACGTACGACCCGCCCCGGGTCGATCCGATGCCCGTGCCCCACGACACAGGTATCCAGAACGGCCCCCTCGCCGACATGCACCGCGTCGCCGAGCAGCACCGGACCCAGCAACAAGGCGTCCTTCCCCACGTGCACCTCCCGTCCCCGCAGGATCGGCCGCCAGATGCCGGACGCCTCTGAAAATGCGTCATCCATCCCACCCGCCTCACCATTCCGTACCGAGAGGTCAGGCAGGCTCTTGGCCAGTGGACCCCGTACCCAGTCAAGAACCGCCCCTTCGTTACGCAGGTCAAACAGGACACCCCCCATACGGAGCACCTCACAGGAGATGCCCTGGGCCTCGAGTCGCATCACATAATCCCGAAACGGTCCTTCAAGCCGCCCCTCATGCGGGAGGTCCTGGAGGCGATGGGCTCGGATGAACAACACTTCCGGCCACGCCTGCGAAGGGATGGCTGGCTCCGCCAGACACTCATGCACGCGCCGATACCCCGCCACCCGCGTCTCATCCGCCAATCGAAGCACCTCGCTCGGGGCCGTCAACTGCGGATTGGCGTAGACCGCCAGAAGATCCGCCGAACAGTGCTTCAATGTCCGCCTCAATAGAACGGGCTCGAACCGGGCCACGTGTGGCGTCCGAACGACGGTGACCCAGTCCGCCGGTGATTGGACCAGATCGGGTCCCAAGCACACCGCATGCTCGTAGGTCGACGTCGAACAGGGCCACGCGTCCGTCGCCAACGCCCACTCGGCCGGCACCAACACCCGCACCGGTTCACCCGCACGGTCGCAAGGCAGCGTCTTGGCCAAACCCCCGCCGATAATGGGTCCCAGCAGACGGTCAGAGAGCATGCCCCAAAGCAGGGAAGGTCGCTCCGGGGATGACGACGTGCAATCGTCCTCTATGATCAGGATTCTCATGTGATCCGTCGGCTCGATCCCTGCCCTGATGCATCCGCCCTGCCCGCCGTCATGCGGACAGGAGCACGGTTGCGACCGCCACCGGGCGTACTCACTTCTTGTCCGGTTCACCCAGCGGCAACAACATCCTCTTGCGGCGACGCGATGCGCCCCGTCGCTTATGGCCGGATTTGTAGTAGTCATACCCGTAATGATAGTAACCGCGGCCGGGTTCCACATTGTTCAGAACGACCCCCAGCAACTGCACGCCGACCTCAGCCAGGCGGTCCTGCGCGTTGCGCAGTTCCGAGGCCTTCGTGTGCCCGGCGAACCCCACGAGAACCGCCGTCCCCGAAATGCGGGCCCACAGCAAAGCGTCGGAAAAGGCCAAGAGCGGCGGTGTATCGATGACCACGTGATCATATTGCTCCCCGAGCCGCGTAATCCGCTCCCGGGCTTCGCGCGAGGCCAGCAACTCAAACAGACCGTCGCTGTTGTGATCGGCCGGCACCAGCACATCAAGCCCGCTCGACGGCACGCCATGGACGGCGGAAGCCGGGTCCCCCCCGCGGAGGACCTCCTCAAGGCCGGCGGAATTCGCCGAGAAGCCCAGAAGAGGTGCCACATCGGGCTTGCGGAAATCGCCGTCGATCAGAAGGACCTTCTTGCCCGATCGTGCCGCCGCCGTCGCCAGATTGATGGCAAACGAGGTCTTACCTTCTGCCATGGCGGCGCTGGTCACCACCAGCATGTGCGGCAGGACGTCTCCGGCCAACAGGCCCAGGTTTGCGCGAATCGTCTGATAGTCCTCCCAGATTTGCTCACGGAACTGCGTGGGTCGCGTGCCGTGGTAACTCGTGGTGGTCCCCACGATGCGGGCGCCGACCCGCCGGGCCACGTCCCGCGGCGTCCGCAAACGCTCGTCAATGCGATCACGCAGAAACGCCAGGAACAGCCCCAGGCCGACGGCGCCGAAAAGCGTCGCCGCACTGAGCTTGACACGCTTGTCGAACGTCTGCTCCACCTTGCCCCACTCGCCCACGGAGATACGTCCCGGCCGCCGGCGCTCCAACTCCGCTTCCTGGATGCGGCGCAGGATCGTATCGTAGAGCTGTTTGGTCAGGGCATACTGCTCCTCCAGATTCTGGATCTCGAGCTGTCTCTGCCCGATGCCGATGGTCTGCGTGTCTTCCTGGCCAAGCAACTCATTCAAGCGCGCCTCGTGGGCCTTGACCTGCTCGAGTTCCTCTTTGACCTGGGCCAACTCGCGGCCTTCCATGTCGGCCTCGCGGCTGGTCATGAGCTCATCGAACGCCTTGCCCACCTCCTCGCGACGCTCTTCCATGCGCTTCTTCATCTGCTCGAGCAGATCCATCCGGTGGGCAAGTTCCGGATGGGCGTCCGTGTATTGCTGACGTGCCTCGACCAGCGTCTGCTCCAGTTGTGCCACCCGGGCGGCCAGCAACTGCAAGGTGGGGTCTTCCCGAATGTACTGTTGCCGGCGCATCAGGCGTTCCGTCGCGTCCATCGCCGGGGCGGGCTTGGCCGTCTCCAGGACCTTGGCCTTGATCTCCAGATTGACGCGTGCCGCCTGCAGCCGCGTCAGTTCGGACAGGAGCGCCGCGACGCGCTGCAGCCGCATGTCATGCCGCTCGGTCAGGTTCTTCGAGCCGTACTCCGCGGCCAGTTGATTGATCGCCTCCCGCTGGGTCTGCAGTTTCCCGGCCAGGATGTCGCGCTCACGTTCCAACTCACCCAGGTTTCGACTCTCCGTCTCCGACTGGCTGCTCACCTCGACGGCCATGTAGTTGCGGAGGAACGCGTCGACGATTTCCTTCATCGGAGCCGTGCGTTTGCCCTTCATCGCCACTTTGATCAGCTCGGTTCTTCGAATGGCCTGGACGGTGATCATGTCGTTGCGAATAGCCTCACGCAGCAAGGCCACCGGCTCGGCCGGTGCGGACCGGCCGCGCAGCTCGTCCTTGAACCGCTCCACGGGCGAGGCGGTGACGGCCTCGATGAGGAACTGCCTGGCCGAATCGCTCAGACCGTCCGCCACCCGCTGCACCACGCGCTCCCCGACGATCATGGATACCTGCGTGTTGACGAAGGACTCGTAGTTGCTCATGCGGTCCTCGCCACCGCTCAGGAGATTCGCCTGGACGGGCGTGATATGCACCAGGCCGGCTACGGAGTATTCCGGTTTGAGAAGCAACCAGATGCACGGCAGACCCGCACCGGCGACCAGAACCATGATGATCAACGCCCAGTACCAGTAACGCAGGATTCCCACCACCACGTCGCCCAAGGAGGTCCCCGGCGTCTCGGGCTCGGCGGGCATCATCTCCACATCCATCTCGGACGGCACCCGTGAAACCACGTGGGGTTCACGTTCGCGATACGGTTCTATGTGTTCCATAGCCTATCCTTTCCAGCAGCCGGATAAAACCGAGCCGCTCTCACTTACGGCTGGACACGCTCCGGCGGCGTGGTCAAAGCGCGCAAAAGCCAGAACTCGGCCATCACCATGCCCAAGGCCAACGGCATCATGGCGTAGCCGCCGAAATCATGAAACAACGCCTCCCACGTCTCACCACGGACGAACGTGAAAGCGACGCTGGTCAGCGTCAGTCGCACCGTGTTGCAGACCAGGGCAATGGGCAGGCAGGAGATCAGGACGACGACCTTCTGCCACAACGGCCGGTCCATCAGCAAAACAACCAGGGCACCGATGACCCAGAAGGCCACGATCATGCGAAGCCCGTTACACGCCTCCAGGACCGCCACCGAGGTGTCGCCGATATGGATGATATTCCCCTCGCGGCTGACCAGGTACCCCAGCATTTCCAAGCAGAAAACGGCCGAGGAGGTAGCCCAGCTCTGCAGCGGTATGGTGATCGCCTGTTGAACCGAGTTGGGCCACGGAATCATCAGAAACAGAAACAGCAGCACCGTGACCACCCGGCGGAAGACCTGCCACCCCAACAGCCACAACACCAGCGCACCGATGGTCAACACAATGGACAACCGTTCGGCCGAGCCGAGCATGAAGAACACGCCAAACAGGCGGAAGGCCTGGGCCCCCAGAAACGCCACCAGACCCCACAGGCAGGGCCTGATTGGCAGGTGGGACAGCGCCTCACGGCGTGACCAGAGCACGTATCCGGCCAGAAAAGGCACCAGCAGGCCGCTGGAATACTCGTCGCTCTGCAGCCAGAGCGCCCACAGAATCCGAAGGTTCGGCCAATAACTCCACACAAACGCCACCATCAGCAGCAGCGTCCACAAGCCGGGCGCCGCCCATCGCTCAAGCGCGGGCTCAAGCCAGGGATATCGCCGAATGAAGGGACCCATTAGCCGCATTGTGGACGACGTCAGTTGATTCCATAGGCCCGGTGATCGAGCCAATCGAGAGGTCCGCTTTGGCCTAGCTGCTCCCACAACCACGTCGTCCTCCACAATACAGCCACGACTGACGCAGGCGTGCTCATCGCACACGCAGCGCCGAACGGCCGCGCCTGACTCCACGCGGCAACCCGTCCACAGCATGCTATCCGCGACGACACCGCCGCGCTCAACGATCGCGCCGGGCTCCAGTACGACAGAACCCAGCAGCACCGCTCCTTCCTCGACCTTTGCACCGGCCTGGATAACCGCCGGTCCGGCGATCCTGGCTCCGGCCGCCACGTCGGCCTGCTCGGCCAACCAGAAATGACCGCCATCACAGCCTTTGCATTGCTGAAATCGGGTCTCCAGACGCGATTTGTCATCCAGGCACAACGCCATGGCCGCCAGGTACTCCGGCCACGTCCGAAAATCCCCTACCGAGTGGGATAAGTGGACTGCATGGACCGTCTTACCGGCACGTGAGAGCGTCGCGATCAACCCTTCCTTGACGTCCGCATAGCCCGCGGCGTGAATCTGATCCACAACGTCGCGAGCGCACACGTACATCTCGGACAGGCGCGATGCGGGCCGTCTCGCGTCCGCAGAGTCCGGAATGACGGTCAGCACGCCGCCCGCCTTGCGATGCAGGGCCACGAGGTCGGCCACGACAGGCGGACGCACCATGGCGGCGGGCAGGATCACAAACACGTGTCCTGAATGGTCGGAAATAGCCTGTCGCAGGTGGCCGGCCGAACCTCGCGGCAGTTCCCCTCGTTGCAGGTGGACAGTCAAGCGAGAATAGGCTTGGGCGACCTCTAGCCATTGGGGCGGGTTCTCATCCGTGCACAGGACCACCTCGTCAAATCCCTGGTCGGCCAGCCCGTCGAGAACGTGTTCCAGCGCAGGTCGGCCCAGAACCGGCCACAACAAGGGCGACCGGCGCGTGGCCAGGGCATCCCGCCCAAAGTACATCTCCTCGGCCAACAGGAGAACCCGAATGTCAGCATGCTCACCCACAAGCACCTCTGGCATTTTCTATGTTCGCGGACAGTGTGGAGCGCTGTCTCAGAAACTCGCTGATCGGCATCACTCTCAGATGTCGTTCTTCGGCGGTTGCCAGCAGATGTCGAAGTGAATCCAAGACCATTTGCCCCGTATCGGCATCGGTCCGATCGAAATCATGCAACAGCACGACGCCTCCCCCCTGCCTGGCCAACTCGCATGCCGCCCGCGAGGCTTGGCGCCGTGTCCGGTCGAACGTGTCTCCCGAGTCAATCGACCAATACAAGATGGGCACCCGGTGCCGCCAGAGATACAGCAGCCCCGCCAGATTCAGTCGCCCGTGCGGGGGACGGAAGGGATAGACGGAGGTGCCGCACCCCAACGCCGCATCGAGGGTCCGCCAGCCGTGCCGGATATCCCGAATCGTCCGTCCCGGAAGGCTTCGCGATTGCCGGACATGATCGAAACCGTGTGAGCATATATCATGTCCATCCCGTGCCAGCCGCCGCACAAGGTCCTCCCGACCGGCCACGTTGCGGCCCAGGACGAAAAAGCTCGCCCGCACGTTGTGTTCGGCCAGTATGCGCAACACCTCCGGCGTCAGATGCCTGCCCGGTCCATCATCGAACGTCAGAGCCAGAATCCCCGCCCTTCTTGCACATCGCCCCAGTCGATACCGAAGGTATCGCCCCCACATAAAGGGCAGGACGACATACAGGACCCAAGCAACGCCGACCGCCGACACGGTTACAATGAATGCCGTCGTCAATGTTCTCATGGCCTGTCGGGTTCCTCTTGGCGGCAGCTCGGGGAACGTGCCTCGGTGCTCGCCGGGCCACTCTAAGAACGGGTCTGCAGATCATCCAAAAACCGGCGGATACGCTCGGCCACGGCCTGTGGCGACGCCTCGCGCGGACGCGGGACAAAGGTCTTGAGTCGCTGGATGCCTTCCGGGATGTCCGCCGCGTCGTACACGGCCAGCACGTGACCGGCCTCGGCAAAACGCCGGGCGATATCGACCTGATGATCGTTCACCACCTCGCCGAACCGCTTCAGCCGCGGCAAGACCAATAAGGGCTTGTGGCAGTCCAACGCCTGTGTGATCGTCCCCATACCCGCATGTCCAATAATCGCGCAGGCTTCACTCATGCAGCGATTATATTCCAGCCTGTCGAGCTGTGACACGGAACGAAACGCTCGCGGTTGATATGTGCTCGCACCGATTTGAGCAAAGACTTCCTGATCGAGCACCCCGAGGCTGCATGCCTGATCGACTGCTTCAATGAGACGGTCAAAGGGAAACTGCGTTCCCGTCGTCAGGAAGATCATATCACGGACCCGATATACTCGACGCGATTGAATCGTGCCGCCAGTTGGGGCCATTGCACAAGAAATAGATCAGCCAGCGGCCGCACGATCCGCCCCGCCAGGCTGAGCCTATAGACGTTCGTGATGCTGTCCATCCAAATAACTCTGGCGCCTGAGACTTTGGCAAAGAGACAGACCAGGCACCCGACCGCCGCCCCCGTGCTGATGACCACATCCGGCCGCTCCCGAACGACGATACGCAGGCACCGAAGGGCCACGCGAAGCGTCCGCCACGGTGTCTGGCGGTTGCACTCACCAACGGCATAGACCCGGGCGGCCCCCCAGTCCGGGCCGGCCAGATTCTGGGTGGTCACGTAGAACACGTCCTGCTCGCGCCAGGCGGCCTCCAGCTTCAGCAGTTGACTCAGATGCCCCCCCGCCGAGGCCACGAGCGCGATGCGCAGGCTGTTCTTTGCAGTACGTTTCATGCCTTCAGTCCCACGACTTCCAGACACTGTGTCACTTCGAGAAGAACCGTATCCGCCTTGGCCTGCCACGTGCTCGCGGCCACCCGCCGCCGCCGCCTTTCCACTTGGTCGGCACTGTCTTCCCTGAGAGCGCGCTGTATCGCCTGGGCAAACGTCTCCGGAGTCTCGGCAGCATATACGATGTCCGAGTACTTGCGCAGCTCGGAAAACGGCGTGCTGACGACGGGCTTGCCCAAGGCCAGATACTCCTTGAGCTTGATCGGATTACATGCCTCGATCCAGCGGTTGCGATGCCAGGCCATGATCGCCACGTCGAAGCATTTACCGTACTGGGGAATCTGTTCATAAGGCTTCTGACCGAGAAAATGGACGTTCGGACAGGCCTGAAGGGCGGCGATATCCGCCGAGGCCCGCCCCACGAACACAAAGGACAGGTCGGGCAGCCGCCGGACCACCTCCAGGAGGAAGCCCAAGTCCGAGGTATGGTTGTCGATGCCGCCGAAGAAACCCACGATGGGGCGCGGGATATGACGGAGTTCCGCGGGATTGTCCGGGATTCGATGGGCGGACGCGAACAGCTCGTAGTCCACGCCATGATCGAGATACATCGATCGTTGACACTGCGTGCGCTCGGCCTCGAAGAGCGTCTCATTAACGTACACCGTCAGATCGGCATTCTCCTTCAACCGCCGGTCATACGCGCTGATCGCCGCCGCATCCACGTTCGGGTATTCCTCATAACGGTCGGTTCGCTGGTAGACCAGCGCCGCCCGGTCCATCGCCAGGGCGACGTCACACGCCGCCGGACAGGCCACCCAGATCAGCGGCCGCTCCAGGCCCAACCGCCGCAGGGCCCGCGAGAGTTGTCCCTGAAGCAGCTTCAGGTTGAGTGGCCGCAAGCGCGCGACGTGGTGCACGGGCAGGCTGAGTGGACTGTAGACCCAAAAGCCGCGATCGGTCCGCCGCAGCCCCCGCGAGATGCTGCGGAGCTTGCGGGCGACCTTCTGGGGTAAGGACTTGCCGCCCCCGGTGCCGCGTCTGAAGGTGGGCTTTTGCATCACGATGGAATTCACGTACAGCACCGTCCCCCGCCGGGCAAACTGGTGCATGAGCTGCATATCCACGTGGCCGCGATTGTGGTACCACCAATCCTCGCCGCCAAAACAAAGAACACCGCCGCTGCAAACGTCCATCACCGTCACCGCGCCACGACCGGTTCAGAAATCTTCTCTTCCACGACATCCTTTTTCATCAACAGCCGCTTCCACGCGGCCAGGCAGAACCAGCCCCCCGCCGCGTAGGTGCCCACCTGCTGCCAGGCTCGGGGCCGGCCGACCAGGCCGGCGCCGAGCCAGTACGGCAATCGCAGCCAGAAGAACAGAGCATGCAGCAGACGGGCAGCCCAGAACGCCGCCGGGCCGTGATGTAATTTCATGAACAACAGCATGCTGGCGGTTAACTGCCAGCGAAACCTCCGGGCCATCTGTCCGCTGCTTTGGCCGCCGAGATGGATGATCTCACCGACGGGGGCAAACCACACTTGCCAGCCGGACTTGCGGAACCGAAAACACCAATCCGGATCATCCCCGTAGAAGAAGAACCGTGGGTCCATCAGGCCCACCTCATCGATGGCCGTTCGACGCACCAATGAACAGCAGCCGCAGACGGTTTCGACCTGTCGTGGTTCATCGAAATCCCACCACGTCAGGCGCTCACGCCCGAAAAACCGGCTCCGCGGGAACACCTTGTTCAGATAGGTCGCGAACAGAAACATGTTCAATACCGAGGGGAACATAAAGCAATTTCGCTGAAGCGTCCGGTCCGGGTTCAGCACGCGAGGGCCCACCACGGCGGCCTCCGTATGTTCATCCGCGAAAGCCACGAGCCCCGCGACGACGTTATCCAATAAGACCGTGTCGGAATTCAGCAGCAACACATACCGGCCTTGCGCGACTTCGATGGCCTGGTTATTCGCCACAACGAATCCCCGGTTGTGCGCATTGCGAATGACTTGCACCTGCGGAAACTCGTCGTGTAACATGTCGGCCAAGCCATCCTCCGAACCGTTGTCCACGCAGATCACCTCGAAGGCCACGTCCCGCGTTTTGTCGTAGACGCTGGCCAGACAGTCACGGACCAGCTCCTTACCGTTCCATGCGACCACAATGATCGAGACATCCACCGAACTTGCCATACCGGTGTGACTCCTTGTGTCATATACGCGTTAGCCGGGTCCATGCCGCAGCGCTTCGGCGCATACATAGTGACCGCCGCGTTCTACGTCATCGCCCGGCACGGAAGCAACAGATAATCGCCTCGCAAAACCACCGGTCATCCACCTTGGATCTGTCCGTAAACGAAGTGGTCTGAGCGCGGGTCGGCCACCCAATCGGACAATGAGCCGGCCTTGCGGTCCTTGTCACTCATTTGGATCTCGCCGGATGTGACGTCCTTGAACAGCCGTCGCAGCGCCGGGTCGCACAGGCCCCAGTCCATGTCCCCGGCCAGCGGCGAGATGCCCGCCTCGCAGCCCGGGCTGTAGTGCCCCGAACAGAAGTACTCGATCGTCGTATCCTCGGTGAAGAAGTTGCCATGCGCAAAGCCCGGCGGGACCCAGATCCACTCGACCGCGTCATCCTCCGGCCGGGCGGGCATATCGTGGGCGATGATCTTGCCGAACGTGGGCGAGCCCTTGCGGATATCGAGCACCAGGTCGATCATGCGTCCCTGCACCGTACGGACCAACTTGCCCATGTACGGGTTCCATTGGAAATGCAGGCCGCGGATCGTGCCGGCCCGGGAGAAGCTCTCGTTGGCCTGAACGAAGGGCGTATCCCGCAGACAGCCCAGCTCGGGGTGCTCATCGAAATCGCTCTTGCGATAGTGCTCCGTGAAGTATCCCCGATGATCACGGAACCGCCCAAAGCGAATCACGCAGACCCCTTCAATGGCCAACTTCCGCACGGTCACAATCTTCATATTTCACTGTCCTCACTGTGGACCTCTCGCTCGTACACCTTCATTGGGCTCTCGGTCATAGTAATGCCTCTGGAACCGAGCCCGCAGGGTGGTCACAAGCCCAACCTGCCGCCGTCGAAGCAGCCTGCCAAGAACCGATCCCAGGTACTTCCACCGCCGCCGGAAGATCAATTGGTAGGCGGCCATCCAGGCGTGTCGCGGATGATCGGGCCCCAACACCAAGGGGCGGTTATAGCCCAGCATGTCCTCCACCGTGATGGGCCGGGCCGCCAGGGCTCCATGTTCAATCGCCGAGGCCACCGCCTGGTGTCCTCGCTCGGTGCGGCTCATGAGGGCGGACCATCCTTTGCGCTCGCGCTCGACCATGTCCCGGGTCCAGGGATCACAGGCCACCACGTCCGCCAACCGCCCCCAGTGATCCACGCAATTCCAACACCGCAGATAATGGTCCCGCGATACGATGTGAACCACCGCGTCCTCCAGGTATGGCCGATCCAGCAGGAGCCGGTCGTCGTCGCCGTAGACGCGAAACCGGCCCGGCCAGCCGTCCCCGCGGTAAGAGATGCGCCGCGCCGCCCTCGGATCGACACCGGCGTCCGCGATGTATTTACGCGTGCTTTCGCGGGAGCTCATGCCGGAACACACCATGCTGATCTTGAGGGTGATGCGATCGGCCAGAACGGGCCGCAGCCCTTCGAGGCGGGTGAGCCCCTCCACCATGCAGGGCGTGCCCACAAACACGTACCGGCCCGGACGATCCAGCACCTCGCGTAACACCGTACAACTCGATACGGGGGTGTACTTGGAACCGCGGGCCTCCAAGAGCCCCGTGCGATCGGTCGCTAGGAACGCCTCGGCCGCCAGAGGATTGGCCCCCGTGCACCGCGCCACCACGGCTCCCTCGGCCTGCCCGGTCTCCATCAGGTGCAGGATCAGGCCCGTGATCCCCCCGCCCGATGCGGCGTCCAGCCGAACGGCATCGTCCGGTGAATGCACCAAATGACAAGGGTAGTTCACCCGCCGCAGGTCCTCGTCGAAGTCGGGGGCCGTTCCATCCAAAAGAAACGCACTCGGACAGACTTGAATGCACAGCCCACATTTCGTACAGCGACTATCGTCAATCCGGGGCCAGTTAAACCGCCGGCCATACTGCATTTCGATGCAATCCACCGGACAGGCCGCCACGCAGGCTCCGCAACCGCAACAGGCCCTGCTGTCGACCACGGCCACAATGCTTGCCCGTCCACCGCGGCGCGTGGATCGCCGAGCACGGTCTTCCGTCGCGATGACGTCCTGCACTGCAGATCCCTTACACGTGCCTGGCACGACGGCTCTCCCCCGCGGACTGCCAACCGAGGACCACCTCTTTGGACCGCCCCCCGCGGCCGGCCCGCCGCACGGCTCGCACCGTGACCGGAGCGAGAGTCCGCTGCCATTGAATCAGTGAGGCGGTGATCCCCAGGAATCCATAGAACAGCGAGACCGGCTGGCCGAACAGGCTGACACTCATGAAGACCACCATTAGCCCGGCCAGGCCGCTGAACAAGGCCCACGCCACCGCGACCACCCAGGGATCGCGGGCGGTCTTCACCGTTCTCAGCAAATCGCGGACCGCGACAACGAGCATGCCACAGAACGCCAGCAAGCCGACCAGTCCGGATTGAACCGCTATCAACAGATAGTGATTGGTGATATCCGTCCACGCCATCCCTACGTATCGCCCCCAGCCGGGGTCCTGCCCACCAAAACCCGCCAGCCACCATTGACCGACCGTATCGATTGCCGCGTCAATCAGCCGCGCCCGGTGCCATCCTGCGCCACCCAGCGGGTTCGCGTAGCTGAACAGAACGTGATAAAAGGGCCGGTTACTGACGATGGACACCAATGCCATCAAGGCCAGGGTCCCCCAGAACAGCGGCTTGAGCCAGTTCGGCCGAGACGCCAACAACATGAAGAAAAGCACGGCAACCACCATGACCCACGGGCCGCTGGACATGCTGCTCAAGGCGCCAAGAATCATCGCACCGGCCAGGACCCAAGCCAGCGACCGCCACAATTCCTTGTCACGGCGTAGGATGCCTGCCAAAGGCAAGAACATCGCAAACGTTAAACCAAACATAATCGAGTGACCGAACGGTCCACAGGCACGAGCAAAGCCCCATCTGCCAGGTTTCATTTTTACGTCTGGACGCCAACGACGATATTGCCCAAACCTCGCGAAATAATGCTGACCTGATACAGCTTCGGCCATGCCGAGAAGTGCCAAGACCGCGACGATAACTGTCACCATCTTCGTAAATGACACAAGGGTCGTGCGATCACGAATCACGAGCCGGAAACACATGTACACGAAGGCCGTATCGACAAAGTAGCCGCCGCGGTTTTCAAGGGAGTCCGAAGTGGGATTGGCCAGACAGTACATCGCTACCCCGAGCACCAAGCTGCCCAGCACCCATACGTCCAGCGCGTTCCTCCTGAAACCCGCCCGGATCCGGCGCGAGGCCAGACAGCGGAGCAGGAGGACGCCGATGACGATGCGGCCCACCGACAGGTCGATTGTGCCGATTTGGACCGTCAGATAGGACGGGTACCAGACCAGAACCCCCACATAGGCGGCCAGGGCCAACGCCGGCGGCAAAAGAGCCACCAACACAGACCCCAAGACAGCAATCAGCAGCGTAATCTGATCCATGGGTTACCGTATCCGCGTTGAGCTCGACAATCACTTGTAGCGCAGGAAGGCTCGCAGTCGTCGATAGGCCGTACGTAACCAATCAACTTGGTGAAAACGCCAGACAATACGGACAGTAATGACAGCCAGTCTGCCTGGAAAGCCCCGCCCCAATACGCAGCGGCTCACATCGTGGCTCCCCGTACCCCAGAAATGTTTGTACTCGGCATCGCCATGACCAAAGTCGTACCACTCGATTCCCCCTTCGCAAGCGCACCGGATCGTATGCATGAGAAGGACCAGACCGGGAGACAGCTTCTCATGGGCCAGCTTGAACGCCAGCCACTTCAAATACCACTGCCGGCCTGTCGTCAAACAGCAGACAAAGGCAACGTCCTCCTCATCCATGGTGAGAATCCAGACTCGAACCAGACCGGCGGCGGCCACTTCGCCGATCATGTGCCGGTAAAACGACTGGTTCAGCACCGCCGCCCCTCGGCGCTCCATCCAACTGGCGTGTTGGATCTCCGCCATACGCTGCACGACCTTCTCGCCGATTTCAAGGCCCACAAACGACGTGATGGAGACGCGATCACCCCCAAGTAACTTGCGCTCTTTACGACGCAGTGTTTGGCGCGACTTGGCCGAGTGTCTTTGCTCGAGATATTCCTCGAAACCGCACCCCAACTGGACAAACGGGCATACGTTACGATGCGCCGTGGCCATGGCCCAGCCGGCCGTGCGAAGCCTGCCCAGGAGATCCCGCGTTCCCGCATCCTCGGTGGAGCAATTGTTGGTCAGGAACACGTCGAAAACGCGGTTTTCCACGATGAAGTCAACGATCTCGTGGACCGCCTCAGGACAGCCCGGATCCACCAGAATCCCCAGGTACGAGGGCATTGAATCGCCGATCGGTCGGGCCACCTTGGCCCCCAGTACCCGCCGAACCATCAGCGGCAGCACCGCCACGAGCCGAGACCCCTCCCATGCCGTGATGATCTGGGGTTGGGCCTTACGGCTCTCCGTGGCAAGAAACGACGCCGCCCACGCATACGACTGAAACGCCCACGCCGTGGGAACACGGGCAAGGAGGTCCTCCCAGGCCTCTTTCAAGGCGGGCATCCGCGCCGAACCCACAACCTCCACGCGCAACGCCCTGTGGCCCATTACCTGGTCTGCGACCCTACCCTCTGTCACTCTGGCCTCCTAATTACAGCGGTTGGATCACTTGTGCGAACGACTCTCTGACTGACGGCTGGATCGGTTTGCCGGCGCCCCGCTACCATGATCATCCACGGCGCTCCGCGCGTGGGATGACGCGTCCACCGGCGTCGAACATGCCACCCCGTTACTCTCCGAGGTTGGGCCCGTAGACCGTGAAAGGCGGTCCCGCCATTTTCGTTTGACCCGGTTCACACCGATAGTCTTCTTCGCCAGCCACGCCGCTGCGCGGGAAAGGCACGTGGTTGCGGTGTACAGCATATTTACACAACACGGGATTGGCCGCGCCGCGAAGATGCACAACGAGGCGATTTCACTCCACTGCTCAGCCCCTGACATCCGCTTCCAGTCCGCATCCCCAAAGCCGAAGTCGTAGTAATCCACATCTCCCTGCGCGCCCAACTCCTCAATGGTCTTCAGCAGTGAAATGGTCCCCACGTTGTAGTCCCGCCAGTCGGGATCATACCCAATGCCATCACCGAAGTAGATCCTTCCATACTTGAGGGCGAGTCGGTACGCAACCGGCTTGTCTCGCACGTACAGGATATGGCATCGGAACCAACCGTGCTCCGCGCTGGCCAGCAATCGCGATCGGAACTCCGGGCCATCCACGACGCCAACCCCGAGCGCTGACTGATAGGTGGAACCGGAAATAGCTGATATATCTTTGACGGCCTGACCCACCTCGTCACGCCGACTGTACACGGCATACGTAACGTCCCCTGGATAATCCGCTTCTATGCGCTTCAGGTACCTTCGAAAATGCTTGCGCTCGTTCTTGGAGCACTGTTGAAAGAAGTCATCCAGGTCACGAGGGATACGCAGTCGCCAATGCGGTTCGATCTGCATCACATGAGAGCGACGAAGGGTGTCCGGCTGACGTGCCGCGCACTTGGCCACCGCCGAATCCGATCGCAGGTGGTTAAAACATACGACGTCTATCTCACCCTGTCCGAGGAGTATGAGCAGGACCCTGACCAAGGCCGTTGCCTCTCGCTCACCTACGGACCCGAGGACACCCCCGTATACTACATGAAGGCAATGAAGCTGAGGGCGCCACAATGTGCAGTAGCCCAGTCTTACCAGGAATCGCGTGTCTTCAAGTCTCCCCGCCACCACAAACGGGCCACTGCCACACAACGACTGAGGTTCGAAGAGAAGCACATAAGCCATCGAGTCCCGCCTTGACCGCACGATGGAAAGGTATCGGTCGATGTCGGCGTTCACCACTGGATACAGATCAGCGGAATGCAACCTGACCCAGACGGGCCGGATCGACTCGACGCCTTCTATCGAATCAATCAACGTGACCGTCCAACCATCGATCTGAAGCTGCTGGAACGACGACAAGTCCGTCATGCCTGTTCGCATGCCATTCTCATGCAATACTATCTGTCCTGCTCCCAATCCACGTCGCGTGAAACTCCACTCCTGGGTCTGTCTGCCCGTCACGGCTCAGGGACTGTAAAAACGCTCCTCGCGAAGACGTGGCATAACGTGTCGCAGTTCCTCGGCCCACTCGCCGCGTCGCGCGAAGGCCACCCGGAGACGGTCCATCGTACCGTCGACGTCCGAGTGCCGCAGGTCCACCACCAAATCGCCCACACCCACCGACTCGAACACACCGGCGAACTTCTTGCTGTAGGCCAGGCCCAACGCCGGAACGCCCTGCGACAGGGCCGCGATGCACGCGTGCATCCGCGAGCCCACGAAGAAATCACAGCGGCCGATCAGGTGCTTGGCCTCGGCCTGATCATAGGGGCCTTTCGCCCGGAACACCCGCCCCGCATAGCGCGGCAGCAGGTCTTCGTAGACCGTCCGACACGCCGATGGGTCGCTTTCATACGCGAGATCGGAGGGTGGGAACACATGGGGCACCAACAGCAAGACGCATGCTTCATCCTGCAAGAATTGCTCGGCTACCCGCCGCACGAGCCGGCGGTAATCGACGGCCAGACCTAACGATTTGCCACCCTCTTTCTCGTAGTACAAAAGACCGCTGACGTTCAGACCGACGATCACGCGGCCCGAGGAAAACAGCCCGTCATCCGGCACGATCCGCAGCGTCTCTGGCACCCTCGGGTCCAAGAGGAACGCCACATCCGGCGCAAACCGCACCTTGTCCCCGTAACGCGGGCCGACCAGGGCCCGCACGAATTCAACCCCCTCGTGGTCGCGGCAATAGATCCGCTCGGCCCGTCGCAGCGTGTAGCGCGCCATGGCCCTGCTCAGGCGCCGCCGGAATGGGCCGTACGTCTGCGGCAGCATGATAAGCCGCTTGCCGTAAAGCAGCACCAACCCGCGCCAAAGGAACGCACGCACAAGCCGCCGCATCCCGTACAGATCGCTGAAGCTGTCGCCCCCGGTGATCTCCGCGGCCAAGTCGGCGTCGCGCAGTGCCCTGCAATAGGCGTTTCGCCCCAGGAGCCATCGCCTGGCCCGCCGACCAAGCACCAATTTGGCCAGGATACCCCACAATATGAACCACAGAAAATGGTACGGCAGCCGGATATCCCTGGAGAACCGAACGGGAACGCACCGTACCGTCACCTGCTCCTGCCCGATGGGCACACTCATCTCCCGCGGCTCATATCCATCACCGAACAGCGTGATCGCCGCGCCCGGATACGCCTGGCGCAGAATCTTGATCGACGACTCGGCCAGCGCGCCGACGCCGAGGTTGCCCGTCTCAAACGACGCCCCAAGCAAGAGAATCTTCTGCTCATTGAGACACTCAGGCAGTGTGGTACCGTCGTATGTCACAGGGATCTTACTCCGACGTCAACAAATTTGTGGTGCGGCTATCACGATCGCCACTCACTGGGTGTTTAACGCCTAACCTGACCGATGGCCGGCCTTGCGGGCAACAGGAGCCTGATATGTTCGACCATCTCTCTCAAGCCGCGCCGCCCCCCCGGCAACCCCGCCCATATCAGAAGATACGTGAAGGCCCCCACCACGAAGAACGCCGGCAGCAACAAGAACGGGTGAGCCCCCGGTATTCCGTATCGGGCCCCGACCAGAACCGCCCCCATGGCCAGACTGGCGCCCGCAGGCCGCGCCACACCCCGTAGAAAATCCCCGGGACGAACCGGTGAGCCCTTGAGGCAGTACCACAATCCCACGGGCAGAATCAGATACTCCGCCAGGGCATAGCCCGCGGCCACGCCCACCGCCCCCCAGGGCAACCCAAGGGCGAAGGAGATAACGACCAACACGCTGTTGGCCAAGCCGAAGCGCAGCAGCCGCCCCGACTGCCCCGTCGAGAGCATCACCAGATGAACCGTTTGCCAGGCCGGCAGGATGACGGCTGCGGCGGCCAACACAAGGAAAATATCGCTGGCTTCCGCCCATTGGGAGCCCAACAGAACCGCGATGACCTCTTTCGAGCAAACCGCCAGAAAAACCGCCAGCGGCATGCTGAAAAACGCCACCAGACCGACCAGATGCGTGTAGTATCGCCGATATCGCGTGGGATCGTCGTTCAATCGGCTCAACCCGGGAAGCCCTACCGTTGCCAACGGCGTGACGATCTGGTTAATGGGCTGAAGGAACAGACCATACGCCCGCCCATAAAGCCCCAACACGTCAGACCCGAAATACCGGCCCAGCAGCATCCTGTCCACGCTGCGGGCGAAGTAGTTCACCACCCGATACAGGCTCAGGTCCTTACCGAACGCCAACATCCTTCGGATGCCCGTCCTCCACCTTGGCCACCCCGGACGCCATCGCGCCACAACCCACGCACAAACCATACCCGCCGCCGGAATGGTCACGTCCATACCTACCAGCGCCCAATAGCCGGCCCCCAGTAGGGCCGCGATGATCGCCACGACCACGCCGGAGGCCAGCCCCACGATATCCACCACGGCCAAGGCGGTGAATCGCATGTTCCGTTGGAGAAGCGCCCGCTGCTGGACCGACAGGCCGGAGAATACAAAACAGACGCTCAGTACCGCCGTCACGGGCACCAACCGGGGTTCCCGGTAAAAAGCGGCGATCAAAGGCCCGGATGCTGCCACAATCAGCGAAATCACTACGCCGGCCAAGGCATTAAGCCAGAACATGGCGCTCATCTGGCCGTGATTGATATGAGCCCCCTGAACAATCGCGGCTGAAAGCCCCAAATCCTTGAACAGGAATGCAAATCCCGCTATCGCCATGACCATGCCCACAATTCCGAATTCCTCAGGCGAAAGCAGACGGGCCAAGACAACCGTGGCGATTGTCCGCACCACCAGGCGGGCGGTCTGCGCAAGAAGAGTGATCGCCCCACCCCGAATGGAACGCTCTTTGAGCCCTTCCTTAAGATGCTCTACACTGAAGAGCTTATCATCGGACCTGGCGTCGACGGCAGCTGTAGTATGTAAATGGTTCATACCTTCATTCACTTGAGGTGCGGACCTTTGCCTGCCACACACAAGGTCTTGTTATTCGCTGGCTGTCCGCACTCCGTCCCCGTCGGTTGCGCCGGGCGGCGTAACGTCTACGGGGTCTCGCCTCGTTTTCGCCCTGCCTAGGGTCGGTCGGCCGGCTCCGCGTCGACGTCCACGCCCGCCGCGGGCACCAGGCCGGACTCATCCGGCAGGAACTCCAGAATCACATCCGTCAGGTCGGCCGCCGCCGCGCGCACGGCGCTCTCGGCGGTTGAGCCTATTTGCACCTGCGCGACGTAGCGGGCGGCGTCGCCCGCCAGGTTCGGCGTGCGCCAGCCGACGCCGCTGAACACGCGGTGGTCATCCGTGAGCTGTCCGTTGACGATGTAGAAGTTCAGAATCACGCGTTCCGTGGCATCCTCGCCCGGCCAATGAAACCGATGCACCAGGCACGGGACGCGCCGACCCGAGACGGCTTCCACCGTCGCTTGCACCGTCTGATCATGGACCCACCCGCTCGCCGGATAGCACACGCGGGGCCGATGCCCCAGCATCTCCCGCGGCCGTGCGGTGTACGCCACGTAAACGCTCGCCCACTGTCCCGTGCGTTCATTCGTGTACAGACGGCTCATAAAGTCATCGTTGCCCGCCACCTTCTGCACGTTGACGGGGATCGGTACATCCTGGCCTTGCCAAAGGCCGATCCGTGCCGGAATCCGGGCCAACGGCAAGGGCAGTCGAATCGGCTCGGCCGTGACCGTACCGAGGTATTCCACCGTCATCCGATAAGCCGCGCCGGACGCCACCAGCAGGCCCACGGCGGCCAGTAAAACGCCGGGCCGCACATACCCGGCCCGCCGACGGCCCGAGGGCCTGCCGGCGTTCGTCTGCATCACGATTGCCCAACGTTTACTCGTCATGACTGTGGTCCGATCATCACGTCCCTCATGAACCTGATCGCCCGGGCGTGCCATCACCCTACGCGCAAACACGTCCGTGCCGAGCCTGGGTGTGATCCTGCCCTAACTATCGGCAAAATCACCACCTGCCCGCACTTGCGCGGTGACAAAATGGCAAAAACCCCGCCGCCAGAAGGCCTTCAGACTCTTCCGAAACGCCACCTGTTTTCGGATAGCACCCGCCGTCGCCTCAGCAGCGGCGGTCTTTCCGCATCATCCCGGAAATCCACCACCCGGGAGACCGATCGTCGGCCCGCCGACGCTGAGATGAATCCGGGACCACGATTTGGCTATACGAATCCCCTCGTGCACCGCACAAGGGTCGGAAAAACAACTCCCGACAGGAGGGTATACTGGACATGTCCCCCCGAGGACAAACGTGAGCAGGTCGTGCAACCGCCCACCCGCAGGCCGCAACCGGGCAGACCGACAGGCTCGCCCGCCGGCCATCGCCCCTGCGACGACAAGGACCCATCCGACGATCCTTCTTACGAATGCCACGTCCTTACGCGTCATCGTCACCGCCTGCATGCTCCTTCGAAGACCGAAAAACGGCAGGAAGGAGCAGGACCGATTCACGCTCGATCCCGCTCCCCTGCCTGCTCTTGCACAATGGACTCGGATTCCATCGGCTATCACACAACTCAGGTCACAGTGTTCTGCGCTTACGCAGCCAACCAACGAGGCTCACACCCATGCCGCCCAACACCAAAGCGCCAGGCGACGGAATCGTCGGCGGCGGCGGTGCAATACGCACCACCTGATCTTGCCGACGGGCGTTGTAGTCACCCGCCTGACCGGCCGCGTAGAGATTCAGCACGCGGATGTTGCCGATGCTGTCGGCGCCCCAACGGTTGTACCATTCGCCGCCAACCGCCACGGCCGCGTTGGCCTCGACAACCAGCCAATTGTTCGCACCACCGGACTCCTGCTCGATGTACCAGATCGCCCGCTGCAGGTCGTTGGCCAAGGCATTGGTCGGAGCGCCCCAACCCTGATCCAGCCACTTGTCGTACAAGTAGGCCGTCCGCGGGTCGAGCGGGTCTCCAACCGGACCCATGCCGCCACCGATCGCGCGATCGTTCAGAATGGCATCATACGTGCCGGTGAGCGTCACGTACTCGTTGGCCTCCAGGCAGAAGCTCCCAAACGGAACCCCCACCGCATGGCCGGGCAACGGATCATAACCGGGCTCATCGACCACGCTCACGAGAAACTCTCCGCCGGCGGTACCACCACCGTACCCGCGTCCGCTGAACTGGACGCGTGTCGGAGCGGCGAACGCAGCACCTGCGACCAGAAAGCACAGGGCGAGGCTGACAAAACCTAGCTTGCCCATCTTGCCGACCTCCACCCCCTCTGATATATGGAGGTATCTACGCTTCATCTAATCACGCACCTTTCTGGTTTCCAGGTTTACAGACTCTGACGACGCCGCAGCCAGCCCACCAGGCCGATACCCAGACCCCCCAGAACGAGGGCGCCCGGCGCCGGGATACGGATCAATACATCCTGACGGAGATCGCCAAGACTCCCGTCTTCGTTAATCGTGTACAGGTTCAGAACACGGATGTTGCCGAGCCCACTCCAGGCTCCCGTATCCACGGCCTCCTGGGCCTCGAGAACCAACGAGCCGCCGTCATCCAGCCAGTTGTCCGGGGTGCCCCAATTCGACCACTCATTTTCGATGTACCAGATGGCCCGCTGCACATCATTGTTGAGGTCCTCGTCGTCGTATACGCCGTTGTCGAGCCACTTGTTGTAGATATAAGCGGTCCGCGCATCAAGCGGATCAGGGCTTCCGCCACCCTTGCCACCAAGGACCGCCTCCGTATTCAGGATGGCGTAGAAGTACGGCTTGTCATCGAGGCTTTCATTGGCCTCGACACAGAACGTGATGAACTGGTCACCGACGCCATAGCTGCCGATCGGATCGGTCACCAATTCGAACGTGAACGGCCCGCCGCCGCCCCAGTTGCCGGGCCCCTTGCTGATGTACTTAATCGTCGGAACGGCGTACGCGACACTGCTCAGCAGTCCGCATACAACCAATAGTGTTAATATCCGTCTCATATTTGAATCTCCCCTGCTATCTATCAGCAGTTGCGTTTTCCTCAGTTGATTCCGTTATGCTCTTCAAACCCTTTCCGCATGCCCGAAAGGCCATGCGCGCTGAGGCCCTCCCACACACACGGGAAAGGTCCCCCACTCCAGGGGGCGCACAGGAGGCCCGCGCGCCAGATTGATGAAACAAAAGCCCGGAGAGAATATGTGAAACTGCCTCACGGCAGAAACGAACCACGCCACGCCGTCCACACCCGGCCAACTTGCCAGTACGGCATCCCCACTCGGCGCGTGCCACGACACACACGGCTGATCCGTGCCCTTGACGCCGCCGGAGTTGCTCTCAACGCCCAAAACCGGCCGAGCCCCGGCAAGCCGATACAGCAAGGCCGCGTATTCGCGGTCAAGCCCACGGGCCCCAAGGACCGGTGCGTTCACAGAAACGCCGGACACCGTGGTTGGCTGAGTTTGGTGCGCCGGCCGCGCCCCATGGCCCGCCAGCTTAGGAAGCCCGGCCAGGCCCACCTGCCCGAGCCACAGAACGCCCGTCACCATCGCGACCCATCGCTTGCGGTCTCGTATCCACGTAAACGGAAGAAAGCCCGCCAGAACCAACCACACCGGCGAAGGCAATGGGGGCAGTGACTGCATTGACACGGGAAAGGCCGAGGCGGAAGAAGGATCGGTCGGCGCCTGCAGCGCACGGGCCACTCGCACGACCTGCTCCGCCTGCGCACCATACTCGACCTGCACGAGCACGGTTACAGGGGTCTCCGGCGTCCACGCCACCTCTGTGAGCGCTATGCTCTGAGACGGGGCCGCGTCGACCGTCGGCGCACCGCGCAAAGCGGATGCGAAAACAGCCGACAACGCGACTACACAAAATGTGCGGGGAAATATCACCACCCTGCCTATTTTCTCCCAACTCCCACTTTTTTCTCCCGCTCCAGGGACCCTTCTCACAACAACCCTTCATGTTCATCGAGACCCCCCACGTCCTCCTTCGTCGTCTCCACGAACATGTTCACTCAGTATAGATGCTTCGCGGAATGAAGTCAACACAAAAAGGCCGCCTAACGCCCTTCTAACGCAGATTTAAATGACGACTCAGGCCCGCCTGAAGGAGGGGGCCACTACGCTGCAAAAACGGGGAATTCAAGCGAAAAAACACATGGCGATATACTACAGCCAAATGCAGGTGTACAGGCGACTGCTCGGATAGGATGCGCCGCTGAATTCGCCTCGACAAGTTTTCCCGCGACGGGAAAATAAAGCTAGGCAGGCTGGACCGTCCGCCAAGAACCGATCCCATCCCACAGAGAGGGTATCAGATCTGATGGTATCCGCTGAACATCGCCCATCCTGCGGCAGCGATCCATGAGCATGTCGTACAGGATTCGCATCCCCTCCTTGCCCCCGATTTGCCAGGCCTCGAGACCCAGGGCAATGATCCGGCGTTCCACGTCCTTCGGATCGCAGGACCCGGCCGCCGAGAGCAGCTCGGCCAGTCGGGTCGCCTTGGGCTCTATGAGAGCGCGGAGTCGATCGGCCTGTTCTCTACGGTGCTCAACCACCTCCTGGAGGAGGGTCTCCCGCTGCTGCCGGCGAGCCCTTGAGGCGTGCCGTTCCTGTGCCTTACGACGCCGCAGCGCCCGACGCGCCGATGGAAACACCAGCGTCTCAAGCAGCCCGATCGCCGGGTCCACAACCACCCATACCAGAAACGTCATAAGCAGGCTGCCGAAGGCCAACGTCAGGAAAAACCCGGAGATGGGTCGAAACTCCGTCGTCGCCAGACACCCGGCCAGACTCCCCCAGAACGGCGTCGTGACGTAGAACGCCTTGTAGTATCGCGTGCTGGTGATCGGGTGCTCATCGGCCAGCTTGTTGCTGCCGCTGATCCCCCGGAAGATGGCAAACAAGTAGATGCTGATCAGAACGAACAGGGCCATCGCGCCGGGACCGGCCAAGGGGAACAGCACCGCCCACCGCACGTTCGCCTGTCGTAGGGACACCACCAGAACGAACACCATGCACGCGACAAACCACGCCGTGCCGGCGACGTGCAGATATCGTCGAACCGCTCGTAACAGCATGAAACGGCCTCATGCCTTTTCGGGGCCCGGGGTCTGCAGACCCCGGGCTACACCCATCAAGCCATTACAGTCCGCGCGGGCCTGGAGCCGTCGCTCGATTGACCGTATAGACGGCGCCAAACGCTCGTCCGATCGGCCGAACGAACTCCTCGATGACCAAGGCCACCGCCGCCAGCCACGTCGGGCGTACGTACACAATGTCCCCTACCTCGAGCAGGACATTCTTGCTTACATCGCCGCGTTCCATCATGTTCTGATAGTTGACGATGAACATCTTGGGTTGGCCATCCGGCTCGTATGAAGGCCGAATGACACGAATCTCTTTCGTCTCGGCCATCACGTTTGGATGGGCGTAAGCCAGCGCCGAAAGCAACGTGTCACGACCCGTGTACGTCACCGGACCGGGCGTATCCACCTGGCCAAGCACATAAAAGACCTTGCTCATGTAGGCCGCCATGCGAAGGTCGATGGGGTGCTCGCCTGGCAGCTTGTACAGCGCCTTGACCCGCTCGGTCAGCATGGCCGTCGCCTCGCCGATCGTCTTGCCGGCCACGTCGAATTCGCCCAGGCCCTCGTAACTGACCTTGCCGTCCGGGCGGATCCGCTGGCGTTCCAGATGAATCTCAGGCACCTTCGAGCTGTGAATCTCGATCTCGTCCGGCGGCTCCAGCACGTAATCATCGGCCGTCACAGACACGTCCTGCGGCATGGCGAACGCCTGGATGTCCTCCGGGTTATAGGACGGCGTGCAGCCCACCATCATCGCCACGACACTACCGGCCATCACTGCAAGAAATACCTTTGACCTGACCATCGAAATCCTCCCTATGAGCATTTTCCTGCCTTCATCCCGCTTGTTCCGGGACTCTCAAAGAGTCGGACATGAGCACCAGACTCACCATAACCGGGCTTCTTACACGCCCCGCAACCGGGCGACGCACCGCGGTTCCCGACAATTCCCTATCGGTCGAGCGGCCGTGCGGCTGTAGAACACAAGCGGCAGTTTACCCCCATATCGCCCTTCACGACAGGGAACTGGCCCCGCCTATTCTAGCAAAGTCGGACGCGAAAATGAAAACCTTTGGGGCAATTCAGGCCGGAAAACCACGGTCGTGACCCCTATCAGCGTGTTGAAAAAGTGCCGCCCCGGACCCCGGATCGAGTCCGGGGCAGGCTTTGATCCGGGGTCCACGCTCGACGTGGGGTGTGCTCTCTGCACGCAAAGCGTGGATTCCCGCTTCCGCGGGAATGACAACGAGGGCCGGTTTCTGTGACCGTACGTTTCTCAACGGATTGCTATGGACCTCCCCCGGCCGACCGCCACCGCTGCGACAACCAGAGAAAATCCCCCATGTCAACCCGTCCATCCCCATCCCAGTCGCCGCACCGGCACGAACCCAAGGTCTCCCCTGCGGATAACCAGCGTTCAGCCAGAACCCCCAGGCCCTCCGGCCCGATGGCCCATTCAAGGTTCGGTTCATCGCCGTCCGAGGCAGCACACAACGCCATCAACACCTCGCCGGCATACACGTGCAGTTCAGGGCTGTCCTCGATCACGTGGCCCCGCACCGCGCCGGGGGTGTCGCCAGTGATCTCGACGGTTTGCACAATCGCCTCCCTCGCGCGGGCAACGGCCTGCTCCAAGTCGGCATCCATGTCCCGGCCCTGCAAGGCCGCCAGGCCGAGCAGCGCATAAACCGCGTCTTCCGTGAAGCCGGCCGCGGGGCCGGGCCAACCCCACATCCCGTTTGTATGGTCGAATCGCCAATAGAAGTACCCGCCCGGCTCAGCCAACTGGTGACTACGCAAGAGGGTGGACAAGTCGTTGAGCCGCCGCCGCCCCCACACCGGCCAGTCGCCATCCCACCACACCACGGGGGTCTCGTCCAAGGGCCCCGTCTCGGACAGGGCCCACGTCGCCAACCCCAGTGCCATCACGGGCCAGGACGCGGCCTCGTCGTTGACCAGGGCCAGATACATCAAGAGCACCCCACGGAACAACCGCCTGTCCTTGGCATTCACGTAGTCGGCCGCCACCGTATGGTAGGCCATGTGCAGGACCGCCGTCGACGGCTCGTAGCGCATCTTGAAATCCGTGACGAACCGCAGGGTACCCCCGGGTCGCGTCCGCACCTTCTTGTAAAAGGCTTCGAGACTGCGACGGTACGGGTTGTCCTGGGGGTCGGCCGAAATCTCGCTGAGCATGACCATGGCGAAGGCATCCTCCCCCCGCAGGAAGTAGCCGCCCGTGGCGTACGTGATGAATGCGCCCCCTCGAACGGCTGCATCCCTCCACGCCGGCACGCACTGCTGCCGATACGCCGCCGCAAGCCCTCCTACGATGGAGCCCGTATACTGGCTTTCCCCCGGCCAATATCCGGTTTGGGTTCCCTCAATGACTTGGGCGGCCACCAGACGATCGGCGATGGCACGAATCGCCTGATCGCTCGACACCGCACCCCACACCGGCACGCCCGCCGCACCCAGCGCGGCAAGGCCCATGACCACACTCAGCATCCCCCGCCTATGTGGATTCTGCCTTTGCATGGCCTCTCGATCAACGTTCCGCGCGAACCATCTACCCTCACGTCCCGGGCGGGGATCGCGGAACCGTCCCTGCTATCAGGGTCTGGAAACCGCCTCCTCCGCGTTTTACTGGGACAATCACCTTTGGCGACTGCCGCCCGTCCTCGCCCGCAGGACTTCACAATCCGTTTTCGAGCCATTGCTGCGCGTCCCGGCCGTCCATATCCTCGCTCATCCGGGAAGCCTATGCGCTCGCCAATCCATTTTCAAGCGTTTTTCCTGCGATTTTCACCATCCTGGCTGATCGTCGGGCCCGATGTTATCGGACGACTGGCAGCATCGATCCGGACCGGATGCAGGGGTCGGATGGGCCTGCCTGGCGTGTCGGACGCGATTATCCGCTTGTTCTCTGACCCGGTCCGGCCTACATTTGGTACTATATACGTGGTGTGAGTGTCTGGACTCAGCAGAGCGGGTGTCTAAATGTGGGGATGACACGATGATTGCTCCGAAGCTGATGAACGTGTTCGGCGTGGCGGCATGTCTCGGTACGGCGGCTTTATTGGTCCACGTGACCGTGTCCGATAAGGAGCCGGCGGGCTCGGCCCTGATCGGGCCCCAGACCGTCCAGGCGGTTCCCAGCGAAAGACCCGCGACGGGCAGATCGGTTCGAGACGCCGGGCAAGAGCGGCTGTTGGCCGCCGATCTGTCGTCCGGCGAGCGGCCGGGCCTGGACCAGACGACGCTGTCCGATCCGTACGCGGGGGCGCTGCAACAGGAATCCATCATCATCCTGAGCCAGGACAGCGACGCGACCGGCGGGCAATATGCCTCCGCCGACGTCTCCGGCGGGTCCACGATCCTGTTCGGCTCGGACGGCGACTCGATTTGGCGGTCCTACTCAGGCTCCGAAGATCTGGCCTCGGCGGCACTGGCCGGTGGCTCGGGCGGCGGCAGCGGGTTCTCCACCGGCGGCTCATCCGCCGGCGGGGGTTCCGCGGCTACCGGCGACCTCGATTTCGCGGGCGGTGACGGCGGCGAAGCCGACGAAGACCTCATCGTCATCCCCATCGGGGGTGACACCGATACCGGAGGGGATACAGCGCCCGGTGGCGACGATGCGTGGGACGGTGATATTCCGGTGTACGATGACCCGCTGGACACGGGCGATGACCCCGGCGCAGGGGACACACCCGTCGATACGGGCGGCACCGGCGGCGGAACGGGCGCCCGTGACGACACGCCCGTCGGTGACGACACCGACACCGGCCAAGACAGCCCAACGGCCCCGGACGACGGCAGTCAAGACACAGGTGACGGCGGCCAGGACGCCACGACACCCGACGACGCCACGCCGGACCCCGATACCGGCTCCGGCTCCGGCGGCAGCGTTATCACGCCCCGGCCCTGGATTCGCCCGGGAGACCCTGAAGTGTCTGGTACAGTGTTCTACGTTGATCCTCAATTAGGCAATGATGACAACACCGGAAGCGCTTCATCGCCGTGGAAAACCTGTGCCTATGCGGTCAGGCAACTCGCTCCTGGCGACATTCTTCGGCTCAGATCGGGCAATTATGGTCACCTGGACCTCGGGGGCTCTCTGAATTCTTATGGGGCTCCCGATAACTGGATTACATATGAGGCAGACGAAGGCCACGCGCCGGTGTTTGAGTCCATGAAGCTCGGAAGTCGATCTGATACGCGGCACTATTATCTAATGATGCGGGGATTGACAATCAGCCCGGGCGGCATGGAGATTGTAGATGTTTATAGTGTCCGTTTATCTGCAATGAGGTTCGTTGGACACTGGGACTCGGACAACAGCGCCAATACATCCAGTACGGCCATCTATGTGCGGGGCAGTCGCCCCGAACCCCGCTATCACAATCTCGTCATTGAGAATTGTGAGATAACACAGTACACCGGGGCCATTACCTTGATCGATGTCTCCGGCACTACCCCACTGGCCGGGACCGTCGCAATCCGAGGCAACTACTTGCATAAGTTCACCAACAGCGCGATCCGCTTGTACCGAGATGCGGTGAACCCCGATGCTAGGATCATCATCGAGGACAACCACATCTGCGACCAAGACCCGGTACCCTTGGACGGCGCGCCACCGCATGGCAGCGCCATTACGATACGCACCGGCTATGTCACAGTCAGGGGCAATGTGGTCCGGTCCTTCGGGACAACCCGTGGGATTCGGGCGTACCCCGGACATTTCGACGGCAGGGTGTGCTTCGCAGGGAACCTTATGGATCAGAGCACCCCGTTTCAAGAAGGGGAGGAGGTGTATTGTGGCGCAACACTGATTGGGCAATGCAAGTCTTGGTCTGATACGGAATTGCAGGTCTATCGTGCAACAGAGCACTTCGAGTTACCAGAAGGACACTTGGTAGGCCGGACGAGTGGGGCGCAATTCTCGGCATCCGGAATCACCTACATGAACGCATGGGGTGGCTACTGTGGCTTGGTGGTAGAGAACAATCTCTTCTACGATTCCTATAACCCCTTTGTGGCCGAGTTCTTGGACCTGAACGGCGACGCGATCTTCAGGAACAACACGTTCATCGGCGCTCATTCCGCCGATTACTCGCGGGCTCTGTGGTACTATTACAGTGCGTTCAGAACGGTGCCTTACCCTCGCACCGGAAACGGCGTAACCTTCAAGAACAACATCGCCGTCGGCCGCGTTGACTTTGATGGACCTCTTGATAGTTTCCGGAACAACATCGTCTATGCCCTCTGCGCTAACAAGGCCTTTATAACGTCACTGGAAAGCAACATCATCGTGACCGACAATGGCATCATGGGCCGTGTGCCGTACTTCGAGTCGGGCGATCTTGGACGTGACTTCTTCCTGGGGGGAACACTGTTTGACCAGTACAGCTTCACTCGCAACGATGGCAAGCCCCACGGAGTGGAACTGTCTTCGGCATATCATCTGGCCCCTGGCTCGCCTGCCGTGAACTTCGGCGATGTCGATGTCGCCGTTGCTGCCGGGTCGCCCTGCGGCGTTGTGGGACCTGATGGGTTCCTGGTCGACCCGGGCTATGAACGTGACGAGAACCATCACAGTGCGGGCTGTTATGAGAAAGCCGTGGCTCCGCCTGTTGAATAGAAGCAGTTAGGAGCAGTGACGCCGTACGGGTGTCCGCCCATGGTCTGACCGATCGCGTGCAGAGAAACGTCTGCGAAGGGTACTGCAATGAGTCTTATATGTCATCGTACCGTTCTCAAGAATAGCAAGTCTTCGCCTGAAGGCCATGTGCCCACGGCGACAGGTGCGTTCGTGTCGGCAGACAGAATGCTCCCGCCCCAGTGGGTGTCCCTGCAATCTTCAGTAGACATGCGATATAGCGGAGGATATACAGCCCGGATGACACCTGTGAAGTGCCCTACTGGAAGTTGGGAATTAAAGGTGGCCCCGACCACTGAGCACTGTTTCTACATCGAAGACAGTCGCGGAGTGGTACGTGCCGTTGGTGACGACCCGTGTGTCGTCGCGACGCTTGGTTCGAAGCAGATTGATCCGGTGGGTCTCTACGAAGACCTGTGTTATGGTTTTCACTTCGAGGCCCGAACGCTTTTCGAGGGGGTACGGCGCCTGCGACGAGACGAGCGCATTGTATGGACAGGTGACTCGGCTACCGTCCAGAGAGCCACGCTGTCTCTGGAAGACGGGCCTGGCCCGGAAGAGTGCCTGGAACAACTCGCCCGGCTTACTGCCAATTATTTCGAACAAGGGTACGCGCTTGAGCTTTCAGGCGGGAGAGACAGCCGTGTGCTTCTGGCGATGGGGGCAGCGCTGGGGGTCAAGCCTAAGCTGGCCATCACGATTGGCCAAGAGGACTGTCCGGACGTCGCAATTGCCCGCTGCATCGCCGAATCGTTCCGTATCAAGCACTATGTATTTCCCATCAGGATTGAAGGCGAGCGTCTTGTCGATGATGCGAACGAGTACGTATCGCGCAGTGGGTATCTGTCGAATGCGTGCGCATATGCCTGGATGCCAGCTATGTTCCGATCGCTGGATCACTATCGGACGGGACAGGTGACAGGTCAGGCCGGGGCGATCGTCGGCGGTTTCTATTACACTCAGCTTGACCCCTTTATAGAGCGAACAGGGTTTCTGGAACTGTGGATACGCCTGCGACTGGAAGCGTCTGGGAATATCGCCCGTCGGTTGTTCACCTCGAAGTCCGGAGGGGAATGGCATGCCGTGGCCCGAAGAGACATACGAAGAGCCTTACGACGTCCGGCAGGTTCGTGGCGGGAGCGACTGGACGATTTCTATAGAACACAACGCATGGAGATGTGGGGTTATCCATGTCTCGTGGCCTCTTCGCGCTGGTATGCCGTTGGAGCACCACTTGTGGACGAGTCGTATGCGTGCTGGGCACGGACGGTCCCAGTAAACGAACGGCCTGCCCGCAAGCCCCTGCATTTTCTTCTTAACAGGTTCTACCCTGAATTGCTTGATCTCCCATTTGACGACGAGATCAAAGGCGAGACTCTCAAACGAAGTCGGCTGACGAAAGTCCTTACCAAAGTCCGGAAAGTCGCCGGTCGGCTCCGCAGGGCTCGGCGTGCCGCGGCCCAGGCCTGGGCCGAAACAGCAATGATCCTGTGCCAGGACAAGTCTATCAGAGAGAAGGTCGAGGCCCTAGCCGCTTCCAGGGACCTGGGCCTGAACGAAGCGGCTGTAGCTAACGTACTCCGCGCCCCTCAGGATTACCCTCAAGAAATCGGGGCTTTGATCACGGCAGCCCTCGCCCTCGACGCCTTGAATCGTATGAAAGAAAGCTTGAGGGAGCGTGGGCTGTCCATCGGGGAGCCCCAAGAAAGGTAACCTGCCGCTTTACAGCGTACCTTTACGATGATGGTGGACCGTCAACGATGAGCGTATTTGGCAGGCTGTCGCGGGTCAGTCGTGAGCGGAAGCTGGAGACGTTCTTTCGGATCATGGACCCGCTAGAGGGCCTGAAGATCCTGGACCTCGGGGCGCAGATCAACCCGGGCAGAAGCGACGACCTTCAGCTCATCGACGTGCTGGACGACCGACGACATGTCACGGCCGTTAACCTGTCGCCGGATCACGTCGAGCGGATCCGGGGGCACTATCCGGAGGTCGAGGCGGTTGTGGCCGATGCCTGCGATCTGCCCTGGCCCGACGGCACGTTTGACATCGTCTACAGCAACGCCGTGATCGAGCACGTTGGCGACCGTGACGCCCAAAAGCGGATGGCCCAGGAGATCATGCGCGTGGGCAGGCGGTGGTTCGTCACCACGCCGAACCGCTGGTTCCCGTTCGAGTTCCACATGCGACTGCCCTTGGTCACATGGTTGCCGGGACGGCTCTATCTGCAAGTCGGGGCGATGGTCCACTACAACCACACCCACAGTAAGGTCTCGGCGAACTACACCACAGGTGCACGGGGCGGCACGGGGCGGAGGGTTTGAGGGTGGTTAGAGATCAGGCGGCTTGGGGGTCGAGCTATTGTCAAATGTTGTGGATGGAGGTTTTTGGGGCGTCGGATCCATGGGCGACGTACAATGATACGGAGCCGC
>ENA-OSEO01000162-OSEO01000162.1-sediment-metagenome-genome-assembly--contig:-NODE-162-length-185771-cov-6.279320_pt1 | contig 185771 bp, 172 predicted proteins | sample MGYA00237883_ERZ534232 | MGnify/ENA metagenome assembly ERZ534232
CGTCATTCCCGCATACGCCCATCCGTCATTCCCGCATACTTTTTGGCGGGAATCCGAAGCCACACGACCAAATGCCCGGATTCAGGCTTTCGTGGGAACTGCCATGACCTTCGGGTCACAACCAGTCATTAAAATGCTGTAGGGCGCGTTCCCCGAACGCGCCTCGCCCGGCTCGTTCGGGGAGCGCGCCCTACGTTTTCGCAGGAATGACCAAGAAGTGTAAGCAACTCCAAAATCATTTTCTTGGAAGCTATACTTGTTCTCCTCGTGCCCAAACTCTGTTTGGGTACGTAAGTTACCGGGAAACTCCGTTTCTTGCCGCCGAACAGCAAACTGAGTTGGCCGCCCAAGTGCTTTCCCAAACAGAGTTTGGGAACGAGTGGGGTACTCCCCGGCACATATCGTGGGTAAAGGGCAGCCCTAGCGCCGTGTCACCGCGTCTTACCCACGGGGTCAAATATGGACGAAAGTCGGCCCGCAAGGGAGAGGGAATTTTCGGACAGGCTCCCGGATTGTTCCCCATGCCGAAACGCGCTAAAGCTTTACAACTGCCAATGTCTGTTTCTCCTTTTCAATGATTTGAGACTCCAGCCGATTCACTTCACGGGTTGCGTCTTGTACAAATTCCCTGTCTTTAATTGAGCCCAGGTTGATTTTTACGTTGTAGAGTGCCGCAAGGCCGGCGGTTCTCGCCAACATGGCGGCGACCGCGCCGTCTGTCACGGCATTCGGATTGCCGCGGGTCACCACGGCTTCAGCAAGCCCCAGGATTTCCAGAGCGATTCGAGCCACTTCCAGAGGAACCAGGGCGGCCTGCACGAGCTCCGCCTGGATGGTTCGGCTTCGCTGTGCCTTTTCGTCTTGGGTGTTTTTTGGGAGTCTGTAGGCCGCCAGAACCTGGTCATAGGCATCGGAATCGCGCTGGATGTCATCAACCAGCCTGGCTCGCAGAGCTTCGGCCCTCTGCAGGACGGATGTCATTTCCGGTTCCACGGTCTCAAAGCCTTTGCGGCCGACGGTGAGGCCGGCGACCATTTCCGTCAGGCCGGCAGCCAGAGCGGCGCTCAGGGCGGCCACGCTGCCGCCGCCCGGAACCGGCGAAGAGGAGGCGGTCTTTTCAAGAAATTGGGTTACTGTAAGATCTGCCAGCACTATTCTCCTCCGTTCCAAATAAGGGGCTATCCACTTCGCTCAAGTTACCCCAGAGGAGGTTGTACCTTCCCTCGTTCCCACGCTCCTGCGTGGGAACGCGCTTCTTGGGCGCTCCTGGGCCCGCTGCTGTCTTCAGCTCAGCAATATAAGCGCAACAGACAGTCGAGCACTTCAAACCAGGGCTCCCACGCAAGAGCGTGGGAACGAGGCAGAACTTGACATTCCTTGGCGCATCCTTGGTGCTCTTTGCGCCTTCGTGGGTGGTTGAGCGGTCTCCATTGATGCTCGAACAAGCTTACTCCATGAGCCTGGCCTCCAGTACCTGGTTCATGGAGAAATTCTCAATCCCCATGTAGTAAACAGCCGTATCGATCAGGGCTTCCATGGGAGCCAGGCCGACGATTTCGCTGCCGACGACGTTCACGCCGTAACGCCTCGCTTCGATCCGCACCAGCTCGAAGGCACGATAGAGGGCCGTTTTGGTGTAGTCCGTCATGTTCATGGAAAGCTGAACGATGCCCCGTTCCTTGAGCTCCACGCCGATCGCTTTGCAGTAGCGCAATCCACCGCTGATGTGCCTGACTTTCAAGGCGATTTGATTGGCGATCTCCAGGTCATCGGTCCCCAGGTTTACGTTGAAGGCGACCAGCGGCATCCTCGCGCCGACAGCGGTTACGCCGGCGGTAGGATGGATGCGGTCGGGACCGTAGTCCGGCTTCCATTCCTGCTGCTTCAACTTTTCCGGCATGCCTTCGAACTGGCCCTTGCGCACAGCGGCGAGATTTCGTCGCGCGGGAGCCGACGCCGAAGCTTCGTAGAGAAAAACGGGCAGATTGAAACGGTCGGCGATTTCACGGGCGACTTCCCTGGAAAAATCGACCGCTTCAGCCATGGTTACATTTCGGATGGGGATGAAGGGAATGACGTCGACGGCGCCCATTCGCGGGTGCTGCCCCTGGTGTCCGGTCATGTCGATCCGGTCGACAGCTGCAGCGACGGCTTCAATAACGGCCCGCCGCAGGGAGTCGGGCTCCCCCACCACGGTCGCCACCATGCGGTTGTGATCCTTGTCCCGCTGGTAGTCCAAGAGCTTCACGCCCTCTTTGCCGCGAAACGGCGATACTATGCTTTCGATCTTTTCCGGGTCTCGGCCTTCGCTGAAATTGGGCACGCACTCGATCAATTTTTTTGCGTCGCTCATATCGGTTCGATTTCTCCAAATTTAACCGTTGAGAACATAGCTCGGCTAAATGCTCTCTTTTTTTTCCACGAAGAGCACGAAGCACACTCAGAGACTACCTCAAAATTCATCTTCCGAGACGCTCTGTCATTCGTGGTGAGGTATCGAGCCATGAACGACAAGGTTCGATGGTTCGCCCTTCGATACCTCAGGGCGAACGATGGGAATTTCGAGATAGTTCCAAAGTGTTTTATACCGGCTTGGGTTGAAAAATATCGATTTATGAGTTGCATGATCGACTTCCATCATTCACACACACATGTTGTACAAGCATGTAGGGTGCGTTCCCCGAACGCGCCCCGCTCGGCTCGTTCGGGGAACGAGCCCTACAGCTTAAATTCAAGGGCGAGCCCTACTTAAATGCAAGGACGAGCCATACAGGTTAAATGCAAGTTTTCATGCCTTACAAGTCCAGCAACTGAGTTGCTGTAACGTCAGGCGGGTTCAAGTCGGAGACTTGAGCCAACGGAGCGACTTGAGCCACCCGAGGCGTTCTAATTCGCAAGAGGGCTAAGTATAACGGCTCATCGCCGATTACCATGATTTACGCACTCGGTTCGTGCTGAGGTATCGAAGCACGAACGGATGGGTTGCCCTTCGATACCTCAGGGCAAACGGCTGCGGAGCGACACGAGCACGCTAATCCGCGATGAGCCAGTATAACTCCACGGAACAAAGTGTCCGTTATCCCGGGACGTCATTCCCGTATGCTTTTGGCGGGAATCCATTAAGTCGGCCTGGATGCTCCCCCGTTCGCGGGCATGACCGGAAATAGTCGGACACTCATTTGTGTGCCGCTCTACTAAGGCGACTGCTTTGCCAGGGCCGCCCTTACGGTTTCCTTCACGAGCGAGTCGTCCGGGATGAAGGGCAGGGTGATATGGTCGGTCTGTTTGCGGGACGCGTTGTAGGCCATGGCGGTTTCAATCGAATTCGGGTTGCGCGCCCAGGCGCGCCGGGCCACGCCGCCCATCACATCCCACGGGATGGCCGCTCGGATGATGCGCTCCACCCGTTCGCTGCCGTCCAGCACCAGACCGAAGCCTCCGTTGATCGCCTTGCCGATGCCCACACCGCCGCCGTTGTGCAGCGCCACCAGGCTCATGCCTCGGGCCGCGTTGCCGGCAAAACAATGGACGGCCATATCGGCCATGATGTTGCTGCCGTCCTTGATGTTGGCCGTTTCTCTAAAGGGAGAATCCGTCCCGCCGGTGTCGTGGTGGTCTCTGCCCAACATCACCGGCCCGATTTCGCCGTTTCGAACCATCTCGTTGAACTTCAAAGCGATGCTCATCCGTCCCGTGGCGTCCTGGTACAAGATTCGCGCCCGGGTTCCAACCACCAGATTGTTTTTGCCGGCGTCGCGAATCCAGACATAATTGTCCCGATCCTGAAAACGGCGCTCGGGATCGATGCACTCCATGGCCGCCCGATCGGTCTTGAGCAGGTCTTCGTTGCTGCCGCTCAAGCACACCCAGCGAAAGGGTCCATAGCCGTAATCGAACATGAGCGGCCCCATGATGTCTTCCACGTAAGAAGGGAAGACGAAGCCGTCTCTGGTGTCCACGCCGTTTTTGCAAATTTCCCGAATGCCCGCATCAAACACCGCCTTTAAAAAGCTGTTGCCGTAGTCGAAAAAATAGACGCCCCGCTCGACGAGCGACTCGATCAGTTCATAGTGGCGGCGAAGGGACCGGTCCACATGTTTGCGGAATCCCTGCGGGTCGTGCTCGAGCATGGCGGTCCGTTCTTGAAAAGAGAGCCCCTGAGGGCAATAGCCGCCGTCGTAAACCACGTGGCACGAGGTTTGGTCGGAGAGGAGATCGATTGGCACATTTTGCGCCACGGCGTATTCGAGCAGGTCGACCACATTGCCGCGAAAGGCGATGGCAACCCCTTCACGTTTTTCCTGATAGGCTGTTGCCAGTTCAAATGCTGCAGCGGGTGTGTCGACGACCTTGCTCACCCAGCCCTGCTCGTATCGAGTGCGAATGCGGGAATCGTCGACTTCGGCTATGATCCCGACCCCGTTGGCGATTTCTACGGCCTTTCCTTGGGCGCCGCTCATGCCGCCAAGCCCGGAGCTGACAAAAAGATATCCGCGCAGGTCGCTGTCGTCGGGCATGTGGTATTTTTGGCGGCCGGCGTTCAAGAGGGTGTTGTAAGTCCCATGGACGATTCCCTGCGGTCCGATGTACATCCAGCCGCCGGCCGTCATCTGTCCGTAGTTTGCAACCCCCAGGGCCGTGGCGCGCTGCCAGTTTTCCTGATCGTCGAAGGCGCCGACCATGAGGGCATTGGTGATGATCACGCGCGGCGCATCGGGAGAAGAGGCGAACAGGCCCAGGGGATGTCCCGACGCCACTGCCAGGGTTTGCCCGCGGGTGAGCTGTTCCAGATAGAGCTTGATCAGGCGGTACTGCATCCAGTTCTGGCAGACCTGGCCCGTTTCTCCGTAGGTGACCAGTTCATAAGGGTAGAGGGCCACATCGAAATCCAGATTGTTGTCGATCATCACCTGGAAGGCCTTGCCCTCGATGCAGTTTCCCCGGTATTCGTCGATGGGCTTGCCCTTGACGGGGCCCGCCGGCCGAAATCGGTAGCCATAGACGCGGCCGGTATCCATAAGCTCGTCCATGAATTCTGCAGCCAGCGTTGCTTGCCACTTCTCGGGGATGTAGCGGAGAGCGTTTTTGAGGGCGAGCTCGATTTCTTCTGCGCTGAGGGTGAGAGTGCGTTTGGGCGCCCGGCGGATGCCCTCGACAAAAGGAGGTCTGTCAGGCAGTTGCGGGAAAATATCCTCCAGTTTGATATTCATGTGTTTGGATATTTCGGCATTGCTAATCATATCCTCACCTCCCGCTCCGTTTGACTTCAGACAACCGAGGAGCACGCCTTGCCGATTTCGCTGCCGAGGATTTCCCTCAAGGCTTCGATCAATGCCGCGCATTCGGATTCCCGGCCCACTGTGATGCGCAGGAATTGATCGATTCGCGGCTGCCGGAAATGGCGCACGATGATGGATCTTGCTCTCAACTGCCCGGCCAGCTCGCCGGCGTCTCGTTGCGGATGACGGGCAAAGACGAAATTGGCCGCTGAAGGCAGCACTTCGAAGCCCAGCCCGGTCAGCTCCTTCAACAGCGCCTCCCGGGTGCGAATAATGGCCTGGCAAGTATGCTCGAAGTAGGCGCGGTCTTCCAAAGCAGCTGCCGCGCCGGCGATGGCAAAGCGGTCCAAGGGGTAGGAATTGAAGCTGTTTTTTACTCTTTCCAGTGCTTCGATCAAATCCGCATGCCCGACCGCGAAGCCCACCCGCAGGCCGGCCAGCGAACGGGATTTGGAAAGGGTCTGAATCACCAGCAGGTTTGGATAACGATCCGCCAGCGGAATCGCGGTTTCACCGCCGAAGTCCACATAGGCTTCATCCACCACTACTACCGAATCGGTGTTGCGCTGCAGCAATCTCTCGATGGATTTCAGCGGCACCAGCCGGCCGGTAGGGGCGTTGGGGTTGGGGAACATGATGCCGCCGTTGGCGCGCTCGTAGTCCTCCAGCCGGATTTCCAGGGCATCCGTCAACGGCACCGTCTCGAAATCCACCCCGTACAGTCCGCAATAGACCGGGTAGAAGCTGTAGGTGATATCCGGGAACAGCAGCGGCTTCGGGTGCCTGAGCAACGCCTGAAAAGTATGTGCCAGGACCTCGTCGGAGCCGTTGCCGACAAACACCTGCGCAGGCGTCAGGCCGTAATAGGCGGCCACGGCAGCCTTGAGCCGATCGGCATTGGGGTCCGGGTATAAACGCAGGCTGTCGGCCGCCTCCGCCTGCAGTGCCTGCAGCACCTTCGGCGAAGGGCCGAAGGGATTTTCGTTGGTGTTCAACTTAACCAGATTGGGCAGCTTCGGCTGCTCTCCCGGTACGTAGGGAGTGAGAGCGTGGACTATCGAGCTCCAGAATCGACTCATGGCAGTTTCCGATCTAAAAAAATAACCATTGCTGTTATCTTGCTCGCGAAGTTGTCTACAGTTCGAAGCAATCCTTATAACTTATGCGGTGAAATGACAACCCAATCTTAACCTCAAAGTGTCGTTGGCAGGAAGCATTTATCCTAAGAAATACTCACCCGGCCCCACAGAATTGATCCTTGTGCGGGACTCGACGATGTATTAAAAACGTGTGGTCACTATGGGGGGGGGGAAATGTTCAATCATCATATCGAGGAAACAACAGCATTCACTTCCGCGGGCGTTAAGCTGAAGCTGATTGCAAGCGCCTTCCTACTGCTGGTCCTGGCTCTCGGGTTCGGCGCCTTGCTGACCATAAGCTCGCTTGAAAAGCTCTACCTGGGGTCGATTGTCTCCGAATATCAGGTGGTCGGCAAAGATCTGCAGCGCAACCTCGAACAGGCGCTGCGGTTCGGCAAAAATATCAATAAATTTGTCGGCATGAACCGGATGCTGGAAGAGACGAAAGACAACTTGACCAGCAAGGTCGCTCTGTTCAAGGCTCCGCAGGCCGCCGAAACGGACACCGCAGGCCGCAGTCAGATCAATGTCTCCGTGGCTCTGCCGGACGGCAAGATTCTTTACAGTGCGGATGACAAACTTGTCGACAGCATGCTTCCACAAAAGGTTGTGGTGCGAAGCGATAAGAGCAGGAAATCGGAATCCCCGTACACTAAATTCAAAGGCGACTATTACGTTACATTGCCGGTGCACGGCCGCGACCAAAAACCGGTCGCCACGGTGGTGATGACCTTCGACCAGGGGCAAATAGACCCCTTTCTTGACGCCATCCTTAAAAACAACCTCTTCATGATTTCTATCATTCTTGCCGGCAGCACTCTGTTGCTGATTGTACTGCTTCATTTTGTGGCGCCCGCTGTGAGCGACGGCGGGAAATTTCCCAAGAGAAAAATTTCCGTGGTGATATTTCTGGTTATCGGGACCGCACAGATCTGTTTTTCCGCGATCCAGACCAACGCATTCAAGAACCACTACCTCATGATTGCCAAGGAAAAAGCAGGCACCTTGACGGCTCTGCTCAGAGATGACATCGAGTACCTGCTGAGCAAGGGCATCCGTATTGACAAGCTGGTGAAGATGGATGTCTTGATGGGAGAAATCATCAAGGCATCCCCTGAATTTGCCGATATCACTGTTTATGACAACCGGCAACGGCCTCTTTATGTCGCCACCAAAGAGGGTGTGGTCGACTTTCAAAAAGCCGCCGAAGAGCAGAAGAAGCAGGCCGAAATGTCCCTGGCCCAGGCCGACCCGTCCTACAGCCTGCGCCTCGACATTCAAAAGGATATGCAGGTGGAAGGGTATGTCTCCACCTACATTTCCAAAAAGGTGGTCTTTCAAGAGATCCGGGATATGGTTCTGGACTCTTTCACGGTGCTTTTTATTTCCATACTGTTTCTGGTGGAATTGCTGATCCTGATGCTGCCGTTCATTGAAAGGCAGCTAGCCAAAAATGGCCGGCAGATCGCCGTGGACTTTGGAATAATGAGACCGGCGGCATTCCTGTTCCTGTTCGGGATCGACATAGGCATTTCGTTCATTCCGCTGCACATGGAGAATTTGTATGAACCGATCCTGGGTCTGTCCAAGGACATGGTTATGGGCATCCCCATTTCTGCGAGAGTCCTCACCACCGGGATCTTTATCTTTGTCGGGGGAACCTGGGGAGACCGCCGAGGATGGCACGAACCTTTCCTGGTCGGCCTCGGCCTGGCCGCCATGGGTTTCATCTATGCCTGGCTGGCGCCTGATGCCGTTCATTTCATCATTTCCCAGGCTATCTTCGGCATAGGATACGGCTTTTCGCTAATTGCGGCACAGCTGTTTGTGGTCACCTACACAACCGACAGCAATCGGGCTCGCGGGCTGGCACAACTGTGGGCCGGCGTTTATGCCGGGAGCATTTGCGGGGGCGCGGCGGGCGCCATGCTGGCGGAGAGGATCGGCTACAGCAAAGTATTTTTGGCTGGAGCCGTTATTCTGTTCGGTGTCATACCCTACACTTTTTTCTTCATGCGCGACGCCATTCGAAAACCCGCTGCTGCCGGCGCCGAACAACCCGTGCAGGCGCTCAAGATCGGTCAAGTCTTTCGTTTTCTCGGCAACCGGAACATTTCCAGTTTGATTTTGTTCAGCAGCTTTCCGACCGCCATCGCTCTGGTGGGTTTCTTAAATTATTTCAGCCCGATATACTTGAACCGGATCGGCGCTTCCCAATCAAACATCGGTCGAATCCTGATGATCTATGGCGTATGCCTGATCTACATTGCTCCGTTTGTCAGCAAGTACGTCGACGCATCGAAGGGACGGAAAGGGTTTATCGTCATAAGCGGCATCCTGGGGAGCATGGCCTTCATCTCCTTCTACTTCTTCAAAGGCATCTTGGCGACCTCACTAACCGTACTGCTGCTCGGACTTTCCAGCAGCTTCGGCTTTGCATCCCAAAGCGCTTACGCACTGAAGCTCAAAGTGACGCAGGAGCTGGGACGAGGAAAAGCGATGGGGATTTATTCCTCCGCCAACCGCATCGGTCAGGTGCTCGGCCCTGTCACCTTCGGCTGGCTGCTCATTGCGGCGGGAAGCGGCAGAGGGGTCATATATTTCGGGCTGGTCTATCTGTTTATAACCTTATTATTTTTCTTGTTTGCACAAAACGACGGCAAGATGGCTGTGTCAGACGAGTAGGGACCGGGAAAAGACAAACGTAACCGTTCACCATACAGCCTTTTATGAACCGCAAAGAACGCCAAGGTTCGCAAAGGTTGTATCCTTTAGAGAGAGCTCTTTGCGTGTCTTTGAGTCCTTCGCGTCTTTGTGGTGAAGGATTACAGATAAACATACCACTTGTAGAGCAGGGCTTCACCCATGCGCTGCAAAAAAGACGGGAAACCGGTTGCTTCCGAGCTCCTATAAAAGCTCGCTTTAAAACCGCTTGAAGCATACATAGGGAAAGCAGATGCACATCCATCAGCAGACGACAACGGTCGATCAAATACTCCGATGGCCCGAAGAAGTACAAGCGAAGCTCCAAGCCGAGCTCGACGGCCTGCTGAGTCTTGCGTTTCCCGGGATGTCGCAAGAGATCCGCAAAGAATGGATCGAGGATCATTTTACGGTTCCAGGGGGAAGCGTCCAAAGAGAGCTCATGTTGCTTAGAGATGATTCAAATAAGCTGGCGGCCACGATGCTGTTTGATTTTGGCGAAATCGAAGCCGGCGGCAGAGTTTTTAATGCCGTCTATGTGCTTGCCCGGGTTGTAGCCCCGGAGTATCACGGCAGCGGAGTCGGAAGCGACATTATCAAAAAGGTGATGGAGAATTGGCGCCCCGACGTTTTGTTGACGACCTGTGCACAGTCTGCGACGCTTCATTCCTGGGTTCGACTTCCATTGAAAGGACTGACCGGATATGAGGTTTATCCCCGTCTGGAGTCAAAAGGAGGGAAAGAAATCGTCATCACCTTGCCCGCCGAGGATTATGAGGTTGTGCTGGAGATTTTTAGAAAGCTGTACCTCGGGGTTGTGAGAGGCGACTACAGGCTGGTTGAAGCGGCCGTCCGGAATATGACCGGAGCCATGGTGAGGGAAAATATTTATCGCGGCATGTATGATTTCGATTCCTGGAAAAAGCACGGTCGAGAAGACAAGATCGCCAGTGCCTTAGGGGCGACGGATAGAGACGGAATTGTTCTCATGATGCGAAAGGTGCGGTAAGCAGTATCCGGCGTCGGTTACAACCCGGCAGGAGCTTTCTTATCCACGTACCCGTCTATTATTGAACAAATGTCGGAGGGCAGCCAGGTGAGCCTGCTGGAACATTTCTTTCAAATCGCGCGGCAGCATCTTCCCGTCGTGAACCGTGTGATTGAAGATTACGGTGATGCGACACTGTCGAGTTATCTGAAAAGCTTTATCCGGGAGCCCGAGCCTTCCCTGCAAAGCAAAGAGGATCTGTTCCAGGTGCTGCAGCGATTGGCAGAGCCCCTATTGGGGAAAACCGCTGCCAACCGGGCCAGCCGAGACCTGGCAGCGTTTCCGGTAATCCTTACGGCCAACCACAATGGAGTCGACAGTATCTCACAGTCTTTTCAGGCCAGCCTCATCTTTGCTCTGAATGCTCTGCAGGGTGCATTGTCGATCAAAACGGTCTGCATCTTTTCGTGCGGCAATATTCCTTTAAACAACTGCGAGTATCCTCGGGGGTTATTGCTTTATCATTTATATCCCGAGCGTGATGGCTTGACGGTAAAGTTCCCTATCTTCCCCGACCGGCTCAAAAGGTGCATGGTCAGTGTTGCGCCGGGATTTGACGAAGCGATGCTCAAGAGGGCCGAGCTGCTGCGTGAGGGCATGCTTCGGGCGGGACAGATGCCTCACCGTCTCGCCGGGGCCCTGTACAAGGTACTTCATGAAGAATATTCGGACCCTTCGGTGCTTGCCTTGCCGAGCTATTCCGAACAGTCGGTTGTGCTCAACCACCGCATTTGGAGACGAGTGTTTAACGAGTCCGTTGCGGCGCCCGATATGGTCAACGTTGAAATTGAAAGAATTGTGGGCGCTCTCCTGGAATTCGATCTGCTCCATACAGAAAGTCTGGCCTGGTGCGCCATGTTCGATCCGGCACTGCGGGAGAGCATTTTACGGGAACTTGACGGCGAAAGGGGGTGCTGGCAGCTGGAAAAGCTCGCAGGCGCGCCGGACCCTTCCAACATTGGACAGAGTGCGCCGCAGGGTTATGGAACAGTCTTCTTCTGGGGAGTGGACAGGTTTAGAAGAAGAGTGCCATTGGGAATGAAGGCGAACGGATCGGCCGGGGAGATACTTTCCGGGATCGATGACCGGGGTGATCTTTTCCAATTGCCCTTCACTCCTCAAGTCCTGGTAGAGACCCTGCGAAGCCGCCGGCTGCTTCCTTCGCTTTTCACCTGCTTTTTGAGCTTGTCCTTTGCGCGCGGTTTTACCTGTGTGGGCGGGTATTTTCAGGGGGGATATCTTCCCGCAATGCAGAAGGGCCTGATTCGAGCCCTGGACCAAACAGCCGGGTACGGGGATATGTCTCGGTTTGTCGCCCGGGTGTCGACTCACAGGTACCTGTCCGGGGTCGCTGCGGTGATGAGCAGCGCGGACGACGACCGCCTGATTCCCGCAGGCCCTGTGGAGATCCTGGCAGCAGGGGGAATGGAAGACGAAGATATCGAACGAATGCTGCACCTCACCGTCCGTGAAGCTCATCTTGCCGGCTTGCTTGAAACGGTACCCGATGGCGTGCCTCCGCAATTGCGCCCACCGGGTTGGGAAAAGCAGCTGGCGAGAGAGTGCAGCGAGCTGCTAAGGGATAAGGTCGTGGTTAAATGAAACCGGGGATGGTATCGATTATTCAGCTTTAGCCGCAGTGGCTTCGATCTCCTGAAAAATTTCATCGGCCGCCCCCAGCACGTCCACGGGTGGATCGTAGCCGATGATTGAAGCTGTTGCCAGGTTGATGGCTATCTTGGGGGGGCTTTCAAAGACCTGATCCAGATCCCGGGGTTTGGCTCCATTCAGTATCTTCGCTATAGTCTCGGCGTGAAATCGTCCGTTATATTTAAAACCTGCCAGCGAAATGCTCAAAAGGATGCCGCGTCTTACCTCTTCCGAGCCGGATTGGGAAAAGGCGGGAATCCGATAACCGTTCAGGATGCCCACCAGCTTCGGCAGGCTTTCGGGATTGACGCCGTTCTGTTTGGAAATGTAAATCGCTTCCACCTTCTTCTCCCCGAGCTCGTTCAAGCACTTGACGACACTTTCCTCGGCGACTTTGATATCCGGGGTATCGGAGATGGTATGGCAGGTTACGATTTCAAACCCGCGCTCTTTTGCAATTTCTTCCACTTTCTCCAACGCGGCGTAGATTTTCCCGGTTTCGGTGTTTTCATAGAAAATCCCCAATCTGTTGAAGGCTATGATGTCATTGAAGACCTGCAATTGTCTTTCATAACGGGTGGGATCGACACGCGCATGCACATTGTCGTAGCCGGAATCTTCGGTGCTTTTGATGATTCCCGATGCGACGGGATCGCTCGTCGAGAGGACCACAGTGGGTGTGTTATGCTTGTCATTGGCAATATCTTTCCCGGCCCAGGTCCCCATAGCTAGCATGAGGTCGATGTCCTTCTTCTGGTTCAATCGATCGAGAATTTCGGGGGCCATTTTTCCCCGCAGGGCGTCATCCCAGTCGGCGCTGTAATATGCATCTTTGGGGAATTCGAGATAATCGCTCTTTGCCTGCTCAGCCAGCCAGGTCCACAGTCCTTTTGTCTGTATACCCTCCTGCGGCGGGATCTCCGCTGCTTCAATCCAGCCGAGATCCATCAGGCTTTTGATGGTGGCTGTCAACGTGAGCTGGTAGTCGTTATATTCTCCGCCTTCGTAGTAACCGATTCGCCACTTCTTGCCGTTGTTGTCGCGGGGAGCGGTGCTGAAATCGCCTTTGTCTGCAGCATAGAGAGCAGCTTCGGTGAAGGTGAATGAGGCGAGGGCGAGCAGAGCCAATACGGTAAATTTTCTAATTCCCTTCATGGGATGGCCTCCTGAGGCGAAAATCATCTTTGTCAGACTGAAGCGGTTTTTGTCATGTGCCGGGGAGAGATTGTCATTGCTTGAATGTCGGATGCCGGACAGGCAGGAAGCTCGGCCGAGCCGGAAAACAAAAGCCTGGGGCTTCCCTGCAGCTGCCAGCTGCCGTCGGAGTCTCTTTGCACCTTCAGCTCGGCGCCCGGATCGCGACTTCGGCAGCTCTTCGGCCATAGCTTCATGGCATCCGTGCGCACCAGGCCCAATTGACTTACCGCGGCGGCAATGGCAATGGCTCCCGTGCCGCACGCCAGCGTTTCTCTTCTCGGCCCGCGCTCGAACACGCGGTATTCGATGATTCCTTCTTTCGGATCCAGTATCCTTACAAAGTCTATGTTGATTCCCTCCGGAAAAAAGGGGGAATTGCCCGTATTCAGGCATAACCCGATCTGACGAAGTAGTCTCACAGAATATATGCTGTCGGGCTTGTCCCTTTCGGATTCTTTGTGATCGTCCAGGATGGCTGTGACTACAGCGCCGATATCCAGCAAGCTGTTACCGTTTGAAGCTCGAGGATGCTCTCCTGAACGAACATCAATGTGCTCCCCGCCTGCTCGATCCTCGGCAAAAATCTCGTTGCTCTTTCCCGGGAGCTCTCTATGGTTGTCAAGGATGACCAGATGAGGTTCTCCGGTATAAGCCAGAAATCCCTGAACAACCAGGTTGAAATCCTGAAGCGAGCCGTCCATGGCCTTGACCTGGAAAGCTATTTTGAGGTCGCCGGTTATGTTGACACAGCCCTGTTTGCATTGAACCACATCTTCCGCGACAAATCGTTCCGGGAAATCCTCTACAGAACCCATATTCACGCAGCAGGTTCCTTGTGGCTCCGAAGCTTTTACTTTGCGGGCCCTTGGCCTTGCGGAAGGGATTTCAGTGAGGATGCTTGCCGTCTCGAGCCCGTGACGCCAGTTGAGCAGGTGAGCTACGGAAAGAAGTCCGTTACCGCAGCAAAGCTCTTCTTCTCCGTCCTGTTTGAACACCCTGAAGACAAAATCAATATCAGCCCCGAGGTCCGTCGGGCAGTCATTCCAGTATTCCCGATATTCACCGATGGAACGAATCAGGTCGTCCGAGTAAGGTTGTATAAAAAGGAGATTGTCGCAGCCGATGCCGAAATGTTCATCCGTTGCCAGGCGAGCGAAGGCGGATTTTTCGGATTCGCTGAGCTGCCGACCGTGGAGCTCGTCGACCAATACCAAATTGTTGCCGCATACCGAATACTTATAGAAATGAATTGGTGAAGATTGTGCTGCTCCTGCTGCCATGTCCGACATCTCGCGCATATGTACATCCCATGCATCAATCGAAATTGTGGTCATTGGTCCTACCGATCAAGCTGCAACTGGCTCTTGTTTGATTGCAACACGTAATAAAACATATAATTGCACCCGGTTTCAATCTTCATTTATGCACCCAAGCAGATCCTTATTCTGATTGTGACGAATAAAATCCCGCGGCCCATGAAAAAGCCTGCCCGTCAATATATGCATTTTGCGAGCCATCCTTTCGGCCTGATCAAATAACGATTTTTGAAAGAGGCGGTGCTCTTGGTATGTGCCGTATTGTCCTGCTTCTCGTGTTCCGCCGGGCATAACTTGCAGTCCCGTTCCTTGTGACTTAGATTCTGACATTGATTCATACGAAGGCCTCGTTGCTGTAAATTTTGAGCGGCTCGGAAAGAGGAGGCTTTCGTATTACTCACGTAAAATGTCAAGCGTTGGAGCTCCCCGGCGAAGCCGGGAGTTGACCCGGGATTAATTATAGATTGACGAAGATCAGATCTATTTGTTATGTCGAAACCTCACAAAGGGGAGTAGCTTTTAAGGTGGCTAGCCGTCAATACGTCTTCATAAATGAAGGCCGGTACCACCCGTTAGAGCACTAACTAACAAGCCAGACCTTTGTCACGCATACATGTGGCAGAGGTCTTTTTTTTGGGTCAAACCCGGGACCCGATCGAAGTCAAGATAAGGAAGATCAAAGAAGATGGACGCGTTGACCGACATTAATAACGGATCGTTCCAATGGCACCAGCTTGGTCCTGAAGATGTGACGAACAGACTTCAATCATCCGGCAACGGTCTTGCTTCGGACGAAGCCCGGAATCGACTGGAGCAGTTCGGCCCCAACGAGCTGATCGAGAAAAAACGCAAATCGTGGGTGATGATGTTTCTGGATCAGTTCAAGGATTTCATGATCCTGGTGCTGATCGCCGCTGCCGTGATAGCCGGAGTGCTCGGCGAGCCTTCGGATACCATCGCCATCACCGTCATCGTGCTGCTGAACGCTGTTCTCGGGTTTGTTCAGGAATACCGCGCCGAAAAGGCCATGGCCGCCCTGAAAAAAATGGCCGGCTCCTCGGCGACCGTTCTTAGAGACGGCCGGCCCGAGATGATCAGCGCGGAACAACTCGTTCCCGGCGACCTGGTTTTCCTGGAGGCCGGGAATGTGGTGCCGGCTGATGTCCGGCTGACCGAAGCGATCCAGCTTCGAACCGGAGAGGCGGCCCTGACCGGCGAATCCATGCCGGTGGAGAAGCAGACCGAGGCGCTTCCGGTAGAGGACTTGTCCCTCGGGGATCGTACCAACATGGTTTATAAAGGGACCCTTGTCACCTACGGCCGCGGCCGGGGAGTGGTTACGGCCACCGGGATGCAGACGGAGCTGGGCAGGATCGCCGGTCTGCTGCAGGGGCAGGAAGAGGGGAAGACGCCTCTCCAAAAGCGGCTCACTTCCTTCGGACAGAAGCTTGCCTACGCGGTACTGGCTATTTGCCTCATAGTCTTTGTCGCCGGCCTCTTGCGGGGCAACCCGCCGCTGTTGATGCTTCTCACGGCCATTTCCCTGGCAGTGGCGGCCATTCCCGAGGCCCTGCCGGCTGTCATTACCATCTCACTGGCCCTGGGCGCCAACAAGCTGGTCAAACAGCAGGCGTTGATCAGGAAACTGCCGGCGGTTGAAACCTTAGGCTCGGTCACCTATATCTGCACCGACAAGACGGGGACCCTTACCCTGAATCAGATGACCGTGGAGGAAGTGTATGCCGACGGCCATCTGTTCCGGTCCGAGGAGCTGCCCATATCCGGTGAGGAAAGTGCGGAGCCGTCCCTGCCCGGCGGAAAACCACTCGGCCTGCTGCTCACAGCTCTCTCCCTTTCCAACGACGCGCGCCAGGATGCCTCAGGGACCGTCATCGGCGACCCGACCGAAGCGGCCCTGTTCAACCTGTCCCGGGAGAAGGGCTTCCTGCGCGAAAAACTCGATCAAGAATTTCCCCGGCTGGCCGAGATCCCCTTTGATTCGGACCGGAAGCTGATGACCACCTTCCATCCATGGGAGAACGACCGGGTGATTTCTTTCACCAAGGGGGCGATCGAGGAAGTATTGGAGCGCTCCGAAAAGGCATATAATCACCGGGGTCCGGAGGAGCTCGATCGGGCGAAGATCCTGGAGATTGCCGACCGAATTGCAGGGGACGGCCTGCGGGGCCTGGGTTTCGGCTTGCGGGTGTGGGACGAAATTCCGGACCCGTTGACCTCGGAAAGAGTGGAAACAGGGCTGACCCTGGTCGGGATTGTCGGGATGATGGATCCGCCCCGGCCGGAAGCTCGGGAGGCCGTGACTTTGTGCCGGACCGCCGGCATCCGCCCGGTGATGATTACCGGGGACCATCCGCTGACGGCGCGAGTGATCGCCAAGCGGATCGGGATCCTCGACGGGGACGGTAAAGCCGTCATGACCGGCCGGGAGCTCGAGCAGCTTTCCCTGGAGGAATTTGAAAGCCGGGTGGAAAAGATCCGGGTCTATGCCCGCGTCGCTCCGGAGCAGAAGCTGAAGATAGTCAAAGCCCTGCAGGATAAGGGGCAGTTCGTGGCCATGACCGGGGATGGGGTCAACGATGCCCCGGCGCTGAAGCAGGCGGATATCGGGGTGGCCATGGGCATCACCGGCACCGATGTGTCCAAGGAAGCCGCCCACATGATCCTTCTGGACGACAACTTCGCCACCATCGTCAAGGCGGTCCGGGAAGGCCGGCGCATCTTCGACAACATCCGCAAGTTCATCAAGTACACCATGACCAGCAATTCGGGGGAGATCTTCACCATCTTCCTGGCGCCCTTCCTGGGGCTTCCCATCCCGCTGCTCCCGATCCATATTTTGTGGATCAACCTGGTCACCGACGGCGTCCCCGGGTTGGCGCTTGCCGCCGAGCCGGGGGAAAAAGACATCATGAACCGGCCTCCCAGGGATCCGAAAGAAAGTATTTTCGCCAAAGGCCTCGGCGCCCACATCCTCTGGGTGGGACTCCTCATGGGCGCCGTTTCCATCCTGACCCAGGCCCTGTTCATCGACAGCGCAAAAACCCACTGGCAAACCATGGTCTTTACAGTCCTTTGTTTGAGCCAGATGGGGCACGTGCTGGCCGTCCGCTCCGAAAAGGAATCCTTTTTCACGCAGGGCGCATTGTCCAACAAGCCGCTTTTCGGGGCCGTCCTGCTGACATTTGCCCTCCAGATGGCCACCATCTACGTGCCGTTTCTCAATCCCGTGTTCAAGACCGCCCCCCTCACCGCCGGAGAACTCGGGGCGACGATCCTCCTTTCCACCGTCGTCTTTTTGGCGGTGGAAATCGAAAAGGCGGTAAAGCGGAGGAGAAATATTGATAAATCGGCCCGGATGATACAATGAATCCTCGCAATGGAAGCCTTCCCAGTTTTCCCTTGACAATCCGATTAAGTTTTGTTTAATCTTTTTAAGTAACTTCTTATTTGGTTCAAATTATGACTCTGATCACCGCTTTAAAAGCATTGGCCGATGAAAAGCGCCTGAAAATCATCGAAATGCTTTTGAGCAGCGACCTGTGCGTGGGGGCCCTGGCCAAGCATCTGGGGGTTTCGAAACCGGCCGTTTCCCAGCACCTGCGGATTCTTCGCCGCGCCGGACTGGTAAAAGGGGAAAAACGGGGGTACTGGACCCACTACACGGTGGACCGACAGGCCCTTGAACGGACCGCCTCGGAATTGCGTGCGCTGGCGGAAAGGGATTCCATTTTTAAACCCCTTTGCCTGCGGATTCAGCAACCGGAGGCAAACATAACCCATACAAAGGAGGCCGATATGTGTGACCATTGCTGCCAACAGCCCGAGAAATTAAAAGACAAACCGGAAAACTGCTCTCCGGAACAGGTCAGGGAATGCCACGGTGAGGATCACGGGCATCCCTGCACCGGGAACGATTGCGGTCCCGGGATTAAATCGCCCTTCCGCGTGCTTCCTTCAAAACAATGATCGCATCTGAACGTTTCCGATTCAACCGGATGGAGATGGCCGGTTCCCTGGGGGATCTCGGCACCCTGTTGCCCATCGCCATCGCCATGGTCCTTTTCAACGGCCTTGACCCCTTGGGACTTTTTTTCAGTATCGGCGTCTTCTATGTCGTCTCCGGTGTCTATTTCGGCATTACGGTCCCGGTCCAGCCCATGAAGGTCATCGGCGCGTACGCCATCGCCACGGCCATGAGCGCCGGGCAGATCCTGGCTTCAATGCTGCTGATGGGCGCTTTCATGTTGATCATCGGCCTTACCGGGGCCATCGACCTGATCCGAAAAATCACCCCGAAAGCGGTGATTCGCGGAGTCCAACTTTCCACCGGGGCGCTGCTGATCTCCGGCGGGATCAAGTTCATGATCGGGACTTCCAAATACCAGGTCCTTCAAAAAGCAGCGGAGCCCTATCTGTCGATTCAAGCCCTTGGCCCGATTCCGATCGGTCTTCTGATCGGATCGATTGCCGCCGTTGCAACCTTGCTGCTTCTGGACAGCAAGAAATTTCCGGCCGGCCTGATCGTAGTGGTGGGCGGAATCATTGCCGGACTGGTATTCGGCGCGAGGGTCAATCTGGACGGCGGCATCGGCATTTACCTGCCGAAGATTCTTCCCTTCGGATTTCCGGAGGGAGCGGACTTTACCTTCGCCCTTTTCGCTCTGGTGCTGCCCCAACTCCCCATGACCCTGGGAAACGCGGTGCTGGCCTACACGGATCTTTCAAAGGAGTATTTCGGGGATCGCTCCGTCCGGGTCACCAACCGGAAGGCGTGCGTAAGCATGGCCCTGGCCAATTTTTTCAGTTTCTGCCTGGGGGGCATGCCCTTGTGTCACGGCGCCGGCGGTCTGGCGGCCCACTACCGGTTCGGCGCCCGAACCGCCGGATCCAACCTGATGATCGGAATCCTCTTTGCGGCGCTGGCGATACTCCTCGGCCCCCGTATCATCCGCATTTTAAACCTCCTGCCCATGTCCATCCTCGGTGTCCTGCTGGTATTTGCAGGCGCCCAGCTGGCGCTGACCATTATGGATCTGGATAATCGCAAGGACTATTTTGTCGCCGCCTTGATCCTGGGCACCACCCTTGCGTCCAACCTGGCGTGGGGCTTTATCGTGGGGATGATCGTGGCCCAGCTTCTCAAGTGGGACAAACTGTCTGTGTGAATCTTGGTCAACAGGATAACCGTTCATGCAACAGGTCCTTGATTTCATATGATAGTAAAATCTGTCTGTTATTTTATTCTGGCGGGACTCTGTGAAATTGGCGGGGGGTATCTCGTATGGTTGTGGCTGCGAGAGGGCAAACCAGCCCTGTATGGGTTTGTGGGTGCTCTGGTTCTAATTCTCTACGGGGTGATTCCGACCTTCCAGCCGGCGAATTTCGGGCGTGTTTACGCTGCCTATGGCGGCGTTTTTATCGTACTGTCCATTTTGTGGGGATGGAAAATTGACGGCATTCATCCCGACAGGTTCGACATCATCGGCGGCCTGATCGCCCTTTTCGGTGTGGGAGTGATTATGTATTGGCCGCGGGGATAACCTTTTTCTACTTTTTGTATTCATACCACGATGATGATTGATCATACAATGCACAATATGGATACGCTGTGCAGCAATCCCGTGGATTGGATCAAGGCGATGAAAGGCAGGATGGAAATACAATGCGTGACTCCATTTATGTTGAAAATTTAACCAAGAGTTTCGAAAAGGTCGAAGCGGTCGCCGGCATTTCCTTCGCCGTCCGGCAAGGGGAGCTGTTCGGTTTCCTCGGTCCAAACGGCGCCGGGAAGTCCACGACCATTAACATGCTCACGGGCCTGGCGCGGCCCGATGCCGGATCCATTCAGATCGCAGGCATCGATTGCACGAACCGTCCCAAGGCGGCCCAGCACCTGGTCGGCGTGGTGCCGGACGAAAGCAACCTGTATCCCGAACTCACCGGTTTCGAAAATCTGTGCTTCTGTGCCGCCCTTTATGGGCTGGGTAAGGACGAACGCCAAGACCGGGCCAGAGATCTATTGGACCGTTTCAACCTCGCCCAGGCCGGAAACCGAAAGTTCGGCGGATATTCCAAGGGGATGAAGCGCAAGCTGACCATCGCTGCCGGAATCATCCACAGGCCGTCCATCCTGTTCCTGGACGAACCCACCACAGGCATCGACGTGGCCAGCGCCCGGCAACTGCGCCAGCTTATCGCGAACCTGCACCGGGAGGGGACCACGATCTTTTTGACCACCCATTACATCGAGGAAGCCGAGAGGCTCTGTGACCGCATCGCGTTCATCGTCTCCGGGCACATCGTTCGAATCGACACGGTGGCGCAACTGGTTCAACCCATCAGGGAAAAACATGTCATGCGGATTGCCTGCGCCAACATGCCAGGGGGCATTCACGACAAACTCGCCGAAGCGTTTCCGGGACTTATCTTTCGATTGTCGAACAGCAGCTTCATTCGGGTGGAATCCGGGAAGCCCGTTCATGTGGGTCCTTTGGTCCGCTTCCTTGAAGACAATGGAACCGAGGTCATCGAAGCGCGTCGCGTGCATTTGGCCCTGGAGGATGTCTTCGTTCAAATCACCGGTATCGAAGCCGATGCCATGCGCAGGGAAAAGGAAAAAAAGGGAGGGGCATCATGAAGCGTTGGGTCGCTTTTTGGAACATTCTGCTCAAGGACATGCGGACCTATTACCTGAAGCCGCCGAATATCAGCTGGGGGATTATCTTCCCGCTGGCCTGGACCGGCATGTTTTTCATCAAGTCCGGAAGTGGTCTCGAGAGTATTTCCTCGATACTCCCGGGCGTGGTCGCCCTGTCCATTTTATTCGGTACCACGTCCCTGCTTGCAGTGACCGTGACGTTCGAGAAGAAAAACCGCTCGTTCGAACGGCTCATGCTGGCCCCCATTCCACTGGAACTGCTGATGCTGGCCAAGACCAGCGGAGCAATTCTTTTCGGCGTGGTCAATGCTTTCGTGCCTGTTCTCATGGCGGCTTTTCTGATGGACTTGACCCAAGTGGATTGGGTGGTGTTTGTTCCAGCGGTGTTTCTGATCTCTGTGGCGTCGACTTTCCTAGGGCTTTTTATCGCGGTTGCGGTCAGCGAGGTGTTCGAGGCACAGACATTCTCCAATTTTTTTCGATTTCCCATGATCTTTCTTTGCGGTCTGTTTTTTCCCATCAACGCGCTCCCGGTGTTTTTAAAGCCGCTCTCTTATGCGCTTCCCCTGACCTACGGGGCGGATATGCTCCACGGCGCTATTCATGGAGGGATGAGGATGTCCTTTCCCCTCGACTTGACAATTCTTGCCGCGTTCTGCATCCTCTTATTCATATTGAGCCTCCGCAATATCAGTAGGCGCTGGATTGCCTGAGTCCACGGAAAACGATGAATTTCTGCTGCAAGCTGTCGGCAGGGGGGACCTGACGTCCTTTGCCCGAATTGTAGAACGCCATCATACCTGGGCCTGGCGGATCGCCTATCGCTTTACGGGGAACGAGGAGGACGCGTCGGACATCGTCCAGGAGGCTTTTTTGCGCCTCCTGGACGCGTCCGGACGCTATCGGCCCACGGCGAAATTTCGGACCTATTTTTATCGGATCATCTCCCGCCTTTGCCTGGACCAAGCGAAAAAAAAGCAACCGTTGCTTCTCGAAACGGTTCCGGACACCCCGGACCCCTCTCCCAATGCCACGGACACGATGATGCGGCAAGAAGCCGCCATCGCGGTTCGTGCCGCCCTCGACGCACTGCCGCCCAACCAACGGTTGGCCATTGTGCTCCGCTACTATGAAACCCTGGGTTACGAGGAAATCGCCTCGGCCATGGAGACGACCACCAAAGCCGTCGAACGACTGCTGGCCCGTGGACGGAGGCGGTTGCGAGATGTTTTCGCCCGCCAGAGGGATTTTCTTACGACTTGAGCGGGGGGTTTTCTGCCTTTGCTCGTTAAATAAATTATGAGGTGAAGATATGTGGTCATGCGTCAGAAACCGCAAACGTCTGAACGCTTATATGGACGGCGAACTGCCGGAGCGGATACGTCGCGAGGTCGAACGCCACTTGGCGGGGTGCCCGACCTGTCTTCTTGAGTTTGACGAGTTGCGTGGGCTTGAGCCGCTTTTGAGGAACGACGAAGTGCCTCCGGTGCCTGCCGGGTTGTCGTCCCGGATATTGGCCGAAGCGGCCTTCCGGCAGAAACGGAAAGAAATCCCGATTGCGGCCAGTCGGGGGTGGCGTGAGTTCCTGTTCCAGCCCTGGTTGGTCAGAGGGGCGACCACCGCCGCCTTGGTCGTTGGCCTGGCCATGGGCGCATTGATGGGGTGGACAAGCTACCTGCGCTCTGATTCGGGGCAATGGATGGCCATGACAAACAAAGAAAGTGATACGCGAAATATGTATGCCTTTGATGTCCTGGGTGCTGAGCCGCGAGGCTCCATCGAGGCCGCGACTTTGGCGCTTCTGGATGACGGAAGATGAGGAAAGCTATGTGGAACAACCTGCGCAAACCGCTGTTTGCCCTCTCCGTGGGCTTGAACCTGGCGTTTATCGCCATGTGGCTGGTTCATTCGCTAACGGCCCCAGGCGACGCGGGAGGTCTTTCCTACCCGGAGATTGATGACGCGGTTCCTTCAGCGCTTCATCGTGAAATAGGCGTGACGGAAGAACAGTGGCGAAAGATCGAGCCTATGGTTCTGGATTTCCGGGAAAAGGCATCAATACAGCGTCAGAAGATAAGCGCTCTGAGGAGCCAATTGATGGACCTGCTGACTATTCCCGAGGTGGACGAAGCCGCCATACGGGAAAAACAGGAAGAGATTCTGGCGGGACAGCGCCGGATGCAGAACCTGGTCATCGATCATCTGCTCAAGGAAAAGGAGCTCCTCTCTCCGGAACAGGGTAAGAGACTGATGCAATCTCTCTGCGAGCAATGTCGACATGATAGCGGCATGGTTTCCGGAAAAGGGTTTGGTCGGGTGTTGGATGAAAAACCCGGTCTCATATCGGACAAGGAGAAAACGGAATCACCATGAAGATACTGCCGCTTTTGATGATTGTGGGATTGCTTGGGGGATGTGCCTCCATACGCCCGACAGATCCATACGCTTCGGTCTACGAGAGAGGAACTTCCTCCGTGGGATTAGATTCGCTCCATCAACCCAGTATTCCTGAAGGTCCTCTGACGCTGCAACAGGCCATCGAAACGGCGCTTGCCAACAACCCGGAGGTCGCGGCGCGAGGATGGGACGCATCGGCGGCTCTGGCCAGACGGGATCAGGCTTTTGGGGCACGTCTCCCCAAAGTCGGAATCGTGGGTGGCTACGCGCATACCCTTGATGAACAGCGGCTCATTTCCGCCAGCAGGGACGGCGAGTCCGGACTTTTCAGCAGGGATGTCGTCTCAAGCGATCTTGTTGTCTCCATGCCTCTCTTCACCGGCGGGCGGCTGGTCAACCAGGTAAATGCGGCGGATCTGCACAGGCTTGCGGCGGAACAGCGCCTGGCCCGCAGCCGGGAGGAGCTTGTCTTCAACGTTTCAAGCCTATTCAACAGCATCCTCGCCCAGGTACACGTCATTGAATCCCTGGAGTTTTCGAGAAAAACCCTGACGGAGCATGTCAGCCGGATTGACGCCCTCATCGCGGCGCAAAAAGCCGCTAAGGTGGATCGCATGCGCACGGAGGTGCGCCTGGCCGATATCGAGCAGCAGTTGGTCAGGGAGAAAAACCTGCAATCAATTCAACATCGCGCGCTCTCCAATCTCCTTGGCTTAAGAGATGTTGAGGAACAAATATCCCTGCAAGGGGATCTGGAGATGCGGGAAAAAGCGCCCATCCCTAAACTGGCGGCAGCGCTTTCGACAGCATGGGAAAGCCGGGGTGACTATCTGGCCGCCCGTTCTTCCCTGGAGGCGCAGGCCAAAAACGTGGATGCCGCCAAGTCCGGACACCTACCGGCACTATCCGTGCAAGGCGCTTACGGCGGGCGCTGGGCAGCCGGACCGACGACCGGGACGGGGGATGAACAAGGAGATGTCGGCCGCATCGGCCTGGTCCTGGAAGTGCCGATTTTTGAAGGCGGACAGGTGGATGCGGACATCCGGGAGCAGAGGGCGACTCTTGCCGCCGCCCAGGAGCGTCTTCGACTATTGGATCTTCAGGTGCGGCTTGAAGTGGAAACCGCCCTTTCCAATGTGGAGTCCTCCGGTGAACGTGTGGCCGCGATTCGAAAATCTATCGCCCAGGCAAAAGAAAGCCTTCGTATAGAACAATTGAAGTACAATCTCGGCAAGGGGGCCATCGTGGATGTACTCGATGCACAGGCCGCCCTGCTCGAATCCGAAACGACATACTACCGGGTCCTGGCGGAATATCACACAGCGGTTGCACAACTGAAATTGGCTATGGGGGCGGAATGAAAATGAGGATTTTCTTGTTCACGATTTTGATCATCGGAACGCTTGCGGTAGCCGGGATCGTATTTTTTCATGGAGCTCCTTCAGGGAAATCGGAAACGGAACAGCCCGGCAAACAGAAACAGCCTCCCCCGGTGCGCGTTATTCCCGCGACCAGGTCAAGCATCTCGAAAACCCTGGAGCTGACCGGCTCCGTGGAGCCCTACCGGGTCGCCCAATTGGCTTCTCCCGCCGAAGGGCCGGTGGTTGATGTTCGTGTCCGGGAGTCCGACCGGGTAACAACAGGTGAGTCACTGCTTTCCATAGGAAGAAAAAAGGGTGTTGACGCACTGATCGTTTCTCTTCGGGAAGAGCTGAAAAAAGAGGAGGACAACCTGAGCCGGACCCGACAACTCGTAGAAAGCCAGGCATTGCCCGGTGAACAGCTTGACCAAGCCATGGCTGCTTACGAGAAGGTCCGCGCCTTGCTGATCAAGGCGGAGGAAACGGCCCAGGACTACATCATCAAGGCACCGTGGGCCGGGGTGGTGTCTCAGGTGAAGGTGAAGGAAGGCGAGTTTGTCGCGCCACGTGCGGTGCTTTTGGAAATGTACGATCCGGCCAGTCTGGTGATTCGTGCGGCTGTTCCCGAAAACCATGCAGCGAAGGTTAAGGACGGGATGAGGGTCGACGTGCGATTGGATGCGTATCCGAATGATGTCATCCGAGGCCGGATTGTGCGTGTTTACCCATATCTGGATTCCCGGCTCCGTACCCGAACCGTGGAAATCGCCCTGGATAAATCCGTCAATCTGCTCCCCGGCATGTTCGCCCGACTGACATTAAATCTTGAACGTGCGGAAGAAGTCGTCGTTGTGCCTTTGGAGGCACTGGTCAGCACGCCGAAAGGCCACGTGGTTTTTGTGTTTGATGACGGAAAAGCCAAGGCGCGAATGATTAAAACCGGCATTGAAGCGGATAACCGTATTGAAATCATTTCCGGAATTCAGCCCGGCGATAAGGTCATCGTGGCCGGAAACGAGAAGCTCAAAAACGGCGCTGACGTTCGTATCGCGGGAGAAGAAAAGCCCGGCAAGGGGCAAAATCAGACCAAGGCTGAACCGCCCGCCGAACAGCCCGGCAAGATCGGAGACGGCCAATGAAAATGACCGATTATGCCGTCCGACGCAGGCTGGCCACCAGCGCCATTGTCCTGGCGCTGGTCGTCCTCGGGCTTTATGGTCTGTGGCGTTTGCCGGTGGACTATCTGCCCAACATCACCTATCCGCTGGTCAAAATTCAAATCAAATGGCCCGGAGCCACACCGGAAGAGATCGACACGGACATCGCCGATCCTGTCGAGCGCCTTATGTCCACGGTGGATCGCCTGGACTATCTTGAATCTTCGGCCATCGAAGGGCTCTACAACCTGAACGTCTATTTTGAATATGGCGCGAATGTCGATGTCGCTTTTCAGGACGCCTTGGCCGCCCTGACGCGTGCGCAGCAGCAGTTGCCCAAAGACATCGAAGCTCCCTATGTCTTCAAGGCCGACCCCTCGCAGCTCCCGGTTATGCAGTTGACCGTGAGTTCCGACCGCTGGAGCCCGGTGGAATTGAGGGACTGGGCAGACAACTGGCTTCAGGATCGCATCTTAGCTGTCCGGGGAGTGGCGGGTACCGAAGTCGTCGGCGGACTCGAACGGGAAATCCGTATTCTGCTGGATCCCGCCGCCATGGAAAAACACCGGCTCTCCCTCGATGCGGTGATCAAGAAAGTCGCTGCTGAAAATGTCGAACAGACCGGTGGTCGGGTCACCGTCGGCGCAAAAGAAATCATCGCCCGGACCATGGGCGAGTATTCAAATCTTGAAGACATCCGCACGGTCGTTGTGGCCGGGGAAGGACATCAGAAGGTCTATTTACGGGATATCGCCCAAGTGATTGACGGCCACGAGGAAGCGCGGCTGATGACCCGGTTCAACGGGCGGGAAAGCGTCAAGATTTCGGTTCTGAAAGAAGCCGAGGCCAATACCGTGAGGACCGCCGAGGCGGTGGCACGGCTTCTGGGCGAGCTGGAGGGGGAGCTGCCCGCAGGCCTGCAACTGGACTACGTGGAAGATCAGGCGGTGTACGTCAAACAGGCGCTTACCGGTGTCCGTAACGCCGCAACGGCCGCGGCTGTATTGCTGATCGTTGTCGTCTATCTGTTTTTGGGGAGCGTTCGGCAGGTGGTGGTCATGGTCATCGCCTTGCCGCTCACCCTGGTGCTTAACTTCGGCCTGATGAAGCTGGCAGGGTTTTCGCTCAACATCTTTTCCCTCGGGGGATTGGTCGTCGCCCTCGGCGTGGTGCTGGATAACTCTATCGTCGTGGTGGAAAATATTTCGCGCGTGCGACGGGAGAATCCCGATCAGGACGCAGCCGGGCACGCCGTCGATGCAACCACCGAAGTCGGACCGGCGCTGGTGGCCGCCACGCTTTCGTTTCTCGCCCTGTTCGTTCCGTTTCTTATCGTACCCGGGTTAACCAGTCTGCTCTTCCGTGAACTGATCCTGGTCATTGCGGGCATCGTTGTCCTCAGTCTGGTCGTGGCCGTATCGGTCACGCCCATGATCACGGCTACACTTTTCGACGGCAGCCGAAAGGCACGTCAAGCGGGATGGTTTGAGCGGATGTTTGATCAAATCACCCTCGGTTACGGGTGGATGCTCGACCGGGCCATCGGTTGGAGATGGCTCGTGGTGCCGGTTTTTCTGCTGCTGGTTGCGGGAGCCGTCGCGCTGTCGGGGCGGCTTGGCGGTGAGTTCCTGCCGCTCATTGACGACGGTCGAATCATGGTCAAGGTCAAGATGCCGACAGGGGCTTCTGCCGTCGAAACCGACCGCGTTCTCCGCAAAATTGAGGGGCAGATCCAAGGTGATCCTTTGATTCAGAGTACCTTTACCCTTGCCGGAGGCTATGTGAAGGGCCTGACCACGTATGAGGTCGCCAATGAGGGTGAGGTGGACATCCAGCTCGTTCCTAAAACCATGCGCAAAGTCAGCACCGAGGAGTATGTCGCTCATTTGCGCAAGGCTGTTGGAAAGCTTCAGCCTCCCGGCGGGAAAGCGATGGTAAAGCAGATGCCGACCAAAGGCATCCACGGCATGGGTGCATCGGATGTCGTCGTGCAGGTCCGCGGGCAGGACATGGAGACGCTCGCCGATCTGGCAAGCAGGGCAGCGAAGACGATCCGTTCCTTGGATCAGTTTCAGAATGTGTTCATCTCCATGGATCTGACCAAACCAGAATATCAGGTTCGGGTGGACCGCGTCAAAGCCGCTGAACTCGGCGTGTCGGTTGCGGATATCGCGACCTCCCTGCGCTCGCTGATCACCGGCGCAGTGGCCACGCGTTATCGTGACGGGAGTGAATACTACGACATTCGACTGATTGTCCCTGAGGTGAGGATGGCATCCAGGCAGGATATTGAAAACCTGTCGCTTACCTGTGCCCAGGGAGACGTCCTCAGATTGCGGGATATCGCGACCGTGGTTCCCGGTACAGGCCCGGTGGAGATCATCAGGGAAAATCAGATCAAGCAGATCACGGTGGAGGCGGATATCGCCAGCGGAGATCTTGCCGGTGCGGTGAATCAGTTGCAGAACACTTTGACCGATCTCGAACGGCCGGCGGGCTATGTGTTCGAATTCGGCGGCCGCGCCGAAATGATGAGTGACATGAAGAAAACGGTCCTTGCGGTGCTCGCCTTCGCGCTCTTCTTTTCCTTTATTGTTTTAACCGTACAGTTCAACAGCCTCAAGTTGCCGGGGCTGGTGTTGGGGAGTGTTCCGGTCTGTCTGGCCGGAGTGGTTTTCTTGTTGTATTTCAACCAGATACCCTTGGGAGCCACGGTCATTATCGGCGTGCTGGTCGTGGTGGCGGCGACGGTCAACGACGGTGTATTGCTCTTGACTTACGCGAGGGAGCTGCAGGTGCGGAACGCATTTCCACCAAGGCAGGCGGTTCTTGATGCCGCCAGAATACGGCTGCGTCCCCGGGTCATGACCACTGTGACGACCATGATCGGTTTTTTACCCCTGGCGCTCAACCTGGAGGAAGGCGGCGACATGCTGCAACCCATGGCCGTGGCCGCTATCGGCGGATTGGGGATGGAGATGCTGGTAGCCCTTATTCTGATGCCTTGTATGTATGTAATGGCATCAAAGCGGTCATAATGGCCGATCTGTTATTGTTATCGTATTTTTTGTTGTAGAGGAAACGAATAGTTGAAATTTTACCGCTTGACTTGAAAGAATAATCGGCATTTACATTCTGAAGCCCCATTATTCTCTCCTCGATCTTTCCATCCTCGGGATTTTCTGTTTCGGCCTTTTCGCGGCGAGCCTTCAAAACATCAAGCGTAAATGGATTTTCTGATCCCGCCGTCCCGGCAGCCCGTGGACCATTTTTCCCTTGACAAGAACAACGGGACGATTATTTTAGTGAATAGTGATTCACAATTCTTTACGGGAGAGGGCTTATGCGGGCCCGAAAAACAGAAACAGAGATACGCAAAGAACAGATCATCGAAGCGGCCCTTGATCTGATCGCTGCAAAAGGAATTTACGCCCTGAGCATTTCCGGAATCGCCCGGCGGGTGGGTATCGTGCCTTCGGCATTTTACCGCCATTTCAGCAGCAAAGAGGATGTGCTGGCCGGCGTCCTGGAGGCGGTGAAAAACCGCCTTTTGGACAACGTCGTCCACACCCGGAACGAAACCCCTGACGCTATCGAGCGCCTTCGGCTCCTGATGATGCGGCATGTGGAAATGCTCCGCAAAAACCGGGCCGTACCGTACATCGTATTCTCGGACGGGATCCACACCGGGGACTCCGGCCTTAAAGCAAAGGTCGTTCACACCATCACCACCTACCTGGCGGAAGTGGAAAAAATCATCGAAGAAGGAAAGCAGAATGGCGCCATCGCCGAGGATGTGGCGCCGGGAACGGCCGCGGTCCTGTTCCTGGGGGTCGTTCTTCCCGCCGCCGTTCTGTCGAATCTCACCGAGGGCGGCTTTGACATGATCGGGCACGTGAAAAGGGCGTGGCCGGTCTTTGCCCGCAGTATTACAACGAACGCATGGATCAAGGACGTAAAACTCTCATGACGGATCGCATGAAGAACATCCTTAGGAGAACATGGGCCCTTTTGCCCGTTTTAGCAGGGGTGCTGGCCGCAGCCTACCTGGTGAGTCACAGGCCCGGCCCCGTCCAAAAACCCGATGAGGAAGCGATCCGAACGCTGCGCATCATCGAGGCGCCTTTAGTGGATCTGGTGCCCCGGGCCGTCGGGTACGGTGTGGCCCAACCCGGACAGATATGGGACGCGGTGGCGGAGGTCAAGGGCACGGTAATGTCCGTCCACCCGCGGCTGAAATCCGGGGAACGGATCACCGCCAAAAGCCTCCTGGTCCGCATCGATCCCACGGAATATGAACTGACCGTCGCCCGCCTGGAGGCCGGTATTGAAGAAACCCGGTCAAAAATCAAAGAGTTGGCTGAAGAAAAAGAAAACCTTCAGCGGTTGCTGGCGGTGGAGCGGCGATCCCTGGACCTGGCGCGGCAATCCCTGGAGCGAAAGCGCACGGCCATGGAACGCAAGGCCCTCTCCCAGGACGAAGTGGACCGCGAGGAGAGAAATTTTTTGCGGCAGAAACAAAACGTGCAGCAACTGAAAAACACCCTTTCCCTCATTCCGTCAAAGCAAAACGCCCTGAGTGCGGCTCTGGACGTCCATCAGGCGAATCTAAAACAGGCGAAAATCGACCTTTCAAAAACGACTCTCACCGCACCCTTTGACTGCCGGCTCGCCGAGGTCGGCATCGAAGCCGGGCAGTTCGTCAAGGCCGGCCAATCCCTTTTCAAGGCCCACGGCACGGCCGTCACCGAGGTGGAAGCCCGGTTTCGAATGGAAACCCTGCGGAATCTTTTAAGTGAAGCAGTCCGGAGGCGGTTTCAGCCGGAGATGGATGTCGGAGCGATCAACGCGCTCTTTGCAGATATCGGCGTTCTCGTGACGCTTCAAAGCGGCGACTGGGCTGCCCAATGGGAAGGCCGGATCGACCGATTCCGGGAGTCGGTGGACCCGAAAACCCGGGAGATGAAAGTGGTGGTCGCCGTGGATCGGCCTTACGAGAAAGCCCAACCCGGTGTAAGGCCCCCTTTGACGGCCGGCATGTTCTGTCGCGTGGTGCTTTCCGCCCCGGCACGCCCGGGGAGCGTGGTGATCCCCAGATCCGCTCTCCATGGCAACACGGTGTTCGTGCTGGATACGGAAAACCGGTTGCAGCCAGCACCGGTGGAAGTGGATTTCGCCCAGGCCGATTTCGTGGTCATCCGATCCGGCCTTTCCGGAGGCGAACGGGTGATCGTATCCGATCCCGCGCCGGCGATCATCGGGATGAAAGTCGCACCGGTGATGGATGAGGATCTGCGGCGATATCTGCGGGTCTCAAGCCAGGGGGACGGAGATTGAGACGATGATCCGTTTCTTTGCCCAACACCCCACGGCCGCCAACCTGTTGATGGCGGCCTTCCTGGTTGCCGGGGCCCTGACCACCCCCTATATCCTCAGGGAAACGCAGCCCGATTTTGCCCCCACCGAGGTTGAAATCCGTATCCGCTATCCCGGCGCCACGGCCGAAGAAGTGGAGGAAGTGGTCTGCCGGCGGGTGGAAGACGCCATCGACGGTGTGGATTTTGTGGCGGAAGTCCGCGCCGATGCCCGGGAAGGACTCGCCCTGATTGTCGTTGAAATGCGCCCGGAAGGCAATATCCAGGCCTTTTTAAGGGACATTGAAACCGAAATCGAGGCCATCGATGATTTTCCCGAAGAAGTGGACCCCCCCATCCTGTCGGAACTCGGCCGGACCGATCCGGTGATGTCCCTGCTTGTCTCAGGCCCTGTGAGTGTGCCGGATCTGAAGACCTATTGTGAAGACCTCAAGGACCGGATGCAGGAAGCCGGCATTTCCCTGGTAAAGATCGAGGGCTTTTCCGACCGCCAGCTGCGGATTTCCCTGTCCGACGCGGCCCTGCGTCGCATCGGGCTCAGCCCCGCCCGGGTGGCGGCCCGTATCGCCGCCCAAAGCCAGGACATTCCGCTGGGAACCATCGAAACCCGCGAACGGGATATCCTGATCCGCCTGGTGGATCAGCGGCGTACGGCGGAATCCCTGGAACGCCTCGTCATCCTTGCCGCACCGGAAGGGGGGGAAATCCGGCTGGGGGATATCGCCCGAATCGAGGATCGATTCGAACGCGATGAAGAAAAGATCACAGTCGGCGGTAAGCGGGCCGCGCTGTTGAAAATCGAAAAATCCAAGACCGAGGACGCGATCCGGACGGCCCGTCACGTGCAGGCGTTCCTGGAACGGGAAAGGGCCCGCCACCCACAGATGGAACTGAAAACCACCCGGGACGAAACGGCGATTTTAAAAGACCGCCTCAACATGCTCTTTTCCAACGGGGTGCAGGGGCTGCTGCTGGTATTTGCCGTCATGTGGCTGTTTTTCAATATCCGGATCTCCTTCTGGGTGGCCATGGGGCTGCCGGTCTCTTTTCTGGGTGCGTTCATCCTCGTCCCCTATCTGGGGCTGAGCATCAACATGTTCACCATGGTGGGGCTGCTGATGGCCCTGGGCTTGCTGATGGACGACGCCATCGTCATCGCCGAAAACGTCATGGGCCACCGGCAGCAGGGGAAATCACCGGCCGCCGCCGCGGTGGCGGGCACCAAAGAGGTGGCCGCGGGCGTCCTCTCTTCCTTTATAACAACGATTTGTATCCTGGGTCCCCTGGCCTTCATCGAAGGTCAAATCGGCAGGGTGCTGAAGGTGGTGCCCATGATGCTGATCCTGGTTTTGGCGGTGAGCCTCATCGAAGCCTTCTGGATTCTTCCCGCGCACCTCAACCATGCCATGCACCGGTTTGATCCGGAGAAAACGAATCGCTTCCGGCGGCGTTTCGATGTTCTCTTCGCCTGGGTAAGGGACCGCCTGCTGGGCGGTACCATCGAGATCCTCCTGAAATGGCGCTACCCGTTTTTGGGATCCGTCATTGGGTTGCTGATCCTCTCCCTGGGGATGGTGGCCTCCGGAAAAATCAAGTTTCAGGGATTCCCGGAATTGGAAGGCGACGTGGTGATGGCCCGGCTCTTGTTGCCCCAGGGGACCCCCCTTTCGCGTACCGAAGCGGTGGTGGCGCACATCCTGAGCGCCCTGGAAAAGACAAACGCCGAATTCAAGCCGCGGCAGCCCGGCCGGAAAGACCTGGTCCAAAATGCCTATGTCCAGTACAATCTGAATACCGAGGCCTTTGAAAACGGCCCCCATGTGGCCACCATCACCGTGGATCTGTTGACCGCCGAAAAGCGCTCCGGCACCATCAACGCCTATCTGGCCGCCTGGCGTGACGCCATCGGCAATCTGCCCGATGTCCTTGCCTTGACCCTGGGCGAGCCGGGCTTCGGCCCCGGGGGCCGCCCCATCGAGGTACGGCTGCGGGGCAAAGACCTGGTGGAAATGAAACGGGCCGTAACGGATCTAAAAGACTGGTTCGGCCGATATGACGGCGTGGTGAACCTGGCCGATGATCTCAGGACCGGTAAACCCGAACTGCGCCTGCGGATGCGGGAAGGGGCCCACGGCATGGGGATCGATGCCGCGGAGGTGGGCCGCCAGCTCCGGGCGGCCTTCCAGGGGCTTACGGCCGACGAAATCCAGGTGGGGTCCGAATCTTTTGAAATCGAGGTCCGTTTGGCGGGGATGGACCGGGACAGCCTGGAAGCGGTTGAAAATTTCCACCTGGTGCTTCCCGACGGACGACAGGTGCCTCTGCAGGCGGTGGTCGACCGGGAAATGGAAACGGGATGGGCGCGCATTGCGCGCTTCAACGGCATGCGGGCGGTGACCCTGCGCGGCGACGTGGATACGCGCCGGATCAACACCAACGAATTGATGGGCCTTTTTCAGGAGACCTACTTAGCCCAATTCAAGGAACGGTATCCGGGTTTGAAATTGGAAACCGCCGGCTCTCTAGAAGAAACCAATACCACCCGAAAGTCCATGTTCGGCGCCATGTTGATCGGGTTGATCGGGATTTTCATCCTGCTCAGCTTTCAGTTCCGAACCTACACTGAACCGTTCATCGTGATGCTGGCCATTCCCTTTGCACTGATCGGCGTCATCTGGGGGCACGGTCTTATGGGGGTCCCCATCAGCATGCCGAGCCTCCTGGGATTCATCGCCCTGGGTGGGGTCGTGGTCAATGATTCCATCCTGCTGGTGATCTTCTTGAAAAACGCCCGGAAACAAGGCCTGTCGATCCGGGAAGCCGCCGCCCAGGCCAGCCGGGACAGATTCCGTGCGGTGCTGTTGACGTCCACCACCACCATTGCCGGGCTTCTGCCTTTGCTCTTCGAAAAAAGCCTACAGGCTCAGATACTGATTCCCCTGGTCATCAGCACCTCTTTCGGGTTGATGGCGAGCAGCATCATGGTGTTGCTTGTGATTCCATGCATGTATTTGATATTGGGAGATATGGGTATCGTGGAAAAAATCGATGCCGGAAACCAATAGTACGCTCACTTTAAAAGGAGGTATCGACATGGAAAAAAGGCAAATCAAAGAAAAAATTTTCTGGCTGGGCGCCGTGGACTGGGACCGGCGGCTTTTCGACGCGCTCATCCCCCTTCCGGACGGTACCACGTACAATGCATATCTCATCGAAGGGAGTGAAAAGACCGCCTTGCTCGACACGGTGGACCCGCCCATGACCGAGAAATTAATGGCCCAACTGGAGAGTGTGTCCAAAATCGACTTCATTGTCTCCCACCATGCCGAGCAGGACCATTCGGGCGCCCTGCCCCGGGTGCTGGACCGATTCCCGGATGCGAAAGTGGTCGCCACCCCCAAGGCCAAGGGGATGCTCATCGATCTTTTGAAGATCCCCCAGGACGCCTTTATCACCGTAAAGGACGGCGAAACCGTATCCCTTGGGGACAAGACCTTGAAGTTCATCCACACCCCCTGGGTGCACTGGCCGGAAACCATGGTGACATATTTGGAGGAAGAGGGCATTCTGTTCAGCTGCGATTTTTACGGCTCCCACATCGCCGCCTCCGACCTTTTCGTAACAGACCAGGGCCGTGTGTACGAGGCTGCCAAGCGGTATTTCGCCGAGATCATGATGCCGTTTCGGAACGTGATCGAAAAGAACATGGAAAAACTTAAGGCCTATGACATTCAGATGATCGCCCCGAGCCACGGCCAGATTTACGATCGCCCGGCCTGGATCATGGACGCCTACCGGGACTGGGTCACGGGCGCGCCGCACAACCGGGTCGTTTTGCCTTTCGTGTCCATGCACGGCAGCACCCGGCAGATGGTGGATCACCTGGTGTCAGCCCTGGCCGGCCGGGGAGTAGGCGTGGAATTGTTCAACCTGGCGGTCACCGATATCGGAAAACTGGCCATCGCGCTGGTGGATGCCGCGACCATCGTGGTGGGCGCCCCCACGGTTCTGGCCGGTCCCCATCCCCTGGCCGCGTATGCCGCCTTGCTGGCCAATGCCCTGCGGCCCAAGGCCAGGTTCCTTTCCGTCGTCGGATCCTACGGCTGGGGCGGCAAAACCGTGGAAACCCTTGCGGCGATGATTCCCAATTTGAAAGTGGACGTGCTGGAGCCGGTCTTGTGCAAAGGGGTGCCTTTAGAAGCCGATTTCCAGGCCCTGGATCGGCTGGCCGATGCGATTGCACAAAAGCACAAGGAAAACGGTTTCAAATAAGAAGGAATTTCATGGAAAGTCGAATCCCCGGCAACCTGCTGACCACCGCCATGGCGGTGATGCCGCACACCGACGTGGACCGGGCTTTGGAGACAGCCCTGTCGCTGGATGTGCCCTTCTGGCCCCAGCTGCCGCACTACAGTTATTATGAAGACATGTACGTGCAGGCCGCCGAGCACTTCCCCGGTATTCTCCTGGACGTGGAAAAACGCACCCTGCGCTTTTCCATGGACAAGTTCGCCGAGGAACTGGAAAATGTGCTGGCTCATTTCGACGATCCGGCCTTTTTCGATATCAGCGAGACCTATTCGGCGGTGTACCACCGGTTCCTGGACCTGGACCTGTCCGACCGGCCCGCCATCCGGGGACAGCTGGAAGGGCCCATCAGTTTCGGGTTCAATATCCTGGACCAGGATGAACGTCCCATTCTTTTTGACGACACCGTGCGGCCCTTCATGCTCGAGTTCATGGCCAAGCGGCTGAACGTCCAGCTGGCGCGGCTCAAAGAGCGCAATTCCAACGCCTTCATGTTTGTGGACGAACCGGGACTGCAATTCCTTTTTTCCGCCATGGCCGGGTACGGGGACATCAAGGCCAAGGCCGACCTGGACCAATTCTTTTCCCAGGTGGACCGGCCCCGGGGCATTCACCTGTGCGGCAACCCGGACTGGGATTTCCTGCTCCACATGGACATGGACGTCCTTTCCCTGGATGTTTACACCAACACGGAAATCTTTGCCTCCTATCATGGTGCCATCAAGAAATTCCTGGACCGCGGCGGGATCATTGTCTGGGGAATCGTCCCCACCGGTTTCGAGGCCTTCGCCCAGGAAGAAATCCCCGGACTGATCCAGCGCCTGGAAGCCGCCTGGAAGGTCCTATGGAAAAAAGGGATTGACCCGGCACAGCTGATCGCCCAGGGGATGCTCTCGCCGGCCACCTGCTGCCTGGTGAATCCGGACAAGGAGCGCACCGTGGAACGTGCCTTTGCCGCGGTGAACCGAATGGCCGATATGCTGCGGGACAAATATTTATAGTCGACTGCGGGTTGATCCGCGTATGCGGGAGGAACCGACGGCCGCAAAAAATATTCCTTTCGGAAAAAGAGAAAAAAGGAGATGAAAGCGCAAGGCCGAAGGAAATCCGCAGGGATGCGCAAGGAAAAAAACACCGTGCAACACGTCCACGCGCCCACCGAAGCCATCCTGGAGAGCATCTCCGACGGGGTTTTCACCGTGGACCGGCAATGGCGGATCACGTCCTTCAACCGGGCCGCCGAAGCGATCACAGGTGTCCCCCGCCAGGAGGCCGTAGGCCGGCGCTGCGCGGATGTGTTCCGTTCCAGCATGTGCGGCGCCGATTGCGCCCTGCAGAAGACCCTGAAGACGGGCAAGCCCGTCATCGGCAAATCGGCCTACATCATCGATTCTGAGGGAAACCGCATCCCCATCAGCATTTCCACCGCCGTCTTACGGGACATTCAGGGCCGAGTGGTGGGCGGCGCCGAAACCTTCCGCGACCTTTCCGAGGTGGACGCCCTGCGCCGGGAGCTGGCAGGCAAATTCCGGGTGGGGGATCTGACCAGCCGGAGCCCTTTGATGCAGCGCCTCTTCGAAGTCCTGCCCGCCGTGGCCGCCAGCCCCAGTACGGTGCTCATCCTGGGAGAAACGGGTACCGGGAAAGAGCGGGTGGCACGGACCATCCATTCCCTGAGCCCCCGGAATCAGGGGTCCTTCATCGCCGTCAACTGCGGGGCCCTCCCCGATACCCTCTTGGAATCGGAACTCTTCGGCTATAAAGCCGGCGCCTTCACCGGCGCAAACAAGGACAAGCCCGGCCGTTTTGCTTTGGCGAAAGGGGGTACGCTCTTTCTCGATGAAATCAGCGAGGTCAGCCCGGCGCTCCAGGTCCGGCTCCTCCGGGTGCTCCAGGAAAGGACGTACGAGCCGCTGGGGGCCACCCGGTCCGAGACCTCCGACGTCCGGGTGATCGCCGCCACCAACAAGGACCTTTCCGAGCAGATGCGGCAGAGGCGTTTTCGAGAAGACCTGTATTACCGGGTGAACGTGGTGCGCCTGGAACTGCCTCCCTTGCGCCGGAGAAAAGAAGACATTCCCCTCCTGGTGGAACAATTCATCACCCGGTTCAATCGGCTGCAGCAAAAATCCGTGCAGGGCATCGCTCCGGAAGCCCTCTCCCTCCTCATGGCCTATGACTGGCCGGGAAACATCCGTGAACTGGAAAACACCGTCGAGCGCGCCTTTATTCTCTGCGGGAACGGGCCCATCGAGATTACCCATCTCCCCGCTGAACTCACGGCCCATGGACCGCCCGCCGGCACCGATACCGACATCCGGTCCGCCCACGACATCCTGGACGCCCAGGCCATCCGAGCCGCCCTTTCGCGCAATGCCGGCAACCGCCTGGCGGCGGCACGGGAACTTCGCATCCACAAGACCACCTTGTATCGAAAAATAAAAAAGCTGGGCATCCCGCTTCCCGAACAAAACGGCCGCACTTGTCGCAAGACCAAACAGTAGATATATTGCTCCTTTATGAAGCGCTTTTAGTTGCGTTTATGCTACTGTGAACCTTTTTCGCCCGCCCCCGTCAAATCCAAAAAACAACGGTTTGACAGCCGGTTGGATTTTCCAAGACCCGATTCGCCCGTTTGGCATCGGTTTTGCTTTTAAACAGGGCAAGGATCGAAAAAGATGAAAACCGCATTTGCCCAATGGGACAACCGCATCGCCCCGGTGTTCGACACCGCCCGGCGGATTCATGTCATCGAAACCGCGGCGGAGGAGGTGATTGCCGAAATGCAGGAGACGCTGCCGCAACACCCGCTATTGCAAAAGGCCCTTCGCCTGGTGGAACTGGGCGTCGACACCCTGGTTTGCGGCGCGATTTCAAGGCAGATGCACGGGCTGATCAGCGCGTACGGTATTCAGATCATCCCTTTTGTGACCGGCGATTTAAACACGATCATCCGGGCCTGGCAACGGGGAACGCTTTCCAGCGCGGTGTTTTGCATGCCGGGTTATCGCGGATGGGGCTGGCAGCGGTATAGGGGAAGACAAGGAGGAAGATGGGTAAATCCGTCCTTCAGGGTGAAAAAATAACGGAACAAGCCCCTGTTTCGGGGGAAAGAAAGGAGGAAAAGACCATGCCAAGAGGTGATCGAACAGGACCTGTGGGAATGGGCGCCATGAGCGGCCGTGCGGCTGGCTACTGCGCCGGATTCGGAATGCCGGGATTTGCGAATCCCGCTTTCGGGCGGGGATATGGAATGGGAATCGGAAGAGGCAGAGGTGCGGGAAACCGGGGATTCGGAACCGGCGGCCGCGGCTGGCGTCATTGGTATTATGCCAGCGGTCTGCCGGGATGGAGGCGCTTCGGTGGGTACGCCGCTCCCGCCGGTTATCCGGCGCCGTACGCAACATCCGATCCGGAACGGGAAAAACAGGCGTTGAAAAGCCAGGCCGAGGCCTTGCAGTCGGAGCTGGATTTCATCAAAACACGCCTCGCCGAAGTGGAGGCCGAAAGCGCCGCCAAGTGAAATCCTTTGGAAGACCCTTTGCGCCGGCCGTGCTGTTTTTTTCCCGGCGCGGCCGGCTTGTTCCATTCGCCGGCTGGACACGGAAACGAACTTCTTTGTAGACCCCATAATCACTAAAGGAAAGACACCATGCCCACGTATGAATATGAATGCGAGGCCTGCGGTTTAACGTTTGAGCGAGGACAGGCCATCACGGATCCGCCGCTTACCGAATGCCCGGATTGTTCCGGGCATGCCAAGCGTCTGGTCAGCGGTGGGGCTGGATTCATTCTCAGGGCCGCCGGAAAGGGCGATTCGGCGCCGCACGGCGGGCCCTGCTCCCTTGAGCATTCGGGGAGAACCTGCTGCGGCCGGGAGGAGCGGTGCGAAAAGCCGCAGTGCCACACCCCCTCATGATCGCAACTCATTGCAGTTATTCTTTCGGACCGGTACCGTCGCGGCGCCTGGGAAAAAGCCTGGGAATCAACAACATCCCGGCAAAGGTGTGCACCTATTCCTGCGTCTATTGCCAGGTGGGAAAAACAACGCAGCTGGAGGCGGATCGCCGGCGTTTCTATCCACCGGAGAACATCTTCCAGAACGTGAAAAACCGACTGGCGATGACGAAAAACGCCGGGGAACAGGTCGATTATCTCACCTTTGTACCGGACGGGGAACCCACCCTGGATATCCATCTGGGAAAAGAAATCGAATTGTTGAAAAAACTGGATGTGCCCATCGGCGTGATTACGAACAGTTCCCTTTTATGGCGCCGGGATGTGCGCAGTGCCCTTGCCAAAGCGGATTGGGTTTCCTTAAAGATCGATACCGTTTCCGAAAGAGCGTGGAGAAAGCTCAATCGTCCCCACAACGCACTGGATCCGGCGGGCATCCGGGAAGGAATCATTGCATTTGCAGCGGGCTTTTCGGGAAACCTGGTGACGGAAACCATGCTCGTGGGCGGACTCAACGACGGAGAATCCCATATCCGGGAAACAGCCGATTTTGTCTTCCGAGTAAAGCCGAAAATCGCTTTTTTGGCCGTCCCCACGCGTCCGCCGGCCCTTGAATGGGTGCGCCCGCCGGATGAGTCGCGTCTCAATGGGGCCTTTCAGATTTTTGCCGAAAAACTTCCCCACGTGGAGTACCTCATCGGCTATGAGGGGGATGCCTTTGCCTTTACAGGGGATGTGGAAAAAGACATTCTGGGTATCACCGCTGTTCACCCCATGAAGCAAAAGGCCATGGAAACCTTATTATCCCGGGCAGGGGCGACGTGGAGCCTCGTCGATCGGATGATGGACCGCGGCGAACTTATCGAAGTGGATTACCAGGGGAATCGATTCTACCTGAGAAGATTTCAATGAAGTAAAAGGGAAGCGAAACAGGAGCGCAAAGAAATGAAACAAGAAGATCATGGCACCGAGGCGGCGACCACCTGCGACACCTGCAGGGACAAGAGCTGCTCGGCCTCCCAGCGAAAGAAAGACGAAAGCGAGGAAGAATTCGAAGACAGAAGAAGACTCCAGTCCCGGCTCTGCCGCATCCGCCATAAGGTGGTCGTTTTGTCGGGAAAAGGCGGCGTCGGAAAAAGCACCGTAGCCGTGAACCTGGCCACCGCACTCACCTTGTCCGGAAAACGGGTCGGGCTCCTCGATGTGGACATCCACGGCCCCAGCATTCCCACCATGTTGGGACTTGAGCGGGTGGAGTTTCAGGGATGCGAAGAAGGATTGTTCCCCATTGAAACCGGCGGAAAGAAAGTCATGTCCTTGGGCTTTCTGCTTAAAGACCCCGACGACGCCGTGATCTGGCGCGGTCCTTTGAAAATGGGGGTTATCAAGCAGTTTCTCAAGGACGTGATCTGGGGAGACCTCGATTTCCTGATCATCGATTCGCCGCCGGGTACCGGAGACGAGCCCCTCTCCGTCTGCCAGCTCATCGGCAACCTGGACGGCGCGGTAGTGGTCACAACCCCCCAGAAATTGGCGGCGGTGGATGTCCGCAAATCCATCACCTTCTGCCGCCAACTCCATGTCCCCGTAATCGGCGTGGTGGAAAACATGAGCGGTTTCGTCTGCCCCAAGTGCGGGGAGATCACCTCGATTCTGCGCGCCGGCGGGGGAAAACGGATCGCCGAGGACATGGGGGTTCCCTTTCTTGGGTCCATTCCCATGGATCCCGCGATCGCCGAAACCTGCGACATTGGCCGGGCGTTCATCGATGCCTACGCCGCCGCCCCGACGGCCGCCATCATGCACCGCATCGCCGGGGTCGTCGCCGCCCTGGAGGAAAAACGCACGGTCCTTGAAACCGCCTGATCCGGAGATCGCATAAAAGAGGCCGGTCAGGCGGCCGTCTTGCCAAGATTTAACTGAACTGGGCGGTTGGGTCAGATTTTCTGCGCCCCGATGCCGGTGTAAACGGCCTTGCAGATGCCCGACACGCCCCCTTTTTTGCCTTCGGGGTTTTTAAACCCTTCGGATCCCCGGAGGCTTTCAAGGTAGGTCTCCCATGAGGCCAGAGAATGGAACAAGGCATCGATATCCTTTTCGGGTTGAAGGAGAAATAGCCACCCCTCCCCGTAAGGATCTTCGGCGATCCGGGAGGGATTTTCCTTTATCATCCGGTTGAATCGCACCCGGCCCGGAACGGGTGCATCGATGTACAGGATTTTCCCGGTGATGGCAAAGACCACGGCTTCATTCGCCGCCACAGGCGTATCTTCTTCCACCAGCCAATCCACGTCCTTTACGCCTCCGGACAACACCAGGGCGGGTTGCGTCATGCCGAAGGCAACCGTATGATCCATTACTTTTCCCCAAAGCCCCTGTTTGGGGGCATACCGCCGATCTTCGGGGATTTCCACCCGGGTGCCTAGAAATCTTTCCAACACAGCCATATTTGTGTCTCCTGTTTATGTTTTTTCAAAGTGGTTTTGTGAAAGATGTTTCCGGGGTTTTTCCCGTTTACGCGCGCACCGCTTGCCGATTTAAACCGGACTCGGTTTTCCTTGCCGCCTGGTAAAATTTAAAAAGAATAAAGGAAAAAAGGACGGACGCAAAGAGGATGCTCACATAGTTGAGCACCGATAAGGCCATGTGCGGATAATAATTTCCATAAACATGAACTCCCAAGACCTGGGAGCCCACCAGCGCTCAGACCATCCCCCACTGGGAACCATGTTTTTTCGTGTACAAGTCGATTTTCGCGATATTCAAATTCCTGATTTATCCGGCAGACTCAAAAAGGATTCATCCATGCATAGATTATCCATGCAGTGCCCGGCCTGTCGCTTTCAAAGCGGTTTCCTGGACGATCTCCGGCAGGGTGGGATGGGCATGGATGGTATGCGACAGGTCCTCCACCGTGGCGCCCGATTTTACCGCCAGCGTGGCCTCGGCGATGAGATCGGTGGCATGCGGGCCGATGATATGGACGCCCAAAACCTTACCGGTATCCTTCTCCGATACGATCTTGGCCTGCCCGGCGATCTCCCCGATGACATGCGCCTTGCCCAGTGCCCGGAACAAGACGGTATCCGCCTGCGCCGGAATCCCCTGTTCCCGGGCCTGGGTCTCGGTCAAGCCCACATCGGCCACCTCCGGTGACGTAAAGATGGCGCCCGGAACAGCCCCGTAATCCATTCGTCGCCGCCCTCCGAGGGCGTTTTCCGCCGCCGTCAGGCCCTCGGCGGACGCTACATGGGCCAGCATGATTTTAGAAGGCCCCAGCACGTCGCCGACGGCGTATATTCCCGGCACATTCGTCGCCATTCGGGAATCGGTGTGGATCCAACCTTTCCCGTCCAGTGTCACACCCAAGGTCTCGAAGCCCTTTATTTGAACGGTATTGGGGGCCCGCCCCACACAGACCAGCACCTTGTCCGCGGTTTCCACCAGGGGTGTCTTTTCCTTTTCCCCCGGTGATTCCAAAAACGGAGACGGGCCGATGGTGACCCGGAGCCTTCCGTCCACCTCGTCCACGCTTTCAACGGCACGGTTGACCAGGAACCGAATTTTTCTTTTCTTCATTTCCCGTTCGAGGACCTTGGAACAATCCTCGTCCACGGAAGGCAGCGGGAGCATGCGGGTCAGCGCCTCCACCACCGTCACCGAAGATCCCAGGGAGGAAAACAAAAACGCGAATTCGCATCCGATGACGCCGCCGCCCACGATCAAAAGAGATTCGGGAACCTCCTGCAGACCAAGGGCGTGATTGCTGGAAAGAATCCGGGTGCCGTCAAAGGGAAGATTCGGCAGTTCAAAAGGACGGGTCCCCGCGGCAAGGATGAGACGATCCCAGGGGACGTCTTGTTCTTTCCCATCGGGAAGGCGAACGGTGATTGACTGGCGCTCTTTGAAGAAGCCGGTGCCGTTTAGATAATCGACGCGATGATGCCGCAACAGATCCAGGATGCCCTTTCTCTGGGTCTGCACCACCCGGTCTTTCCTTTCCATCAATGCCGGCACGTTCACCCGGAAAGTCCCTTCGACGTCGATCCCGAAGGTTTGCGCGTGTTTCATTTTTTCAAAAAGCCGGGCGGCGGCGATCATGACCTTGGAGGGGATGCATCCCCAGTTCAGGCATGTGCCGCCCACGTGCTCTTCTTCGATCAGGGTGACATCTGCACCGAGCTGCGCCGCCCGAACCGCGGCGACGTATCCTCCCGGGCCGGCACCCAGTACGGCGACTTGAATACCCACGATCAATTTCTCCCTTTAAGGGTCGATTCCGGATTCATGGTTTTCATCCGGCTTAAAAAAGTGGAAATCAAAGACGAAAAAAGTCGACTTCCATCCAATCTACAAGATGCCCATAACACGATCACACGATTCCATAAGATCGACCAGAGAATCGTAGGTGCCCTCAGTAAAAGCCCCGCGGACAGCGGACGCCTCGATTCCCCGCAACCGGGCGTCCTGGACCAGGACATGGATCTCGAGGTTCGGACCCGCGATTTCCCGGATATCCCGGGATCCGGGCCGTTTCAGGGGGGAGCGGCAGAACCGCACCGCTTCCTGGAGCAAAAAAAGGGTGACCCGATGGCCTTGGGCCAGCATATCCGCCGCCGCTTGAACCGCACGATCCGATTCATCCGTACAAGGAGCGCTTTTCAAAAGTATCGCGATGTTCATGAACACCCCCTAAAAAATCAATTGGAGACGGTTTGCCGCCATCAACTCGGAAACACCCTGGTGATCGATCGTTTCCAGGTCTTCCACCAGATCCTCAGGACCCAGCCCCCGGTTCTCGAGGGAATCCTTTTCCACGTAAAATTCGGCCGGTGCATCCTTTTTTTCGTAAAGCCCCCGGGCGATGATCTCTTCGAGGGTGCCCCCCAGGGCCAGCCACGGGGTTTGGCCGGGATGTTGACCGTTTTGGGCCAGATAAACACCGTCGTCCACCAGCACCATAATGGGTCGAAATCCCAGGGAGATGGCGCCGTTGGCATGGCGAAGCCCCTCGGCCGCCTGAAAACCGCCGTAAGGCCCGCGTCGGATCACGATCAGAATATCTTTTGTCATGGCTTCTCCCCTCTTCCTATGGTCCGACACTCAGCAGAATATCGGTCTCCTCCAAAATTTGAAACAGACTCTTTAAGGTACCGGGCGCTGCGCCTTCAATGAACTGTTCTTTCCGCAGACCGCGGAAACTGAAACATGTCCCTCAAAGATCCACCCGCGCGCCTTGGGCAATCCGCTCCGCAAATCCTTTTTCCGCGTTCGGGGCTCCCGATGCCCGTTGCCCCTGAATAAATCCGTAGGTACCGTCTCCAGAGCCTACTACGGTCACGCCGTGGCCTTTCTTCAGGGCCGCTTCCGCGATGCCGAGCACGGTATCCACATCCTGGCCGCCATAAGGCGGTGATGCGAGCATGATCGTAATTTGCTTCATAACACCTCCAAAAATGCGCTTGTGTTTATTTAAGACGTGTTTTCCCTTCGCTTTCCAGTTTTGAAAGTAGAAATGTGGCCCCTCTGCGGGAAAGCCCCAGTTTTTCGGCGAGTATGGCTTCATCCAGAGGTTCGTGGGCTTTCAACAGCGCCAGCACTTCCGTTTCCAGTTCCTCCAGCCAGTCCTCGAAGAGGATGAGCAGGTCCGGATCGGTGATGGCCGCCAGCTGCTTTGATTGCGCCACTTTATCCACCAGGCTCTGGCACATCTCCGTGGGGTCGACACCTTCGCCCATGCATTCGGCCAGTCACAAATGAACCAGGCTCGAAACTTTATCCCCCTCCGACTGGGCGATCAGGTTCATCAAGAAGCGCTCCCGGGCATCCGTGTCCAGGTCCGCCAGGAGCCTTCCCAGAAACCCTGTGAGTTTGGTCAACGCTTCTTCCGGATTCATCCGGGAAAAGATTTCAAAAAGGGTATCCATCGGGTTTTGATCCACCTCCATTAATTAAAAAGTCTTTCGGTTCGTTAACAGGTCCGCCGCCACTTCGCTTAATCGGCTGAGAATATCCAGAATACGGACGTCCGACAGCGCATAATAGACAAAGGGACCTTCCCGCTCCACGGTGACCAGAAGGGAGCGTTTGAGTTCTTTGAGATGATGCGACACCAGTGGCTGGGACAAACCCAGAGATTCCACAATGGCGGAGACCGATTGTTTTTGTTCACTAATAAACAACACGATCCGCAGCCGGTTTTCGTCCCCCAGACACTTGGCCAGGAATGCGGACAAATGCAATGTTTCGGCCAGCGGATGCGTTTGCTTTCCGGGAATCGTGACGGTCTTCCCCACGGACATGGTATTCCTTTGAACAAGAATCATACAAAAGACGCTATGAATACATTAATGTACATTTATATGTTGATATTTTCTTTGTCAAGGCCTTTTTCGGGGCACTTGCACGCGTATCCCTTCAGTTCGGTCCGGGACCAAGCATTGTCTGCCGGAGGGGTTTTATGATACGCTGTGATCAATTTACGATCGTTGAAATCGTAAGCACGCTTTTCATGATCTTATCAACGAATGTGTTTTGCATTTGCAAAGACCCGAAAAAAGACATCCGAAAAAGGAGGACCGGATCAATGACCCCAAAACTCGTTTTAGCACAAAAACGGCGCATCATCGCCGCTTGCGCTGCCATCGGCTTTCTCGTCTTCGGCAGCCCGGCTTTCGCCGGATCCTCGGATTCCAAGGAAAGCGCGGGGACCCAGGTGAAAAAAGAGTTCTCCGAAACGCTTCAAGCCATCAAGGGGTTTGCGGCGGAACAGCGGGAGGAAGCCGTCAAACAGGCCAAGATCGCCCTGGAGGAAATGGACGCCGCCATGGAGCGCCTGGAAAAACGCATCGATCAAAACTGGGAAAAAATGGATCAGGCGGCCAGGGAAAAAGCCCGGAACACATTGACATCACTCAAGAAGAAACGAAACGAACTCGCCGAATGGTACGGGGGGATGAAGCATTCCTCGGCAAACGCCTGGGAACGCGTGAAGAGCGGGCTGGTCGACAGCTACCAAACCCTTAAAGAGTCCTTCCAAGAAGCTGAAAAGGAGCTCGAGTAGCGATCTTTTAAAAGGTACTGGACCCGTCCCAGCAGTGGGTACATACGCGTTCCTTTGGGAGCCCGATGGCGGCCACCAGGTCTTCCAGGCGCTGGTATTGCAGCGTAGTCAAATGAAGCCGCTGCCGGATCTTTTCGATCATGGCCAGATTCTTTTCCGTGCCTGACCGGGCATATGCGGCCATGTCCGCCGCCTTTCCCCCTTCCAGTTCGTGAATGGCCTGTCTTCCGGCCAGGTCCAGGGAGGACTGGGAACGGGAGAAATTCAAGAAATCACAGGGAAAGATGAGCGTGGGGCATGCCGGGCGCATGTGGACTTCCCTGGCCCCGTATTCGAAAAGGACCTGGATGTTGTCCTTGAGCTGGGTCCCCCGCACGATGGAATCCTCGCAGAAAAGAAGGCGGCGCCCCTCGATGATTTTCTTCACGGGAATGAGCTTCATCCGGGCCACCAGGTCCCGCAGGGCCTGGTTTTGGGGCATGAAGCTCCGGGGCCACGTGGGCGTATATTTGACAAAGGGCCGTTGGTAGGGAATCTTTCGTTCCACGGCATACCCCAGGGCGTGTCCGATGCCGGAATCCGGGATCCCGGCGACGGAATCCACCGCGACGGTGTCTCTTTTCGCCAGGGCCGCCCCGCAGTTGTACCGGACCCGTTCCACATTGATCCCCTCGTACTCGGAGGCCGGGTATCCGTAATACACCCATAAAAAGGCGCAGATCTGCATCCTGGGCCCCGCCGGCACCCGTGTTTCCCATCCTTCCGGATCGAGGAAGACGACTTCTCCGGGCCCGATGAACTTCTCGATGGAATATTCCAGGTTGGGAAACGCACAGGTTTCCGAGCAGACGGCGACACTCCCCTTTTTTCGGCCGACGATCAGCGGCGTGCGCCCGAGTTTGTCCCGGGCGGCATAGATCCCCTTGTCGGTGAGCAGGAGAAGGGAACAGGACCCTTTGATGACGGACTGGGCATGGACAATCCCGTCTTCAAAGGAATCCTTTTCACAGATGAGCATGGCCACCGCCTCGGTGGGGCTGGTCTCGCTTCCGGCATTTTCGGAAAAATACCGGCGCTTGCCGAAGGCCTGCCGTACCAGGTCCTCGATGTTGTTGATCCGGCTCACGGTGACGATGCCGAAGGTTCCCAAGTGCGACCGGATGATCAGCGGCTGCGGGTCCGTGTCGCTGATGACACCGATTCCCCGGTTCCCCCTGAAGTCCTGCAGTTCGGATTCGAACTTGGACCGGAAATAGTTGTTTTCGATATTGTGGATGGAACGCTGGATGCCTTTTCCGTTTCGCACCGCCATTCCCCCCCGCCGCGTCCCCAGGTGGGAATGGTAGTCGGTCCCGTAAAACAGATCATTGACGCAGTCTGCTGTGGAAACCACTCCGAACATGCCGCCCATGGCAGATTTTACTCCTTTTTACTGGATGGCCGCGTGATATTGCTGCAAGGATCTCACCGCCGGCTTTTCTTCCTGCATGGCCGCGATCCCCTTGGCCGCGGCGAGGGCCGCGGCCGTGGTGGTGATATAGGGAATCTTATATTTGATGGCCGCTTTCCGAATATCGGAACTGTCGTCGGCGCTTTTCTTTCCCGACGGCGTATTGACGAGGAGCTGGATCCGGCCGCTCTTGATGGCGTCCACCAGGTTGGGGCGGCCGAGACCGAGCTTGGAAACGGGAATCGTGTCGATCCCCCGTTCCTGGAGAAATCGATATGTCCCTTCCGTGGCCATGAGGGTGAATCCCAGTTCCCGGAACCGGCGCACCGGTTCCAGGGCCGCGGGTTTATCCCGGTCGGCGATGGTGAACAGGACCGTTCCTTCCAGGGGAAGGGATACCTGGGTGGCTTCCTGGGCCTTGAAGTAGGCCCGGCCGAAGGAATGGGACAGGCCCAGCACTTCACCCGTGGAGCGCATTTCCGGCCCTAAGACCGGATCCACCTCCGGAAACATGGAAAAGGGAAAGACCGCTTCCTTGACCCCGAAATGGAGGATCGGCCGCTCCTTGAGTCCCAATTCGCCGATGCGTTTTCCCAAAATCACCTGAGTCGCCAGGTTCGCCATGGAGATGCCGCAGACTTTGGAAACGATGGGGACCGTGCGCGAGGCCCGGGGATTGGCCTCCAGGACGTAAACGGTGTTTTCGAAGATGGCGTACTGGATATTCATGAGGCCCACCACCTTGAGTTCCACGGCGATGCGGCGCGTATATTCCCGGATGGTGTCCAGGTGTTTGGGCGCAAGGCTGATGGGCGGGATCACACAGGCACTGTCCCCCGAGTGGATGCCGGCCAGCTCGATGTGCTCCATCACCGCCGGGACGAAGGCGTCCTTGCCGTCGGCGATGGCATCGGCTTCCACCTCGATGGCATTGTCCAGGAAGCGGTCGATGAGCACGGGGCGTTCGGGGGAAACCTCTTCCACGGCGACTTTGAGGTAGCGCCGCAGGGACGGTTCATCGTGCACCACTTCCATGCCCCGACCCCCGAGAACATAAGAGGGTCGCACCATGAGGGGATACCCGATGGCGGAAGCGATCCGGAGGGCTTCCTCGATACTGGCGGCCATGCCGCTTTCCGGCTGGGGGATCCCCAGGTCCCGCATGATCTGACGGAACCGGTCCCGGTCTTCGGCCAGGTCGATGGTCTCCGGGGAAGTGCCTAAGATTTTTACGCCGGCATCCTCCAGTTCCCGGGCGATGTTGAGGGGGGTCTGGCCCCCGAACTGGGCGATCACCCCTTCGGGTTTCTCCTTTTCGTAGATGCTCAGGACATCCTCCACGGTGAGGGGCTCGAAATAGAGCTTGTCCGATGTGTCGTAGTCCGTGGAGACCGTTTCCGGGTTGCAGTTGACCATGATGGATTCCAACCCGGCCTCCCGGATGGCCAGGGCCGCGTGGACGCAGCAATAGTCGAACTCGATCCCCTGACCGATCCGGTTGGGCCCGCCCCCCAGGACCATGATCTTTTTCCGGTTGCTCACCGTCACCCGGTCCGGTGCATTATAGGTGGAATAGTAATAGGCGGCGTTTTCCACCCCGCTGACCGGAACGGCGTCCCAGGTTTCACGCACCCCCAGGCGCTTGCGGTGTTCCCGTATCGTCTGCTCGGATACCCCCAGGAGTTTGGCCAGGTACCGGTCGGCAAAGCCGTCTTTTTTCGCCTGGATCAAAAGATCGTCCGGCAGGGCTTGACCCTTGGCCGCCAGGATCTTTTCTTCCAAAAGGACCAGTTCCTTCATCTGATCGATGAACCAGGGCTTGATGTGGGTCAGCCGGGAAAGGGTCCCGGTATCGGCCCCCTTCCGGAGGGCTTCGTACAGGATAAACTGGCGTTCGCTGGTGGGGACGGCAAGCATCCGGAGGAGCTGTTCCAGGGACAGTTTGTTGAAATTCTTTGCGAATCCGAGTCCATACCGGTTGATTTCCAGACTCCGGACGGCTTTTTGAAAGGCTTCCTTGTAGGTTTTGCCGATGCTCATCACTTCGCCCACGGCCCGCATCTGGGTCCCCAGCTGGTCCACGATACCCTCGAATTTTTCAAAAGCCCACCGGGCGAACTTCACCACCACATAATCTCCGGAGGGGGTGTATTTTTCCAGGGTGCCGTCCCGCCAGTAGGGAATTTCGTCCAGGGTCAATCCGCCGGCCAGAAGCGCGGAGACCCGCGCAATGGGAAAACCGGTGGCCTTGGACGCCAGGGCCGAAGAACGGGAGGTCCGGGGGTTGATCTCGATGACCACCACCCGGCCGGTTTCGGGGTCATGGGCGAACTGGATGTTGGTCCCGCCGATCACCTGGATGGCCTCCACGATGGCATAAGAATAGGCCTGGAGTTTTTCCTGGAGGGCCGGATCGATGGTGAGCATGGGCGCCGTGCAGTAGCTGTCTCCGGTATGCACCCCCATGGCGTCCACGTTTTCGATGAAACAGACCGTGATCATCTGGTTCTTGGCGTCCCGGACCACCTCCAGTTCCAGTTCCTCCCATCCCAGGACCGACTCTTCCACCAGGACCTGGTGGATCAGGCTGGCCGCCAGCCCCCGGGCCGCCACGACGCGGAGTTCCTCCACATTGTACACCAGGCCTCCGCCGGTCCCGCCCATGGTATACGCGGGACGGAGGACCACCGGGTATCCCAGTTCGGCGGCGATCTTCTCGGCATCTTCCACGGTGTTCACGGCCTTGCTTTTGGGCATCTCGATGGAAAGGCGTTCCATGGTCTCCTTGAACGCGGTGCGGTCTTCCCCCCGCTGGATGGCGTCCACGTTGACCCCGATCACCTTTACCCCGTATTTTTCCAGCACACCGGCCTGGTACAACTCCGAAGAAAGGTTCAATCCGGATTGCCCCCCGAGATTCGGGAGAAGGGCGTCGGGCTTTTCCACGGCGATGATCTCGGTGAGGGTCTTGACGTTCAGGGGTTCAATGTATGTGGCGTCGGCCATTCCCGGATCCGTCATGATGGTGGCCGGGTTGGAATTCACCAGGACGATCTCGTAACCCAGGGATCGCAGGGCCTTGCAGGCCTGGGTTCCCGAATAATCGAATTCGCAGGCCTGGCCGATGACGATGGGTCCCGAGCCGATGATCAACACCTTGTGAATATCGTCGCGTTTGGGCATCTTCTTCTCCTGTTCGGCGGATATAAGGGCACGGATGGATTTTGTACAAGTTGAATTTTGCTTGCTAATTTAATCTTGACTTAAAATCAAGCCCCAATCTCCGGTTCCGGCTCTCCACCGGTGTGCCGGAATGGAGTGGATTTTCCGCATTGACTTTTTTCCGGGACCGATCCATTCTTTTTCACGGCTTTCAGAAAAGGATGGATGGATTGTGGAACCCATGGTGAAAAAGGAGCGCTTCTAAACATGGAACAACTCAACCAGATCGCCGGGGTCATCGCCCTGAGCATGGGAGCCGCATGGGCCAGCGGCATCAACCTGTACGCCGCGATTTTGGTCCTGGGTATTTTGGGTGCCACCGGCAACATCCTGCTTCCCCAGGACCTGGTCATTCTCACCCATCCCCTTGTGATGGGTGCGGCCGGTGTCATGTATCTGGTGGAATTTTTCGCCGACAAGATCCCCGGAATCGATTCGGCCTGGGACGGGATCCACACTTTCATCCGGATCCCGGCCGGGGCGCTCCTTGCCGCCGGCGCCGTGGGAGAGGTGAATCCTGCTTTGGCCCTGGCGGCGGCCATCCTGGGGGGCGGTCTCGCCGCTGCCAGTCATGCCGCCAAGGCCGGATCCCGGGTCATGATCAACACCTCCCCGGAGCCGGTCACCAACTGGCTGGCCTCCATCGGGGAAGACGCGGGCGTGGTTTTGGGTTTGTGGACCGCCCTCAATCATCCCTGGATCTTCATCCTTCTCCTGTGCGCTTTCATCCTTTTGTTGGTGTGGGCGCTGCCCCGGCTCTGGAAGGGGGTCAAAAAGATCTTTTCCGCCGCGGGTCGCCTCTTTAAAACCGGGAAACCTCCCGCCGCAAATTCCTCCACCACCAGAATGCCTTGATCTGAGCTGGTTTTTGGGCTCTTCCCGTTGCGTGCCATTTTATCGACCGTCTCATTTATGAACTTATGCTCATAATATTTTCTTGACAAATATAATTTGTTCTATAGAATATAAACATAGGTTCATAAAAGGAGCGTCGCATTGCCAAGACCCAGAAAATGTCGTCGTGTGGCTTTTTCGCCGGATGTGCGTTTTTTCAAGCCCCAGGGCGTGCCGCTGTCCACACTGAAAGGGGTTGTCCTCCCGGTGGAAGGACTCGAGGCCCTGCGGCTCGCGGACGCCGAGTCTTTCGATCATGAAGCCGCCGCCCTTCGGATGGGAATCTCCCGCCCGACGTTTTCCCGGATCCTGGCAGAAGCGAGACGCCTGGTGGCTCGGGCACTCGTAAACGGATGGGCCATTCGCATCGAAGGCGGTGATTATCGGATTGACCCGGAGGGCGCGTCGACGACGACGGAGCGTTTTGGACCTTTATAGAACCATAGTACGAATCCAACCCTAAGATAAGAAAGGGGGTAAGCGCATGCCCAGAGGCGACGGAACAGGACCCGAGGGAAAAGGACGGCCGGGAAAAGGATCCTGCCGGAAGGACGGATCCGGATCCGGTGGTGGAAAAGGACAAGGATGTAAACGCGGGAAGGGCCGGCAGGGCGGACAGGCTCAAAAATCCCGCACAGACCGAAATTCCGATTCCGATTCATCGGTATCCAGTTGATGATTAAAAAAATCAAACTCCGGGGCAAAAAAATGTCCGGATCAAGATTGATAAACCCGTAAAAAGTTGAAATTGGGATGGCAAAGTAAAAAGCTCCAGATGCAAGGCGCGCAAATTCTGAGGAATGATGCGTACTTACAGATACGCCGCAATGACGAAGAATGCAGCGCAACGCAGCAGATGGACTTTTTACGAAGCCATCAAGATTGTGGAGCCCGCCCGCCCTGAAGAGCGGGGCTCCCCGGTGAGGAGATGTCTGCTTTAAAACAGTGCGGCAGGACACCGGATTCAATCGGATGGGTCAATCCTCCTCCTTGATGGAAACGCGGCATCCCCCCGACGAAAGTGCCGCGATAAATCCGGCGTCCTGCTGCCTGATCCTGTCCTTTTTTTGATCGAACGATCAATATTATTCTTGACAACGACTTTTTGGTGAAATAGTTTTGATCATAAGCTCATTTAAGCAAGGAAAAGACCCGAATGCCCAGACCCAAGAAATGCCGGATGGTGTTTACCCTTCCGGAAACACGCTACTTTAAGCCCAGGGGAATCCCCATGAAGGACCTCACGGAAGCCTACCTTCCCCTGGAAGGGTACGAGGCACTCCGCCGGGTGGACCTGGAAGGACTCAACCAGGAAGAAGCCGCCCGGCAGATGGAGATTTCCCGCCAGACCTTCGGCAGGGTGCTGGCCGAGGCGCGTCGCTGCGTATCAGAGGCTATCGTCAACGGATACGCCCTGCGGATTGAAGGGGGCGATTTTGCCCTTGCAGAAGAATCGCAGGCCTCCCGGACCAGCGGTTTCGGACGGAAAGCGCCATTGGAACCTAAAGCCGATTCATCCACAACCCCTCAAACAGGAGAAACCCTTATGAAAACGATTGCCGTCTCCGCGGAAGGACCGTCCCTGGACGATCCGGTGGATCCCCGTTTCGGACGTGCCGCGGGTTTTTTGCTCGTGGATCCCGAGACCCTTGATACGGAATACATCGACAACGGCGCTTCCCAGACCATGGCCCGGGGGGCCGGTATCCAGGCCGCGGAAACCGTGGCCCGTTCCGGGGCAAAATTGGTACTGACCGGCTTTGTGGGCCCCAAGGCGTTTGCCGCACTGTCTGCGGCGGGGATAAGCGTGGGCCAGAATTTAGACGGCCTCACGGTTCGCCAGGCGGTGGAAAAATTTAAAAACAACCAAATCGAAATCTCTTCGGCGCCCAACGCCCCCGGTGGAGGCGGAAAATGATCGTATCGGTGGCCAGCGGAAAAGGCGGTACCGGAAAGACAACCATCGCGGCCGCTCTTGCATCCGTTTGGGAATCCCCCCTGGACGTAATGGACCTCGACGTGGAAGCCCCCAACCTGCATCTGTTCATCAAGGCGGACATCGAGGACTGCCGGGTCGCCGGCCTCGAGATCCCCGTGGTGGATGAATCCCGGTGCACCCATTGTCGAATGTGTGCGGAGCTTTGCCAGTTCAAAGCCATCAGCGACCTGGGCCGCGTCCTTTTGGTCTTCCCGGAGATGTGCCACGGATGCGGGGGGTGCATCGCCGTATGCCCCGAAAACGCCCTTGCGCCCGGCACCCGGGAACTGGGGGACGTCTGTTGGGGAAGCGCCGGGCAAAACGGGTTTTTCATGGGGCGGTTGCGCATCGGCGAAGCCATGAGCCCGCCCCTCATGCGCGAAGTGAAGGCCTGCCGGGAAAAATTCCGGCAGGGTGAAGACCGGGACCTGATCGTGGACGCACCCCCCGGGACCAGTTGCCCGGCCATCAACGCCGTCATGGACAGCCATATGGTCTGCCTGGTCACCGAGCCCACGCCTTTCGGCCTGTATGATTTAAAACTGGCCGTGGAAGCCTTCCGGCCCCTGGGACCGCCCATGGGAGTGGTGATCAACCGGGACGGTATCGGGGATGATGCGGTTTTCAATTTTTGCCGCAAAGAAGGGATCCCGGTGCTGGCAAGAATCCCCTTTTCCCGCAAATTGGCCGAAGCGTACTCGGAAGGGCGGGTGTTCACCGAGGCGGCACCAGAACTGATTCCGGTTTTTAAAAACCTTGCCGGGCACCTCAGGCGGCTGGGGAATGCCGCCATTCCAGAAACGGAGGCTTCCCATGCATGAAATCGTCATCCTCAGCGGTAAAGGGGGGACCGGGAAAACAACCTTGACCGGAGCGTTTGTCCATCTGGCGTCGAATCCCGTCATCTGCGACCTGGATGTGGACGCCCCGGATCTGCATATGCTGCTCCACCCTGAAAATGAATCCTCCCATGACTTCTTTTCGGGGCACGAAGCCGTCATCGACCCCGATCGTTGTACCGGTTGCGGACTTTGTGCCGATCTTTGCCGGTTTCACGCCGTTCAATCCCAAGGCGCCGTTTTTTCCATCAACCCGATCAAGTGCGAAGGGTGCAAGGTATGCGTCGCCTTTTGCCCGGAAAAGGCCATCGACTTCCCCGAATCCCACTGCGGCACCTGGCACACGGCGTCCACCCGGTTCGGCCCGATGATCCATGCCCAGCTTTTCCCGGGAGCGGAAAATTCCGGAAAGCTGGTGGCGCTCCTTCGGCAACACGCCCGGGAACTGGCGCAGGCAAGGGGGTTCGATCTGATTATTTCCGACGGTCCGCCGGGGATCGGATGCCCGGTCATCAGTTCTTTGAGCGGCGCCGGGAGTGCCTTGCTCATCACCGAACCGACGCCTTCGGGAGTACACGACCTCAAGCGCGTCTCGGAACTGTGCCGGCACTTTCATATTCCCGCCGCCGTCATTATCAACAAGTCCGATTTGAACCCGGGGATCACCCGTGACATCAGGAACTGGTGTGCAAAAGAAGAATGGACCCTGGCGGGGGAGATCCCGTACGACGCGGCCGCCACCCGGTCCATGGTAGAAGGAAAAGTGCTCCCCGAGTTTCTGCCCTCCGATTCTTCTTTGCTTGGGACCCTCCGGGACGTATGGAAACGGGTGGAAGGCATGATTGAGGCGAAACGGGCGGCCTGAGTCGGCCCTTCTGTTTTTTTATTGATTCTTTTGTCTACTTTGATTTGAAAGGAGTGGTTGTGATGACAACAATGATTGCGGTTCCCTCTTTATCCCCCGGCGGATTGGACGCTTCCATCAGCGCCCATTTCGGCCATTGTGAGATTTACACCCTGCTTTCCGTGGAAGAAGGAGAGGTCCGGGATGTCCGGGTGATCCCCAACGTGCCCCACCAGCAGGGCGGCTGCATGGCACCCGTGAATCATCTGGCCGATCACGGCGTCAACGTCCTGATCGCCGGTGGAATGGGAATGCGCCCCCTGATGGGTTTCCATCAGGTGGGCATCGACGTTTTCCACTGTGGAATGAGCCAAACCGTCGGGGAAGCCGTCGGGGCTTATCTGCGGGGAAGCTTGTCCGCTTTCGGGCAGATGCACACCTGCGGCGGCGGGGACCCGCACCACGCCCATCCCTGATCCTTCCGGATCCTTCGGCTTTCGCCTCCGCCACCGGCCCAAACCGGCGGCGGAGGCCTTTTTTTATTCAGAAACCGTGAATCCGAATGCATCGGGCGCGAACCCCTCGATGCGCTTGCCCTTTTGGATAAACACCTCAAGGTCCTCGAAGACGCCCTGGTAATGCCCCATGACGGATTCGAAGCGACGGGTGATAGGGTCGTCTTCACCCAGGATCGCTTCGGCCTCCTTCAGCAGGGACAGCCCTTCCTTAAAATGCCGTTCGGTTTTCTTGAACAGTTTTTTACGGAATTCGTGTTTTTCGCGCTCCTTCACGATGATGGGAAGCAAGCGTTGTACGGCAAATTCGATGAGGGCATCCCGGGGCATGTTAAAGTCGCTGGATATCTTTTCCAGGCTGATCAGAGCGCGCCGGCTGATGACGAATGTCTTTTGCGTCCGGTTTCCGCGGCCAAGGGCGGTATCTTCCATTTGTTTTGCGACCTCATGGAGCATCCGGGTGTTTTCCATCAAATGATCGAAAACGGATTTTTGCTTGATCCCCAGGTGCGTCGCTAAAATACTGATGGCATCAATGCATGCCTCCGACAGCCTGAAGGTGACCCGGACGGACTGTCGCCCCATCAGGTCCGTGGCGGACACCCGGACATCATCGGCGCGCTCCTGGGTGACGTCGTTCTTTCCCATCGTCATATTCCTCCTGAATTCCAGCCGCGTGTCCTTGCGGACAACTGTATAAACGGTTTTGCACGCGGTGTTTTAGGGCAAATCCGGCATTTTACAACGTCATCATTATTTATTTAAACATTAATTATAGGTAATGCAACAAAAATATTTTTTCACTATATTGACAAGATCAAAAAAGGTTTTATTCTTTTTTCAAAAAACCGGCCTGCCCGGAAATGATTCGGGCATATCTTTTGAATGACAAGAAAGGAGGAAAAGACAATGATTTACCGACGGGTTTTCGATTCTCCCTGGCGTTTTAGAAGCATGTTGGACGAATTTGAACGGATGCGGCAGATGATGGACCGTCTGGTCGGTGAGGCAGAAGGGGCTTTCCCCATTGCCCGGGCCGGGGTATTTCCTCTGGTGAACCTGACGGAAAACAAGGACAACTTTTTCATCCGCGCCGAACTTCCGGGTGTTGAAAAAGACGATTTGGAAATCAGCGCCACATCGAACAGCATCTCCATTTCCGGGGAACGAAAGATTCCGCAAGAGGAAGAAGACGCCCGGTACCATCGCCGGGAACGGGAAGCCGGCAGATTCTCCCGCATCATCACCCTGGGAGCGGAGATTCAACCCGATAAGGTGGAAGCCGGGTTGAAAAACGGTGTTTTGACCGTCACCATTCCGAAAGCCGAAATTGCCAAACCGAAACAGATTACGGTGAAATAGAAAGGAGGGGATGAACATGGCTGATGCCCAGACCAAGGCGCTCAAGACCAAGGAAAAACAAGAGGTGATGACGCCTGCCGAGCAGACCCGACCCGGAGCCGTATTTACGCCTAGCGTGGATATATTTGAAACCGAACAAAAAATCATGATCCTGGCCGATATGCCGGGCGTCAAAGCGGACGACCTGAACATCGATCTCAGGGATAATACCTTGACCTTGATGGGGGAGATCGCCCCGGTGGAAGGCGCCGACGAAGAAGATGTGTTGATCGAGTATGAGACCGGAAAATACTTCCGGCAATTCACCCTGTCGGAGGTGATCGACCAGGAAAAAATCGACGCACAGCTCAACAACGGCGTCCTCCGGTTGACACTGCCGAAGGTGGAAAAGGCCACACCGAAAAAAATCCTGGTGAAGGCGGAATAGGGATTCCGCCGGCCGTTGTTGTGTTTAAAAACGCTCTCCGCGCGCCCGCCCTGGGGCGGAGCCTGGCGGAAGCGTTGCGTCCAGAATCGGGGCAGACGGGTGAAACCGGTATTTCGGATCAGGGAGGCGGCCGCAAAATCCATGGGTACATGCGGCCGCCGCCCTTTAGGAAACCTCGTTGAAAGCGACAAAGCCGTTTTTCCATGCGGCTTATCGCAGGGAAAAGGGGGTTTGGATGCCGAAAAACTATTATATCGCCCTTGGAGTGAACAAAGGCGCCGATCTCAATCAGATCAAACGGGCGTACCGGAAAATCATTAAAAACCTGCATCCCGACATGAGCCGTTCCCAGACCACCCAGGAGCGGTTCATCGAAATCCAGGAAGCCTACGAAACCCTTGCGGACCCGGAAAAGCGAAGGGTCCATGATGCTTTTCTGGAAGAGAAAAAGCCGCATCCGAAACGCCCGGGTGCGCCGATACAACGCCCCCCGGTATTCGAAAGCAATCCTTTTCCCGCCACCTCATTGGCGGACGATTTCTTTGAAGGGTTTCTGCCGGGTTTTTTCAGCTCACCTGGACGCGGGTCCGTCGACAAAGATATTTACCTGGAAGTGATCCTGACGCCTGAAGAAGCCCAAAACGGCGGGGTTTTCCCTGTAACCGTCCCTGTCGTTGAACCCTGTTCCCGCTGCCGGGGGGAGGCATCCCTGATCCATTTCCCCTGCCCGGTCTGCCGGGGGCAGGGCGCCGTTCGACAGACCCGATCCTTCTCCCTTGGCATCCCCCCCAATACCCGGGACGGGGAACACCTTCGACTCTCCCTGGAAGATATCGGACTCCCGGGCGTGGCGTTGCACATCGATGTCCGCGTGGAACCGGAGACGCCCTTTTTCTGACCTTTTCGGCTTTCCCGATTACCCGCTCCGAACGCCGTTTCCCCTTTGAAGCCGGCTGAAATGCGCCGGGGGCCTGCCGCATACCGGTGGCCGAAACATTCCGTACCGACCGCCGAAAAAATTATCTTTAGGGATATATGATAAAAAATAATTTATTCTTTATTGACATTTCATTTTTAATAATTATGTTTCGGTCAAAAGAGATTGATAAAAACATCCATTGAAACAGGAGGTGAGGCATATGATGCACATGAATTTGACTCCATGGAATCCGGCAAGGGAAATGGTCGGCATCCGGGATCGGATCAATCGCCTTTTTGACGATTTCTTCTATCCCCAAACGGCGCCCGAGGAGCGGTTTCCTTTCAGGAATTGGCGTCCCAGCGCGGATATTTACGAAAATGAAAACGATATCATCGTCAAGGCCGAGCTTCCGGGAATTGACAAGAAAAATATCCACGTGGAATTGAAAGGAAACCTCCTGACCCTTCGGGGGGAACGCGCCGAGGACAAGGAAGTCAACGAAGAAAACTGTCTGAGGAAAGAAAGGGTCTACGGAAAGTTTGAACGGACCTTCACCCTTCCCGAGGAAGCCGACCCCAATGCCGTCAAGGCCAACTACAAGGACGGGGTTTTGACCGTTACGGTTCCCAAGACCGGGACGCAGAAGGCAAAGCAGATCACCATCCACTGATCCGGCTTTCCGGCCTCCGGGTCAAAACCCGTGTCGAACGCCGAAAAGGGAGCGTTTAACGCTCCCTTTTTTATTTCGACCCATAAAAAAGGGCCTGCGGCCTTAAATCTCCGCAAACCCTTATGTGTTATGGTAGGCGGTACTGGATTTGAACCAGTGACTTCTACCGTGTGAGGGTAGCACTCTCCCGCTGAGTTAACCGCCCGTCAATCGTTGTAATCCACCATCTCCTTGAGTTCTTTGCCCACTTTGAAAAACGGAAGCCGCTTGGAGGAAACCCGGATTTTTTCTCCGGACTTGGGGTTGCGCCCCACGTAGGGCTTGTAGTCTTTCACGGTAAAGCTGCCGAATCCCCGGATTTCCACGCGATCCCCTTCGGCAAGGATATCGGATATGGTGTTGAAAAACGTGTTGATGATGACCTCGGCGTCCCGTTTACTTAAATCGGCGTCTTCTTTCAGCCGATTGATCAGATCCGAACGATTCATTGATACCCCTCAAACAGCCCGAATATAAAGATTTTTCAAGTTGAAATGAAGGTGTTATATACTAAGGGTATCTTTTCCAAGTCAAGCATTTTTTGTCGGATCCGCATCCGGCGGTTCGGGCGCCGGCGATTCGGGCGCCGGGAAGGTCATTTGCTCGGGGACCTTCCCGGGTTTTTCGAGGGCTTCCACCTCCTCGGGTGTGGGGAGTTCCGTTAAATCCTTGAGTTCGAAAACTTCCAAAAACTGGCGGGTCGTTCCATAGATCAGGGGCCTTCCCGGGATGGCTTTCCGCCCAAGGACGCGGATGAGCTTTTTTTCCATGAGCATCCGGAGGATCCCGCCGCAATCCACCCCGCGGATATGTTCCACATCGCTCCGGATCACCGGCTGCTTGTAGGCGATGATGGCCAACGTTTCCATGGCGGCCCTGCTGAGCCGGGCCGGCGCCGGCTGGATGAGGCGCTTGATCCATGTCCCGTATTCCGGCCGGGTGCGGATCTGGAACCCCCCCGCCACTTCTTTTAAAAAAAACGCGCCGCCCCGGGCATCGTATTCCGCGGCAAGATCCCGCAGCGCCTCCCGAACGACCCGTGTTTCCGTAATCTCGACCACTTTTTTCATCCGCTCCACGGACAACGGGTCGGAAGCGACGAAAAGGAGACTTTCGAGGATGTATTTCAGTTCTTGGGTCATTGATAAAAAATCCGTATGATTCCGGTTTCCTGCTGTTGATAGACCCGTATCAGGGCCAGCCGCACCATTTCCAGGACGGCCAGAAACGTCACCACGATCATCCCCCGGTCCGCGTCTCCCTGGAACAGGGCGTCGAAGGTGACGGATTCCCGCTCTTCCAGGATGTTCACGATTTCAGAAATCCGGTCTTTCACCGATATCCGGTCCGCGGTCAGATCCACCCGCTGTTCCGGCGCGATATTCTTTAAAATCCGCTGGAACGCGTCGATCAGTTCAAAAAGATCCACCTGAACCCACTCTTCCGGATCACTGGAAAGCACCTGGGCCCTTTCCGGCCGGCGCACAAACGTGTCTTCCCCCAGGATGCTTCTGGATCCCAGTTTTTCCGCCGCCTCTTTGAGCCGGATATATTCCGCCAGCGGCCGGGCGATTTCCAGACGGGGGTCTTCCTCGCCGTCTTCCATTTCCTCGTGAACGGGAAGGAGCATCCGGGACTTGATATGGGTCAATGTGGCCGCCATCACGAGGAAGTCCCCGGCGATGTCGATGTTCATCTCCCGCATCATGTTCAGATATTCGAGGTACTGGTCGGTGATGGCGGCGATGGGGATGTCGTAGATATTGACCTCGTTTTTCTTGATCAAAAACAACAGCAGGTCCATGGGACCCTCAAAGACATCGGTCAGCTTGATCCGGTAGACGTCTTCGCTCATCCGAGTGATTCCCGGTTCCTGCGCCGGCACATGGGGTTCAATAAAGGGTTTGTGTCCAAAAGGAAAGAACGGTTACGGGCGCCTCGTTTCGATACAAACCCTTTCACGGACCGCTTCCATGGTCTTTTCGGCTTCTTTCCGGGCCCGGGTGCATCCGTTTTCGATGATTTCATTCACTTCTCCGGGCTGTTTTTCGTAATACGCCCGTTTTTCACGTATGGGCGCCAGGGCCGCTGCCAGGTGCTTTGCCATGATCTTTTTGCAGTCCACGCAGCCGATTTTCGCCGTGCGGCACTCGGTGTCGATCCGGGAAACCGTGTCCGGGTCCGTGTAAATCCGGTGAAAGGAAAAGACGTTGCACACTTCCGGATTACCGGGATCCGACCGCCGGGCGCGCTGGGGATCCGTGATCATCTGGGCCACCTTGGCGGCGATGGTCTCCGGAGGGTCCGACAGAAAAATAGCATTGTCGTAACTTTTGCTCATTTTCCGGCGGTCGATCCCGAGGATCTTGGGGGTTTCCGTGAGGAGGACCTGCGGCTCCGGAAAAAAATCGCCGTAAAGAAAATTAAACCGCCGGGCGATTTCCCGGGTGATCTCCACGTGGGGCACCTGGTCCATGCCCACAGGGACCCCGTAAGCCTTGTACATGATGATATCCGCGGCCTGGAGGACCGGATACCCCAAAAACCCGAAGGTGGAAAGATCCCTGTTTTGGATCTGAACGATCTGGTCCTTGTAGGTGGGGTTCCGCTCCAGCCAGGGTACCGGGGTGATCATGGATAGCACCAGGAACAACTCCGCGTGTTCCCGGATGCGGGACTGGATGAACAGGGTGCTCTTTTCCGGGGAAAGCCCCGCGGAAAGCCAGTCCAGGATCATGCCCCGGACATGGGTTTCAAGCATGCGGGGATTCTCATAGTCGCTGGTCAAGGCGTGCCAATCGGCGATGAAATAAAAACAATCGTATGCATCCTGCATCTGAATCCAGTTGGCCAGGGCACCGTGGTAATTCCCCAGATGCAGCGGCCCGGTGGGACGCATCCCGCTGACGATTCGTTTTTTTTGCGTCATCTTGTCACTCCCGGTAAAAATATGGACGGCCGCAAGGGGGCCGTTTAAAGCCCCCCGCTGCCCCGCAAGGCGCGATTTTTGCCTCGCGCCAACCCGCGAAGCACTGATGTCAGGCAGAACCTGAGGGGTCGGCACGCACTGTTCATGAACAGCATCAACACTTGGTTACTCCAACCTCCCGGTTCAATAATGCGGCCGCTCGGCTGTTGGCAAGAATTTTTTAATCTTTGAGGGGTCGCCGGGAATAGGATCGGGCGAATTCAAGCTCCTCGGCCTTGGTTTTGAGCCTGCCGTTGAGCTTGGCCTCCAGGACGCCCTGCAGCACTTCTTTATACAGGGGGCCGGGAGGAAGCCCCATGTCCACGAGATCTTTTCCCCGGATCGAGGGCCTGATGTACCGGAGCTGGGTAAAATAATTGGAAATGAGGCGTTTGACCCCTTCCTGGGACGTGGCGGCCATCATGTAAAGAATCAGTTCGATGCGAAAGGGGTTCAATTGCCGGTACAAGGCACTCCCCGCGATCTCCGGCCGGCGCTCCAGGCGTTGCAAAGCACGGTCTGCGGCCAGGCGCTCCTGGACCAACAGGTTCCGGTGGCGGGGAGGCATCTCAAGCCGCTCGCAGACTTCTTCTCCGGTCTTTTTATCGCTCCCCCGGATCAGCGCCAGCAGGTAAACCGCCCACCGGAGATACGGCTCTTCCAAAAACAGAAGGTCATGCCACGACAAGACCTTTTTCACCGCATTCAACAAGACCGTCTTTTCCTTGTCCAGCGCCATGGCCGGATGAATCATGACCAGCAGGTTGTATTCCTGCAGGCGCACCAGGGCCGGAACCGGGTTTTCCTCCTCCAGGATCTGCCGCAGCTCCGAGAAAACCCGCCTGCCGCTGAGACGTTCGAAAAAGCGCATCCTGACGGCGTTTTCGATGAGACTGGCGGTGACCTTTCCGATGGAAAATCCGAACCGCTGCTCGAACCGGATGGCACGAAAGACCCGGGTGGGGTCTTCCACGAAGCTCAAGTTATGCAGTACGCGGATCACCCTTTCCTTGATGTCTTTTTGACCCGAGAAAAAATCGATGAGCACCCCGAACCGCTTGGGGTTGAGCTGGATGGCCAGAGTGTTCACGGTGAAATCCCGGCGGAACAGATCGAGCTTGATGGAACTCATCTCCACCACCGGCAAGGCGGCGGGAAACTGGTAGTATTCCAGCCGCGCGGAGGCCACATCGATCTTGAACCCGTCCGGGAAAATAATTACCGCCGTACCGAACTTCTCGTGGGCGTGGATGCGGGCCCCTGCCTGCCGCGCATAGGTGCGGGCAAAAGCGATACCATCTCCTTCAATAACCACGTCGATGTCTTCGTTGGATCGATAAAGAAACAAGTCCCGGACAAATCCGCCGGCCACGTATGCCCCGTATCCGAGCGCCTCGGCGGCGGCGCCGATGCCCTTCAACATGGTAAAAACCCGCTTGGGAAGACGTTCCTTCATGAATTTCTGAATATTACGGGTTCGGGCGGAAACATGGCCGCTGTATGGATCCGGAAAAAACCGGTCCCGCCGTTTGGACTGTTGCACCAGGGTATTGAGCAGATCGGTCCGGGTGATCACGCCCAGGATGCGGTCCTGTTCCACGATGGGCAGTATCCGCTGTTTATTCTCGATAATCTTTTCCTGAATCTCGGCCAGGGGTGCATCGGGGCCGACGACAGCCAGTTCCGTATTCATATATTCCCGCACCGGGATGTGTCCCAACCGGTGGTAGAGGGTCTTTTCGATGATCTGGCGTGAAATATAGCCGGCAAGGACCGGTTTTTCGCCGGTCTTGTCCGATGCCGGTCCGGGGTGGGTCACCAGCAAGGCATTGATGTTATATCGATTCAAGAGTTCTCCGGCGTCCTTGCAGGTGACCCCCGCATCCACGGTGATGGCCGGGGAAGACATCAGGTCGGCGGCACGACGGCGGGATTTCACCTGTTCATACAAGACCGCCGTGAGTTCCTGTTCCACCTGGACCCGGGTCTCGCCCTTGATGGCGGCGGACGCCGCATACGGATGCCCCCCGCCCCCCAGGCGGCCGAGGACGGCCCCCACGTCCACTTCGGGGATTTTGCTCCGGGCGACCACGTAAATTTTATTCCCCATGAGGGCGACCGCGAAAAGCGCGTTGAGATCCTCCATGCGCATCAGCTTCTGCACCAGGAAGGCAAAGTCCGGAATATAACTCTCGGCGGAAATGGACGTCACCGCCACTTCGATGCCGCCGATGGGATGCCGCACGATATTCTGGATCATTTCATTGAGAATCCCCACCTGTTCCGGGCTGAGTTCCCGGCTGATGAGAGAAGCGATGGTGTCCACGTTGGCCCCTTTGGAAACAAGAAACGCCGCTTCCTGTAGGTCCTTTTCCGTCGTGGACGGAAAGGTGAACGAACCCGTATCTTCATAGATTCCCAAACACAGGATCGTGGCCTCATCGGCCGTGATGGGAATCCGCCGGCGGCGGAGGATGGGCGTGAGGATGGTGACGTTGGCTCCCGTGGGTTCAAAAATTTCTTTGTCGCCGCCCACGTCCCCTTCGGAAGCAGGATGATGATCATAGATATGGACTTCCACGGACGCCTTCCGCGCAAGGGCCGCCAGGCCCCCGATTCTGGACGCCTGTTTGGTGTCCACCAGGACAAGCCTTTTGACGGCATCCAGGTCGATTTCCTTGATGTCCGCCATGTTGAACAGGTACACCATGGCGTCGATGAAGAAATTTTTCAGGTTTTTTTCCTGGGAACGGGGGAAGACCACCACCGATCCGGGATACAGTTTCTGGGCCGCCAGCATGGAGGCCATGGCGTCGAAGTCGGCGTTGATGTGGGTGGTAATCACGGTCAGCCCGTCTTTTTTCGTTTTCATCGATTTTCCGGTCACCATCGACCCCGTTTCGGTTCGTTTCGCCGGAGGCATCCGGAAACAAAACTCCCCTTGACTTGCACCGCGCATTTTCAACGTTTTAATGAAATCACAAACAGGTCTGTTTTGCGGGTTTATCTTCTATGACAGATGCCGGATGCGAAATCAACTGTCACCGGGTCCCTCCGCGGGAGTCTTGTGCTTTCCGTACGGTTGTGGTACGTATCATCGATTCTTGAGAGAGTCTTTATGAAGCCATCCTTGAACCGCCCATATCGATGTCTTTTCGGTCCGGTCCGTTCCCGGCGGTTGGGGGTGTCTTTAGGTGTGGACCTGGTGCCCTCCAAGACCTGCACTTTGGACTGTATTTATTGCGAATGCGGAAAAACCACCCGCAAGACGCTCCTTCGAAAAGCCCATATCCCCACCCGGGAGATTCTGGATGAACTCAATGATTTTTTATCCGGCAATCCGGAACTGGATCACGTGACCTTTTCCGGAGCCGGGGAACCCACGCTGCACAGCGGTATCGGCGAGTTGATCCGTTTTTTGAAAAATCATCATCCCCGGTACCCGGTGGCGTTGTTGACCAACAGCACCCTTTTTTTCGATCCCGCGGTCCGAAAGGACATCGCCGATGCGGATCAGGTCATCGCTTCCCTGGATGCGGCCACACCCGAGGGCTTTCACGCCGTGAACCGGCCCCATCCGGATTTGCACCTGGCGGAAATCATCGAAGGGCTGATCGCCTTTCGCCACACATTCGTCCACCGGCTCCTGATCGAAATTTTCATTGTACCCGGACTCAACGACACGGACGCCGACATCACCGCCCTCAAAAACGTGTTGGAACAAATCCGTCCCGATGGCGTACACCTGAACACGCTGGACCGTCCGGGGACCGAATCCTGGGTCACGCCCGCCCCCGAGGCCGTGCTGGAACGGATTTCCGGCATCCTGGGCGGCGATCTTGCCCGTTTTTCCATCGGGACGCCGCGCGGAAAAGGTGTCCGGACAATCAACGAAAAGCAGTTGGCGCGGACCCTTTTTGGCAGACCCTGTACGGCCGAAGACATCGCCGCTGTTTTTGGAATGGACACGCCCGAGGCCCGGCGCCGCCTGGATGGGCTCGTGAACAGCGGCCAGGCGGAAAAAAGACAAATGCCCAGGGGCGTTTTCTATTTCGCGCGAAAAAGCGCCGGATCCGGGAAAACCGGTTGACGGAATGCGCTCGGGACGAGTATAAAAACGACATAACTCCAAGAAAATGCAGGGACGGATGGCGATTGACCGTTATCGATTTGGACGAACGACCAGACGAAGGAGCCCATGATGCCGGTATTTCAATGGGAGGGAAGAAACAGGCGCAATGAATTGCAGCGCGGTGAAATGGAGGCCCTCAACGCCGAGGTCGTCCGGGCCAACCTGGCCCGGTTGCGCATCACCCCCGTCAAAATCAAAAAAAAACCCAAAGACCTTTTTGAAAACGTCTCGTTTCTCCAGCCCCGGGTGACAGAATCCGACATCATTCTTTTTGCCCGGCAGTTCTCCACCATGATCGATGCGGGGCTGCCCATCGTCCAATGCCTCGACATTCTTCATACCCAGCAGGAAAACAAGACCTTTAAAAAGATGCTCCGGCAGATCATGGAATCCGTGGAAGGCGGCGCCACCCTTGCCGAGGCCTTGGGTCGATTCCCGAAACACTTCGACGACTTATTCGTCAACATGATCGCGGCGGGGGAAGCCGGCGGGATCCTGGACACCATCTTGCGGCGGTTGGCGGCCTACCTGGAAAAAGCGGCCAAGCTCAAGCGCCGGGTGAAGGGAGCCATGACGTATCCCATCATCGTTTTGATCATCGCCGTCCTGGTGGTGGCGGTGATCCTCATTTTCGTCATTCCCGTCTTTTCGGAAATGTTCGCCGACCTGGGCGGGCAGCTCCCTCTGCCCACCCAGATGGTCATCAGTTTATCCGATTTCGTCAAGGGCAACATTTTGTACATCGCCATTGCCATCGCCCTTATGGCATACGCCCTCCGCCGCTTCTACAAAACCGAAAAGGGGCGCGTCGCCATGGATAAATTCGTGCTCAAAATCCCGGTCATCGGTATCCTGATCCGTAAAGTGGCGGTGGCCCGCTTCGCGCGAACCATGGGCACCATGCTCGGCTCCGGCGTGGCCATCCTGGAGGCCCTGGACATCGTGGCCAAGACCGCCGGGAACAAAACCATCGAAAATGCCATATATAAGGTACGGACAGGGATTGCGGAAGGCCGCACCATGGCCGATCCGCTCATGGAAACCGACGTCTTTCCGTCCATGGTCTGCCAGATGATCGCGGTGGGAGAATCCACGGGCGCCCTGGACGCCATGCTCAACAAGATCGCCGATTTTTACGATGAAGAGGTGGACCAGGCCGTGGAAAACCTGACGGCCATGATCGAACCGTTCATGATGGTCTTTTTGGGGATCACCATCGGCGGCCTGGTGATCTCCATGTACCTGCCCATTTTCAAGATGGCCGGCCTCGTGTAAAATTGTCCATTTGCCTTCCGATTGTGTGGCGGCAAACTCTGCCCGCCGGTGCCTCCAAGCGGGGCAGAAGCCGCAATGGATGCGCAAGGCGCCGCGTGTTTAGTGTATGATCCCGAACGCGCCCGGTTTCGAAGACACCTTGTTCCGGCGGCTGAAATGGCTTACCCTTTTCAGGGCGATCTTTGCCTTCCTCCTCCTGGGATCCACCGCCGTTCTTCACCTGCGCCGCCTGGACACTTTCCTCTCCCTTCCGCTCCTTCTGCTTTATGCCTTGATCCTGGCGATTTTTTCCCTTTCTTTCACCTACGCCCTGGCGCTCAAGCGCATGGCCAACAAAGAAATCCTCGGCCACGTCCAAATCCTCATGGACACGTTCATCGTCAGCATGATTATTTTCGTCACCGGCGGGTTTTCCAGCATCTTTTCCTTTCTTTACCTGGTGGTGATCATTTGTGCCAGCATGCTCTTCCATCGACGGGGAAGCCTTGTGGTGGCCGGGTTTTGCAGCGCCGAATACGCCCTTTTGATCCTGCTGGAATATCACGGCCTTTTAAGACCCGTCGGAATGGAGATGGGCTTTTCGACCATTGGTTACTCGGGGCTTTTCGCCCTTTACAAAATTCTCGTGACATCCGCCGCCTGTTTTGCGGTGGCCTTTCTTTCGAGCATTCTTTCCGAGCGGGAACGCCAGACCAAGCAGGAATTGACCGCCATGGAAGCCAACCTCAAGCGGGTGGAACGCATGGCCCTGGTGGGGGAAATGGCCGCCGGGTTGGCCCATGAGATCAAGAACCCACTGGCGGCGCTTATCGGCGCCATCGGCTTGATTAAAGATGAAAATCGCCTGGATGCCACCCAGGAGCGCCTCATGCGGATCATCCTCCGGGAGGCCGATCGGCTGAGCACCCTGGTGAATCATTTTTTAATCTTCGCCAAGCCTCCTGCGGGGAAACCCCAGGCCTTGGAACTCTCGCAAAACCTGTCCGAACTCATCGACTTGTTCGAAAAAGACCGGGTGGCCCTGGGACGGATCACCGTTGAAAAAAATCTTTTGCCGGAGATGTGGATCGAAATGGATCCGGATCATCTCCGCCAGGTGATATGGAACCTGCTTCTCAACGCTGCGGAGGCCATTGACGGCAAAGGCCGCATCCGGGTGGAGATGCAGCCCCAGGGACGCCGGTTTTTGGAAGTGGCCATCCAGGACGACGGGTGCGGCATGGACGATGCGGTGATGAAACAGATCTTCGATCCCTTTTTTACCACCAAGCCCACGGGATCGGGTCTCGGGCTTTCCATTGTCCACCGGATCCTGGAATCTTACGGGTGTTGGATCCGCACGGACAGCACGACGGGCGGCGGAAGCACCTTCCGCATCCGGATGAAACGGATCCACCCCCCCGAATCCTGATCCGAAATGCATGTGATCTCCAATGTTGTATAAAAAACACGGCGAAACGTTTTTATCCTGTTTTTTAAAAAAAGCCCGGATCCCCCTTTTCGCCACACCGATCCTGCTGCTTGGACTGCCGTTGCTGGGCATCCTTGTCGCCGGGCATCCTGTCCAACGGTACCTGGAGTTTCCCCCGAAAACCCTTTACGTTTACCCCGCCGGCTTTTCCTGGACCTTTTTTGTCTTTTACAGCCTTGTTTTTTCGGCCATGGTACTGCCCGTTCTCGTCGTCGCCGGACGCACCCTTTTTCGCCCACGCACACCTATCGTCCCCCGGAACGCATTTCCATGGTGGGGATGGGGGGGACTTGCGCTCAACGGTGTTTCCTGGCTTGCGGCCTGGACCCGATTCGACTTTTTTGCGTTCATTCAGCCCCATACGTTTTTCCCCTTGTGGTTTTCCTACATCCTTGTGATTAATGCCCTGTGCTTCCGGCGGGACGGCGCATGCATGCTGACCCGGCGTCCCCTTTATTTCTGCCTGTTGTTTCCGGCAAGCGCCGTCTTCTGGTGGTTTTTCGAATACCTGAACCGCTTCGTGCAGAACTGGTATTATCTCGGAGACGCTTACGGCCCCTTGGAATATGTCGGCCTGGCCTCCCTTTCCTTTTCCACCGTCCTTCCCGCGGTTTTGGGGACCCGGGATTGGCTTTTGGGAACCCGCTGGATCCGTAAGGGGTTTGTCATTGAACCCGTCGCGTTGCCGCGCATGAAGAAAGGGGCGATTGTTCTTTTTCTTTTTTCCACGTTCGGTCTTTTCGGAATCGGAATATGGCCCAACCTCCTTTTTCCCCTGTTATGGGTCTCTCCCCTGCTGATTTTCCTCGGTCTTCAGGTCTTGACCGGGGAGGCGTCCATTCTGTCTCCCCTTTTTCAGGGCGATTCCAGACCGATTGTTTCGGCGGCCCTGGCCGCCCTGATCTGCGGTGTGTTCTGGGAAATGTGGAATTTCTACAGCCTGGCCAAATGGGTGTACCGGGTCCCGTATGTCCATCGGTTCGAGATTTTTGAAATGCCCATCCTCGGGTATGCGGGGTATCTCCCATTCGGCCTGGAGTGCGCCGTGGCGGGAGAGCTTCTGGATCGGGCCATCGCCAAACCGTTCCGGTATTGATTCCCCCCCTCGTTTCAGTTAAACGCGTCTTTTACGCACGCATGGGAACCGGGGGATGAGACGGCCTCCCCCGGGTTGTCGCCAAATCCCCTTTCTTTTTCCTTCTTTAGTCGATATATTCTTTATGACGCTGTTTAACATTTCGATCTCCCTTGAAGTGATCATGCGCTCAAAATTTATAATCCAACTGAATCTGCGCCAAAAAGTGACCATCGGTGTGGCGTTTTGTATCGCCATCATCGCCGCCATCAGTATCCTGTCTTATATGAACCTGGCGGAAATCGAAAAAAAGATCAATTTCGTGGAAAATGCCATTGATTTGAGCAACAGTATCCTGGAAATCCGCCGTCATGAAAAAAACTTTCTCCTTTACGGACAACCCCAAAGTCTTCAAGAAAATTTAAATTATATCCAGCACGTTTTTGATGTGCTTTCCCTGTGGTCGCCGAAAACCAAACAGTTTAAAGGGTATGTTTATATAGAACAAATTCAAAAGGAGTTGGGATCCTACCAGAGTATCATAAAGCAGGTACAGGAATACCTTGCCGGAAACCGGGCGGATCGAATCCAGTCCATGGCGGAGCCGCTGCGGGAAAGCGGCAAGATCCTGGTGGAACTTTCGGAAAAGCTGATCAAGTTCGAAAAGGACAGCATTCTTTCCATCACCCGTATTTTAAAGACCCAGATCTTCACTTCGCTCATCATCCTGTTGACCTTCAGCGCGTTGTTCATCCCGCTGGTCTTTAATCTCATCATTCAGCCCCTGCGGCTCATCGAAGAAACCACGCGGCGCATCGCTGTCGGCAACTTCACCCGCATCCCGCCGGCCAAAACAAAAGATGAAACGGAACGGGTGATCCAGGCATTCAACCACATGGTGGACGAGCTGGAAAAACGCCAGGAACAGCTGCTGCAGGCGAAAAAGCTTTCTTCCCTGGGCGTTTTAACCTCCGGGGTCGCCCACCAGTTGAACAATCCGCTGAACAATATTTATTCTTCCTGCATGATCCTGATAGAAGAAATCGGAGAGGCGGACGAAGCCTTCACTCGAAAACTTTTGGCGAATATCGAACAGGAGGTCCTGCGGACCAAAGACATCGTCAAAGGCCTTTTAGAATTCGCGCGTGAAAAGGAATTTCTACTCAAACCCTCACCTCTTGTCGAAGTCGTGAATCGCGCCATCCGGCTTATTTCCAGCCAGGTCCCGACGGGTGTGGAGATCTCCAGCCATATCCCCTCCGACTTGGTTCTGCTTTTGGATTCCCAGCGCATGCAGCAGGTATTTCTGAATCTGCTGGAAAACGCCCTCCATGCGATTCAGGAACCTCCAGGCCGTATTCGCATCAGCGCCCATCCGGATCTGAATTCGAATGAAGCGATCATCCAATTTCAAGATGACGGAATGGGGATCCCGGAAGCAAACCTCGGCCGGATTTTTGACCCATTTTTCACTTCCAAGGATGCCGGCACCGGTACCGGCTTGGGACTTTCCATCGTTTACGGCATCATCCAGAAACATGGCGGTTTCATCCATGTGGAAAGTAAAGAAGGTCAGGGCACTCGATTCACGATTCGGCTTCCTTTATTTAATGATTCCGATGGAGAAGGGGGTATTTCATGAAATCCGCCCGTATCCTGATCGTGGATGATGAAACGATCGCCCGTGAGAATCTCACCCACATTTTACAAAAGGAAAGATACATCACCGCCGATGCCCCAAACGGACGCCTTGCGTTGGAAAAGTTGGAAAAAGATGAATTTGATCTTGTCCTGACCGATTTGAAAATGGACCAGATGGACGGCCTGGAGCTCTTGGAAAGGGTTAAATCCGATTATCCCGACACCGAAGTCATCATCATCACCGGGTACGCCACTGTTTCGTCGGCGGTGGACGCCATGCAACGGGGGGCCTATCATTACATCGCCAAGCCCTTCAACTTTAACGAACTGCGTATCCTGGTCAAAAGGGCCTTGGAAAAAAGGGCGCTGAAAAAGGAACTCATCGACTTGCGCCACCGTGTCGAAGGCACCCGTGCCCTGCCGCTGGTCATCGGCAAGAGCCCGAAGATGGTGGCGTTACAGGACCTCGTCAAGCAGGTGGCCGCCGCCGACTGCAGCGTCTTGATTCAAGGAGAAACCGGAACCGGAAAGGAATTGATCGCCAAAACCATCCATGCCTTAAGCCCGCGCGCCAAGGAGCGCTTTTTGGCCGTGAATTGCGGTGCATTCAGCGAAGACCTTCTGTCCAACGAGCTTTTCGGGCATGAAAAAGAAGCCTTTACAGGCGCGCAAAAAGATCGTGCCGGGTTATTGGAAGCCGCCGCCGGAGGAACGATTTTCCTCGATGAAATCAGTGAAACCCCGCTTTCCATGCAGGTCAAACTCCTGCGGGTGCTCCAGGAAAAACGCCTGATCAGGGTCGGCGGTACCCGGGAAATTCCCATCGATATCCGGGTGATCGCCGCAACCAATAAGGATATCAAAGAAGCCATTCAGCAGGGGCGTTTTCGACAAGATCTGTATTACCGCCTGAATGTCATTACGCTGCGCGTTCCCTGCCTTTCCGAAAGAAAAGACGACATTCCGCTTCTCTGCCGCCATTTTTTGGAAAAATATTCCGTGGCGCAGGGGAAAAAAATGGAAGAAATCAGCACAAAGGCCATGGATATTCTCATGAACTACGAATATCCCGGAAATGTCCGTGAACTGGAAAATATCATCGAACGCGCGGTGACACTCAGCAACGGCCCCCGGATTCTCGTGGAGCACTTGCCTTCCGACCTCCAGCAGATGATCGTGAGAGTCCAACGTCCCGTGGACCGGGAATTTGTCACCCTGGAGGAAAAAGAAAAGGAGTATATTCTCTGGGTGCTTCACAAAGTGGACGGCAACCGGTCCCGTGCCGCGGAAATTCTGAACATCGACCGGGCCTCTTTATGGAGAAAACTGAAAAAATATGAAGCAGAACCATCGTAAGGGGCAGAAAATCCCTTCGGGGTTTACTCCAAGGTGAATTGGGCGGCCTCCCCCGCCTCTTCGATGAACAGAATCTCCAATCCCTCCACGTCTTCCGACGCAAGCACTTTTACATCGTTTTCATTCCGCCTGGGTAATAGCACCCGCCGGACCCCCGCGCGCTGGGCGGCATGCAGTTTTTGCCGGATCCCGCCGACGCGCAGGACCCGTCCACTCAAGGTCATTTCCCCTGTCATGGCCACATCCCGTCGCGCACAGCGGCCGGTCATCAGGGAAATGAGCGCGGTTGCAATGGTGACGCCGGCGGATGCACCATCCTTGGGGGTGGCGCCGGCCGGTATATGGATGTGTATGTCCATGTCTTTGAAAAATTCCGGATCGATGGCAAAGGACGGGGCCTGGCTCCGAACAAAACTCAATGCGGTCTGGGCGGATTCCTTCAAGATGCTGCCCAGGGAGCCGGTTAAGATCAGCTGTTGTGTTCCTTTCATTCGTGTGGCTTCCACAAAGACGATCTCTCCCCCGAACGCACTCCACACCAGTCCTGTGACCACTCCGATCCGGTTTTTGGCACCGGCGATTTCGCTTTTATACACGGGCGGGCCCATGAATCGTTCGACGGTCCTTTCATCGATTTGCGGCAACGACGTCTCTCTTGGTGACGACAAAATCATCCGGGCCAGCTTCCGGCAGATCCCGGCCACCCCTCTTTCGAGCTGACGCAACCCGGCTTCCCGGGTATAATCCCGAATGATTCGGGCGATGCCTTCCTCGGTGAACCGGGGCGTATGCCGGCTGAGGCCATGTTCGCGGATCTGGCGGGGAATGAGGTAATCCATGGCGATGCGCACCTTCTCTTTTTCCGTATACCCCGGAAAATGAATGACCTCCATCCGGTCCCGCAAGGGACCCGGCAGGTTTTCCACGGCGTTGGCGGTGGCGATAAACATGGCCGCGGACAGGTTGAAGGGGACATCCAAATAATGGTCCACAAAGTGGGCGTTTTGCTCCGGATCGAGTATTTCCAACAACACCGATGCAGGATCCCCTCTAAAATCCTGACCAACCTTGTCGATTTCATCCAACATGAAAACCGGATTGCGTACATCCACTCGGCGGATTTCATTGATGACTCGGCCGGCCATGGCCCCCACGTAGGTGCGCCGGTGGCCGCGCAGTTCGGCTTCGTCGCGCATTCCTGCCACGGAAAGACGGATGAATTTTCGATCCAGGGTGTCTGCAATGGCCCTGCCGATGGAGGTCTTACCGGTTCCGGGGGGGCCGTCAAAGCACAGAATCGGTCCCCGGGCAATTTGAAAATACTTTTTCTTGTCCCGGATCTGGGCGACAACCCGGCGCAGTTCATCGAGATTGATGGGCTTTGTCAAATAATGAACCGCTCCTTTTTTCATTGCGTCCACGGCTGAACTCACGGTGGCATAGCCGGTGATGAGCACCATTTCCGTTTGAGGGTACCTCTTTTTAACGGTCTCCAGGAGCTGCATCCCGTCCATCTTCTCCATCTTGAGATCCGAGAGAATCAGGTCGTAGGCTTTTTCTTTTGCTTTCTCCAGGGCCTCGATTCCGTTAACGGCCGTATCCACCGCATAGCCGGCCTTTTTTAAAACAAACTCCATGTTGTCTCTTGCGATCGCTTCATCTTCCACCACAAGAATGTGAAAGGCTTCAATGGAACACAGTGTCCGCGCCGCCAGAAAATCGAGTATCCTTTCCTTGACATGCTTGAGTCCATAATATTTTTCATTTAAGACCCGTTCCGCCCGGGCCATATCCAGATTGTCTTCGGTATATCGGTTCCAGGGGAGGGAAAGTAAATACCCGACATAATGAATGCCGATGGAATATTCAGCCACGGACGGATCCGTGTTCTCCAAACGTTCCATCTCTCTGGACAGCGTCCTGGACACCTCCTCCGGAAAATGCCCCTTTTCAAACCGCTCTTTTAATCCGCTGAGTTCATCAGGGGTTTGAACCTCTTTTTTTTCTGTTTTTGTAAAAAGCCCCATGGCTTTTTCTCTCCTTTCCGGATGCCACTTCTTTTCTTGTAAAAGATTTCGACTCTAGTGGCAAATCAAATTCGCCCGGGTTTTTTCAAAACCGCATTTTTGTTTTTTCCCGCGATTTGAGCGAAGCCTTTCCCCGCACGTCCTTCTTTTTAAGGCAGGACATGGGGACGATATGTGGCGCCCCCGGATCTGAGGCGCGGGGAGTTCTATGAAAACGTTGCATTTTTCAACAATCGCTGCGCGCGACCCGGACAAGAATGAACGACTTAATATCATTGGATATTTATATTTATTTCGATTCCACGTGTTGCATTTTACATCAGTTGCCGTTTTTGGGGGAAATATAAAAAATATAGTAATTACAAATGGTTAAAATCTTTTCTGACACATGGCACGCCCCTTGAATACCTAAGCGTTCAGCGCACGAACTTTACATCCAAGGAGAACAAAATGAAATCATTTCTGGCGAAATTAGAAACGATATGGATGGCGGTGACCTTCGCGGAGGCGGGGGAATGGGATACGGCAAGGGCATTGGTTGAACCGCCGGATAAAAGAAAAGACAGGGAAAAGACCCGATCCAGACGAATCTATGTTCAAACCTGATTCCGCCGGCATCGGACATTGCCGCAGATGCTGAAATCCGAAATGGTCATGCGTTTCAAAAACCTCTGGGATCGATATTTCCGTCGATACGGCGAGAAAGCGCCGCCCCGGGTCACGGTTCAGCGGCAGGATCGAATACGGCAGGCCTGGGATAAAGACCTGCACGCCATTGCCTTTGCAGAAGCGGGGGCCCACGATCTTGCCCGGCAAGTGCTCGCCGATTTTGATCGGGAACCCCCCAAAATCCTGGTGATCAGCTCCATGGTCGCGTTTAACCCTGAGGTCATCGAATATACGGTCCGCTTGGCGTCAAGCCTGAAATGCCGATTGGTGGCGGTGAACGTTTGTACCGATTTATGGTCCCGGAGAGAAAAACGGACGGCGTTTGAAAAATTGCGCTGGGAAGTTTTTGAACAACAATCCACCGAAGCGGTGGGGCGTTTCCGGTCCAACGCCGAGGCATGCGGCGTCGCCTTCCAGCACATGGTCCGTTACGGGTCGTTGAAAAAAGCGATGCGCGCGATGGAGTCGGAAATGAAAAGAATTCGGTTCATTGTAACGGCACCCGAAATCGATTTCGATGCATCGGATCAAAAAACAGGAGTGCCGATTTTCAGCTTCAAACTGTCCAAGGGATTCATTCAAACATCCGGGCATTAACCCAATTCAATAAAGGAGGATTTTTAACATGACCCACGTCCCAAAAAAAAGGCCCACAGCAAAGATGCTTCTTTTCGGCGGACTCAGCGTGATCCTTTACACGACGCTGTTTCTGAAATCTGAAGCCGTCATGCAGTTTTTCACCCGGGGCGGCATATATGCGGCCTTGCCCATCGCCACCGTGTTTTTGTTTTCCTATATCCATGGATCTTTTGCCGGAAGCTTTTGGTCGGTCCTCGGAATCGAGGCCCAAAAGACCCGGCTTCAGGAAAAAATGGAGCAACAAAAATCAAGGGCACGGCCAACCGAAAGGTCTCGTTCCCGGCTTCGCGTACACGCATGAAGGCGCGCGGCCAACGAAGCCTTTGGCCTTTGTTTCGAGTAGAGTAAGGTTTTTCAGGGAATAAGACGGAAAGGAGCATTTGCATGCATGAAGTCGCGAATTTTATCGATTTGAACCTGGTCATGATCGTCTACCTGTTTCTGGTGGGCTTTGTGGGAGGACTGGTCAGCGGATTCATCGGCTCGGGAGGAGCGTTTGTGCTGACACCCGGAATGATGAGCCTGGGTGTTCCCGGCGCGGTGGCCGTGGCCAGCAACATGTGCCATAAATTCCCGAAAGCGCTCGTGGGCGCCATTAAACGATATAAATACGGGCAAGTGGATATTAAACTCGGCCTCATCATGGCGGTTTCCGCCACGGTGGGGGTCCAAATCGGCATCCAGATTCAACACGCCATTTTGGCCCGATGGGGGCAATCCGGATCCAACCTTTACGTCAGTTTGGCGTTCGTCCTGATCCTCGTTACGGTGGGCGGATATGTCTTCAGGGATGCCCGGAAATGTGCGCGGTGCGGAGGGGTGGAAGTCGCATCCGCCCTGGCGAAAAAACTCCAGCAGATCCATTTACCCCCCATGATTTATTTTAAAACCGCCGATGTCAAAATCTCCGTCTGGCTGACGATTCCCGTGGGGCTTGCCACGGGCATGCTGGCGGCCACCATCGCCGTCGGCGGATTTATCGGAGTCCCGGGAATGATCTATGTCATCGGCGCCTCCAGCCTCATCGCATCGGCCAGCGAGCTGGTCATTGCCTTTGTCATGGGGCTGGGGGGTTCCATTAACTGGGCGTTTCACGGCCTGATCGACATCCGGTTGACCCTCATCATCCTGGCCGGTTCCCTTTTCGGAGTTCAGCTGGGGGCCATCGGGACCACTTACGTCAAGGACCATATGATCAAAGTCGTCATGGGAATCATCATGCTGATGGTGGCGGTAAGCCGGGCGTTGGCGATTCCCCAGTATTTAAACGAACTTGACGTCATCCAGATGGATCCCGCGATAATCTCCCTCATGACCCAAACCAGCTTCGTCATCATGGTGGCGGCGCTTTTCGTCGGCGCCGCCATCATCCTGGTCGGCATATGGAAAGGCCGGAAGGCTGAAAAAAAGGATCGACTGTTACACGCGTCCCCGATTCCCGAAACGGCATCCCATTGATGCCTTAATGCATCGGCGTGTCTTCCGCCGCCCGTTTTCAATGGGGTCTATCGGGCGGCGGAGGCAACGCCTTTGGACAACCATCAAAAAAGGAAAAAAGACATGGGGCTTTTTCAAAAAATAGTGGTGGGTGTGGACGGATCTCCAGCGAGCCTCCATGCCTTTCGTCAGATCCTCCGGTTTTCCCACGGTGAAAAAATCTCGTGCATCGCCGCATCCGTGGTGCCCCTGTATGAGGGGGATTTGCGCTTGTTCGGTGTAAAAAAGGATATCAAGGCGCTTCTGCGCGAACCGTGTGAAAAAGCGCTTGCCGTGACAAGTCAAGAAGCCGGCCGGGAAGGGTTATCCGTGAACACGGTTTGTATGGAAGGGAAGCCCCATGAGGAACTGGTGAATTTCGCCCTGGAAAATCAATGCGATTTGATCGTGTTGGGAACACGCGGGGAATCCCTGGAAAAATACCTTTTGGGGAGCGTGACGGCCCGGGTGATCGGCTACAGCGCCGTGGATGTTCTGGTCATCCCGTTCGGCGCTGCCATCGGCTGGCAGAATATCCTGTGCCCGGTGGATGGGTCGGCGGCCGCGAAGAATGCGGCGGAAAGGGCCATTCATATTGCCGCTGCGTACCGGGCCGCCCTCAAAATCATTTCCGCCACCAACATGCCCGTCGAATCATATGCCTATGCCCCGGAACTGATGAAAACCATGGTAAAACAGGCGGATGTGTATGTGCAGGAAGCAAAGAAACGGGCCGCCGCACAAGGCGTCGAAGCCGCCGGTGCCGTACGGGAAGGGGACGCCCCCGAAGCCATATTGCGCATCGCCAGGGAAGACAAGGCGGAGCTCATTATCATGGGTTCCCACGGCAGGAGCGGGCTGAAGCGGCTCATGATGGGAAGCGTCACCGAGCGCGTCCTGGGCAACGCCCCTTGTCCCGTCCTGGTCGTCAAACGTTGAAATTTTCAGATTCGGCGTGATCCTTTTTTAAATCCGCTCCAGGCGATACCGGCGGACCCCCAATCCCACGGCTTCGGCATAGTCGAGCTGGATCTCCCAGTCCACCTTGGGGTATATCCCCTTGAACTTGTCTTCTCCGGGGCCCGTGTGGGTGGTAAGGCAGGATTCCGGAAGGCCCGGCTCCCGGTTCACCAGGTCCACGGAAGCCTGGTCCACGGCCACGGGGTCCCGGGACGCCACCACCCCGATGTCCCGGATAATGGGCGCGTCATTGAAGGGGACGCAGTCGCACGCCGGGGACACGTCGGTGATGAAGTTGACAAAAAGGGCCTTGCCTTCTTTTTTCTGCAGCACGCCCAGGGTGTATTCCACCATGTTTTCCAAAAAGACCGGAATCGACTGGTTCCACTGGATCTGAATGGCGCCCGCGGGGCACACCAGGATGCATTCCCCGCACCCGATGCAGGCCTTGGTGGAAATCACCGCCTTTTCCTTGACCAGGGAGATGGCCGACTGGACGCATCGGGCCACGCATTCCCCGCATCCGGTGCATTTTTTCCGCTTGACTTTGGGGGACAAGGTGGAGTGCTGGGCCAGTTTCCCCCGGCGGGAGGCGCATCCCATCCCCACGTTTTTGAGGGTCCCTCCGAACCCGGAAAGTTCATGCCCTTTGAAATGGGCCAGGGAGATCAACGCGTCGGCCTGGTCGATTTCCGCGGCGATGTAGACTTCCTTGAAGCGCTTTCGGTTGACCGGCACCGCTTTTTCGCTTTTTCCTTTCAAACCGTCGGCAATGACCAACGGCGCGTTCACCACGGGAAAGGCAAAGCCGTTTTCAATGGCGGTGACCAGGTGGCCCGCCGCATCGCTGCGGGCACCGGCGTACAGGGTGTTGGCATCGGTCAAAAAGGGACGCCCCTTGCATTGTTTCACCGCATCCACGACAGGGCGGACAAAGACGGGCCGAATGAAGGCCGTGTTCCCCCGCTCCCCGAAATGGACCTTGACGGCCACCAGGTCCCGGGGTTTCACCACCTCCGGAAGACCCGCGGTCTTCACCAGGCGGGCGAGTTTTAAAACAAAGCTTTCTTTGAATGTGGCCCTCAGATCGATAAAATAGACCGTACTTTCCATATCCGTCCCTTTTACAATCCGTGTTTCTTGACTTTTTTGCTCATGACGCTCTTGCCGATCCCCAAAAGATCCGCGGCGCTCGATTGAATGTTATCGCATCGTTTCAAGGCCCGCTCGAGCATCTTCCGTTCCACCAGATCCAGGGTTTCTTCGAGCCGGGCGTCCGCCGGAATGGCGTCCATCACATCCATTTGGTCCATGCCGCTTCTGAATTCTATCGGCAGATCGGCCACCCGGATGGTCCCCGTCGGGCACAGGATCATGGCGCGCTCGATGACATTTTCAAGCTCCCGGACATTTCCCGGCCAGGCGTATTCATAAAAAAGCCGTCCCACCTCCGGATCGATGCCGGTGACGGGGGGTTCGATCCTGCGCTCCGGGGCATACTTTTTAATGAAGTGATCCACCAGCAGGGAAATGTCCTCCCGGCGTTCCCTCAGGGGGGGGATTCCGATGGGAATGACGTTGAGGCGGAAAAAAAGATCCTCCCGGAACCGCCCTTCGGCCACCTCTTCTTTCAGGTGTTTATTGGTGGCCACGATGAGGCGGATATCCACGGGGATGGGCCGGGTGCCTCCCACCCGTTCAAAGGTTTTCTCCTGAAGGACCCGGAGGAGCTTGACCTGGAGATTCTGGGACAACTCTCCGATCTCGTCCAAAAAGAGCGTCCCGGTGTCCGCCAGTTCAAAGCGTCCTTTCTTCATGGACGCCGCGCCGGTGAAGGCCCCCTTCTCGTGGCCGAAGAGTTCACTTTCCAGAAGGCTTTCCGCCAGGGCACTGCAGTTGACGGCGATGAAGGGGTCTTCCCGTCGCGGGCTGTTATAGTGGATGGCCCGGGCCACGAGTTCCTTGCCGGTCCCGCTTTCGCCTTCGATCAGGATCGTGGCGGTGGTGGGGGAGACCTTTTCGATCATCTCGAAGACCCGGCGTATGGCCTTGCTCTTCCCGATGAGGTTCCCGAAGCCGTATCGATGGGCCATGTCGCTTTTCAGACGCCGGTTTTCCTTGATGATCCGATACAGGCTGCAGGCTTTTTTCACATAAAGGGTCATCCGTTCGTTATCAAAGGGTTTGAGGATATAGCTGAAGGCCCCCTTTTCCATGGCCTCCACCGCCTTTTCCACGGTGCCGTGGGCGGTCATCATGATGACGGGCAGATCGGGATCCAGGCGCTTGACCCGCTCCATGAGTTCGATGCCGTCCATGCCGGGCATCTTCATGTCGGTGAGCACCAGGTCCACGTCCGCATTTTTCAGAACCTCCAGCGCCTCGGGACCGCTGTTGGCGGCCAGCGTCTCATAGCCTTCCTCTTCCAGGATGGCCCCCAGAACGGGTGGATAATTCTTCTCGTCGTCGACGATCAGGATGGTTTCCATGGGGCGTTCTCCGGCCTGACTGGCAGCACCAGCGTCACGGCGGCGCCGCCAGCGGGCTTGTTTTCGATGCGAATCGTTCCTTCATGGGATTCCACCATGGCTTTTACGATACCGAGTCCCAGGCCGGTCCCTTTTTCTTTGGTGGTGAAAAAGGGGGACCACACCTTGGACAAAAATTCCGGGGGGATCCCCTGACCCTCGTCCTCGATGTTGACGGTCACCCGTTTATCCCGGGCGGTCACGGTCACGCGGATGCCCCCCCCTTCCGGCATGGCCTGGAGGGCGTTGATCAAAAGGTTTAAAAAGACCTGGTGGAGCATGTCGGCGTCCGCCAGGATCTCCGGGAGTCCTTCCTGGAAACGGGATTCCACACGGCATCCCTGCTGTTCCAATTGTGCCGACAGGAGCTGAACGGTTTTTTTGATCACCTCCTCCATCCGGCACGGGGACAGGTTGGGGATTTTGGGCCGGGCGAAGTTGAGAAAATCGGTGATGATGGCATTGAGCCGGGTGGCCTCTTCCACGATGATATCCGGGAGCGCGTTCATGTTCCCGGCGACCGTTTGTTTCTTTTTCAACAGTTCGGCGGAACTTTTGATGATCCCGAGAGGGTTGCGGATTTCGTGGGAGACCGCAGCCACCATTTCTCCCAAAGAGGACAAGTGCTCCGCCCGGCTGAGCTCTTCCTTAAGCCGGATCCGCTCCCGGGACCGCGCTTCGATGATCCCCTCCCCCCTTCTTACGATGAAAAGGAGAATCAGGAACAACGCCCCCATGACCAGCGCCGACGTGGTGATCACCCGGATTTGAAACCGGAAAATGGCGTGATAGTCCTGGGACAGGTCCTGAACGATTTCGATCACGCCCCCGACGGGCCCCGACAGCTTGGACAGGGGCATCTGCGCCCGCAAGGGGGATACAGTGGTGAGGCGGCTTTCCTGCGGGAACCCGGTAAAAATCTCGATGAAGCTCCCCCGGTGGGTCAGCTTGGAGGTCACCTTCCCTTCCAGGGCTTTCTCGTAGGCGGCGCCCCCGATCTCTTTTTTCCCCACCAGCGTCGGATCGAAGCTGTAGGAAATCACGTTTTTCATATCGTAGATATGGATCATTTCCACCTTGAAGCTGTGGAGCGTACTCCGGACCACGTTATCCAGCCATTCGAACTGCTCTTTGTCCCTGAGCTGGATCTTGCCGTACTTCAACGCGGCGGGAATGATGAACTGGGTGAAGATCTGTCGGTTGAGATTGTCGATGATGGATAACGCATAGGCCTCGCTTTTCTTTAAATGCATCTGGCGGGCCCACTGAATATTGGCAAAAGCCAGCGCCACGGTACCGATGAAGATGAAAATCAAACTGGTGAAGGTGAAGTACTTCACCAGCCGGAACGGTTTGACTTTTTCCTGTTTTTCAGGATCCATCTTCAAAGGGAAAAGGCCATTTGCGTATCGTTTCCGGTCAGGGCGTCAATCGGTGGGGATGGGAATTTGGGTGATCAGGGTCTTGATATCCTCGTCGGCAAAATGGATCCCCGCCCCTAGAAAAAAGGAGGCGTCATCATCATCGCTGATGAAATCGTCGTACCCCGCCGTGAGATAAATATGGTGGATGGGAGAAAAATCGGCCTTGAATTTCAAGTGGGGATTGTCCTCCCAGTCGAAGTCGAAGGCCTCCAGGGACAGGGTGAGACGGTCATTCAGCAGGTAATAGTCGACACCCACGCCTCCCGTGGATTCGAAGAACCCGCCGCGGAGCCCCAGGTTATAGTACCGCTTGGCGATCTGGGCGGAAAACTTCAGCGCGTCTTCCAGTTCGATCCGCTCCTCCTCGTAGGTCTTTCCGTCGGCCTCCCGGGTGATCCGGGTCACTTTCTTCTTGCCCGCCGGATCGTCCACCACCTGAAACAGGTAGTATTTGTCTTCCCTGGGCTGGACGCGCAAGGTGAAATACGATTTCGCCCATTCCTGTTCGAAAAGGTATTCGGCCCGGTAGTCGAGATAGGTCCGGAAGGTCTCCTGTTTTTGGAGGTAGTCGTTGATCCCGGTGAGCGCCGTGTTGATCTTGTCGACGGTCTCCTCGTCATTGACGAGTTTGCCGATGGACCCTTCGCCGCGGTTGATTTTATCCGAAACCGCCTGGACGGAGGCCAGGGTGTCGTTGAGGCGCGATACGGTGTCTTCTTCGTTGACGAGCCTGCCGAGGGTCCCTTTCCCCTGGTTGATCTTCTCCGAGACTTCCCGCAATGCGGCCAGGGCGCCGTTGAGATTCTCCACGGCCTCCTCTTCGGTGAGCAGCCGGCCCAGATTCCCTTTCCCTTCGTTGATCCGGGAGACGATCCGGTTCATGCCCTCCATGAGGGTATCGAGCCGATCCGAGGCCTGGCTCATGTTGCTCACGATATTCTGCACGTCGTCGGCATTCACCCCTCCGAAGGCCTTCAAGGTTTTGGAAAAATCGGTGAGATTGGTGATGATGAGATCGATATTCTCTTTGTTTTCCTGAACCGTGCGGTTCAAGGTCCGGATCATCTCCTGGAAATCCTGGAAAACCTCCTTGAGGTTGGCTTCCCCTTTGACGCCCCCCATGACCGTGGCCAGGGAGCCGGAGAGGGTCTTGATATCGGTGGCCACGTCCTGGAGGGTTCCCATGAGGGAATCCAGGTCCATGGCAGGTTCCGTGCGTAAGAGCCGCTCTCCGGGGCGGATTTCCGGGGCCTCCGCGGACCCTTCGCTCAGGGCGATGAACTTGTCCCCCAATATTCCCCGGGTCCGGATCACGGCCTTGGCGTCCTTTTTCACCTTGATATCCGGGTGGATCCTCAAGATCACCCGGGCCTTATCGTCTTCCAGGGAGATATCCTGCACCCTTCCCACTTCCACGCCGGCGATTTCCACGGGAACGTCCGGGACAAGCCCGGAGACCGAATCAAAGACGACCTCGATGTCGTATCCCTTTTCCCGGGTCAAGCTGAGCTTTCCCATCTTCATGGCCATGTACCCCAACAGGACAATCCCCATGACCACGAAAAAACCGACTTTTGCCTCCACTGTCAGTTTGGACATTTTCCGGGAGCCTCTTGTCTGATAAAGCGTTTCACGAACGGGTGTCCGGAATTCCGTATCCGGTCCGGATTCCCGAATTCGATAATCTTTCCTTCATATAACATGGCAATGTTGTGGGCAATCTTAAATGTGGAGGCGATGTTGTGGGTGATCACCACGCAGGTGGCCCGGGTCTGGCGCTGGGTGTCCATGATGAGGGCGTCGATGGCGTCGCTCATGATGGGATCCAGTCCGGTGATGGGTTCATCGAAAAGGATGATCTTGGGATCCAGGGCGATGGCCCGGGCCAGCCCCGCGCGCTTGCGCATCCCGCCGGAAAGTTCGGAGGGCATTTTTTGGGTTGCACCTTCCAATCCCACCTGTTTGAGCTTTTCCTCCACGATGCGGCGGATTTCTTTTTTCGGCAAACGCGTATGCTCCACCAGGGGAAAGGCGACGTTTTCCCCCACGGTCATGGAATCGAAGAGGGCGGCGTCCTGGAAAAGCATTCCGAACTGCTTTCTGATCTCGTTGAGTTCCCGTTCGTTGAGCTTGGTGATGTCCGTGTCGTTGATGAAAATCTCCCCTCCGTCCGGCGTCATGAGGCCGATGATGTGCTTGAGGATCACGCTTTTCCCCGAACCGCTCTGGCCCAGGATAACGGTGATCTGGGCTTCGGGGATTTCCAGGTCCAGGCCGTCCAACACCTTCAGGCTCCCGAAGCTCTTTTTTACGCGGGAGAGTCGAATCATTTAAAACATCACCGCGGTTAAGAAAAAATCGCTGATGAAAATGGAGACCGTGGAAATCACCACGGCCTGGGTGGCCGCCCGGCCCACGCCTTCGGCGCCGCCCGTGGTGTAAAACCCTTTGTAGCAGCTCACCACGGACAGGATCAAACCGAAACACGCGGACTTGATGAGGCCGTTGAAGATGTCGTCCATGGTCACCATCTCGTAAATCCGGGCCATGAAAATCCCGGAGTTGATATCGAGCAACTGGACCCCGACGAAATACCCCCCCGCGATGCCGACAAAATCCGCCACGATGGTCAGCAAAGGGAGCATCAGGATGCCGGCGAAAACCCGGGGCATGACCAGAAACTGCACCGGATTGACGGACATGGCGTATAACGCGTCGATCTGCTCTTTCACCCGCATGGTACCGATCTCGGCGGCCATGGCGGAACCGGCTCTTCCGGTGACCATGAGGGCGGTGAAGACCGGCCCGATTTCCCGGGTCAAGGACAGGGCCACCGTGGCGCCCACCAGGCCTTCCCCTCCGAACATCCGGAATCCGTAGTAGGATTGGAGCGCCAGCACCATTCCCGAAGACACCGCCGTGATCAAGACGACGGTGAGCGAATTCACCCCCACGGTTTCCATCTGTTTGAAAACCACCCGGAAGCGGAAAGGCCGCCGGAAGGCCCACACCGTTGCGGAAAGAAAAAGAAGCATGACCCGCCCGAACTCTTCCAGGATTCCGACAAACGGCCGTCCGGCATATTCTAAGAATTTCACCACGGCGATGCGTTGACCTTTTCGTTTGCAATCACAAAAAACCGCTTTCACGCCAATGGAATCGGCACGGTTATAGGGAATGCCCGTTTTAAAGTCAAGGCGATACGGCGGCGTCCAAAAAGCCGGAGGACGAAGAAAAACACCGCTTGCCGTAAAATCGGAACGCGATGCGGATTTTTCCGTTTTCGGTAATTTTAAGAAAGGGCGTTTATTCAATATATGGTATATTCGCTCTAAATACGCTACAAGATGCGCCAACTAAGTTTAATTAATGGTAATTATGTAAAATTTTACTTGACTTTTACCTTTTTTAGTGATTGGGATACCCTCAATCCTGTTTAGAACCGCTCTTTTCCCTATTGATTTTCAAAACAATTCGGGTATCCTTGAAAAAAAACGCGCTGAAAAAATACCGGGAAGCCCTTTTACTCAGCAAGGCCGAGTTGGCCCGAATGGCCAATGTGTCGCCCATCACCATATCCCGAATCGAAAACGGATTGCCCTGTCGGATGGAAACCAAGCGCAAGATCATCCTGGCCTTGGGCCTTGAACTCTCCGAGAAAAACAAGATATTCGAGGAATAGGGCGAGACTATGATACTGCGCAAAAAACCCCACCTCATCGGCCTGGACATCGGATCCAGGACCGTCAAGGCCGCCGAAGTCATCGGCTCCAGAAGCGGTTACAACCTAAAGAAGTTCGGTATGACGCCCGTCCCTCCGGGCGCCATCGAAGAAGGGGCGATCCGGGATCCGGAAGCCGTGGTGGGATCCATCCAGAAGCTTTTTTCAGACAACAATTTCAAAAACAAAAACGTCGCCACCTCCATCGGCGGATATTCCGTCATCGTCAAGAAAATCAATGTCCAAAACATGCCGGAAGAACAACTCCAGGACACCATCGCCTTCGAAGCCGAGCAATATATCCCCTTTGACATCAACGATGTGAACCTGGATTTTCAGATTTTAGGGGAAAACGAAAACAACCCCAACCAGATGAATGTCCTTCTGGTGGCCGCCCGCAGGGACATGATCGATGAATACGTCAACATCATCGACCTGGCCGGTTTAAATCCGTGCATCGTGGATGTGGACGCCTTTGCCCTTCAGAACTGCTACGAAGCCAACCAGACCTCCGGAGACGATGCCAATGTCGCGCTGATCGACATCGGGGCCGGAAAAACCTCTTTGAATATCCTCAAGGGGAACAGCTCCGAGTTTATTCGGGATATCGCCATGGGCTGCGACCAGATCAATATGCAGATCATGTCCGCCTTTAACTGCACCTTTGAGGAATCCGAAGCGCTGAAATTCGGAAAAGCCCCAGACAACCGCTCGGCCGAAGAAGTGGCGGATATCATGCATTCGGTGGTGACCGAATGGAGCCGGGAGGTGCGGCGTGTCTTTGACTTCTACTACGCCTCTTTCCCGGAAAATCCCATTGACCGGATTCTCCTTTCCGGGGGCGGGGCCAATGTCAAGGCGTTTCAAAAACTGGTCGCCGAAGACGCCCAGGTCCAGGTGGAACGGCTGAACCCGTTCACCAAAGTGAGCGTGGGCGCGGTTCCCGGCGGCGTGGAAAACCTGAACCGAATCGCCCCCCAGGCCGCCATTTGCATCGGCCTGGCCCTCAGGAGAATGGATGACAAATGATTCGGATTAACCTCCTTCCTTACCATGAGAAACGCAAAAAGGAAAACATCCGTCGCCAGGTCTCCATTTTTGCCCTCTGCTTGATTCTTTTTCTCATCGGATTGTTTTATGTTCAACTCTTTTTGAACGGCAAGATTACCCGCATGAACGCCGGCATCGCGGCAACGAAAAGCGAGCTGGCCAAATACGAGAAGATCAACAAAGAAATCGATGAGATCGTAAAGAAACTCGATCTTCTGGAAAAAAAGACCACCGTCATCGGAAACCTCCAGCTGGAGCGTTACAAAGCCGTGGAGCTGCTGGATACCATGACCCGGGCCATCGTGGCCAAACGCATGTGGTTCACCCGGCTTCAGTCGGGCCATGACACCGTTTCCATCGACGGGGTCGCCCTGGACAACAAGACCGTGGCCGATTTCATGACCAGTCTAGAAAAAACCGGGCTCTTTACCGAAGTCAACCTGCAAAGCATCCGCCAGGAATCCATCCGGGGACGAAACATCGCGTTGAAACGATTCGCCATCGTCTGCAACAAGGTGCCGCTGATTCCCCCCGGGGGTGCGGAAAAAAAGACGCCATGAGAAAATTCGATATCTCTGAAAAAATCGCAACACCGATCATCAACACGGTTTCCGGATTTTCAAAGGTTCAAAAGATCTTGATCGTGGTCGGTATTTTCGTCCTTGCCGGGGGCGGGTTCGCCTATTTTTCCTATTATCCGAAATACAAGGAGATCACCCGGCTGGCCCAGGAGCAGATGAAGCTGGACAAGGACCTGGCCCGATCCAAGAAAAAGGCCGCGGAATACGAAGCCTATAAGCGAAAGATGGCACAGGCCGAAGAACGGTTCCGCAAGGCGCTCCAGGCGCTTCCTGAAAAAAAGGAAATTCCATCTCTTCTCACAAACATCTCCCGATCAGGCCAGGACACCGGCCTGGAGTTTCTGCTCTTTCAACCCCAGGCCGAGGTACAAAAAGAGTTTTACGCGGAAATCCCCGTTTCCATCCAGGTGGACGGCAGCTACCATAACGTGGCCATGTTTTTCGACAAAGTGGCCCGGCTTTCCCGCATTGTGAATATTCACAACCTTCAGATGAACGCCCAGAAAAACCCCGGTGAGTTGCGCACCGCGTGCACGGCGGTGACCTACCGGTTCGTGGAAGCACCGCCACCGAAAAAAGAGGACGGGAAGAAAAAGAAAAAATGACGCCGAAACGAAACAACAGGGAAAAATCCACGAAACGCCGTGCTGTTTTGACCGGGGCGACGCTGTTGTTGGGCACGCTTTTTTTGGCCGGGTTTTTCCCGGGATGTGACGCAAGGGAAGAAACGCCGAAAAAGCCCCAAGTCGTCACCAAGAAAATCGATTCTGAAAAACCGGGAACCCCGGCCGAATCCGAACCCGCCGCAAAGGCTCCCGAACCGGAAGCGCAAGCGGCTCCCGGGACCGGGTCACCGCCAAAATCCGCCGATATCCTGGCCCTGTTGGGCCTGACGCCAAAGGCGTCGGACGCGTCGGGCGGAACTGCGTACAACCCCGCAGGCAAGATCGATCCCTTTGAACCCTTGTTCCGGCAGGAACCGGAAACCCAAGCCCAAAAGAAGCGGCGGGTGCGGAAAGGGCCGCTGACGCCCCTGGAAAAGGTGGATTTAAGCCAGCTGCAGCTCACCGGTGTCATCCTGGCGAAAAGCGGGAACAAGGCCCTGGTCAGGGAAGCGTCCGGGAAAGGGTACGTCGTGAAGGTGGGAACCCCCATCGGGACGAATTTCGGCAGAATCGTGCAAATTTTAAACGACCGTATTATCGTGGAAGAAGAAGTCGAAGACGTGATGGGAAAGATCACCCTGCAAAAAAAGGAAATGCGGCTTCAGAAACCTCCTGGAGAATAAAAAATGGATTCCAAGCGCCCATCCTCTTTTTTTCCGGTCATTGCCTGTGCCTGCCTGGCGTTCGTGTTTGCCGGGTGCGCCGGTACCGTGAAAACGGCTGAAACACAGAAACCGCCGGCAACCGCGACGGCAGCCCCCCCATCGTCCCCGGCCGCACCGGAAACACCGGCCGGCATCCACCGGATCAGTGTTTCCGAGGACGTGGATACGGTGGCGGTGAAGATCACCGGCGACCGGCTGTTGACGTTCACCTCGGTGAAACAGCCCTCCCCTCCGGGCGTCATCTTTTATTTTCCAAAAACCGCCTTTAAGGACACCGTGACCCAATACCCCGTGGGCATCGCACCCGTGGAGAACGTCCTTGTGGACCCCCCCCGGGAACCGGATCTTCCCTTGCGTATCCAAATCGCGTTGACCCGGGACGTCCCCTACGATGTCCTCCGGGAAGACCAGGCCCTGAAAGTCGTCTTCCCCAAGCCGATTCAGAAAAACGAAGCGGCCGCCGCTCCTTCTCCCGCCGTGAACGCCGCCTCGAACAAGGATTTTACCGGAATGCCGGCACCCACCCATCTGGAAGACGTGAAAGCCGTGCTCATCGAAAAAGGGGTCCGGGTGAATGTGGTGGCCGACGGCCCCATCACCGACTACAACGCCTTTACGGTGGGCAATCCGGCCCGCATCGTCTTTGACATCCCCCAGGTGAAAAGCCCCTTCAAGCGGGAAATCCAGGTCCCGGTCCCCATGGACAGCCATCAGATCCAATGGGTGGAGCAAGTCCGCTACTACGGATATCCGGACAAGGTCCGGGTGGTCCTGGACGTCAAAAAGGAATACATGAACGCCTATGTGGCGGAAACCGCCGAAAACGGTTTGCAGATCCGGGTGGGAGACGCCGTGGTGGCCGCCGAGAAGGCAACAGCCGCAGCGGAAATAGCCGCTGCCGAGGCTCCGGCCTGGGTGAATAAAATCGATTTCTTAAGCGAAGAGGATGGAAAATCCGCGGTCATCGTGGGGACCACCCGCCCGGTCAAACACACCTTGAAAAAAGGCCCCGGCGACACATTGATATTGACGCTGCACCATACCAATCTTCCCGACTACCGGAAACAACCGTTGATCACCACGCGCTTCGACTCCGCCGTCAACCGGATCATTCCCATCCAGACGGAAAAGATGCGGGACGCGTCCGTTCTCACCTTTGAACTGCGGGAACCCGTCCCCTACCGGGTGGAAGAAGCCGAAAACGACATCCGGATCCATTTCGAAGCCTCCACGGTGCCCCCCAAACCCCTCACCGTGGCCGAACTCCCGGAATGGCAGCAGGTCATGGAAGACGCCGCCAAGCAGGCGGAGCGCGAAGCCGCCGGGGAAGGACAGGTCAAGCGCTACACCGGGGAAAAGATCGCCCTGGATTTTTACGAGACCGACATCAAGAACGTCTTTCGGATTTTAAAAGAGGTCTCCGGGAAAAACTTCGCCATCGACAACGACGTCACCGGAAAGGTGACCCTTTCCTTTGACAAGCCGGTCCCCTGGGACCAGGTCATGGACCTGGTGTTGAAGATGAACAAACTCGGTAAAATCGAAGAAGGGGAGATCATCCGCATCGCCAAGCTCGACACCATCATCGCCGAGCAGAAAAAGCTCGAGGAAAAGGAAGACACCCGGCCGCTCGTCACCGAATACATCCTGGTCAATTATGCCAGCGCCGCAAACGACGCCCGGCCCCTGATCGAGCCGATTCTTTCCCAGCGGGGAAAAATCAGCGTCAACGCCCGCACAAACCAGATTATCATCACCGACGTGGCGGAACGCATCGACCGGGCCAAGGAGATCGTGCGGCAGATCGACCGGGTCACCCCCCAGGTCATGATCGAAGCCCGGATTGTGGAAGCGGGCATCGACTTCGAGCGGAGCATCGGGATCAACTGGTCCCTTTCCGGCGGCCCCATTTTCAAAAAATTCCTCGGGGGGCAATACGATTACGATTTCGGGTTCAACTATCCGGGACCGGGCACCAACAATTTCGGGTTTTCCTTCACCAAGTTTCTCGGGAGCCCCCTGGATCTCGATTTTACCTTAAGCGCCCAGGAAGCCACGGGGAACGTGAAGATCCTCTCCGCACCGAAGGTGGCCACGGCCAACAACAAGGAGGCGCTCATCTCCCAGGGGGTCGAATATCCCTATCTTGAAAGGGACGAAGCGGGGCTGGCCACGGTGCAGTTCAAAAACATCGACCTGGAATTGAAGGTCACCCCCCAGATCACCAACGACAACCGGATCTCCGTGGACGTGAAGATCAAAAAAGACGATATCGACCGGTTGGTGCCCACCCCCACCGGCTCGGTCCCTGCCCTGTCCACCCACGAGGCCCAAACCCAGTTGCTGGTCAACGACGGGGACACCATCGTCATCGGCGGCATCATCAAGAACCGGGAAGCCCGGGGAGAAACCGGGTTCCCCTGGATTTCCAAAATCCCATTTTTGGGCTGGCTGTTTAAGCAAAGAGCGGACTCGACGACAAGGGATGAGCTGATTGTCTTTATCACGCCCAAGATCGTCCGCCTCGAATCCGGGGTGCTCCAGACCCACAGCACCCAGTTTCAATAAAGGGACGGCGTTTTCAATGGATATGCATGCAGCCGTAAAATGCTTTTTTGATGGAATCGGAAAAACCCAATTTGGAATGGCAAAGTAAAAAGCGCCGGATGCAAGGCGCGCAAATCCTGAAAAATGCGGCGTACGATCCGGTACGCCGCAATGACGAAGGATGCCGCGCAACGCCGCAGGCGGTATTTTTACGAAGCCATCTATTTTGACAGGAAGGTATATCATGAAACGATTCGGCCTTTTGCTTCTTCTGGCGGCTCTAATCCTGCCCGCCGTCACGGGCTGCAGCTCGGACTCCATGTCCTCCCAGATTACGCTCACCACGAGCAAGAGCAGCATCCCGGCCGACGGGGCCACCACGGCCGAGATCACGGCCACGATTCTGGGATACGACGGCGAGCCCGTCCCCATCGGCACCTCCGTGCACTTCACCACCTCCCGGGGACTTTTCACCAACGGCCTGCAGTATCTCACCCTGGGCACCACCGATGCCACAGGCACCGTCAAGGTCTATTTGTATGCACCTCTCAAGACCACGCCGGGAAACGCCAACGTCACCTGCCAGTCCAATGACGTCACCCGTTCCGTCACCGTGGAAATCACCCTGTACGGGCCTCCCGGGGAAACGGCCAAAATCGTGCTGGAGGCGGATCCGGACAGCATCCCCGCAGACGGCGCCACCCCGTCCGAGATTACAGCCACCCTGACCGACGGCAACGAGGATCCGGTGAACATCGGGACCGAGGCCACCTTTACCACGGACAAAGGCGAATTCCAAAACGGGAGCATGGTCTTCACGGACGTGACCCGGGACACCAGCGGCACCATCATCGCATATCTCATCGCCCCCGTGGGGACCAAAGCCGGGCCGGCGGCCATCGAGTGTACCTCAAACGGCGTCACGGCCCAGACCACGGTCATGATCGGCGCAACCATTACTTTAACGGCCACCGCCAGCCCGACCAGTATTCCGGCTGACGGCGCAACAACATCGAAGATTACAGCAACGGTGAGAACCTCTAGTGGAACCGTTATGCCGGGCGTTTGGGTGAAGTTTGAGACCGGGCGTGGAGAATTTTCACATGGAAAGACAAGTATCGATGTTATTACCAATTCCTCTGGTGTCGCAGAAGCGTTCTTCTTTGCACCCATCGGGACGCAGACGGGTCCCTGTCAAATTACCGTGACGGCCAACGGGGTTTCGGTCCAGGTGGTGGTCACCATCACCGCGCCGGGGGCTACTCCGACACCTACACCCACCGCCACGCCGACGCCCACTTCTTAAGGGTTCCGCACCCGCCACTTCGGGTTTGAAAACACACCGGCCAGCAGGGAGAAAGTCCCCTGCCGGCCGGTTTTTTTCAGTAAAAGAGACCGGAAAACGGCCTTTCCCGGTCAACGCCGCTTATCTCAATTTGTTCAGCGCTTTTCGGGCCGCCTCGCCGGTTTGGCCCGCCGGGTCCAGTTCCACGGCCTTTTCATAGGCGGTCCCGGCCTTCGTCAAATCCCCCGCGGCCTTGTAAGCGTTTCCCAGGTCCAGGTGCAGTTCCGCCGCCTTCGGGGCGTACTGCACGGCCTTTTCCAGCGCCTCCACGGCCTTTTGCTTTTCCCCCAGGGCGCCATAGGTCAGGCCCAGCCCCCGCCATGCATTCACGTATTCCGGATCCTTTTGCAGGGCCTGACGGTAGTAGTCCTCGGCCCGGGCATAGTCTTTTTTCTGATAATAGGCATAGCCCAGATTGGACAAGGGGATCTGGGGGGTGGCGTACAGGTCGTCTTCGAGGGTCTCCTTGAAGACGACAATGGCCGCGTCCCAGTCTTTTCGAATCAGGTGCAGGACACCGAGGCTGTTTTTGGCCGCCGCATACCCCTCTTTGAGGGCCATAGCGTTTTTGAAATGTTTTTCCGCCAGATCGAAGCGTTCCTTGGCCATATACACCAGGCCCAAATCGTATTGCAGGTAGGGATCCTCGGGGTTGAGCTTTTCGGCCTTGAGAAACTCGGCCAGGGCCGCCGTGTGTTTTCCCTGCATCATGTAGGATTCCCCCAGGTTGCGGGTGGCCGCGGCCTGCCGCATCCGGGCTTCCCGGTTCCCCGAACAGGCCGTCACACCCATAAACAAAATGAACATCAGAATCGCTGCCGATAATTTTTTCATATTCCTTTTCCCGTAATGTGTTTTATCCGAATCCCCTGACCCCTCGAACCCCTGGGTATTTTTTCAACTTCGAACTTCTATCGTACCGCTTGTCCCTTTCCCGGCGGGATATAACATCCCGCCCGACACGCGTTCCCGATTTCGATACCGATACCGATACCGATACCGATTTCAATTGAGCCCTGACACCTGCGCTAAACCCTCGACCCCTCGACCCCTCGACCCCTTGAACCCTTCCCCTTTTTCACATCCATCCCGCCGCCTCCGGCACCGTGACGACCTGGATCCCCTTTTCCTGCAAAAACGCCAGGGCATCCCCGTCGATGCCGTCATGGGTGATCAGGGTCGATTTTTCATCTTTTGTTGAAACCAAAACCCCGGGAAAAGTCAAGGCGGCATCGGCTTTTTCCCGGTGGTTTCCCACGGAGAAGGTCGGATGGGTGCGAAAACGGCACTGAAGGGTATTCAGCAGAGCGACAAGGCGGTCCTTTTTGTCGATGTCGCCGGTAAACTGGAAGACCGGAATGCCGGCCGTTGTCAAGGCGTGGACGGCATCCCCTTGAAGATCACCGAAATCCACCAGCAGCATCTTTCCGGTGGGCAAGGTCACCATGTCGGTCCATGCCTTGACCTGGACACCCCCGTAAGGAAAAAAGACCGACACATCCGGCGTGTACAGATACCCCAGGGCGGAAAGGATCTTTGGGATGACCCGGCGGGGGGTATCCCGGTGGATCCGAATGACCGGCGGGACGGGTTCGGTTTTGGGTGGGGATGTTTCCGTCTCTGTGAAGCTTTCGAGTCCGTATTTTAGATCCGGATCGATGTGTTCCACATGGAGGTTGTACTTGGCAAAGTACCGGGTCAAGACGTCCGGAAGCCCGGCGGCCTTGCCGCCGGCAAGGAAGACGGCTGTTTTTCGCAGCGGATGTTTACCGGCGCCGGGCCGGTGAATCATCCATCGGGGGAAAAGCGCCACCTCCAGGCCGTTGTCCGAAAAACGAAAGGTCTCCCCGGGAAAAATCCCCGGGATCACCCGGGAAAGGGCATCCAGGACGGTCTCCAGGGGGGCGTCTTTGGAGAGGACCAGGGTTCGGGCATCCGGCCAATAGGATCGAATCGCACGGACCAAGGTGTCGTCGAGTTTTTCCTCGCAAAGAATCACCCGCTTGCCGTCTTTCATTTCCAGGATGGGAAACCGGGTGAGATCCAGTTCACGGTCCGCGCCGTTTGGTGCCGGGAAAAAATAGCGCCCTTTCCGGATGAGCGTGGCATCGATGAGTTCGGCGGCCCGGGAAAACGGGGTCGGCGGGTCCTTTTTCCCGGCGGTCATTGAATCACCGGGCGTCGCCGGCGCAACTTCGGCGTTCAGGGTGGTGAAGGTTTCGGCTTCCGTCCCGCTGCCGGAAGGATCCAGCAATGCCGTAAACCACGGTTCCTGCTGGATGGACGGCCGGGGGAGATAGACTTTCTGGCCCGCAAATACACGGTTGATATCCGAAATGCCGGGATTGGCGTGCCGGAAAAGATCAACCCCCATCCGGTAGGCATCGGTGCCGAACGCCCCGAAGCGCCGGGCCACCAGGACCGAGACACACTCCCCCCTTTGAATGTGATGGGTATCCGAGTGCGCCCGGATGCGTTTTTTGATTTTGGAAATGGTGACAAAGGGGATGGTGACCCGTGCCTCCGGCTGCCGGGAAAACTCCCCGGGGGGAAGCTTTCGGATGGGGATGAAAAGGTGCTGCCCCGGTTCAATCCGGTTGAGATCCCGGATATGGGGGTTCAGCCGTTTAAAAAGATGCAAAAATTCGGTGAAGTTGTCCGCGGCCAACTCCCCTTTTTGCCGGAGGACGGAAAGGACGGCGTCCTTTTCCCCTACAATATACGGATCGCAGAGCACGGCGCGGCCCCGATCCATTTTCACCACGTAGCTTTTGTATAAAATCGCCCCATGGGCGGGGATTGACGCCCACAACAGCACAGCGGCCGGCAGAATGATCCGGGAAAGGAAAAACCGAAAACCCATCGGTTTCATTCTTTGGGAGACTTTTTCAGGTTCAACGCCGTTGCAATCGCATCCGACACGGTTTTCACGAAACCGTCAAGATCCGCTCCGGTCAGGGGTCTTCCCGGTTCCGGGAAGGCACACCCTTCGGGTCGCATCAATACCGGCGCATTGACCAGTTCGGACCGGGTGTGCACATTGAATTCCGGCGCCAGGGTGCGGGAAAAGTAGCGTTCCTGGAACCCCGAGAACTTGATGGCATGGGCCGTGGCGTCCAGTACCGCGGTTTCGTCCTTTTCAACCTGTCCGGCCTCCACGGCCCGGATCAGGCCGGCCAGGGATTCCCCGCCGTGGGTGCAGGCGATGTGTCCGTTCCGGTTGGCCAGAAGCTGGCAGTCCATGATCTCCTGCTCGGTGACTTCCACGAAAAAGACCCGCTGGCGCCCGGCGGTTTCATTGAATCGATCCACCAGCCGGATGACCCGGGGCATGGAAACGGGGTTTCCGATCATGGCCGCCTGGGCCACACTGGGCCGCACATCCACGGGGATGAACCTCCGCTTTTTCGGATCCGGTTCCCGGTAATAGCGATAGACGGGATCGGCATGTTCGGACTGGACCCCGATGACCTTGGGAAGCGCCTTGAGGATCCCGGCGTCGTAAAATTTCAAAAATCCGGAAAGGACCGCCGTAATGTTTCCCGCGTTCCCGATGGGGAGTGCCACCGCCAGCCGGGAGAGGTCGTAATCAAAGGCCTGGGCGATCTCGTAGGCATAAGACTCCTGGCCCAGGATCCGCCAGGCGTTCTTGGAATTTAAGAGCGCCACGGGATATTGTTCGGACAGATGTTCCACGATTTTCATGCAATCGTCGAAGACACCGGGGATTGTAAAGACCGCGGCCCCGCTTCCCAGGGGCTGGGAAAGCTGCTGGGGGGTCACCTTTTGGTGGGGCAGAATCACCGCACAGCGGACATGGGGCCGCAGATAGGCCGCGTAGAGGGCGGCGGCGGCGGACGTATCCCCTGTGGAGGCACATACGGCCAGGATGTTTTGTGCATGCCCTTGTTGCACCAGGTAGTTGATGTAACTCAGGGCGCTGGCCATCCCCCGGTCCTTGAAAGACGCGCTCGGGTTTTGACCGTCGTTTTTAAAGTAAAACGGCACCCCGACTTTTTTTTGGAGGACACTGTTGGCGGCGATCATGGGGGTGTGGCCCTCCCCCAGGTAGACCACGGCCGACAGCGGAAGGATGGGGCCGATGAATTCGTGAAATCGATAGATCCCGGAAAGGGCCGGGATCTTGAGGGCTTTCCGGAAGTCGAAAATTTTTTTCCACAACGCCGCCGGAACCTTTTTGAGCCGGTCGAAGTCCGGGTCTTCGATCATCAGGACCTGACGGCAGTCCGGGCAGGTGTACAGGAGTTTCTGGATGGGAAAGGTTTGTTGGCATCCCAGGCACCGGTAGATCATCTCCCCCTGGGGCGCGGGGATCAGGTGTGGCTGCAGGTCTTCCGGGAAATCGGCCAGTTTCACGGTCGAATCACCTCCAGGCCGCCCATGTAGGGCCGCAGGGCCTCGGGGAGGACCACGGACCCGTCGGCCTGCTGGTTGTTTTCCAAAAGCGCCGCCACGGTTCGACCCACGGCCAGTCCGGATCCGTTGAGGGTGTGGACCAACCGGGTCCCTTTTTGCCCCTTTTTCTTGAACCGGATTTGGGCCCGCCGGGCCTGGAAATCCTCGAAGTTGCTGCAGGAGGAGATCTCCCGGTAGACCCCCTGGGCCGGCATCCAGACTTCGATGTCGTACGTCTTTGCGGCGGAAAATCCCAGGTCTCCGGTGCACAGGGTGACCACACGGTACGGCAGCGCAAGGCGTTGAAGGATCTTTTCCGCATCCGACAAGAGGATCTCCAGCGCCTCGTAGGAAGTCTCCGGTGTCGAAAACCAGACCAGCTCCACCTTGTTGAACTGGTGCTGGCGGATCAGTCCCCGGGTATCCTTTCCGTAGGACCCGGCTTCGCTCCGGAAACACGGCGTGTATGCCGTGTACCGGATGGGCAACACATCGGCATCGAGAATCTCTTCCTGGTGAATGTTCGTCACCGGCACCTCGGCCGTGGGGACCAGGTAGTAATCCCACCCTTGCAGCTTGAAAAGATCCGCCTCGAACTTGGGGAGTTGCCCCGTATGGGTCATGGACTCCCGGTTGACGATGAAAGGAGGCAGGACTTCCCGGTAACCGTTTTCCCGGATGTGGATATCCAGCATGAAGCTGATGAGCGCCCGCTCCATTCGTGCGCCCGCGCCGAAATACAACGGAAACCGGGACCCGGTGATTTTAGACGCCCGTTCGAAGTCGAGGATGCCCAAGGCCTCCCCGATCTCCCAATGGGCTTTGGGGGGAAATGAAAAGACCGGGAGGGTCCCGACGGTTTTGAGGACCGGGTTGTCGTTGCTGTCTTTTCCTTCGGGCACGGAATCGTGGGGGATGTTCGGAATCCCCAGAAGCATCTCGGAAAGGGCCGCATCGGTTTCGGAAAGGGACTTTTCCAGGTCCTTGATTTCAGAGGACACCCCCCGCATCTGTTCCACCAGGGCCGATGGATCGTCGCCGCTTTTCTTCATGGCGGCCACCCTTTCCGAGACCGTATTGCGACGGTGGCGCAAGGCCTCGATCTGTGAAAGGATTCGCCGCCGCCTTTCCTCGTGGGTCACGAAGGCGTCCAGGCTCGCCGGCTGCCCCCTCAGGGTCAAGGCGTTTTTGACTTTTGACAAATGCTCCCTGACGAACTTGATTTCCAGCATGTCGATGCCTATTTTCCTGAATTCGTAAAACTGCAAAAAGATGGAATGGCGCTGCGTTGACGTCCTACCACGAATGCGCCATTTCGTCAATGATTATTATAAGTTGACATCGTCTTAAAAAACCGTTAGAAACAGATGCTTATCCCGTCCGGCGGCGCCTGGGGCGCCGGAAACCGCAACCGAAAACCTGCCACACAGACCGGGGGTGAATCGATGGACGAAATCCTCGAGAAAAAGGAATCGATCCGGGAAGAAATTCGAAATCGGGTCAACGCCCTTTCAAAAGAAGAACAACAAACCACGATCGGGGAGATCGAAGCGCGCCTGTTTGGATTTGCCAATTTTTTAGAATCCAAGGTCGTACTCCTATACAAGGAAAAGGACCCGGAGGTCCCCACCGCGCGAATCATCAAGGAATGCTACCCGCTTCAAAAGGTGGTGGTCTTGCCGGCCTTTAAAAGCGAGAAAAAAAAGGTGGAATTTTTCAAGGTGGATACACCGGATGCACTCCTGAAAACCGGCCCCCGGGGGGTTCCGGAACCGGATCGGAGCCGGTGTAAGCCCGTTCCCGTCGATTTCATCGATATCGCCCTCATCCCCGGCATTGCCTTTGATGAAAAGGGCGGACGGATCGGGACCGGAGACGGATATTACGACAGGCTCATTCCCAAATTGCCCATCACGACGCGAAAGGTGGCCCTGGCCCGGGAGGCCCAGATGGTCCCCCAGATTCCCATGGAGCCCCACGATCGGTTTGTGGACATCATCATCACCGAAAAGCGGATCATCTACAAGATCTGACCCACCCGCAGGCGGGACGGTCCGTCGGTTTCGAATTCTCAACGTTGATGGCAGAGTAAAAAGGCCGATCTTATTCGCGCCGCACCCCTTTTCGGGGAATGCGCCCGCTGTTGCACTTCTTTGGAAGACTTCCGCGATATCGGCTTGACCCCCTGATGGGGTTCTGGTAGCAAACCCTTTGATGAAAGCGGATTCCTTAAAATATCAGCGCCTGCGGGACGATATGGTCAAAACCCAGATCGAAGCCCGGGGGGTTTCGGACCCGGCCGTCCTTGCCGCCATGCGCACGGTTCCCCGGCATCTCTTTGTGAGTGACGCCCTCAGGGATCAGGCTTACGGCGATTTCCCGCTCCCCATCGGATACGACCAGACCATTTCCCAGCCCTATATTGTGGCGGAAATGACCGAGGCCCTGCAGTTGAACAAAGACGACCGGGTCCTGGAGATCGGGACCGGATCCGGGTATCAGGCGGCCGTGTGCGCCGAAATCGCCTACCGGGTCTATACCATCGAACGGATTCATGCCTTGTATCTCAAGGCCCGGCGGCTCTTCGACGAACTCCATTATCACAACATCGTCACCCGCTACTCCGACGGCACGGCGGGGTGGAAAGAAGAAAGCCCCTTCGACGCCATCATCGTCACGGCAGGAGCCCCGGAAATTCCCAAGACCCTCGTTGCGCAGTTGGCCATGGGCGGCCGGATGGTGATCCCGGTGGGGGACCGGTTTTCCCAGGAACTCGTCAAGCTGGTCCGGGATGAAAAAGGGATCCGTACTGCAAGCCTGGGAGGGTGCCGGTTCGTCAAGCTCGTGGGCGAACATGGATGGAAAGAGGCATGAATGCTCCGCAGGCTCTATGACTGGGTCCTCCATTGGGCCGAAACCCCTTACGGCACATGGGCCCTTTTTCTTCTGGCGTTTGCCGAGTCTTCCTTTTTTCCCATCCCCCCCGATGTCCTCCTCATCGCCCTGGCCATCGGGGCGCCCCAAAGGGCCCTCCGGTTCGCCTTCATCTGCTCCATCGGATCGGTACTGGGGGGGTGTCTGGGCTACATCATCGGCTGGCAGTTCATGGCCGCCGTGGGCGAACGGATCGTGGATTTTTACGGTCTGAACGCCAAATGGGAAACCATCCGGGCGCTGTACACGCGCTATGATGCATGGGCCGTGGGAATCGCCGGGTTTACCCCCATCCCCTACAAGGTCTTCACCATCTCGGCCGGGGCCTTTCAGATCCACTTCGGGGTCTTTTTCCTGGCGTCCCTGGTTTCCCGATCGGCCCGGTTCTTCCTGGTGGGAGGGCTCATCTATCGCTTCGGTCCGACCATCAAGGCCTTCATCGACCGGTATTTCAATACCCTGGCCGTGGCCTTCGCGGTGCTCCTCATCGCCGGGTTTATCCTTGTCAAACAATTTTTTTAAAAGGCGGACCCTGCCTTTTAGGAGCACTTGGAAAAGCCGCAGGCGTGGCACACCAGGCACCCCTCCTGGTGGGTCATCACACCGCCGCAGTCGGGGCAGACCCCCAACATGGTGTCCCCGGCTTCCAGGTTCGAGTGGGTGACAGCCTTGAGGACCTGGGCGATGGCATCCGGACAGGAGAGGACGATCTTCCCGTTTTGCCACGCCGGGGACGGGCAGCGGATGCCGATGAGCTGCTTGGCGACGGCCTCCACCTTGACGCCGGAGCGCAGGGCCAGGGAGATGAGCCTCCCTGCCGCTTCGATCTGGGAGGACGCGCACCCCCCGGTTTTCCCCATCTGGGCGAAGACCTCGCACATCCCGGCATCATCGGAATTGATGGTGACATACAGCTTTCCGCATCCGGTGGTGATGCGCTGGGTAATCCCGTACGTCCGTTCGGGCCGGGGCCGGGGCGCCACTTGCACCGACTCCGCTTTTCGGGTGCCGATGTTCAGGACCTGCCGCTCCCGGCTTCCGTACCGGTACAGGGTGACCCCTTTGCAGCCCGAGCGGTAGGCCAGGCGGTAAAGGGCGCTGACGTCCTTGCGGGTGGCGTTTTGGGGAAAGTTGACGGTCTTGGACACGGCGTTGTCCGTATATTTTTGAAAGGCCGCCTGAATCCTCACGTGCCATTCCGGTGCGATGTCGTGGGAGGTTTTGAACAGCGGCTTCACCGCCTCCGGCACGCTGTCTAAGTTCTGGATCGATCCGGACGCCACGATTTCGCGCACCAGGGCGTCGGAATAAAAGCCTTCCTTTTTGGCGGTCTGGATGAAGATGGGATGGATCTCGTAAAGGGTCTTCCCGTCCAGGACATGCCGCTCATGGGCCACGGCAAAAAGGGGCTCGATGCCGCTGGAGGTCCCCGCGATGATGCTCAACGTTCCCGTGGGGGCGATGGTGGTGACGGTGGCGTTTCGCATGTGGGGCGTATCCGGCCCGTCGAAGCGGCTTCCGGCATAGTAGGGAAAATTCCCCCGCTTTTTCGCCAGGACCCCGGAGGCCTTCCGGGATTCCGCCTGAATGAACGCCATCACCGTCTCGGCCGTGGAGACCGCCTCCTCGGAATCGTAGGGGATCCCCAACAGAATGAGCATGTCGGCAAATCCCATGACGCCCAGTCCGATCTTCCGGGTGCCCATGCTCATCTTTTCGATCTGGGAAAGGGGATACCGGTTGACCTCCACCACGTTGTCGAGGAAATGGACCGCCGCATGCACGGTCTTTTTCAACCGGTCGAAACGGATTTTCCCGCCCGTGACCATCTTGGTGAGGTTGATGGAGCCCAGGGTGCACGACTCGTAGGGGAGCAGGGGCTGCTCGCCGCACGGATTGGTGGCTTCCACGGCGCCGAGATGCGGTGTCGGGTTGTCCTCGTTGATGCGGTCGATAAAGAGCACCCCCGGCTCCCCGGTTCGCCAGGCCGAGTCCACGATGGCATCAAAAATCCGTTTTGCCGGCACCGACGCCACGGGCTTTCCACTTCTCGGATTCACCAGTTCAAAGGGGGCGTCCTGTTCCAGGGCCTCCATGAATTCCCGGGTCAGGGCCACGGAAATATTGAAATTATTGAGTCGGGACAGATCGTTTTTCGCCGTGACAAAGGCCTCCACGTCGGGGTGATCCACCCTGAGAATACCCATGTTGGCCCCTCGGCGGGTGCCTCCCTGTTTGACGGTCTCGGTGGCCACGTCGAAGACGGTCATGAAAGAAATGGGGCCGCTGGAAATCCCTGCGGTGGAAAGGACCATGTCGTTTTGCGGCCGAATCTTGGAAAAAGAAAACCCGGTTCCCCCTCCGGTCTTATGGATGATGGCCGTATGCTTCAGGGTTTCGAAAATGCTCTCCATGGAATCTTCAATGGGAAGGACAAAACAGGCCGCCAGTTGTCCCAGACGCCGCCCGGCGTTCATCAGCGTGGGGGAGTTGGGCAGAAAGTGCAGGTGCGTCATGAGATCCTCGAACACCCGGGCGGTTTTTTCCGCATCGGCGTTGGGATCAAACTTCAGATCCGCCCGGGCAATGGTATCCGCCACCCGCCGGAACAGATCCGCCGGGGTTTCAATGGGATTTCCGTCCGCGTCTTTCTTCAGGTAGCGTTTTTCGAGGACCATCCGGGCGTTCGGCGTCAGCGCCGTGGTTTTTTCCGATTGTTTCTTAGGAGGACTCATACCAATTTCACTTTTGATAGCGCTTCTTTTAAAAATTGTACAAATGCCGTGACAAGGGGGGAAGGGGTCCGATGGCGATGGAGGGTCAAATAGACGCTCCTTTTAAGGATCAGCCCGTCCACCGTCACCATCTTCAAGGCCTTGGCGCGTAAATCTTCCTGCACCGCCAGTTTCGATAGGATGGACACCCCCATCCGGCTTTTGATTCCCTGGCGAACGGCTTCCGTGCTTCCCATTTCGGCGATGGTGTTCAGGTCCTGGATGCGCATTCCCTTTTTCAACAGGCTCTCCTCCAACGACGCGCGGGTGCCGGATCCGGGTTCCCGGATGAGAAACGGCTCGGTGCGCAGCGCCGCCAGCTCAATGTGTCCTTTTCGCGCCCACGGATGTTCCGGGTGTACCACCAGGACCATACGGTCCTGGAAAAGGGCCTCCTGGAGGACCCGTCGGTCTTTGACTTTTGCGCCCACCACTCCCAAGGCAAGCGTTCCGGAAAGGATGTCATCGATGATCTTCATGGTGTCTCCGATGGACAAAGAGACCCTTACCTGGGGATAGGCGGCGGAAAAAGCACCGATGATTCCGGGCAGGATATAGGTTCCGGGGATGGTACTCCCCCCCAGTACGAGCCGGCCTTTCACCGCCCCCTGAAACTGGGCCATGGCCGTTTCCAGCTCGTCTTTCAACGCCATGAGCCGCACGGCGTATCCGTACAGGATCCGGCCGGCTTCCGTGGGAACGGCTTCTTTGGCCAGGCGGTCAATGAGCCGGCAGTTGAAATGCGTCTCCAGATCCCGAATGTGACTGCTGACCGTGGGCTGGGAAAGATGCACGCTGTCTCCGGCCTTGGAAAAGCTTTTCAGCTCCACCACCTTGCAAAAGACCCAGAGATGCCATAAATCCATTCCGCGACGCCTTTTGCCCGGAATCAGGGCATTTTCGGAAATTTGTCCTTGAGCCGCCGGTGGACAATGGGGGGAACCATGTCACTGATCTCGCCGCCGAATTGGGCCGCTTCCTTAATGATGGAGGAACTGGTGAAGATCCATCGCAGGCCCGTCATCAAGAAGACGGTCTGGATCTCCCGCCTGAGTTTCCGGTTCATCAAGGCCATTTGAAATTCATATTCAAAATCGGACACCGCACGCATCCCCCGGAGGATCGCCTGGGCCTTCATCTGCGCCGCATAGTCCACCAGCAGCCCGTCAAAGGTATCGATTTCCACGTTTGAAAACGGCGCAAGGCTTTCTTTCAACATCTCGATGCGTTCTTCCACCGTGAAAAGGGATTTCTTCCCCGGGTTGACCAGGATCGCCACGATGATCTTGTCGAACAGGTTCAAGCCCCGCTCCACGATGTCGAGATGTCCGTAGGTGACCGGATCAAAGGAGCCGGGATAAATCGCCGTCCGTTTCATTCAAATGCCTTTTTTCGCAGGGGAAAGGAAACGTTCAACTTTCGCCGGTCAATTTTGACAAGATCGTAAAAAGGCCAAAAGAGCCCATTTTCGTCACCCCGGCGAAAGCCGGGGTCCAGTAATTTCAAATACTTCTGGATTCCGGATCAAGTCCGGAATGACGGCTTCGGCACTTTTTACGAAGCCATCAATTTTGATGAACTCGTAAAAAAGCCGATTTTGATAAACGCTGCCCTTCTCATGTTCTTGTCACGTTGAATCCTCGGACCCTCGGAGCCCTTTTTTCCTTTCAAGCAACATCAACGGGTTACTTTATGATCAATCCTCGCCAAAGGCGGGGTGAAACGATAACCACAATTTTTTATTATACCCCATATCGAAGAAAGGAGACAAGGGTTTTTCCGTATTTCCGCCGGTCGATCCGTTCAAAACCCGGCACGTGAACGGACTCTTTGATACCGTGTTCCACCACCACCAGGGCCTCTTTCTCCAGGGCGCCGCATTCCACGAGGTTCTTTAACGCCGAAAAAACCGCACCGTGGTGATAGGGCGGGTCCACAAAGACAAGATCAAAAGACGCCGGGTGGCCGGCAAGACATTTGAGATTCCGATTGATATCCCAGCGGATCACCTGGGAACGCTCCTGCACCCTGCACCGGGCGATATTTTTTTCAAGAACCGAAACGGCGTCGGGATCCGCGTCAATGAAGACGGCACGTCGGGCCCCCCGGCTCAATGCTTCAAGGCCCAGCGCCCCGGTTCCGGCATAAAGATCGAGCACCACGGCGGACCGGACCCGATGGAAAAGGATATTGAAGACGGCTTCCCGGACCCTCCCGGAGGTGGGCCTAAGGGATCTTTCTTTCAGGGAATACAGGGGCGTTCCCTTCAGGTTCCCGGCAACAACCCGCAGTCCCATGAATTCTGCTCCGTTGCATGGATCCGTGAGTGAAACAGGGGGGCTTTAAGGCGGGGTCAGTCCCATGTTTTTCAGGGTGCGCTCGAGCCGTCGGGAATCCAGACCGATTTGCCGCGCGGTCCTGGAAACATCCCGCGCGTTCTGCAAAAATTTGTGCCGGATGTATTCCTTTTCAAAGGCCCGGGCCGCTTTTTCCATTCCGTCGATGGAAAAAAGATCGATATTGGCGGCTTCCGGGCCGGTCGCCGGACCGGGATTGTACGGCCGGGGGATATCCGACACCTCGATGACCTCCTTTTCCACCATGATCGACAGGCGTTCCATGAGGTTCTTCAACTCCCGGACGTTCCCCGGCCACGGATACGCCAGTAAAAGATCACGGGCGTCTTCCCGAATCTGTTTCCGGGGCTTCCGGCTTTCCCGGCTGAATTCCTCCAGGAAGATATCGATGAGCAACGGGATATCCTCCCGGCGGTCCCGCAGGGGCGGGACCTCGATGGGCACCACGTTGATCCGGTAATAAAGCTCCTCCCGAAAGGTTCCCATTGCGATTTCCTGCCTCAGATCCTTATTGCTGGCGGCGATCACCCGCACGTTCAAATGGAGCACCCGCATGCCGCCGATCCTCTGGAACTGCCGTTCTTGGAGCACCCGGAGCATTTTGGCCTGGGTCTTCAGGGGCATATCCCCGATTTCATCCAAAAAAAGGGTCCCGTTGGTGGCCAGTTCCAGTTTTCCGATTTTCTTGGCCGCCGCACCCTCAAACGCCCCTTTTTCGTGTCCGAACAGCTCGCTGTCGATGAGGGGATCGGGGATGGCCGCGCAGTTGATATCGATGAGGGGCTGATCCGAACGGGGGCTGAAATGATGGATGCTCCGGGCCACCAACTCCTTCCCGGTGCCGTTTTCACCGGTGATCAGGACCCATTTATCCGTGGGTCCTGCGGCCGCGATCTGTTTTCTCAAATGCGTTACGGCGGGACTGTTTCCGTGGAAGGAGTGCTTTTCAATGGTTTTTTTTCTTAAGTATTTGTTTTCCTCCTCCAGCCTTTGGAAATTCAGCGCGTTGTTGATGGCAACGATGATCTTATCGATGGATAGCGGTTTTTCGATAAAATCGAACGCCCCCAGCTTGGTGGCCTTCACCGCGGTTTCTATGGTGCCGTGACCGGTGATGATAATGACCTGAATGCCGGGGTTGTCCTTCTTGATTTCCCGGAGGGTCTCGATGCCGTCCATTCCCGGCATCCAGATATCGAGAAGGACCAGATCCGGGAACTGCACATCGATGATTTTGAGGGCTTCATACCCGTTGGTGGCGGTGAGGACTTCGAACCCTTCGTCTTCCAGTAAGCCGCCCAGGCTCTGGAGGATGGAAGGCTCATCATCCACGATCAAAATGGAAGGAAACATGGATATTTTCTCCTGTAATCCGCTTCGCCCCGCCGTCGGGGCCGAGAAGTTTTTCATAACCAGCCTAGGCCGGAAGTTCAATGACAAATTTCGCCCCGCCGTCGGGGTTGTCCTGTACCCGGATCAATCCGTTGTGCTCGTCGATGATGGTGCTGACGATGGTCAACCCCAGGCCCATCCCGCTTTTTTTGGTGGAAAAATTGGGTTCGAACAGCCGCGTTTTGTCGCTGTCGGGGATTCCTTCCCCCGAGTCCGCCACTTCGATGCGCACCCGTTTCAGTATGGGATCAAAAGCCACGGCGATATGAATATAGCCGGTCTCCTTGATGGCGTAAATGGCGTTTTCCACCAAATTGATCAGGGCCTGCTTGATCTGCTGGCGGTCCAGGTTCATGGGGGGAACGGGATCGGTCACGTGGATTTGAAAATCGATGTGCCGGTATTCCTCCTGGTAGAGCAAGACCGTTTCCTCGATGATGGGAATGAGTTCGCACGGCCGGGGATTGGCCACGGGAAACCGGGCGAATGCCGAAAACTCATTGACCAGGTTTCGGATCACGTCCACGTGCTCGGCGATAGTACGGGTGCACTCCTCGAAAACCGGATCCTGGATCTGATCGGAAAACTTTCTCTTCAACCGCTGGGCCGAAAGGGCGATGGGGGTCAATGGGTTTTTCACCTCGTGGGCGATGCGCCGGGCCACTTCCCGCCAAGCCGCCATACGCTGGGCCTTTTCCAGTTCGGTGAGGTCGTCGAAGACCATCACCAATCCCATATGCTCACCGCTGTCGTCCTTCAACGCATTGATATGGATCAAAAAGCTTTTGGGCCGTCCCCCCACGGTCATCCGCAAGGGAAGTTCCACCGCATTTTTACCGGAAACCGAAAGGCTTTCCATGATGTCGTCGGCAAGCGTCAGGTACCGGCGGTCGATGACGTCCTTGTAGCTTCGCCCTAAAATCTGGGAGGGGCTCAAGTTCAACATCTTCTCCGCGGCCTTGTTGATGGTGGTGATATACCCCTGGGAATCGAGGGTGATGACGCCGGCGGAAACGTTTTTCAGAACGATTTCCATGTACTGGCGTTTTTCTTCGATTTCCACGTTCTGTTCTTTGAGCATGCGGGCGGATCGTTCCAGTTCCTCCCGGTTGGCCTTTAAATCCCGGGTCATCTTATTGAAGGAATCCACCAGGATCCCGATTTCATCATCCGCCGAAAAGCCGATGCGGACATTGAGGTCGCCGTCCGCCACCCGATGGGTCCCTTCCGCCAGTTCCATGATGGGGATCGTAATGGCCCGGGCCTGGTAAAAACCGAACCAGATGGCGCAGAACATGACCAGAAGGGCCACAATGGAAAGGGTCATATAGTAGGTGACCTGGATGGGTCGCTTCAAAAGGGTCCGCTGGCGGTACTCTTCAAACCCTTTGGAGATGGATGCCAAATTCTCTGAAAGTTCCTTGGAAAGCAGGGACGATAAAACGATGAATCCTTTCAGGGATTCGTTTTTCTCTCCGTAGGGAATACTCCCGATGGTCCGGACCAGTTCCCCCTGGGGCACCGTCTCGATGAACGTGCGCACCCCCTCGGGTCCCCGGTCTTTTTGAAGGTTGTCGGCGGAGACGACCTTCAACGGCATCACCTCCAGGTCCTGGGACAGGGCATAGGTGAGCCGCTTCGAGCGGGCGCTGTAGATTTCCACGGCCGGAATATTGAACTCCCGCTGCACCACCAGGGCGTAATTGGCCAGGGCATCGGCCTTTTTCGGGTCCAGGAAATTCTTGGTCGCGATCTGATAAGCGATGCGCTCCAGAAAGTACCGGTTGTTTTCCTCCACATGGTCGTAGATCTGCCGGCCCACGTGGAGTGAATTTTCAAGGGCCTGTTCCACAGGGACGTTGAACCAAAACTCGATGCTGGTGGTAATGAAATTGATGGAAAAGATAAACAAGACGATGGTGGGCATGAGCGACAACATAATGAACGCCAGCACCAGTCGCGTCCGCAGCTTGGCGCCGATGACCTTTCGCTTCCGGTCATACAACAGCTTCACCAGGTTTCTTAAAACCAGAAAGATCAACAACAGGAGTAAAAGCAGGTTGATGTTGATCAGGATGAACATGAGGGTGGTGTTGGAGATGGGAAACGCCGATCCGAATTGAATGATCTTGGTTTCGGCGTACGTGAGGAGTGCCACAATGGCCGGAATCACGATGATCAGCGCGATTTCGCGCTTGCGCTTCCGACGCTCTTTTTCAGGCAACCCCGCGAAAGGCTTCGAAAACGGTTTCAAGCGCATGGCTCCCATCCGGTCCTTATGCACGGCCCGCCGATCGGATCAATAAATGAAATCCGTTGTGTACCAATCCGTTTCAAAGTCCCAAAGTGCGATAAAAAACAGGACGTAATGAAGGTAAAAGGGCAATGTCCGCTTGCTCAATTCCGCTTTGGCCCGAATCTGGTATTGCCGCCCCTTCTCCAGGCGCTCCAGCGCCACCACTTTCAAGGAATCGATTTCCGTCATCAGTTTCTGCGCTTCCAAAAAGGACCGGGTTTTGACGGGAGGGGTGTTCTCCCAGGATCGGGTGACGGAGAACTCCTTTTTCACCGGATTGTACCGAATGGTATGGGTGACTTTCAACTCCGCGATTTCTTTGTCGAGCCACAGGGAACGATCTTGGTATAATTGAATGAAAAAGGAAAAGGTGGCCGGCACGCCGCTGAGAATGGCGCTTTTCATACCTTCCCGAAAGGCCCCCTCCACTCGAAGATAGAGGAGCAGGTCGTCCCGGGTGTTGGTCACGACGATATGGGTCAGTTTCGCCTCTTGTGCATACACCGGCGCCGCCGCCACGGAAAAAGCGATCAGAAGGCAAAATACCGGTGTCGATATTTGCCGCAGGCGCCCGGCAAAAAAGGATCCGATCAAAGGGGGCGCCTCTTTAAAATACGGTGATCGGCGTAAAGGCATCTTTGAAGCTCCCCCCGCTGCTCCGCAAGGCAGGGTTTCTGCCTGACGGCAGGGCTGCGCGGGCCCGCTTGGCTCCAACACGCTGCGGGGAAAGCGCTCGCTGTTGGAGTTCAAAAAAAGGACAGGCGGTTTCATCCGGACTCCATATCCGGCGTAAAGTGCCGGACATGGGCATTTCATAACGGATACACGGGGGAATCGCAAGTCATATCGGATGGAAACGGCGGGATCAGGGATCCGTGATGAAACAGGTTTCCCATGCATCCCGTCTTTTGAAAAAGGTCCTCAAGAAGGCATGATTGAACGCATGACCGGATTTGGAGATTTCCAAGTGTCCGAGGATGGGCATCCCCAAAAGGGAAAAATCTCCCAGACAATCCAGGATTTTGTGCCGGACGAATTCATCTTTCCATCGCAGGCCGTCCGTGTTGAGGACCCGGTCCGCGTCGATGACGACGGCGTTTTCCAAAGAAGCGCCCTTGGCAAAACCATACAACTGGAGGTATTCAATCTCCTGGAGAAATCCGTAGGTCCGCGCGTCGGCGATTTCTTCTCCAAATCCTTTTTCGGTCAGGGCCAGGGAAAAAAATTGGGATTGCACCACGGGATGATCATAATGAATGCGACAGGAGATGCGGAACTCGGAATCCGGGTGGAGCGCCACCGATTTTCCGTTTTCACAAAGCGCGATGGGTTTTTTGATCACGAAGAAGCATTTGGGGCTGTCCTGTTCCTGGATTCCGGCCTCCAGGATCGATGCCGTGAAAGGGCCGGCGCTGCCGTCCATGATGGGGATTTCGTAAGCGTCGACCTCCACCAGGGCGTTGTCGATGGCAAGTCCGGAAAAACTGGCCATCAGATGTTCAATGGTGGAGACGATGAGTCCGTCATGGCCGATGACCGTGGCCAGACTGGTGTCCACAACGCTGTTGATATGGGCGCAAATAGAGGGGCTTTCCGGCAGATCCACCCGCTTGAAGCGGATGCCGTAATTGACCGGGGCCGGCTTGATGGCCAGGTGTACCCGTTTTCCGGAATGCATCCCGATTCCGGAACAGTGAACGGGCCGGGCGACGGTTCTTTGTTTTTTTGGAATCATCAATACCGTTTCTTCCCCCGCCGCACGGAAGAGGCGGTGGGAAAAGGGGTGTATCCCTTTTCTTTGAAGCATACTTATACCAGGTATTGAAGGACAATTCAATACCCTGGTTGAAAAACAATCGCGCGTTTTTGTTTTATTTTGGAGCCCCCGCCCTGAAGGGCGGGGCTCCCCGGTAAGGTAAGTACCTATTTTACGATTGCTTCCCTCGACCCCCCCTTAAAAGGCGTGGCGTCCGGGAAGCGATCCGGTCATATCTGGTTGTCTTGTTTCACCCGATCTGTTATATGCCCCCGAAGGACGCAAAAGGAAAATGGTTTCAAGAATCCGAAGCTGCGCTCTGATAGGAATCGACGCCTACCCCGTGGACGTGGAAGTGGACGTCACCCCCGGACTCCCCTCTTTTACCATCGTGGGACTCCCCGAAACATCCGTTCGCGAAAGCAAGGAGCGGGTCAAAAGCGCCATTGTCAACAGCGGCTATGCGTTTCCGGACGACCGCATCACGGTGAACCTGGCGCCGGCGTATGTCAAAAAAACCGGGACCGGGTTTGATCTGCCCATCGCCCTTGGAATCCTTTGTGCCGGCCGGACCCCTGTCGATTCCGACGCGTCCCGGCATCTGGTGCTGGGCGAACTCTCCCTCGACGGCCGGATCAAGCCCATCAACGGCATCCTTTCCATGGTCCTCTCCGCCAAAGAAACCGATCTTGACGGTGTTTTGGTCCCCTACGAAAACCGGATGGAAGCCACCGTGGTTCGGGACATGGCGGTTTATCCCGTGAGCACCCTTTCCGAAGCCATGGAATTTTTTACCGGTGCCCGGGACCTGACCCCGGAACCTCCGGATCCTTTTGATTCGCTGGAAATTCCGGGGGAAGCAGACGTGGACTTTTCGGAAGTGATGGGACAGGAGCACGTCAAGCGCGCACTGGAAGTGGCGGCCGCGGGCGGCCATAACCTTATCATGGTGGGTCCCCCGGGATCCGGGAAAACCATGCTGGCCCAGCGCCTGCCCACCATTTTGCCGCCCCTTTCCTTTGAAGAGGCCATTGAGACCACCCGCATCTACAGTGTCGTGGGGATGCTCGAAAAAGAACAGCGGCTCATGTCGCGTCGCCCCTTCCGCGCCCCCCACCACACCATCTCGGACGCCGGTCTCATCGGCGGGGGGCATATCCCGCGCCCCGGAGAAGTGAGCCTGGCCCACAACGGCGTGCTCTTTTTGGACGAGTTCCCGGAGTTTAAAAAACACGTGCTGGAAGCCCTCCGCCAACCCCTGGAAGACCAGAAGGTGACCATCTCCAGGGCCGCCTCGGCGTTGACCTTCCCGGCCTCTTTTATGCTGGTGGCGGCCATGAACCCCTGCCCTTGCGGCTACCACATGGACCCCAAGCATACCTGCCGGTGCACCGATTTTCAGATCCTCAAATACCGCTCCCGGATCTCCGGCCCCTTGATGGACCGCATCGACATCCATGTGGAGGTGCCCGCGGTACCGCGCCGGGAAATTCAGAAGGGCACCGGCGGGGAATCTTCCGCATCCATCCGGAAGCGGGTCCTGGAAGCCCGGGAAATCCAACGGCGGCGCTTTGCCAAAAGCCGGATCCCCTGCAATGCCCGGATGGGCGGCCGTCATATCAAACGGCATTGCCTCCTGGGCGAAAACGCCTCGCATCTTTTAAATTCGGCTATGGATCGACTGGGGCTTTCCGCCCGGGCGTATAACCGGATCCTCAAGATTTCCCGCACCATCGCCGATCTTTCAAAAGCCGAAGCCATCGCACCCGAGCACGTGGCCGAAGCCATCCAGTACCGGAGCCTCGACCGCGGGAAAGAGGCATTCTGATTTCACCCGGACTTTACATCCCATGCCCCCTGTGCCATATTTTTTTATGAACCGGGAAAACACCGCTGTAAACCGTGACAAGTGACGAGTAAACCGTAAACCGTTTTCACTTGTCACTCGTTAATCGTTACTGCTCTTAAAAGGATTTTCCAGATGAACGGATTCTACGGGCGCATCCTGAAAGTTGATCTCACCCGACAGCAATTTCAAATCGATTCCATCGGAGAGGATGTCCTGAACCGATACCTGGGCGGCAAAGGGTTGGCTTCTTATCTTTTGATGCAGCACAATCCTGAACGGATTTCCCCCTTTGCCCCTGAAAATTGCCTCATTTTCGCCACAGGGCCGGTCACCGGGAGCGCGGTATGGGGATCCAGCCGATACGGCGTTTTTACCAAATCCCCCCACACCGGGTTTTACAGTGAATCGTACGCCGGGGGAAAGGTTCCTGAAGCCATGGACGCCGCCGGATTCGATGCCGTTGTGATTTCGGGGAAGAGCGCCGTACCGTGCGTCCTTGTCATCTCGCCGGAAGGGGCGGCTTTTCACCCCGCGGCCGACCTCTGGGGAACGGACACCTATACCGCCGAAGACGCCGTAAAGGCGCGATTCGGCCCGAATTCGTCCTCCGGTGAAAAGGCCGGAGCCGTGGTGATCGGCCCGGCCGGTGAAAACCGGGTCACGTTTTCCGTCATTGAAAACGATTACTGGCGTTCGGCGGGCCGGACCGGCGTGGGGGCCGTCATGGGAAGCAAGCAAGTGAAAGCTGTCTTGTTCAGGGGTTCCCGGCGGCGGCAACTCCACGATCCGGATGGGGTCTTGGACCTTTCCAAGGCCATCGCCGCTGCGGCCAAAGACCATCCGGTGGTCGCCGGATTCAAGACATGGGGTACCGCCAACATGGTGGCGCGCACCAACCGGGCCAACGCGTTTCCCACACGCTACTGGTCCCGGGGACACCTTGAGGCATGGGAGAAGATCAGCGCCCAGGCCCTGCATCAGGAGTGCCGGGTCAAACCCCGGGCCTGCGCCAAGTGTTTTATCGCCTGCGGCCGCTTAAGCGAGGTGACTTCCGGACGTCATACCGGACTGACCATCGAAGGCCCCGAATACGAAACCATTTTTGCCTTCGGGGGGCTGTGCATGATCGAAGACATCAAAGAAATCGCTTACTTGAACGATATCTGCGATCGTCTGGGACTCGACACCATCAGCGCCGGAAACCTGTGCGGCCTGGCCATCGAGGCCTCCCGGCGAAAGTGCATCCCCCTCGATCTCGACTACGGGGACGTGGACGGCATCGCCGGTCTGCTGTACCGGATCGCCAAAAGACAAGGCGTGGGCGCCGATCTGGCCGACGGTACGGCCAAGGCCGCCCGAAGGTGGGGCCTGGAAGCCATCGCCGCCCATGCCAAGGGACTGGAACCCCCCGGGTATGACCCCCGGGTGTTGAAGGGAAGCGCTTTGGCCTTTGCCGTGTCGGATCGGGGCGCCTGCCACCTGCGGGCCACGTTTCACAACCCGGAATTGAGCGGGCTTTTGGACCCGGAGACCGTTGACGGAAAAGCCGCCCCTCTCATCGAGTATGAAAACCGGCTGACCCTCATGGATACATTCATTTTATGCCGTTTTTTCAGGACGTTTTATCCATGGGAAACCATGGCGGTCCTTTTGAAGCAAACCTGCGGGATCGAAACCGGTGTGGAAGGCCTCAAAAAACGGGCCGAGGATATTGCCGGATTGATCCGGCGCTTCAACCTGCGGGAAGGCCTGACGCCTGCAGACGACCACCTTTCCAAGGGCCTGTTCCGAAAAGACCTGGAGGGCATCCGCCCCCTTGAGGAAGCCGAAGTGGTGCAAATGGTGCGCGAATATTACCGCCATAGAGGCTGGAGCAATGATGGTATTCCGGAGTAGCCGCTTCGGGTCGGGAATCCGGGAAGAGGATACGCGATCGCTTATGGACACCGCCGGGAAAGGCCGGGTTTGACAACCGCAAAAGGGTTCTTACAATGGAAGTGTTCGGGCGAAAGCCAAAATCACCGATACGGAAAATGCTAAAATTGATAAACTCGTAAAAAGCCGTTTTTCCCCTCCCATGGCGGGAGGGGATTCAGGGGAGGGGGATACAACCCATAGAAAATACTTCCTATTTTCACCCTCACCCCAACCCTCTCCCTCAAGGGAGAGGGAGATTTCGGATTTTTACGAAGCCATCAAAATCATAAAGGAGACGTTCAATGGCATTTGAAACCAAGGAAGAGGTCCTGGAAAAGATCCTTTCCGAAGAAAAACCCAAATGTCCCCATTGCGGGATGGAAATGAGCTTGTGGGAGGTTCCTCCCGTGACGTTCAGTGACGGACTCGGATGGGGGGTGCCTTACCTGTACATGTGTTTCAATGATGACTGCAGCCTCTACGTGCAGGGCTGGGACAACCTCCGGGAAAACTATTCTCAAAACGCCTCTTACCGATGCATCTGCTACCCCGGAACAGAGCAGTATGAGTGCATGCCCGTGTTCAGCCCCCAAGGCGCCCGGGGCCAAATCATCGACGACGCCGTCCTGGCCGCCGAGGAAGCGCTGAAAGCATCCATCAAGAAGGGCTTTTCCCTCCTGGCGGACTGTTACGTGGCCAAGGATATGGTACCGGTGTTGCAGATGCTCCTTGACGCGGCGGAACCGGTCCGCGTCCGCGTCAAGGCAGCGGAAATGATCGGAGATTTCGGTGAACTGGAAGCCATCGAACCGTTAAAAAATTTGAAAGTGGGAAACGAAATCCTTCAAAATAAAATCGAAGGAGCCATCACACAGATCCACGAACGGCATTTCACGCGGGAATGCCCCTATTGTGCAGAGGTTATCAAAAAAAGGGCCAAAGTCTGCAAGCACTGCGGGAAAGATCTCACCGCTTAACCGCCTTTGAAGGGTCCGGCCCTCCCCCCGGCGGGCCGGACCCACGCCGCACCCTCATCAGCGGCGTTTAGCCTGTCCCTTCCAGCAGCAGGTTCCCTGTCATTTCATCGGGTTTTTCGATTCCCGCCAGGTGCAACAGCGTGGGGGCGATGTCCGCCAGGATGCCCTCTTTCAAGCGGACTTTTTTCCGGGTGTCGTCCACCAGGATGAAGGGAACGGGGTTGGTGGTATGGGCCGTGTGGATATGCCCGTGGTCATCGACCATGAGCTCTGCATTTCCGTGATCCGCGGTAATCAGAGCGATCCCCTGTCGGGACAAGACTTCCGGAACGATTTTTCCCACACATCGATCCACCGCCTGGCAGGCCGCAACGGCCGCGGAGAGATTCCCGGTGTGCCCCACCATATCCATGTTGGCGAAATTCAAAACAATAAGCGCATAATCTTCCGACCGTAACCGCGCAAGGACCTCCCGGGTCACCTCAAAGGCGCTCATTTCCGGTTTGAGGTCGTAGGTGGGCACCTCCCGGGGGGAAGGTATCAGGCACCGATCCTCCAGGGGAAACGCCGTTTCCTCCCCGCCGTTGAAAAAGTAGGTGACGTGAGCGTACTTTTCCGTTTCGGCGATTCTCAATTGCCGCAATCCCTTGTGACTGATCACTTCCCCCAGGATATTTTTCAAATGAACCGGGGGAAAGGCCACGGGAAGAGGAAAGCGTTCATCATAAAGGGTCATACAGACGTACCCGCACACTTTCGGCCACGGATTGCGTGAAAACGCATCAAACGTTTCCTCGGTGAACGCCCGGGTGATTTCCCGGGCCCGGTCGGCCCGAAAATTGAAAAAGATGATCCCGTCGCCGTCTTGAACGGTCGCCAGCGGCGTCTGTTTTTCATCGACGATGACCACCGGCTTGATGAATTCATCCGTCTCTCCGCGAAGATAGGCGTTTTTGATGCCTTCCACAGGGTCTTTTTCGGGTATCCCGTTCCCCTCGGTATACAGCCGGTATGCCTTTTCGATGCGATCCCACCGGGTGTCCCGATCCATGGCAAAGTATCGCCCGCAAACCGAAGCCACAACCCCACATCCCGTCTCCGCCATCGCGGCGGAAAGCCGGGTCAAGTAATTCACGCCGCTGTCCGGCGCCGTGTCCCGGCCGTCCGTGATGGCATGGACATAGACATGCTCAAGCCCTTTTTTCCTGGAAAGCTGCAACAGCGCCTCCAGGTGGGCCAACTGGCTGTGTACCCCTCCATCCGAGACCAGACCCATGAGGTGGAGCTTCGTCCCTTTTTCCCTGACCCGGGAAATGAGGGCGTTGAACGCATCATTTTCAAAGAAGGTGCCGTCCTCGATGGCCATGTCGATTCTCAGCAGCTCCTGGTGCACGATGCGGCCCGCCCCCATGTTCAAATGCCCCACTTCCGAATTCCCCATGATGCCGTCGGGGAGCCCCACGGCGCGACCCGCACATTCGAGACGGGTGACGGGGTACGCGGACATGAGTGCATTGAGGGAGGGCATTTGGGCCTGGGCCACGGCATTTCCGTCGGCGTTTGGATTCAACCCCCAACCATCCAGGATCATCAGCAGAACGGGCGTTGCGCGAGGAATCATCAGTTGTCTCCGAGGTCGGAACAGTCGATCCGCTTGGCGTCGATCCAGAGTCCTTCCAGATCATAGAAACGGCGCACGGGTTCATAAAACACATGGATGATGATGTGGCCGTAGTCCAAAAGGACCCAGTGTCCTTCGGTCATCCCTTCGATGCTCAACGGGCGGATGCCCTCCTTTTTCAGCGTGTCGCGGATATGCTCGGCAATCGCGATGACCTGGCGGCTGGAACGCCCCGAGCACAGGACAAATGTATCCGCATAGGACGTCAGCTCGCGCACATCGAGAACAACGAGATCTTCCGCTTTTTTACCGAAAACCGCGTCGACAAACCGCTTCAAGGACGCCATGGGATCTTGAATCATCGATAAAGACCTTTTTCCAGGATGTATGCTTCCACCGCCCCGGGAACCATATTGCGAATGCGCTTCCCCGTTTTGACGTTTTTGCGGATCTGTGTGGCGGAAATTTCCGGCAAGGGATCCCGGAAAAGATGAACCGGGTATAAAGACGGATGCACGTAACACGAATCGTCTTCCAACAGGCGGTAATTTGAAGACAATTCTTGGACAATGAACATCTCCACCCGGCCGCCGCCCGACGACGGCATCGAAGGGGGTTCGATTCCGGACCGGTGCATGACGATTAAAGGGATTTGCGCCAGGATCTCACGATAGGCCTTCCATGTGGGCATTTCCAAGAATGCGTCGTGTCCCATGATCCAATACAATCGGGTGTCACCGGGCGTGTTTTCCTTGAAGAACCGGATGGTATCGATGGTGTAGGACGGTCCGGGGCGCCGGATCTCGCAATCGGAAATCGAAAACCCCGCTCTACCGGTCACCGCCAACTGCAGCATGGCCAATCGATCCGCCGCCCGGGTCACCCTGTCGCCCTCCTTGTGAGGCGGCACGGCCGAAGGGATAAAAACAACCGCTTTCATGGCAAAGGCGTTTTTTACTTTTTCTGCAGCCGTCAGGTGTCCCTGGTGGACCGGATCAAAGGTGCCGCCGAAAAGCCCCACCCGGTTTTTCGGCGTGTGGTTTTCAAAATCCTTTTTCAAATGAAAATCCAAACCCCTTTTTTTACGATTTCATCCATTCTGACCCATTGGAAAGCGCTTCAATGAATCATGCCGTCCGGATCTGGCCGTCCCCGAAGACCACGAACTTGGTGGTGGTCAACTCTTCGAGCCCCATGGGACCGAAGGCGTGCAGTTTGGAGGTGCTGATCCCGATTTCCGCACCCAATCCGAGTTGCCCCCCGTCGTTGAACCGGGTGGATGCATTCACCAACACCACCGAGGCGTCCACTTCCCGGACAAACCGCCTGGCCCGGGCATAATCGGAGGTCACGATGGTCTCGGTATGGCTGGATCCGTATCGCGTGATGTGATCCACCGCCGCATCCATGTCTGAAACCACTTTTACCGCCAGGATCAAGTCGAGATATTCGGCGGGCCAGTCCTCCTCCCGGGCGGCTTTTACGCCGGGAAGGATCCGGCAGGTTTCCGGGCATCCCCGGAGTTCGACCCCCGCTTCCTGTAACCGGGGCGCCGCGTGGGTTAAAAATGCCGCCGCGATGTCCTGGTGCACCAGCAGGGTCTCCATGGCATTGCATACGCCGGGCCGCTGGACCTTGGCGTTGAAACAGATTTCACTGGCCACCAAAAGGTCCGCCCCTGCATCCACATAGACGTGGCATACCCCCTTGTAATGTTTGAGCACCGGAATGCGCGAATTTGCCACCACGAACCGGATGAGCCCTTCACCCCCCCGGGGAATGATGAGATCGATGCACTCTTCCGCCTGCAACATGGCCAGGACCGCCTTTCGGTCGGTGACCGGAATCACCTGGACGGCATCCCCGGGCAGCCCGGCCTCCTCCAGTCCCTTTTGAATGAGGACCGCCAGAGCGCCGTTGGAATTGCGGGCTTCGGAACCGCCCCGGAGGATGACCGCATTTCCCGCTTTCAAACACAGGGCCGCGGCATCCACGGTGACATTGGGCCTGGATTCGTAGATGATCCCGATGACGCCCAAAGGAATCCGCACCCGGGAGACTTGAAGCCCGTTGGGGCGCATCCAGGTTTTCACCACCGCGCCCACCGGATCATCCAGTGCCGCCACCTCCCTCAGTCCGCGTGCCATGCCGTCGATGGCCGCCCGTGTGAGGGTCAAGCGATCCAGCATGGCCTTGCTCAGCCCGGCCTTTTCTCCCTGATCCAGGTCTTTTCGGTTTTCGGTCATCAGAAAATCGGCTTCCGATTCCAGCCGGCGGGCAAGCCCCGTCAGCGCCTTATTCTTTGTTTCGGTATCGCTCCGGGAAACGATAACGGAGGCTTCTTTGGCCGACCGGGCCATCTGCCAAACGGTTGTCTCAATATCCATGCGTTTCCTCCGATTCAAAAAAGACGGCTTCGTAAAAAGTCAATCTTCCGCCGGCGCATCGGCCGTCAGCACCAGGTTGTCCCGATGAATGACCTCGTCATAGGGTTTATATCCTAAACGTTCCTTGATTCGACTGGTCTTCAACCCCATGATTTTTCGGATATCCGCCGCACTGTAGTTGACCAGCCCGGTTCCCAGTATCCGGTTGTTCGATGAAAACGCCACCGGTGCGCCCACCTGGAACTCCCCTTCCACGCCGATCACGCCGCTGGGTAAAAGGCTTTTTCCCCCTTTGCATACGGCCTTTTCCGCTCCCGAATCGATGCGGATGACCCCTTTGGGTTTCAGGTTAAAGGCGATCCATGATTTCCTCCCGGAAAGCCGGCTCTTTTTGGGTATGAAGAAGGTCCCCAGGGCCTTCCCGGACATGAGGTCCAAAAGGATGTCGGGACGGTTCCCGTTGGCGATCACCATTGGGATCCCGGCGGATGCGAGCTTTTTCGCCGCCTCGATCTTGCTCACCATGCCCCCGGTCCCCAAGGATCCGGGAAGGTTGCCGGCCATGGCTTCCACCTCTTTGGTGATCTGGGTCACCACAGGAATCAGGGCGGCGTCGGCGTGTGCCGCGGGGTTTTTGGTGTAAAGCCCGTCAATATCGCTTAACGCGATGAGGATGTGGGCGTCCATCATGAGGGTGATGAGGGCGGCCAGGTTGTCGTTGTCGCCGAACTGGATCTCCATGACGGATACGGTGTCGTTTTCATTGATAATGGGAACCACGCCCCATGACAACAAGGTATACAGGGTGTTCCTGGCGTTGAGGTACCGCTTCCGGTGGGAAAGGCCGTCATTGGTCAAAAGGATCTGGGCCACCTTTTTGTGATCCCGGGCAAAGGCCTTTTCGTACTCCATGATCAATCCGGCCTGGCCCACGGCCGCCACCGCCTGTCGCTTCGGGAGTTCGTCGGGTCGCCGGGAAAGACCGATTTTCCGGGTCCCGGCCGCCTGGGCGCCGGAGGAGACCAAGAGGACTTCCCGGTTCTGATCGATGATCCGGCTCACCTGCCGGCTGATGGACCGCACGGCCTTGAGATTAAGTCCGTCGTTTCCGGTAAGGACGGAGCTTCCCACTTTGACCACGATCCGCCTGGAATTTGAAAAATACGACGCGCGATCCATGATTAATCCGGTTTCCGGAAGTGCATCAGACGGATGGTCCCCGCTGCAGCTGATCCATGCGTTCCTTTAAAGTATCGATCCCTTGTCCTGTGGCGGCTGAAATGCGGATCGGCCGAACGGGTTGAATCGCCGCTTCAAATAACGCGGCTTTCATTTCGGCACCGGGAAGGTCCATTTTGTTGAGGACCACCAGTTGTTTTTTTTCCGCCAGCAGAGGATGATACGAAGCCAGTTCCCGGTTCACCGTTTCATAAGGGGCAAGGGGATCGGCAGAATCCACGGCGGCCGCATCGATCAGGTGGACCAGGATCCGGGTCCGTTCGATGTGTTTCAAAAACCGGATCCCCAACCCGGTGCCTTCATGGGCCCCTTCCACGAGACCGGGAATGTCGGCCACCGTGAAAGGATCCCCCCGTTTCGGATAGACCACTCCGAGATTGGGGAACAGGGTCGTGAAGGGATAATCCGCCACCTTGGGTCTGGCGGAAGAAATGGCCCGGATGAGGGTGGATTTGCCGGCATTGGGAAGCCCCACGATCCCCACATCGGCAATGAGCTTCAATTCAAGGTGCAGGGTTCGGACCTGGCCGGGTTCCCCCGGCTGGGCGAATCTGGGGCTCTGATGGGTGGCGGTTTTGAAATGGGCGTTTCCTTTTCCGCCCCGACCGCCTTTGACGACAACCATGCTTTCTCCGGCAGCCACCAGATCTTTGAGGATTTCCCGGGAATCGAACTCCCGAATCACGGTGCCGGGCGGAACCGGGATCATCACATCCGCACCGTCTTTCCCGGATCGGTTCCTCCCGGCGCCGTGCCGGCCGTCGGGTGCTTTGAAGCGGGTTTTATTGCGGAAATGCTGCAGGGTGTTTTTTTCGGGTGAGGCCACAAGGATCACATCCCCACCCTTGCCGCCGTCCCCTCCGTCGGGTCCCCCCTTGGGGATGAACTTTTCCCGGCGGAAGCTGACACAACCGCGTCCGCCTTTTCCGGATTCAACGGTTATGATGGCCTCATCGATGAATTTCAAGCCGGAATGACACTGACCTTCTTACGCATTTTTCCCAATCGCTCGTATTCCACAATGCCATCGATTTCGGCAAAAAGGGTATAGTCTTTTCCCATACCCACGTTGCTTCCCGGATGGATCTTCGTCCCCAGCTGGCGGACAAGAATATTCCCCGCCTTGACGCGGTTCCCTCCGTAGCGCTTGACTCCCCGGCGCTGACCGGCGCTGTCGCGCCCGTTCCGTGAACTGCCACCTGCTTTTTTATGTGCCATAATCGGACTCCCGAAAAAGATTATGCTTGGATCTGGTCGATTCGAATCGCCGTATACCGCTGGCGATGTCCCTGTTTCCGCCGAAAGCGTTTCCGCCGCTTATACTTGAAAACAATGATTTTCTCGGCCTTCCCCTGTTCGACGATATGTCCCTGGACGTTGATGTTTTCCAGATAAGGGGTGCCGATGTCGGTATTTTGTCCGTCCGAATAAAAAAGGACCCGGTCGAACTGGATCGGTGCCCCCACCTCACCGGGCAATTTTTCCACCCTCAGGGTCTGACCTTCCTCGACTTTATATTGTTTTCCCCCCGATGCCACCACTGCGTACATGAATCTCCTCCGATTTCATTGAAAACGTTTTAAAAAGATTTTAAAAAGAGTTATTATCAAAATTATAGGGGTTTTTGTCAAGAAAAATTTGAATCCGTGTTTATTTTACGCTATACATGGATCACCATTTTAACGGAGGCGGCCATGCATATCGTTTCCCTTTCGGTGAGCCGAAAAAAAGGGGTCCGGAAACAGGTGGTGGATCGCGTCGTCCTTGTCCCCGGCCACGGGGTGGAGGGAGACGCCCATGCCGGGGACTGGCACCGGCAGGTGAGTTTCCTGGCGGTGGAAAGTATTCAAAGGACCCGGCAGGCCGGACTGGATGTTTCATTCGGGGATTTTGCCGAAAACATCGCCACGTCAGGGATCGACTGGAAAGCGGTCCCCATCGGCACCCGGTTTCGGTTGGGGAACACCGCTCTCGTGGAGATCACCCAGATCGGCAAGGAGTGTCACAATCGGTGTGCCATCTATTATCAGGCCGGGGACTGCATCATGCCCAAAGAAGGGGTGTTCGCCCGTGTCCTTGAAGGCGGAACCCTTCATCCCGGAGATGCCATAACGATGATCCAGGATGAACCCTGATCAAACGGTCCGCCCTGTGTAAAGTACAATGAAGCTGGATGTTGTATGGCGACATGAAGCACAAACCGCCTCCCGGGAAGGGCTCGTCATCGATGAAGAACCCTTGTCCATCCGGGTGGAAGGGAACCCGTATTCGGTCATCATGCGCACGCCCGGGGAAGAGATCCACCACGCGGCCGGGTTTTGTCTCGGAGAGGGGATCGTGGACACCCCCGATGACATTGCTTCCATCGGATTCTGTGACGACCAGGACACCAATGTGGTCACCGTCACCCTGAATCCGTCCCGGCGGGAACAGATCCGCCTTTTCATGGACCGGCGCGGTTTCATCAGCCAGACCAGTTGCGGCATATGCGGGAAGGAACTGGTGGAGGAACTGCATCAAATAATCCCGCCGGTTCAAAGACACGTGCAGATTCCCCTCGAGACCGCCATGCATCGGCTTTTCACGCTTTCCGACCGGCAGCCCCTTCGAAAAGCCACCCGGTCTTCCCATGCGGCGGTGATCTTCGGACCCGGGTCCTCCCCTTTGTCCGTGGCCGAAGATGTGGGCCGCCACAACGCCCTGGACAAGGCCATCGGGAGGCTTTTTCTGCAAAAAACGCTGCCTCGGGCCGAAACCGTGGTGCTATCGTCCCGGATCAGCTACGAACTGGTCCAGAAAACGGCCCGGGCCCGTATTCCGGTGCTGCTGGCGGTCTCCCGACCCACCTCCCTTGCCGTTCAACTGGCGCACCGATTGAACATGACGCTGGGATGCCTTTCCGAAGACGACGGCCTTTATCTGTATACCGGGGTACACCGGGTGGTCTGAAAAACGGCAGCCCCTTCAAACGGCGGATAATGCAGGCAACATCGGCCTTTTTACGAGTTTATCAAAATTGATGGCAAAGTAAAAAGGCTTTTGTGAGCGCCGTTCAAGCCTTTTCGGAAAAAGAGAGACAAAGGGTTGAGCGTTAAAAATCTCAAGCTGTTTGAGACACTTGTGTCGAGTTCTTGAGATTTAGCGAAACCCTTTGGATCACCCGAAAAGGGTTGAGGCGCGAACAAAATCAGCCTTTTTACGATTTCATCAAAATTAAAGGTTCTGAAAACGAACAGGGCTCCGAAAGGCGCCCTGTTCCGGTGATTCCGCGTTTCTTTGTGTTTTTCAGGAGGCCATCCCGGCCACTTCCTCCTTAACGGTCACCGCAATTTTAAACAACACCGTCAATACAAAAAATCCCGTGGCCCAGACTCCCAACGTGATCATGATCTCCGGCATCGTGGGAACGTATTCGTTGACATGATGCAACGGGGAAGGGACAAACCCGCCGGAAATCATCCCCAATCCCTTGTCGATCCATGTCCCGGCAAAGACGGTGGCGCACGCCACGGCAAGGATGCTTTCGTTTTGCCGGGTGGACGGGATCACCAAGAGAACGATGGAAATCACCATGAGCCCCAGGGACGTCCACATCCAGGGAACGAGGACACCGTGTCCGTGAAGCCCCACGAAAAGATACTTGAAATGATCCATGTGTTCGGGAATCTTGCTGTAAAAGACGACGAACACCTCGCAGAGGAAGAAAAAGACATTGATGGAAATGGCATACGCCACGATCTTGGCCAGAGACTGGATCTGCTCCTTTCCGGGATCGAACTTGGTGAGTTTCCGGACGATGAGGCACAGCAGGATCAACAGGGACGGGCCCGATGCAAAGGCCGAAGAAAGGAACCGGGGCGCCAGAATGGCCGTGAGCCAGAACCCCCTTCCGGGAAGACCGCAGTACAAAAAGGCGGTCACCGTGTGAATGCTCACGGCCCAGGGGATGGAGATATAGATCAGGGGTTTGATCCAGGCCGGCGGGGCCACGGCGTTTCGCTCGGCCTCCAGGATTTTCCACCCGATGACAATATTCAGCAGCAGGTATCCGTTCAAGACGATCATGTCCCAGAACAAAACGCTGTTGGGCGTGGGATATAAAAGGACGTTGAGGACGCGCATGGGTTGCCCGAGATCCACGAAGATGAACAAAATACACATGGTCACCGAGGCCACGGCCAGAAACTCGCCCAGGATCGTGATCTTTCCGAAGGCCTTGTAATGGTGCAGATAATACGGGAGGACCAGCATCACCGCCGACGCGGCCACCCCGACCAGGAAGGTGAACTGGGCGATATAAAACCCCCAGGTCACGTCCCGACTCATACCCGTGATCCCCAACCCGAATCTGAGCTGCCACATGTAAAAACCGAACCCGATTCCGATGACGGCCAAAAGGGCCGTCATCCAACCATAATACCGCTTGCTTCCTTTAAAGGCTTTTTCAAGCATAACCACCTCATATGATATAGTAGACGGCCGGGCCGGTGCCCAATGCCTGTTTGCGCCGAATGGTGAAGTTTTCGCTCAACAGTTTCCGCACATCGGATTCAGGATCCTCCAGGTCGCCGAAGGTCAAGGCACCGTTGGAGGCCTCCACGCACGCCGGCATTTGCCCCACCGCCAGACGCTCCGCGCAGAAATTGCATTTTTCCACCACCCCTTTCATCCGGGTGGGAAACTTCAGGTTGGTCTCCTTGATGAAGGGCCGCGGATCCCTGAAGTTGAAGCTTCTCGATCCATACGGGCAGGCGGCCATACAGAACCGGCACCCGATGCACCGGTGAAAATCCATCAAAACGATGCCGTCCTCCCGCTTGAAGGTGGCCTTGGTGGGGCAGGCCCGGACGCAAGGGGGATCCTCGCAGTGGTTGCACAATACGAGGAAGGGCAGATGTTCGATCCGTTCGGGGAGGAAACGGAGTTCCTGGGAGGGAAAGGCGTGTTTGAATTCTTCCTCCCAGATCCATTTGATCTCGTGGCGGGGATGGTCGATGGAGGGGACATTGTGGATTTTATGGCATGCCTCGATGAGCGGTTCAAGGTCCGCCGCCGACTCGAACATCCGGGTGTCGATGACCATGGCCCACTGTCTGGCGTTCAGCGCCGCTTCGTTTTTCAGAACCCTCTCAGCAGGTGCTTCGCCGTGTTCCGCCGGAGCGGCCAACAGACCGGCGACCGGCTTGAGGCCGAGTCCCAGGGCGGAAACGCCGGCAACCTGCAAAAAGCTTCTCCTGCTTTTTTTCATTTACTCGTCTCCTTCGGATTATCGATATGGCAGTCCCAGCAATAGGGGTTCACCGCCACATAATTGTGGCACCGGTCGCAAAAATCCGCCTTGTTGGAATGACAATCCATGCAGGTATTGGAAAGGCTCATCTCGAAGCGTTTCCCATCGGCGGTTTCGTGAATCCGGTCGGCGTTTCTCACCACATTGTTCCGCCAGTCGTTGAGGATCTGCATGTGGGCGGATTTCATTTCATTCTTGGGGCGAATGCAGGCCTTTTCCGCCTTGGCCTTTTCCGTGAGTTGGGGTTCCGGTGCCGGCGCGGCCTTTCCGTGATTGTACCAGAAGGGGAAGGTCACCAGGACAACGAAAATGACCAGCCCGGTGATCACCTTCCCGCCGTCGTAAAACGTCCGGGTGTTATTCATCTTCGGCCTCCATTCCGGAAATCTCTTCTCCTCTCAAGTTGGTGCTCCTTTCGTTCTGGCCGGGCAGGTTCAGGGCATTGGCCACCAGTTCATGGACACCGGTGACGTCCACCCCGGGGACCCAATAGTCCATCAGGGGGGGCAAGGCGGCCCGGTCGATGGCGCAGATGCAGGCCAGCATGTTGACGCCGTGCTTTTCATGGACGTACTTGACGGCGTTGGCGCGCGGAAAGCCCCCGATCATGCGCAGCTCCATGTTTTCCCCGGCGTTGAGACCCGCGCCGCTGCCGCAGCAGAAGGTCTGCTCCCGGATGGTGTTGGGCGGCATGTCATAGAAACGGTTGCACACGTTCTTGATGACGTACCGGGGTTCATCCAGAAGCCCCATCCCCCGGGACGGATTGCAGGAGTCATGAAAGGTCACCACGAGATCGTCGTTCCGGCGGGGATCAAGGTCCAGCTTGCCGTGATGGATCAGGTCGGCGGTGAATTCGGTGATGTGGACCATTTTGGTGGATCTGGCGTTTTCGAATTTGGTCCCGGTAATGGGAGACACCGGTTCTTCCAGGAAATCGGGGGGACCGTTCATGGTATCCATGTACTGGTGAATGACCCGCCACATGTGACCGCATTCCCCCCCTAAAATCCACTTGACACCCAGACGCTTGGCCTCGGCGTACATCTTTGCATTGAGACGCTTCATGGTTTCGTGGGAGGTGAAGAACCCGAAATTCCCGCCTTCGGAGGCATAGGTGCTCCAGGTCACGTCCAGCCCGTACGTTTCCTTTAAAAAATGGAAGAGCATCAGGTAGCCCATGGCGGTGTAGGTTCCGGGATCGGCGAAAACATCTCCGGAGGGGGTGATAAAGAGGATGTCAGCGCCCTTTTTATTCAAGTTCGGTTCCACGCGGACGCCCGTGATTTCTTCGATATCGTCCACGAAGAAATCGATCATGTCCTTGTATGCGTGGGGTTGGATCCCCAGGTGATTCCCGGTCCGGTAGCAATTGGAGACGGGGGTGGCGATCCAGTCGATGTTCAACCCCAAAAGGTTGATCAGTTCCCGGGCCATGATGGTGATCTCCGCCGTGTCGATGCCGTAGGGGCAGAAGACGGAGCAACGGCGGCATTCGGTGCACTGGAAATAGTAATACCACCATTCCTTCAAGACTTCCGCCGTCATTTCCCGGCCCCCGGCCAGGCGGCCGAAGAGTTTCCCGGCCGTGGTGAAATCCCGGCGGTAAACGGATCGTAAAAGCTCGGCCCTTAACACCGGCATGTTCTTGGGATCGCCGCTTCCGATGAAAAAATGGCATTTGTCCGCGCAGGCACCGCATCGGACGCAGATGTCCATGAAAATTTTAAAGGTCCGAAACCGCTCCAGACGCTCCCGTATCCCCTCGAAAAGGATTTCCTTCCAGTTGGGGGGAAGCTTCCAGTCTTCGTGCAACGGATTCCATTCCCGGGCAAAAGGAAACCCCAACGTCTCCAGGCTCTTGGGGTTCGCCGCATAGCAGTACATCCCCTTGCGGATCTCGACGGGGGTATCCATCCATCCGGTCTGGGGCGGCCGGGGCTGGATATTGGCAATGAGTTCGTGGGGTTTTATCAGGTCGTCTGCCATTCCTTACTCCTTTTCCTCTTCTTCGGAAGATGCCGCTTCGGGTTCCTTTTCCACCGGAAGCCCGGCTTCGATCATCTTTTCCCTGAATTCGTCTTCGTATTTGTCGTACGTATGGATCTTTACCGGGTAGTTCCACGGATTGACATGGTGCACTTCCCGGTTGTTGTTGGCCATGTTCCGCGTGGGGCTCATGAAAATTCCCCCCAGGTGCATCAGTTTGCTGAACGGGAAGTAGGCCAAAAGGATACAGACAAAAAAGAAGTGGCCGTAAAAGACGCCGCTCACCGTCTCGGGGAGCACCGGTTGAAAGGTGATCAGGCCCATGGTCAGCGCTTTGACGCCCACGACGTCCGTTTTGGTGATATACCGCATGAAGATCCCGGAAATGGCGATTCCCATGATCAAAAAAAGCGGAAAATAATCCGAGGCCAGGGAGATATATCGAACCTGGGGAATGAAAATGCGCCGGAGAAAAAGAAAGGTGACCCCCGCCAGGAGGGCGAATCCCGAAAGCATGATCCCCGGAACGCCGACCTGGAGGAACCCGTCCAAGGCCTCCAGCCACTGGAACGGCACCGGCACCGGCTCCAGGAAAAACCGGAAATGGCGTATTAAAACCGTGAGAAAGGAATAATGAAACACGATGGCGCCCAGCCAGAGCCATTTCTCCCATTCATAGGAGATCCGGGGGCCGTCGAACAGGCGGGCCTTGGTGTTCCGAAAAAGGGACCGGAAAAAAAGAATTTCCAGGGCCATCCGCACCAGCACGCCTCCGGAGGTGGACGGATTGTCAATGGTTGCCGGCTTGATCCACGGCAGGGATTTCTGCTGCCCGCAGGTGGAAGGAATGCGGAACGGCACCGGAGACCGGGCCCACCCGAGGACGCGGTAGACAACCCCCGCCAGGAAAACCACCAGGGCCAGATAGGGGATCACAATCCCGAAAAGCGCCGTAAGCCCCAGTGCTTCCGTGCCGACATAGGCGATGAGAAAAAGGACAACCACTGTGATGAGGGAAGCCACGTAATTTACATTCATTTACCGTTACCTCACTTTCAACCCCTTACGGTTTAATGATAATTTTCCTGATCCGTATCGGTTTTGGAGATCTCGTAAACCAATCCCGCCCTTTCAAATGCCCGAAATGTCCGCTCCCGCAAATCGTCGGTCTTGAGTTGATATATTTTTTCCCGGCATTGCATGTAAATATTAAAAGCGATCAGGCCGAATCCATCGATCCGCTCCTCGAGTCTTGCAAAGGCCTCTCCCATACCCGGCTGTTGCAGCTTTTCCCCCAGTTCCTGCCGGAGGATTTTTTTAAAGTCAAATAAAAAACCGACGGCCTGGGAGGGGAAAAAATTTTGGACCGCCCGGATGCGGATCATGGGGTCCAGGCAGGTACCGATTTGATGGGGGTCGTTGGACTGGGTATCCAGGAGTCGATCGTACAGTGCGTCCAATCCCTTCCGGAACGTGTTTCCCACGGGATTGGCGAAGGGATCCTTGCGGTTTTCAAAAAACCGGGAAGCATCGCTTGAATAGGTTTCCACGACGGCATGAAACCACTTTTGAACGAGGTCTTTTTTTCGTTTTCTAAGAAACCCATCCAGGTCCATGATCCCGGCCGCCTCCTCGGCAACTGTTGCCGCCGATGTTAAGGAGCGTGCATCCGTTGCGCTTTTTTCAAAGCGAAAAGACATAAAGGAAATTTCTATAAACAACACATCCCTTTGTGTCAAGTACAATTGGATCCGTCGAAAACGGAAAAAAAGAGGATATTTCAGAGTGATATACTAGGAATATTCCACCTGGAATCCCCCCCGGCGGCGTTGCCGCCGGGGGGGGACATGAACGGAGGGTCGAATCTAGTTGGCGTATGCGCCGAAGCGGTTTTGATCCAAAACCGATCGCACCTGTTGCAGGATTTCTTTGAGTTGATACGGTTTGCCGATGAAGCCGGCCGCGCCGGCGCTCAAGGTGGCCCTGATTTGATCGTTCAGGGCGTATCCGCTGGCCATGAGCACCTTTACCAGGGGGTTGATTTTGAGCAACTCCTGAAGGCACCGGCCGCCGTCGATCCCGGGCATGTTGTAGTCCAAAATGACAAGATCGATCCGGTTTTTATGATTCTTGTACAACTGAACGGCTTCTTCCCCGCCCCCGGCCTTGAGGACCTTGTAACCGTATTGTCCCAATATTTCATCCCCGATATCCAAGATGATCGGTTCGTCGTCCACCAGAAGAATGGTCTCCGAACCCCTGAACACCATACCGGACTCTCGGATCTCCTTTGCCGCATCCGTGTGCACCGGCGTCTCGGGAACCGGAAAATAAATTTTAAACGTGGTGCCCTGGCCCGCATGGCTGTAACAACTGATATGGGCCCCGTGGTTTTTGACAATTCCGTACACCATGGCCAGTCCAAGACCCGTGCCCTTCCCCTTTTCCTTGGTGGTGAAAAAGGGTTCGAAGATGTGTTGCCTTACCTTTTCGGACATGCCGGATCCGGTATCCGAGACGCTCAAAAGGACATAATCCCCCGGTTTCATCTCCGGGCACCCTTTTCGGGTATCCGCATCGATGGTGAAATTCCGGGTGGAAAAAATAAGCTTCCCGCCTTCCGGCATGGCGTCCCTGGCGTTGATGGCCAGGTTGATCAGGATCTGTTCCAGCTGGATGGAGTCGGCTTGGATTTTATAAAGATCTTTTTCCAGGTATCGTTCAATTTCGATATTCTTCGACAGCGTCCGCTCCAAAAGACGCGCCGCATTTTGGACTTCATGGTTCAAATCCACCGGGCCCAGCGTACTTTCCACTTTCCGGCTGAAGATCATCAATTGGCGGATCAGGTCGCCGGCCCGGCCCACCGACCGCTCGATGGCTTCCAGGTACTTCCGGGTGGTATCGTTTCCGTTGGCTTTCATGAGGAGCAGCTGGGTATAACCGGAAATTCCCTGAAGAGCGTTATTGAAATCGTGGGCGATGCCGCCGGCGAGCGTCCCGATGGCTTCCATTTTCTGGGCCTGGCGGAGTTGTTCTTCCAGTTTTTTCTTCTCCGCATCGGCCACTACCCGCTGGGTCACATCCCGGACCACGCCGCGGAAGCCCACGGGACGGCCGTCTTCGTTTTTCATCAAGGAGGCGGAGAGTTCCAGGACGGCCTGCTCCCCGTTGTTCTTGATAATCTCGTAGCGCTCCAACCGGGCCGGCCTCTGGGTTTGATAAATGGTATTGAAGAGCTGATCGATTTTCCGGGCGGTTTCCGGAGTCGTATATCTCTGGCTGTTCATCCCCAATAAATCTTCACGGCCGTACCCGGTGATCCGGCACAACGCGTCATTGGTAAAGGTGAGGTTGCCCGCCAGGTCCACCTCGAAATAGCCTTCTTCGATGCTCTCCAGGATGGCGCGGTATTTTTCTTCCCGCTTTCTCAAGGCCTGGAGGGTCAAATCGTGTTCAATCGTCTTCTTCTTCAGTTCCACACAGGTGTTGTCGAGGAGGCGCTTCCCCTTTTGGATGTCTTTCTGATAGTCTTTCACCGTGGAGTGGAGCCGGAAGGTTTCCAGGGCATACCCGATGCGGCTGACGAGAATGGACAGAAGCTTTTCATCATGACACGTAAAGGGCCCGCCGCTTTCCTTGCTGGATACGTTCAACACCCCCACGACGTTTTTTTTATCGAAAATGGGGACAATCGCAAAAGACGGGGATCCGTATCTGGGGTCGTTGGTGCGATGGGTCCGCGGATCCGTTTCGATGTTTTCCACCACCAAGGGTTTTTTGTCCGTGATCACCGTATGGATAAGAGACGGTTCCATATCGATATAAAAATGGTCTTTGGGTTCTTTTTCAAATCCGTGGGAAGCGGCCACCAGGAGACGGTTTTCCTCTTTTTCCACGAGGCACAGGGATCCGATTCGCGCGCCGGTAAGGGTCAAGGCCTTTTGCAGCACCAGGTCGATCAATTCCTGCATGCTCAAATCGTTTTTAAAGGTTTCCACGAACGCTTTGATTTCGTTCAGTTCAAACGCTTTCCGGTCCAATTGGGCCGTGACCTTTTCAAGCTTTTTCTCCAATTGCCGGATGGTCAGGGTCGTTTTTCGGATCGAATCATCCGATTCGTTCTGTTTCAACGACTGCTTTTCCACCGGTCGCAAGGTTCGGGAGGAGAATACCGCAGGCTCCAGCGAATTTGTATTTTCCGAAAGTGTCATTTTCCCTCTTCGTCCATGAAACCCATATTTTTTTCCGGGATCACAAATCACCTTTTTCTCTACGCGTCGAAATGCAAATTAAGCAAAAGCCGTGCCATTTGTACTTCTTTGAAATTCAATGTCTTTTTTGCCCCATAAAAAAGATATTGCCCAAACAGGACGATATGCTGCACAAAATCTTGTGCACAAAAAAACGGGAATCCGTGAAAGGGGGACAGAGGCGGTGCTTTGGGGCGTTTTGGCTATTCTTTGTCCTGGGTCTTGGCCAGAAGGGTGTTGCGATGGATGCCGAGTTTTTCCGCCGCTCGGGTCTTGTTTCCCCCCGTATCTTCGAGGACTTCGGCGATATAGCGTTTTTCAAAGGCGCTGATGGCATCCTTGAGGGGGAGATCCTTGATCTCTGTTTTCCGGGCCCCCATCAGAGGCGGCAAATCCTTAACCTGGATCACGGGGTCTTTGGTGATCGTCACCAGGCGCTCCACAAAGTTTTGGAGTTCTCTGACATTCCCGGGCCAATCGTAATCCGTCAGGACGCCCACGGCGTCTTCGGAAAACCGTTTTTGGTTCTTTCCGGCCTGTTTTGCATAAAGATGGGTAAAATGCTCCAAGAGCAAGGGGATGTCTGTTCTGCGCTCCCGCAGCGGCGGGATCTTTATGGGAAAAACATTGATCCGGTAGAACAAGTCATCTCTAAATTCGCCTCTTTCCACCAGTTCCGCCAGGTTTTTGTTGGAAGCGGCGATGAAGCGCACATCCACTTTGATGACCTTATTGCTTCCCAGGCGCTCGAACTCGCGTTCCTGAATAATCCTGAGGAGCTTTGCCTGCATTTTCAGATCCAGGGAATCGATGTCATCCAGAAAGACGCTTCCCTTGTTGGCCATCTCCAGTTTGCCGATGCGTGTTGAAAGCGCCCCGGTAAAGGCCCCTTTGTTGTAACCGAAAATCTCGCTTTCCATCAACGTCAGGGGAATCGCCGCGCAATTGACCACCACGAAGGGTTCTCTTTTTCGGGGACTCCGGTTGTGCAGTGCCCGGGCCACCAGTTCCTTTCCGGTGCCGCTTTCCCCCTGGATCAAAACCGTGCCGTCGCTCTGGGAGATGGTGGAAATAAAATCGTAAACCTTTTTCATTTTCGGGTCTTCGCCCACCATGTGCTCAAAGGGGCGGACACGTTCGAGTTCCGTTTTCAGGTAGGTGATCTCCTGAAGCATGGAGCGTTTTTCCAAGGCCCTTTGGATGACGGCCACGATATCATCCACGGTGAAGGGCTTCATGATATACTCGTAGGCGCCCAGCTTGATTGCCTTGACGGCGATGGGCACCTCCTTCACTGCGGTGACCATGATGACTTCCACGGTGGGGTCGATTTCTTTGAATTTTTCCAGGAGATTGAGTCCTCCCACATCGGGAAGGAGGATGTCGAGAAGCACCAGATCCACGGCATGGGATTGATACAGGTCCACCGCCTCGGATCCGGAGGAGGCGTTCAGGATGTGATAATCCTCTTTTAAAATCATGTTGAAAGACTGCCGGATACCGGCTTCGTCATCGACCACTAAAATCGTCGCTTTGTTCTTCGAAGTCATCTGTCTTCCTTAAAAAAGATTCGGCAATGGATTTTCCCATATCACAAATTTTAACAAATGAGGATGGTCTTTTTGGACTTGAAGCTCCCCCGCTGCCCCGCGAGGCACTGCCGTCAGGCAGAACCTGCGGGGAATGCGCTCGCTGTTGCGGCTCAATCCCGCCGGACCGATCCGGTGCCCTGTTTTCTGTGCAGTGTGCCCAAAATATTGGGCATCCTTCTGGATGCTTTTGGATTTTTTAAAAAAATCTTTTGAAGGGACGGATATTTGTGTTATGATTGATTTTGTTTCTTTCTTGCTAACGGCTTGTCGTAAAACGATTTATTGGTCATCCGCAAACAAATAGTGCTTTTTCCTTTGGGTGACAACAAAATCGATGGGGATTGGCATGATTATTGAATTCCCTTCAATTATCAAAGCTATGAAATACTGTTTTTCAAAACTTAACGAATCCATTTCAAAGGCGAAAAGGCCGGATGCAGCTTAGCACCTTTTTACAATCCAAGCTGAATCTTTATCTGTGCAAGACCCTGGGGTGGCGTTTCAGTTATTATTACGTCGCCTTTTTGGGGAGACTCTACTTTTTTTTCAGAAGAAAAGAAAGGAAAACCGTTAAAAACGCCGTCCGCACCGTCTTCGCCGGAAAAAAGAACGCCGCCGAGATTCGGAAAACCACCCGCGCCGTCTTCCGCGGGATCATATCCCATTATTTTGAAAAACTCTTCAATGCCTATTCTTCCACGGACCTACTTCGAAACTTTCTCTCCAGCCATGTGCGGTGTGACAACATTCAAATCATCGAGGAATCGCTCTCGGAAGGAAACGGCGCCCTTTTGATCACCGGCCATTTCGGAGGCGTGGAATTCATACCGGGATACCTGGGGGCGAACCGGCTTCCGGTCTCCATCCTCGCCAAATTCAAGACCGACCATCTGCGGGAAAGGCTGTTCGAAAAGTGCGCGGCCTTTTCCACCCGCATCATCGACCCCACCCGGACGCCCAATGTCGTCAAGGAAATCTGCGCGAATTTAAAAGAAAACCGCATCGTCATCACCCAGTGCGATGAAATTTCGGAATGGCGCCCCTCCAAAAAGGACAAAATCCTTTTCCTCGGAAAGCTGATCTGGCTCGACAAGACCATGAACATTTTGACCAAACGGACTCAGGCCGCCATTCTCTTCGGTCTCATGCATCGGTCCAAAGAGCATGGGTATGAGTTCATCGTCACGTCCATGGACGAAATGATGGACCGGTTCAAACACCGTGCCGAATCCTCTTTAGGGGAAATCCTTTTGAAGGTGTTGGAGAGTTTCATCTATCAATACCCGGAGGACTGGTACGAATGGAAAAAATATTTTTCCATGCAAACGGTTCCCACGGAAACCGAACCCGAATCGCCGCTGGTGCCGGTACCGGTTTTCAACGCCTCCGTGCTGAAGCTTACGTGAAAAAACAACCCTGCCGAACCCCTTCCCTGTTTTTCCTGAGTCGAGTATGGTGAGATGGAAAAGGAAGTCAACTGCACCAACTCGGGTGTGATTCTAAACTACATCCGGATGCATGCCAAGGATCGGATTCCGGAACTTATCGAGAATCTCCACCCGGAAATCGACGCCCTTTCCGACCCCGAAGCGTTTCTCACCGATCCCAACAATTGGATCTCCAGTGCCGTGGCTTCGACGCTCTACCACCGCGCGAAGCATATTCTCAAGGATGAAAAGGCCCCTTTCCGCCTGGCCCGGCATGCCGTCGAGCGGACCCAGTTGGGCTTTAAAAGCATCATTGTCAAGGTTTTCGGTTCATTTGACATGGCACTGAAAAACGCCCAACGGATCAACGCCAAATGGAACCGCAACAAGGTTGTGGAACTGGTCCGGAAAGAGGCGAACGAAGCCGTCGTCCGCCTGCACTGGAACCCGGACATGCAGGTCTCCAAGGACATCTGCGTGTATAATCAGGGAATTTATACGTTTCTGCCGACCCTGTGGGGCCAGAACCCCCTCCACCTGGTGGAAACCGCCTGTTACTTCGACGGAGCGCCCTACTGCGAGTACCTCCTGCACTGGGAGGAACGGAAAAAGATCTTAAGCTTCGTTGGGGATTTCTTCCGATCCAAGTCCGTTCTCTTGGAAACCATCAAGGAGATCGAAAAAGACAAAGAGATCATCGAGCAGAAATACGAGGAGGTCAACCGTCTCAACATCGAGCTGAATCGGAAGATCAAACAGCTCACCGCCATCCAGGAGACGGGAAAGGCCATTCTTTCCATTCTCGATCTGGAACAACTCCTCACCGTGATCATGAATCTTTTGGCCACCGTTTGCCGGATCCAGCGGGCCACCATCATGCTGGTCAATGACGATGAGCGATGCCTCGAATATATCTACGGGATGGGTTACGGCGGAGAAGTCCCTGAAGAAATAAAAAATTATCGCGTCCCGTTGGATCGACTCAGCAACATCCTGGCCCGGGTGGCCAATACCGGCCAGTCGGAGTATGTCCCTGAAGTCAAGCATTCCAGTCTTCGGAAAGGAAACGTCCTTTTGGCACGGGCGAACCCGACATCCGTTTATGTGGTGCCGCTGATCACCCGGTCCAAAGTGATCGGGATCATCGCCACCGATGCGGTGGAAGACCACGGTGTTCCCGAAGAAACCCGGCAGACACTGGATGTCTTTGCCCCCCAGATCGCCATCGCCATCCAAAACGCCCGGCTGTACCAGGATTTAAAACAGCGGATGAAGGAGTTGAATCAATCCCGGGCCCTGTTGAGCCGGGCGGAAAAACTTTCTTTTTTAGGGAATATGGCGGCCCGGCTCGCCCACGAAATCAAGAACCCCCTTACCGCCATCGGTACATTTATCCAGATGCTTCCGAAAAAGTTCGACGATCCGGAGTTCCGGACCGAATTTTATCAAATCGCCCTGGAAGAAACCAACCGCGTGAGCAATCTCATCACCGAACTGCTGGACCTGACCAAAACCAAGGAGTCCAACTTCGAACTGGGCGACCTGAACGCGCTCATCGAAAAGATGGTGATCCTCGTGACACCCCAGAGCAAAGGGAAAAGAATCTCCATCCACACCTATCTCGATTCAACCATTCAAAAAATCTGGATGGATTCCGAAAAAATGAAGCAGGTCGTCTTGAACCTGCTTTCCAACGCTATTGAATTCACTTCGGAAAACGGAAAGATCGATGTGGAGACGCGTCACCGCCATTTCAGAGGAAAGCCCGAGTCCGTCCAGATCAAGATCCGGGACACGGGGATCGGCATTCCCAGGTCCAACCTGGAAATGATATTTGATCCCTATTTCACCACCAAGCATAAAAGCTCCATGCACAACGGCACGGGCCTGGGCCTTTTCATCGCCCATCAAAACATCCAGGATCACGGAGGCAACATCGAGGTGGAAAGCGTCATCAACAAGGGAACGACGTTCACGCTGACGCTTCCCGCCCGTTCCGAGATACAAGACGCACCCTCTCCGTAAGGACATCCATTTTATTTTGCCATGGATATTGAAACGATCAATATTTATGAGATTGCGCTCCCCTTCGCGGGGAATTTCCCCCATGCACTCAACAAGGGGGGATACGCCAAAAACGTGGTGTGTGAAATCATATCGAAAGGGGGCGAACTCCGGGGATACGGTGAAGGCGCGCCCCGGGCGTACGTCACCGGCGAATCGACCCGGAGTGTGTCGGAAGACATTTCCCGGTTTGTCCGTTTTTCGGCGTTTCCCAGGGTACTGCAGCACATCGAGCAGGTTTGGAATTTCATCGACGTTCTTCCGGGAGAAAAAACGCATCATGCCGCCGTTTGTGCATTGGAATGCGCATTGCTGGATATTTGGGGCAAACATGAAGGGAAAAACGTGTCGGCTTATTTTTCGAAAGGCTTCTTCACGGAAAAGATCCATTACGGTGCGGCCATACCCCTGTGGAATTCAAACGGTGTGGAGGCGTTGTGCCGCCGGATCCAGAGCCTGGAAATCCGCCGCCTGAAACTGAAGATGGGAAAAGACGTCCTTCAGAACCAAAAGAATCTTGAAACCTTAAGGGCCGTATTTAACACGGATTATGACTTGAAAGTTGATGCCAACGGCGCCTGGGACAAGGCACTGGCATTGGCGCACATGCCGTTTTTGGAGCCCTTTCAAATCCGTGTCATCGAACAGCCCATGGCACCGGAAGATCCGACCTTTCTCGAAATCGCAGAACGGATCGCCGCCATGGGGATTTTCCTGATGGCGGACGAATCCGTTTGCCATCTGCAGGATGTGGATGCGGCTGCCGCCCAGGGGTTCAACATGGTCAACATCCGCCTTTCCAAATGCGGTGGCTTCCGCAGATCCTTCAAGCTGGCGGATCTGCTCAGAGAAAAAAAAGTTCGTTTTCAAATCGGATGTCATCTCGGAGAGTCGGGGATTCTCTCCGCCGCAGGACGTGTCCTCTCCCTGCATTGCCGGGATGCGGCATATTACGACGGTTCTTATGATGCGTTTTTATTGAAAGAAAATGTCACCCGGCATCCGGTTTCATTCGGCAAGGGGGGTGAAGCGGAATTGTTGCCGGAACCGGGTCTGGGGGTGGACGTCGATTTGCGTCAAATACAACGTCTTTGTGAGTCGTCTTCCAGTATAAAACTCCAATAAATGGATGTGTCCCTTTTTTCGTGTTTTTCGTGGTACATTTTTGAACCGCAACAGCGAGCGCATTCCCCGCAGGTGCTGCGGGGAGGCTTCAAAATATCGCGGCGGTAAAATCTTCTGCCCTCATGGGGCCGATGCCCCGCAAAACGGACAGTAACTGAAGCCTTCCTCAAGCCCTTTTCCGCACCTTCTGCACCGGCGCCGCCCCCTATCGGTTTCCGCCCGGTAATCTCTTTTCATCTCTGAAACGGTCTTTTCGCATGCGTCGCAAAGGAGGAACGGCTCGCCGGTCTTTACCCGCAGAAGGGGGATAAAAAAAAGACTGAGGTAGTGGTCCACACGGCGGTAGTACGCCCGCACCAGTCCGCACACGGGGCAGCGTCGGGGACGTTGATCCAGCACCTTGGTTTTGGGTGCAATCCCGGCGATCAGGAACACGGCGTCCGGTCCTGGATCTTCAGAACTCCCGGGGCTTGCAGACGATCTCCCGGATCCGCATATCGAACAAGTCCGATTGGTTGGCGGGTTTGAGAATCAAGGCGGTATCGGCGCCCCTCCCGGTGCCGCCGACGGAAAGGATGTCGGCGCCGGTGAGCATCCCCGCATCCGCGGCCATGACGGCCACTTCCACGGCCACCTTTGTCCCTTGCCCGAACAACCGCAGCGTGTCGGCCATAATGAGGACCGGGTAGGCGCCGCCGTGTTTCTTGGCCCACGACCGCTCCAGCCCGGATAGGGCATGGGTGGCCTGGACCACCTGCACCCCCCGTTTTTCGAGATCCGCCCGGACGTTTTGATCCATTACGCTTTCGAAGGGAGCCTTGAACCCGCAATGATACGTCACGGCGGTAATGCGAAACCCTTCAAAGACCTCCGCTGCCTTTACCGCCGTGGCGCCTTTGCTGGAGGCCACCACCACTTCCTTTAATCCCAGCGCTTTCCCGCGTTCATAGGCACATTGCAGCACCTTTTCCGTGTTCTCCGGACCCGGTTTGTCGAAATGGATATGCATAAAACCCCCCTTTTGTGATTGAAACGCAACCTGCAGCCCCCAAAGCAGGGTCTCCCCTTTGCTCCAACCCGCGAAGCTTGGCCGTCAGGCAGAACCTGCAGGGAATGCGCTCGTGATTCCTGTTCAAATGTCCCGGCGCTTTGAAAGGGAAGCGTCCCCTTCGGACGTTCCTTTGAAATCCGCCGGCAAAAACCGGCTAAAACGCCGCCGAAAGCACGGCATCCTTTTGAAAAAACAGGCTTTCCGTCCCCGAAAAAAACCCTGCATGGTTTCCTGCAGGGTCTTGATGAAATCGGCCATCCCGGCCGGTCATTGTCAGTCAATGTCGCAGGGGGAGCTGTTTTTCAAGGCGTTCGATCATGAAATTCGGCAAACAAAAGGCGCTTTCATGAATCATCGGGTTGTAGTACCGGCAGGCCCCGGAGAGGTCTCGGGCGTAAGACCGGTCGAAGGCGTCCGGGGAGAAGGCGCGGTCCGAACCGATGGCAAACGCCCATAACGCTCCCGGATACGTGGGAACCGTCGCCAGGTATGGGGCGACCCGCTCAAAGACTTTTGCCATGTTCTGAAACATGGCCGCCTGTTCCTTTTCCTGAAGCCAGACCGACAAGGCCTGGGCGGTGAAGAGCCCCCCTTCCTTCAAGGCGGCTTTGCAGGCTCCATAAAACGCCGGCTGGTAGAGATGTTCACCGGGTCCTACGGGGTCAGTGGAGTCCACCAGGATGAGATCGTAGGCACGGGTTTTATCCGTGACAAAGCGCATGCCGTCGTCGAAAATAAGATGAACCCGCGGATCCTCGAACGCCCTATGGGTAAACGGCAAATAACGCCTTGAAACGTCCACCACCGCGGCGTCGATATCCACCAGTTCGATCCGTTTTAAAGATTCGTGTTTGAGTACCTCCCGCAGAAGCCCCCCGTCTCCGCCGCCGATAATCAGGACATCTTCGGGAGAACCGTGAATCACGGCAGGCACATGCCCGAGCATTTCATGATAGACGAATTCATCCTTTTCCGCCGTCTGGACCGCCTGGTCGAGCCACAGCATCCGGCCGAACACCGGATTTTCGATGACCTGAATCTCCTGAAAGCGGCTTCGGGTTTTCAACAAAACCTGATCCACAGCGTATCGATACTCCAACAGCCTTTTCTCCGGGGATCCCCCGTTTCCGGCGGATTCCGTTTCCCATCCACGGATGTGCTGGAAGGCTTTCCCGATCAAGGCCTCCGAAGGAATCTTCCCCAGCCGTTTTCCCCGCGCATTCCGGGAGATCTCGATGGTCTCCGGATGCAGTCGCGTACTGAAATGGTCGATGGCCGCGTCGATATCGATGGTGTCGCCGCAGGTAAAATAATCGACGGCGATGTAGGAGAACTCGGGCCATGTGTGCAAGGTTAAATGGCTTTCGGCAATGATCACGACACCGCTGACCCCCTGCGGTGTAAATTGCTTGAAGTGGTCTGTGATAATGGTTGCCCCCGACCGTCTAACCCCTTCAAGCGCTGTTTTTTTCAAAAAATCCAAATCGTCGAGACGGCGGGGATCACAACCGTAAAGGTCCAGTAGAATGTGGGTTCCCAGTCCGGTCATGTCTGTTATTCCCCCTTTTTCGTTCTTAAGCTGCGGTTTGCCCCCCTCCTTTCCCCGCGATTGCGGCCTCGCTCCGGTGAACGCCTGTGAGATCCTTTGTGGAGCCCACCCGCCCTGAAGGGCGGGGCTCCCCGGTAAGGAAAATGCCCAATTTAAGATCGTTTACCCTTAACCCCGCCTTGAAAGGCGGGGCTTTCGGGAAGCATTCCGGTAAAACCGCTTATCCGGTTGTTCCCGATGATTTTTCTTCGATCCGTGCCCTGAGCCACTCGAGCCACGGCGTCATCCCCTCGCCGGTCTTGGCCGAAAGCGTGAATACCGGCATCTCCGGATGGATATTCAGGATGTTGGCCCTGGCCTGATCCAGGTCGTAATCCAGGTGCGGCAACAGATCCGATTTGTTGATGACCGCCGCATGACATGTGCGAAACATGACGGGGTATTTCAGAGGCTTGTCTTCTCCCTCCGTGACGCTCATCACCACCACCCGGCTGTCTTCTCCGATGTCGAATTCGGCCGGGCACACCAGGTTCCCCACGTTTTCCACAAAAAGGAGCCGAATTCCGGCAAGGTCCATCTCCTGGGCCGCCTTTTCCACCACATGGGCCGCCAAGTGGCACTCCCCGCCGAATGCGTCCGTATTGATCTGGGAGACCGGAACGCCGCACCGGGCCAGGCGGTCCGCATCATGGGTGGTACAGATGTCCCCCACGATCACGGCACAGGGAATCGTTTTGGAAATATCGGCGAGCGTCCTTTCCAGAAGCGCCGTCTTTCCGGACCCCGGAGAACTCATGACGTTGATCACATATACGCCTTTTTGGGAAAAAAGACGCCGGTTCTCTTCGGCCATCTTCTCGTTGACGCTCAACACCTTCCGGACCACTTTAATTTCCATCTTTATTTTCCCCCGTTCGCGTGGGCATCGTCTTCATCTTCGATCTCAATGGCCTCGATGTCAAGTTCCCGGCCCGAAATGAGCGTCAATTTGCCGCCGCCGCATGCCGGGCAGGAAAAAAAAGGACCCTCCAGGGTCCACTCCCCGGCGCATTCATGGCAACGGGCCACCACCGGCGTTTCTTCAATGCGGAGCACGGCGCCGTTAAGCGGCGTATCCCGGGAGACAATGTCAAAGCAGAATCGAAGGCTTTCGGCAACGACGGCAGTGAGCTTTCCGATTTTCAGGCGGACGCTGTGGACTTTCGCCCCCTTCAGGGCTTCCGGAATGGATTGAGATGCGATTTCAATGATCTCCATCGCGATCCCCATCTCATGCACGGCCGAATACCTCGGCGCAGAATTCCCCCAGCGTTCCCAGATCTTCACAAACGTGGATCCCGCTTTTTCGCATGGCGGCGATTTTGGCGGCGGCGGTGCCGCTCCCGCCGCTGATGATGGCCCCCGCATGTCCCATGCGCCGGCCGGGGGGCGCCGTCAAACCGGCGATGAACCCCACCACCGGTTTGGAAAAACGTGTTTCGATGAATCGAGCCGTCTCTTCTTCGGCGGTGCCGCCGATCTCGCCAACGATCACCACCCCTTTCGTTTCCGGGTCTGTTTCAAAGGCTTCCAGGCAGTCGATGAAGGTGGTGCCGTTGATGGGGTCCCCCCCGATACCGATGCAGGTGGTCTGCCCGATCCCCTGCAGCGTCAACTGGTAGACCACCTCGTAGGTCAGGGTCCCGGAACGGGAAATCACCCCGATGGGCCCCCCGGACTTGTGAATGGGACCCGGCATAATCCCCACCTTGGCCTCTCCCGGGGTGATGATCCCCGGGCAGTTGGGCCCGATGAGCCGCACGGGTTTTCCCGAAAGGTAATTTTTGACTTTCATCATATCCAACACGGGTATCCCTTCGGTGATGATCACCACCGTCCGGATCCCGGCATCCGCGGCTTCCATGACGGCCTCGGCGGCAAACGCCGGGGGGACGAAAATCAGGGAGCAGTCGGCGCCGGTGCGATCCGCGGCCTCCTGCACCGTATTGAAGACCGGGATGCCGTCCATTTGCTGCCCGCCTTTTCCGGGCGTCACACCGGCCACCACCCGGGTTCCATAGGCCACACAATGCCGGGTGTGAAACTGACCTTCTTTCCCTGTGATCCCCTGGACCAGCACCCGTGTCTTTGCATCGACAAAAATGCTCACGCCTTCCCCCTTGGCCGATCAGGCCACCAGTTGCGCCACCTTGGCGGCGGCGTCCTTCAAATCCACCGCCGTGATCAGGTTCAGGCCAGATTCCGCAAGAATACGCCGGCCTTCCTCCACATTGGTGCCTTCCATCCGCACCACCACCGGGACCGTGATCCCGGTCTTTTTCGCCGCCTGCACCACCCCTTCCGCCAGGACATCGCACCGGAGAATCCCGCCGAAGATGTTGATCAATATGCCTTTGACTTTTTCGTCGCTCAAGATGATCCGAAATCCGTTTTCCACCATCTCCGTGGAAGCACCGCCCCCCACGTCCAAAAAGTTGGCCGGCTCCCCCCCGGCCCGCTTGATGAGATCCATGGTGGCCATGGCCAACCCCGCGCCGTTGACCATGTTGCCGATGTTGCCGTCCAGGTTGATGTAATTGAGACTGTACTTGGAAGCCTCGATCTCCAGGGGGTCCTCTTCGGTCAAATCCCGGTATTCCAAAAGATCCGGGTGCCGGAACAAGGCGTTGTCGTCGAAGTTGATCTTGGCGTCCAAGGCCACCAGCCGATGATCGGCGGTAAGGACCAGGGGATTGATTTCCACGAGGGAACAATCGCAGTCCACGAAAAGTCGATACAATCGGGGGAGCATGGCCAAAAAGGGCTTCATGGCTTCTTTTGGCAGCCCCAGGGCGTACGCCGCCTGCCGGCAGTGGTAGGCGCGGACCCCGTCGAGGGGGTTGATATACACCTTGACGATCTTTTCCGGTGTTTCTGCCGCCACGGTTTCAATGTCCATCCCCCCGGCCCGGCTGGCCATGACCACGATTTTCGCCGTGGACCGGTCGGCGATGATGGACAAATAAAGTTCTTCGGCAATGGCAAGGCCTTCTTCCACCAGGACCTTGTCCACACGCCGGCCCTGGGATCCGGTCTGATGGGTCACCAGGGTCATCCCGATCATTTTTTGAACGATCTGATCCACCTCCTCCAAAGACCGAGCCAGTTGGACGCCGCCCCCTTTTCCCCGCCCCCCGGCATGGATCTGGGCTTTGACCACCACCGGAAACCCGGAGAGCCGGCCCGCGGTTTCCACCGCCGTTTCGGCATCGAACGCCACCCCGCCGTCTGGAACGGGAACCTCGTATTTTCTAAAGAGTCCCTTGGCCTGGTATTCGTGGATCTTCATGGATCATTCCTCTCGGGGTCTTTCCCTGCCAAAATCCGGCCGTGATCCCCTTGACCGGAACGCTTCCCGCAAGCCCCGTCTTTCAAGGCGGGGGGCTCCACAGTAAAACGCATATTACCCGATGACGCACAGGACGTCGTTTTTGGCCACCGAATCACCGGACTGGAAATTGAGGGACTTGACCGTGCCCGAAACGGGTGCCGGCAGGGCGTTTTCCATCTTCATGGCCTCCAGAATCACCACCGTCTCCCCTTCGGTCACGCTGTCTCCCACCTGTTTTTTGTAATTCACGATCATCCCGGGCATGGGGGCTTTCAAGGGTGTCCCCTCCGCAGCGGCCGCCGCTTTGGCCGGTTCCGCCGCCTTGGGGGGTTCGGGCGCCGATGGTTTCGCCGCCGGTGCCGGGGCAGGCGCCGGGGGAGGCGTGCTCCGGGGCGGCGCCGCCGGTCCAGGAGGCGGCATGGCCGGCATCGTGGGCATCTGGGCCGGGATCTGCTGGATATAACGGATCACCGGAGATTCGCCCACCTCATCCACCCCGACTTCGAAATACTCGCCGTCAATGAACACATTGAAGGTGCGGGCGTTTTCGCTCTTGGGCGGGGCTTCTTTTGCGGGCTTTTCCACCAGCTCGCCTGCCAGGGCCTTTCTGATCAACGTCTCCCGGGCCTTGACCTGCTCCAGGGTGATGGGCCGGACTTCGGCAGGCGGTTCTTCTTTGCCGTATTTCCATTTCAAGAATCGTTTCCCGGTTACGGGATACAGGGCGTACAGGACCAGGTCGTCCACGTCCACGGCCAGCTCGCCGATTTCGGCCTTGGCTTTTTCCAGTTCCGGTTCCAGGACTTCCGCGGGCCGGCAGGTGATGGGTTCTTCCCCCCGGGGATATCCTTTGAGGGCCTTTTTCTGCACTTCCGGATCGATGGGTACGGCGGTCTTTCCGTAAAGCCCGTAGCAAAGATCCTTCACCTGGTCCGTGATCATCTTGTAGCGTTCTTCGGGGGTGTCGAACAGGACGTTGTTCACCGTCTGGATCCCTACGATCTGGCTGGTGGGGGTAACCAGCGGAATCTGACCCAGCTCTTTTCTCACCCGCGGGAGCTCCCGGTAGACGTCATCGATCTTGTCCAGGGCATCCATCTGCTTGAGCTGGTTGACCAGATTCGACAGCATCCCTCCGGGCGTCTGGTGCAACAGAACGTTGATGTCGATGATGCTCATCTTGGAGTCGTCCAAAAGGTGCTTGTATTTGGGCATCACCTCTTTTTCGAGTCTTTCGTTGATGGCCGCCAGGTGCTTGATGTCGAATCCCGTATCGCGGTTGGTACCCAGCAGGGTCATGACCAACGGTTCGATGGCCGGGTGGGACGTTCGATAGGCATACGGCGACATGCAGGTATCCACAATGTCGACGCCGGCTTCGATGGCTTTCAGCTGGCTCATGGCCGACATGCCGGAAGTAAAATGACTGTGCAGGTGCACGGGGGCCTTGACCGCCGCCTTCAAGGCCTTGACAATGGCGTAGGCGTCGTAGGGCGCGATGAGGCCGGCCATGTCTTTGACGCAGATGCTGTCCGCCCCCATGGATTCCAGGTCCTTGGCCTTGTTGACGTAATAGTCGAGGGTGTAAACCTCTCCCCCCAGCCGGGGTTCCGTCAGGGAATAGCAGATACACCCCTGGAAATGTTTTCCCGATGCCTTGATGACCGGGACCACCGTCTCGAAGTTCCGGTAATCATTGAGGGCGTCGAAGGTCCGGAAGATGTCCATGCCGTTTTCCACGGCCCGCTCCACGAAAACCTTGGCCACGTCATCGGCATAGTTCCGGTACCCCACCAGGTTCTGCCCCCGCAGGAGCATGGAAAAGGGGGTTTTCTTGATGTAGCGTTTCAGGGTCCGGATGCGCTCCCACGGGTCTTCATTCAGGAACCGGTGCATGGTGTCGAACGTCGCCCCGCCCCATATTTCCATGGCCCAGAAGCCCACCTCGTCCATCATCTCCGCCACCGGGATCATGTCCTCGGTACGCCCCCGGGTGGCAAAGAGGGACTGGTGGCCGTCCCGAAAGGTCAGGTCTTCCACTTTCAGCGGGTTTTCCGCCTCCGGGCGTTCTTTTTCATAATTCATGGCGGTCATTTTCACTTGATTATGATCGGTCATCTTTCCTTCTCCCTTTATTCGTGTAAGGGTCAAGGGGTAGAGGACCCAAGAGGCCGGGTGAATCCTCACTCGAACCCTCGAACCCTCGAACCCTATTTTATTATCGGTGGTACGCCTTCATCAGCATCTGGTGGCGCATCTGCATCTGGTCGTAACGCCCGCTGAACCGCCACGGGCTGAAAGGTTCCGGCGGCGGTTTTGCCGGCGCCGGCATGGATTGTAACACCAGGGCTTCTTCTTCCGTCTGGATATATGCGGTCACGGCGGTTGCAATCGCCGCCATTTTTTTCGGGTGTTTCATGTTGTGCTCCCCGGTTCTTTTCTTCCTGGTGAATCCAACGTCTTTTCTTTTTTTCTTTTACACCGGAATATTGCCGTGCTTTTTGGGCGGCCTCAGTTCGCGTTTGGCGCACATGATCTCCAGCGCGTCGATGAGGCGCGGCCGCGTCTCGCTGGGTTCGATGACGGCATCGATATATCCCCGGTTGGCCGCCCGATACGGATTGGAGAAAAGATTTTCATAGGCTTCAATCTTTTCTTTTCGTTTGGCCGCCGGATCTTCGGCCTCCTTGATCTCCTTGCGGTGAATGATATTGGCCGCCCCGGCGGCGCCCATGACGGCGATCTCCGCCGTGGGCCAGGCAAAACTCATGTCCGCACCCAAGTCCCGGGAGCACATGGCCAGGTAGGATCCGCCGTAGTCCTTGCGGGTCACCAGGAGAAGCTTGGGAACGGTGGCCTCCGAATAACACCACAAGAGCTTGGCCCCGTGCCGGATGATGCCGCCCCATTCCTGCTGGCTCCCCGGAAGGTATCCGGGAACATCGGCGATGGTGAGCATGGGGATGTTGAAGGCGTCGCAGAACCGGATGAACCGGGTGGCCTTGTCCGACGCATCAATATCGAGGCAGCCCGCCAGAATCTGGGGTTGGTTCGCGATAATCCCGATGCTCCGGCCGTTGAGCCGGGCGAATCCCACGATCATGTTGCGGGCATAATACCGGTGCGGCTCGAAAAATTCGCCGTTGTCGACAATGGCGGCGATCACCGCCTTCATGTCGTAGGATTGATTGGGGCTGTCCGGGATCATCCGGTTCAACTCCGGGGCCGTGCGCTTCGGATTGTCCCCCGTTTCCATCCGCGGGGGGTCTTCCATGTTGTTGGATGGAAGATAGGATAAAAGCTTCTGGATTTGGGCGATGGCGTCTTCATCATTCTCGCACGCAAAATGGGCCACCCCGCTTTTTTCGTTGTGGGTCATGGCGCCCCCCAGCTCTTCGAAGGTGATCTCCTCACCGGTCACGGCCTTGATGACCTCCGGACCCGTGATGAACATGTAGCTGGTGTTTTTCACCATGAAGACCCAGTCCGTCATGGCCGGGGAATAGACCGCGCCGCCCGCCGTGGGCCCCATGACGGCCGAAACCTGAGGGATGACGCCGGAAGCCAGGGAATTGCGGTAAAAAATCTGGCCGTATCCGGAAAGGGCGTCCACCCCCTCCTGGATCCGGGCACCCCCCGAGTCGTTGAATCCCACAAAGGGCGTCCCCGCTTTCAGGGCCAGGTCCATGATTTTACATATTTTTTTGGCGTGCATCTCTCCGAGGCTGCCGGCCCGGGAGGTGAAGTCCTGGGAAAAGGCGAATACGGGCCGCCCCGCCACTAGCCCGTGGCCGGTAATGACCCCGTCCGAGGGAATATCGACCTTTTCCATGCCGAAATTGGTGCACCGGTGACGCACGAACATGTCGATTTCCCGGAACGTCCCCCGGTCGAACAGGCGCGCCAGGCGTTCCCGGGCGGTCAATTTCCCCTTTTCCTTATGACGGGCCACCGCCTTTTCTCCGCCCATCTCCAGGATTTTGGCCTGTTTTTCCTTTAACTCCCTGATTTTATCTTCCACGATACCCATTTCTCGATTTCCTTTCCTGGTACTTTCCGGGCCTTTTATTTAAATCGTCTCACCGGGCCGGGTTGCCGGACGCAAACCCTGTCTCCGGCCGCGAACCGGCGGTAGCGGCCTCCCGCCCTGAAGGGCGGGGCGTGCGGGAAGCGATCCGGTCAGGTGGCCTTTGTCGCCGGGACCGTATCCGCAGCGGCCCGATATTCGAAAAGTGTTGAAAATGATGAAAAAGCCGCAAATTGTCAATAAAAAAATCCTCGCCCGGATCCGAAAAAAGATTGGCAGGGGTGTTCAAAGAAACCGGTGCTGTCTTTCAACGGTCGTTTTTACCGCCTTTTTTTCAGTGCATCCAGGACGTCATGGGCGGATTCCACAATGGGGGTACCGGGTCCGAAAATGCCCACCACCACGCTGGACGTGTTGTACAGGAAATCGTAGTCGGCGGGCGGAATCACGCCCCCCACCACCACCAGGATCTCCCGGCCCCCTTCCTTTTCAAGGGCTTCCACCAGCTTCGGAACCAGGATCTTATGGGCGGCGGTCAGCGAGGAAACCCCCACCACATGGACATCGTTTTCCACGGCCATTTTGGCCGCCTCTTCCGGTGTTTGGAACATGGGGGCCAGATCCACGTCAAAACCCAAGTCCGCAAACGCCGTGGCGATCACCTTGATTCCCCGGTCGTGGCCGTCCTGGCCGAGCTTGGTCAAAAGAATCCGGGGGCGTCTCCCCTCTTTTTCGGCGAAGGTTTCGGTGCGTTTCCGCACCGCCTCGATCTTTTCGCCGTCTCCGTACTCCGCGGCATACACACCCGAAATACAGTGCGTCGTTGCCTTGTAGCGGCCGAATACCTTTTCCATGGCGTCCGATACCTCCCCCACCGTGGCCCGGAGCCGGATTGCGGGAATGCACGCCTCCAGGAGGTTCCCTTTCCCCTCGGCGCAACGGGTGACGGCCTCCAGAGCCTGTTTCACTGCGGCATTGTCCCGGGAGGCCCGGATCTTTTGAATGCTTTCGATTTGTTCGTCCCGCACCGTGGTGGGCACTTCCAGCACGTCCACCTTCGGTTTTTCCTCCACGCGGTATTTGTTCACCCCCACGATGACCTCTTTGCCCTGATCGATGCGTGCCTGTCGCTTGGCGGCCACTTCTTCGATCCTCAGCTTGGGCATCCCCGTTTCAATGGCCTTGGCCATCCCGCCGAGGGCCTCCACTTCATCGATCACCTTTCGCGCCGCCCGGACGATCTCGTCGGTCAATGCCTCCACATAGTAGGATCCGCCCAAAGGGTCCGCCACGTGGCAGATATGGGACTCCTCCTGAATGACAAGCTGGGTGTTCCGGGCGATCCGGGCCGAAAAATCGGTGGGGAGGCTCACCGCTTCGTCAAAGGAATTGGTGTGCAGGGATTGGGTGCCGCCGAGGACGGCGGCCAGGGCTTCGAGGGTGGTCCGGACGATATTGTTGTACGGGTCCTGCTCGGTGAGGCTCCATCCCGATGTCTGGACATGGGTCCGGAGCATGGTGGACCGGGGGTTCTTGGGTTCAAACCGGCTGATGAGCTCATGCCACAGGAACCGGGCCGCCCGGAGCATGGCGATCTCCATGAAAAAGTGCATTCCCACCCCGAAGAAAAAGGAAAGGCGCGGGGCAAAGGCATCGATGTCCAGGCCGGCCTTCATGGCCGCCCGCACGTATTCCAGGCCGTCGGCAAGGGTGAAGGCGCACTGCAGTACGGAATCGGCGCCGGCTTCCATCATGTGGTACCCGCTGATACTCACCGTGTTGAATTTGGGCATCTTTTCGGAACAAAGGGCGATGATGTCCGACACGATCCGCATGGAGGGTTCCGGAGGGTAGATATAGGTGTTCCGGGTCAGGTATTCTTTCAAAATATCGTTTTGGATGGTCCCAGTGAGTTGCGCCGGAGAAACCCCCTGTTCCTCGGCGGCCACGATATATCCTGCCATGATGGGAAGCACCGCCCCGTTCATGGTCATGGAGACACTCATCTCCTCCAGGGGAATCTGGTCGAACAGGATCTTCATGTCCTCCACCGAGTCGATGGCCACCCCGGCTTTCCCGACATCCCCGATGACCCGGGGGTTGTCGGAGTCGTACCCCCGGTGGGTGGGCAGGTCAAAGGCCACCGAAAGCCCTTTCTGGCCGGCGGCCAGGTTCCGCCGGTAAAAGGCGTTGGATTCGCGGGCGGTGGAGAAACCGGCGTACTGCCGGACGGTCCAGGGCCGGCCGGCGTACATGGTGGCCATGGGACCCCGCACATAGGACGGAAGACCCGGCAGGGTGTTCACATGGGGCATCCCTTCAATATCTTCGGCGGCATAAAGGGTCCGGATGAGAATGCCTTCCGGGGAAGGCCAGTGCAGGGACTCCACGGGTTTTCCTTTCATCTGTTTTTCCGCCAGTGCTTTCCACTTTTCAAATTCCGGGTGTTTGGACATGCTGAACTTCCTTTCTAAGCACAAAAATCTTTCCCACCCATGGACTTCGCCGTTTTTTTCGGCGTCATCAGTGCTCGTAGGCGTGGTACTCGGTTTGGAATCCGATGATGTTATCGATTTTTTCCTGAAGCGAAAGGCGTTGGGGGCTCTTGGCCCAGCCTTCCCAATCCGCCAGGGACCGCCAGGTGCTGATGACCAGATACTCCTCCGGGGCATCGAGGCTTTTCAGCGTCTCGCCGTAGATATAGCCCGACTGCTTCGAGGCCATGGATCGCATTTGATCAAGAAGGGGCATCAATTCCTGCACCTTGTCTTCCGGCACCCGTCTTTTGATCATGATTTTTACGGCCATCTTCTCGTCTCCTTGGGCCTGCGGCCGGATCCCTCCGGCCTTAAGACCGGGATCCGGTTTCTATTTTTCGTCGGCGGCCAGCCAGGCCTTCATAAACTCCCGGTTCAGCCGGGCGATGTTGGAAATGGAAACCTCTTTGGGGCATTCGACCTGGCATTCGGTGATGTTGGAGCAGTTGCCGAAGCCGAGGCGGTCCATTTCCTGAACCATTCCGATGGCCCGCCGGGCCGCCTCGGGCCGGCCCTGGGGCAACAGGGCCAGATGGGATATCTTGGCAGAGGTGAACAGCATGGCCGAGCCGTTGGGACAGGCGGCCACGCAGGCCCCGCATCCGATGCAGGCCGCCGCATCCATGGCCTTTTCCGCCGCCGCCTGGGGCACCGGGAGGCTGTTGGCCTCGGGGGCCGATCCCGTGTTGACGGAGATATACCCCCCGGCGATGATGATCCGGTCCAAGGGGCCCCGATCCACCACCAGGTCCTTGACCACCGGAAAGGCCCGGGACCGCCACGGTTCGATGACCAGTTCGTCGTTGTCCGAAAAATGCCGCATGTGCAACTGGCACAAGGTGGTCCCCTTCTCCGGACCGTGGGGCCTTCCGTTGACCACCGCGCCGCACATGCCGCAGATGCCTTCCCGGCAGTCGTGATCAAAGGCGATGGGGGGCTTTCCCTCCCGGGTCAGTTCCTCGTTGAGCACATCCAGCATCTCCAGAAAGGACATGTCCGTGGAGATATCTTTCACCGCATAGGTTTCAAAGCGCCCCTTTTCGGTGCTTCCGGCCTGCCGCCATACTTTGAGTGTCAGGCTGATGCTCTTTTTCACTTGTAGCTCCTCTGGGCCAGCGCCACGTTTTCAAAAACCAACGGCTCCTTGTGGAAAGCGGGTTCCCGGTCATCGCCGTGATATTCCCATGCCGCCACGTGGCAGAATTGCGCGTCATCCCTCAGCGCTTCGTTGTCCGGGGTCTGGTACGCCTCGTTGAAATGCCCGCCGCAGGATTCCTGCCTCGCCAGGGCGTCGATGACCATCAATTCCGCAAACTCCAAAAAATCCGCCACGCGTCCGGCCCGTTCCAGGCTTTGGTTCAGCGTTTCGTTTCTTTCCGGCACTTTGACGTTCTCCCAAAATTCACTTCGCAGGATCCGGATCTTTTCCCCGGCTTTTTCAAGGCCGTCGTTGTTCCGGCTCATGCCGCAATAATCCCACATGATCCGGCCCAGCTCCCGATGAAAGTCATCCACGGTGCGGCGGCCGTTGACGGAAAGCAATGCGTGGATCCGTTGGGCCGAGGCCGCCTTGGCTTCCTGAACCGCCGGATGGTTCTCGGAAAGGGATTCAAGGGAAGTGGCGGCGAGATATCGGCCGATGGTGTAAGGGATGATGAAATAGCCGTCCGCCAGCCCCTGCATCAGGGCCGATGCCCCCAGCCGGTTGGCACCGTGGTCCGAAAAGTTGGCCTCCCCCAGCACAAAGAGGCCGTCCACCGTGCTCATGAGGTTGTAATCGACCCAGAGGCCGCCCATGGTGTAATGGACCGCGGGATAGATCATCATGGGGGTCTCATACGGATCTTCACCGGTGATCTTTTCATACATCTGGAAAAGGTTCCCGTATTTTTTTTCGATCACCGCCCGGCCGTCCCGGGCAATGGCGTCCTTGAAGTCGAGGTACACCGCAAGCCCGGTTTCGCCCACGCCCTTTCCGGCGTCACACATGGCCTTGGCCGCCCGGGACGCCACATCCCGGGGGACCAGGTTCCCGAAACTGGGATACCGGCGTTCCAGATAATAATCCCGCTCCGATTCCGGAATATCCCCGGGGCGGCGCGTGTCCCCCGCCTGCAGGGGAACCCAGACCCGGCCGTCGTTTCGCAGGCTTTCGCTCATGAGGGTGAGTTTGGACTGATAGGTGCCGTGCACCGGGATGCAGGTGGGGTGGATCTGGGTGAAACACGGGTTGGCGAAAAAGGCGCCCCGCTTGTAGCACCGATACGCGGCCGTCACGTTGGAGGACATGGCGTTGGTGGAAAGAAAATAGACGTTCCCGTATCCTCCGGTGGCCAGAACCACCGCATGGCCGAGGTGGGTTTCCATCTCGCCTGTGAGGAGGCTGCGCACCACGATCCCCCGGGCACGACCGTCGACCACCACGAGATCGAGCATCTCCCGGCGCGGAAACATCCTTACCCGCCCGGCGGCCACCTGGCGCATCATGGCGCTGTACGCCCCCAGCAACAGCTGCTGGCCGGTCTGTCCCCGGGCATAAAACGTCCGGGCCACCTGGGCCCCGCCGAAACTCCGATTCGCCAGCAACCCGCCGTATTCCCGGGCGAAGGGGACCCCCTGGGCCGTGCAATGGTCGATGATGGCGTTGCTGATCTGGGCCAGCCGGTATACGTTGGCCTCCCGGGCCCGGAAATCCCCCCCCTTGACGGTATCGTAGAAGAGACGCCAGATGCTGTCCCCTTCGTTGGTGTAGTTTTTGGCCGCGTTGATTCCCCCCTGGGCGGCGATGCTGTGGGCCCGGCGGGGGCTGTCCTGGATGCAAAAGGTCTTGACGTTGTACCCCAACTCCGCCAGGGCGGCGGAGGCGCTTCCCCCGGCAAGGCCCGTTCCCACCACGATGATGTCGAATTTGCGCTTATTGGCCGGATTCACCAGCTTGAGTTCAAAGCGATGCCGGTCCCATTTTTCGGGCAAAGGCCCTTCGGGGATTTTCGCCTCTAATTCCATGGAATCGAATCTCCTTAACGCCTGCGTTACAAAAGACGCATATAGATGGGAATGAAGCCGAAGCCGATACCGACCACCATCGAAAAGATCAACCCCAGCCCCTTGATGATCGGTGTGTATTTGGTGTGGTGGGCGCCCAGGGTTTGGAAGGCGCTCCAGAATCCGTGGCTCACGTGGAGGGCGACCACCCCCATGGCCGCCACATAAAGGGCGATCTCGAAAGAATTTTGAAATGCGGCTTTCACGATCTCATAAATGGGAACGGTGGTTTTATCCACAAAATGAAAGTGGATCAGGTGATAGATCACGAAGGCCAACATCAACACTCCGGTATACGGCATGGTGGCTGCCCCCCAGGTCTGGCCGCCCCCGCTTTTTTTCACGGCGTATTTCACCGGCCGGGCGCGATCGTTTTCGTAAAAAAGCCACAGCCCGAATACCACATGGACCAGCGCCAGGGCCAAAAGGCCCAGTTCAAATATCGTCAGCAGGGGACCGAGGGAATGGAGCCGCGCCGCATAGGCGTTGAAGGCGTCTCCGCCCCGGTAGAGGAGCAGGTTTCCGGCCAGGTGAGTCGTTAAAAACAAGACAAAACAAAGGCCGGTTGCCGCCATGAGGAGCTTGCGGCCGACGGAAGAACCGAAAAATTTTAAAACCCATGCCATTTGTTAAGGATCTCCCTTATCCTTTCGGATCATCTGTTTTTCGTTTATGCTGCCGGATCGAGGACGCCCGCATCAAGGGGCACTCCTCGAAAAAAAAAGCCAAACAGCGTCTGTTTTTTTCCTCATAGCACAATGCATGCGATTTTCAATTCCAAAGTTACCCTTTATGGAATCCAGTGAGGGGATGTATGGCCGCATCACCGCCTTGTTTTATTGAAATGCATGCTTTTTTCTGGTATATTCCCCGTCACACCGAGGTTTTAACCGTGGAAAACGCAACCCATCTGATTGCATGCCATGAATGCGACCTGGTCCTTCGTATACCGGCGGCCGCTACCGGGCAATCGGTGCGCTGCCGGCGGTGCGGCGCCCTCCTGCTCCGGAAACGAAAAAACAGCCTGGATCGGACCCTGGCCTTTTCAAGTGCGGGGCTGATTTTGTTTTTCCTGGCCAACGCGTTTCCCTTCCTTTCCTTTCAAATGGAAGCCCAAATCCGGCGGACCACGTTGATCACGGGTATTCGGGAGCTCTACGCCCAGGATCTTCAACTCCTGGCCCTTTTAGTTCTGCTGACCACGGTAATTGTGCCGTTTGTCCAGCTTGCCGGGATGCTTTACGTTCTTGTCCCCGTCCGCCTGAATCGAAACGCCCCCAAACTCATGGAAAGCTTCCGGCTCATTCAGCGTTTGAGACCCTGGAGTATGATGGAAGTCTTCATGCTCGGCATCCTGGTTTCCATGGTGAAGCTTGCCCAAACCGCCCAGATCATCCCCGGCCTTGCCCTTTACGCCTTTATGGCCCTTATATTCCTGATGGCGGCCGCCATCGCCTCCCTGGATCCCTACACGGTCTGGGAAAAATGGAAGGGACACCCATGACGCGTGCCATCGCCACGGCGAAAGACCTCGATCTTGTGGGATGCCCCAGTTGCCATCTCCTTTGCCGGGGACAACACCCGGGCCCCCGTCAACGCCGCATATGTCCCCGCTGCAAGGCGGTCTTGCACGTGCGAAAACCCTTGAGCATCCCGCGGACCTGGGCGCTCTTGATCGCCGCCGTCATTTTCTATATACCCGCCAACGTGCTTCCCATTACCACGGTGACTTCATTCGGGAGTACCCAGTCCGATACCATCCTTTCCGGTGTGCTGTATTTTATCAAAACCGGCATGTGGCCCATCGCCGTGATCATCTTCATCGCCAGCGTGATCGTGCCCCTGGCCAAGATCCTGATTTTGGGCTTTTTACTGATCTCCGTGCAACGCCGGTTCCTGGGGCACAAAAGGGATCGAACCCTCCTGTATCGCATCACGGAAGTGATCGGTCGATGGTCCATGGTGGATATCTTCGTGGTGACGATCCTCGTGGCGTTGGTGAACCTGGGCTCCCTTGCCTCCGTCCAGGTGGGGCCCGCAGCGCCTTTTTTCGCGGCCGTGGTCGTCATCACCATGGCGGCGTCAATGCAGTTCGATCCCAGGCTGATCTGGGATGCTGAGCCGCCCGTCCGGAAGGGCGGGGCTCCCCGGTAAGGAAAATATCTGTTTTACGATGGCTTCTCCTGCCCCTTCCTTATAAAGGCGGGGCTTTCGGGAAACGTTCCGGCAAAGGAGTCTTCCCATGGAAAGCGACCACACGGGTCACTCGGAATTCGATACGTTGCCTGAAGCGGTGGTGAAGGAAGGAAAAATTCCCATTTCCATTGTCTGGATCGTGCCTCTGGTGGCCCTCGTGATCGGGGGGTGGCTGGTGTACAGGGCATGGTCCGAAAAAGGTCCTGTCATCACCATTTCCTTTAAAACGGCACAGGGCCTGGAGGCCGGTAAAACCCATATCAAATACAAGGATGTCACGGTCGGACGGGTCGAAAAAATCGAATTGAGTCCGGATCTATCCGAGGTGCTGGTCCGGGCGCAGCTGGCCAAGGCAACGGAAACCCTTTTAACCCAAGGCACCCGGTTCTGGGTGGTCCGGGCCCGGCTGTCCGCCGGTGAGATTTCCGGACTCGGGACACTCTTTTCGGGCGCTTACATCGGAATGGACCCGGGTCCCCCCGGAAAGGCGGAGCGGCATTTCACCGGCCTCGAAGTGCCGCCCGTGGTGACCACCGATCTTCCCGGTGCCCATTTTACCTTGCGCGCCGACCGCCTGAGTTCGCTGGATGTGGGCTCCCCCGTCTACTACCGTCAGATCAAAGTGGGGCAGGTGGTGGGCTATCACCTGGAAGAATCAGGAAAGGCCGTCATCGTCAATATTTTCATCAGCGCCCCCCATCACCGGCTGGTCGACACCAATACCCGCTTCTGGAACGCCGGAGGGCTCGATGTGGCTCTGGATGTCAGCGGCGTGCGGGTAAAGACGAAATCCATCATGGCCTTGCTGCTGGGCGGCATCGCCTTCGAGACCCCCACCAATCTGGAACCCGGAAAACCGGTGGAAGCAGGCCACCGGTTCACGCTCTGCGCCAACCGGGAAGAAATCTATGAAAAAACCTACGCCCACAAATTCAACTGGCTGCTGTATTTCGACGGATCGGTCCGCGGGCTTTCTCCGGGAGCCCCCGTGGAGTTTCGGGGCATCCGCGTGGGAAAAGTCTTGGATGTGAACCTGGAACTCGACCCGGAAAACGGAATCTGCCGGATCCCGGTTTTAATCGAAACCACACCGGAGCGCTTCTGGCCGGCCCATACCGAATTCGACGCATCCAAACAAAAAGCCTTCATGGGCGCCCTGGTGGAAAAAGGCCTCCGGGCACGCCTGAAAACGGGGAGTCTGATCAGCGGAAAACGCCTGGTGGAACTGGACCTTTTTCCGGCAGCCGGCATGGCGGCAATCGACTGGTCCGGGCGGTATCCCGTGCTCCCCACCCTCCCGGGGCCCACGGAGGAGATCTTGGACAGTTTAAGCCGCCTCCTTGTAAAACTGGAACGGGTCCCCATCGAGGATATCTCCCGGGAGCTCAAAGGGACCCTCCAGGGGGCAAACCGGCTGGTCAATGCGGCCGCATTGCATGAAAGCGTCGTTGCCTTCAGGGAGACGCTGGAAGAGATCCGGGCGCTGGCGGACCGGCTGAACCGCACCGCGGTCCCGGAGTTCCGTGCCGGGATGGGACAGCTGACCACGGCCTTCAAACGTCTTGACACTCTCGTTCAAAATTTGAACGACTCTTCGATCCCGGCCCTTTCCGCCCTGCTTCAGGAGGCACAGGGAACCCTTTCCGATATGGATCGGTTCGTGAGCACGGAGGCTTCATTGTACCAGGAACTCAAGGGGGCCCTTTCGGAAATCGCGGGGGCGGCCCGGGCCGTCCGCGTGATGGCGGATTATCTCAGCCGCCATCCCGAGGCCCTGATTTACGGGAAAGGAAAAGAGCAATGATCGAGGGCTTGAATGGTCCAGTCAAAAGGCTTTTGGCGAAACGATCAAAGATTGTATTATCTCAAAGGAAGCATGCGGTGTGGCTGGCAGCCGGAATCCTCCTTCTGGGAAGCGTCGGATGCCGGGGGCCGTCCACACCGGTGCACTTTTATGCGCTGGCGCCCGTGGCCGGAAATCCAATACAACAAACGCACTCCGGTATTCCCAAGGATCTTTTGGTGGGCGTCGGCCCCGTCGAATTGCCCGAGATCTACAACCGTCCCCAGATTGTCACCACTTCCGGTCAAAACCGGTTGACGCTTTCCGAATATCATCGCTGGGCCGGAGTGTTACAGGAAGAAATGTCGACCGTTTTGGCGGAAAACCTCTCCGTTCTGCTGCAATCCGAAAGGGTCGTTTCCTTCCCCTGGGACGGCATTTCGGAGCCGGACATCCGGATATTTGTGAGAGTCCATCGTTTCGAAGGGACCCTGGGGCAAAAGGCGGTTTTCGCCGCGACCTGGTCTGTGCGGTGTCCCCGAAGCGACCGTCCGCCGGTGGTGAAAAAGACGTTCCTTGAAGAACCCGTGGACGATGCGGCGTATCCGGCGTACATCGCCGCCCAGAACCGTCTTTTGGCTGCTTTTTCCCGGGAAATGGCATCGGAGATCGTTAAATTGAATCCAAGATGAGACCTTTGAAAAAAGTTCATTTTTGTTCAAGTTCAAGGAAGGCGAAAATTTTAACCACAGGAATACATTGAGTATTTCGAGGATTAAAATTTGAGCCTGACGCAGAAATTGGGCAAAAAGGGGCGTTTTGCAAAGGTCTCGATTCGAGAGAGGGGAACGTTAACCTTTGAGGAGCTTCCGAAAACGGATGAAATAATCCGCGCCCGACCAGATCGTGAAAACAAGGGCAGGCCATAAAAGGATCGTTCCGATGACATGGAAGCGGATACCCTTGTACGGGTAATGGATAAGGAGGGGGATGATGGCCGCGATTTGAAAACCGGTTTTGTACTTTCCCAGCATGGACGCGGAAAGGTCCTCTCCTTTTCCCGCGATCACGTTGCGCAGCCCGGTCACGGCCAGTTCCCTTCCGATGATGACGCACACGATCCAGGCGGGTACCCAGCCGTGGGCGGCGAGCATGATGAAACTCGAGGACACCAGCAGTTTGTCGGCCACGGGGTCCATGACTTTCCCCAGGTTCGACACCAAACCGCTGTGCCTGGCCCAGTATCCGTCCAGCCAGTCCGTGAGGGCCGCGATGCTGAAAACCAAGGCGGCCAAGGCCGTGGTGATCCGATCCGGAAAGTGCAGGAAGATGATGATTCCCGGAATCGCGATGATCCGCAACAGGGTCACCCGATTCGGCGGGCTGAATATGCCGGCATTATCCGCCGACACTCTTTCTTTTCCTTTACGATCCGGCATACGCGAACCCTTGGCCCCTTTATTCCTTACACGCGCGCTTTAGCCCCTGGATCTCTGTTATCCGACATTCGATTTCGATACCGATACCGATTTCGATACCGATGTCCGGGCTCTGACACCCGGCACCCGACACCTGGCCCCTCAACCCCTCGGCAATCATCCGCTTTTCCGGTTCTCCAGGAACTTGTCCCTGCACCCGGTGCTGCAAAAATAATGCGCCTCGCCGTCCACGCGCACGCGGAGGCCTTCCTTTTTGGGGAAATACACCTCGCAGACCGGGTCTTTCACCATCACGTCATCGATCTGCCGGTGCTCCGAACCCGAATATCTTGTCTTTTTCGGGGCGTTCGGATCCAGCCAGGACCGAAGGATCCGGTATCCCACATACACGGCCAGAATAAAGAGGAGAAGCTTCACGGACAGACCACCACCTGCTGGCTCCCCTCGCCCAGGGTCTCCAACAAAGACTGCATGCTTTTTTTCAATACCGGGTGCATGACATCCGGGTCAATATCACACATGGGTTGGAGCACAAAACGCCTTTCATGCATCCGCAGATGCGGAACAACGAGGTCACCGCGATGGATCATCCGGTCGCCGTAGAGCAAAATATCCAGGTCCAGGATCCGGGGCCCGAACCGGATGCGGTCCAGGCGCCTCCCCGCCGCCGCCTGGACGGACCGGGCGGCCCTGAGCAGTGCGTCGGGTTCCAGGTCGGTCCGGATCCGGATGACCGCGTTCACGAACCAGTCCTGGTCCGTATAGTCCACCGGCTCGGTGAGATAAAAGGGGGATTGTCCGGTCAAAAACGTGGTCCCGTATGCCGTCAGCTCCCGGATGCCCCGCCTGCAGTTTTCGAGCCGGTCCCCCAGGTTGGAACCCACCGAAAGAAATACGTCGTTATCCGGCCGCACGCAAGAAATCCACCGTTTCGAGACGTTTCACGGCTTCCTGTATCCGGTTTCGGTTCACCGTAAGGGCCATCCGGACATACCCTTCCCCGGCGGCGCCGAAACCGTTTCCAGGGGTGGCCACCACGCCGGCTTCCGTCAACAGGCGGCCTGCAAACGCCGCCGACGCCATCCCTTCGGGAACCTGGATCCAGACGTAGAAGGTGGCGCGGGGGGTAAAGACCGACAGCCCCAGCTTTGTAAGCCCCTCCACAAGGATATCCCTCCGGGCCTGGTATTCCCGGTTCATTTCTTCAACGCACGCCTGGTCCGCCTCCAGGGCCGTAATCCCGGCCCATTGGACGGCCTGGAAGGCCCCGGAATCGATGTTGCTTTTCACCTGCCCCAACGCTTCCACCACCTCGGCACGCCCCACGGCAAAACCGATGCGCCATCCGGTCATGGCATACGTCTTGGAAAGGCTGTGGAACTCGATTCCCACTTCCTTGGCGCCATCAACCTCCAGGAAGCTGATGGGGCGATACCCGTCAAAGGCCATTTCCGTGTATGCCGCGTCATGGCACACGATGATATTGTGTGCCCGGGCAAAGGCCACCGCTTTTTCAAAAAAAGCCATGGACGCCACCGCAGAGGTGGGGTTGTTGGGATAATTGAGGAACATGAGCTTGGCCGCATCCGCCACCTTGCCCGGAACGGCGTCGAGGTCGGGGAGGAAATCATTTCCCCGGGTCAACGCCATGAAATGGGACGTCCCGCCGGCAAACCGGACGCCGGTATTGTATACCGGATAGGCCGGATCCGGCACCAGGGCCGTATCCCCCGGATCAATGAAGGCCAGGGGAATGTGGGCGATTCCTTCCTTGGAGCCGATGAGGGTGACGACTTCCCGCCGGGGATCCAGGTCCACGTTGAATCGTTTTTTATACCAGCCGGCCGCGGCGGCATTGAAGGCGTGCATGCCCGAATAGGACGGGTACCGGTGGTTGGCCGGATCCCCGGCGGCGCTGCAAAGGGCCTCGATGATATGCGCCGGTGTCGGAAGATCCGGATCCCCCACCCCCAGGTCGATGACATCCACGCCCTGGTTCCGGACTTCTTCTTTTCGGCGGTCGAGTTCCTTGAACAAATAAGGCGGCAGGGTTTTGAGCCGCTCGGCTTTTTCAATGGCGATCATGTTCCGGCTGTCCTTTCTTTGGCGGTTCAAAAAAAGATTTGCTCAAGGATAAAAGGGTTTCATGGGATCCAGGCTTCTTCCCACATGACGCCTTCATAAATCACCCGGGCGTCGCCTTCGAGGAAGACGCCATCGAACCCGTCTTCTTTGCGTTGAAAATGAATGGTCAGGTCTCCTCCGCCCCGCGGAAGCACCCGGATGGGGGAAGGCCGGCGGCTTTTGGCCGCCGCCACCAGGGCCGCGGCGATGGCACCGGTCCCGCAGGCCAGGGTTTCGTCCTCTACGCCCCGCTCATAGGTCCGGATGGCGATGGCGCCGTCCGCCCCGAACCGGACGAAATTGACGTTGGCCCCTTCCGGACCGAAATGGGCATGGAATCGCAGTTCCCTGCCCCGGGTCCGCACGTCCACGCTCTCCAGTGCCGATACTTCCACCACCGCATGGGGCACCCCGGTATTGACGCGGCTCAAAGACACCGGGCCCGCCTGCGTTTCCACGGTTTCGTCCAGAATCAAACCCCGGGGACGGGGCATGTTTACCTTGACCCGGTCTCCCACGATTTCGGCTATCACGATGCCAGTGTCCCCTTCAAAAGACAGTCTTTTCCCGGTGATGCCTTTTAAATAGGCGAAACGGGAGACACACCGAGCGCCGTTGCCGCACATTTCGGCCCGGCTCCCGTCGGCGTTAAAGTAGCGCCACTTGAAATCGGCGTGTTCGGAATTTTCAAGCAGAATCAATCCGTCGGCCCCGGCGGAAAGCCGGCGGCGACAGACCCCTTGGATGAAGGCAGGAAGCAGGGCCTCGTCCACCGCGGTCTCCCGGTTGTCGATGAGAATGAAGTCGTTTCCGGCCCCGCTCATCTTGTAAAAAGGAATCGTTTTCATCAGCGGCATTACGTCAAAAACGGCGGGAGGGATTCCCCCCGCATCAAATCTGCATAGGTTTCCCGGTCCCGGACCACGTGGAACCGGTCCCCTTTTACCATGACTTCGGCCACCCGCGGCCGGGAGCAATAGTTGGAGGCCATGACGAATCCATAGGCGCCGGCGCTCATGACGGCCACCAGCTCCCCGCTTTTGAGGTCCGCCATTTCCCGGTCCGCTGCCAGAAAATCCCCGCTTTCACAGATGGGGCCCACCACGTCGGCCGTCACTTGATTTCTCCGGGCCTTTACCACGGGCTGCACGCCGTGATAGGCATGATACAAGGATGGCCGAATGAGATCGTTCATGCCCGCGTCCACGATGACGAACTCCTTTGCCTTCCCCTTTTTCCGGTACAGTACCCGGGTCACCAGGATCCCCGCGTTTCCCACGATCACGCGGCCGGGTTCCAGGATCAGCTTCAGGGACGTCCCCTTGAGGGCATCCACGATCGCCCGGGCGTATTCTTCCGGAAGGGGCGGCGACTCGTCCCCGTAAATGATCCCCAGGCCGCCCCCCACGTCGATGTATTCAAAATCGATGCCCGCGGCGTCCCGGAGCTTTTCCACCAGGGCCACCAGGCTCTTCAGGGCATCCTGAAAGGGTGTGGATTCGGTGATCTGGGAACCGATATGGCAGTCGATCCCCCGGATGTGCACATGGGACAGGGTTTTGGCCAGGCGGTAACCTTCCACGGCCCCTTCCACGTCGATGCCGAACTTGTTCTTCTCCAGCCCCGTGGAAATGTACGGATGGGTCTTGGGATCCACGTCCGGATTGACCCGCAGCGCGATGGGCGCCGTTTTCCCCAGGGTCTTGGCGCGCTCGTTCAACAGCCCGAGTTCTTCGATGGATTCCACGTTGAACATGAGAATCCCTTCTTTCAGGGCGTAATCGATTTCATCGATCCGTTTTCCCACACCGCTGTAGACGATGCGCGACGCCGGAATTCCCGCCGCCAGGCCCCGGTACAGTTCGCCGCCGGAGACAATGTCCAGACCGCCGCCCATCTTTGAAAAAAGAGAAAGGATGGCCAGGTTCGTATTGGCCTTGGCGGAGTAACAGACCAGCCGGTCCATGCCTTTGAAGGCGTCCGAAAACTCGTTGAAATGGCGCGCCAGGGTGGCGTGGCTGTAAAGGTAAAAGGGCGTCCCCACCGCGTCGGCGATGGCTTTCACCGGGACGTCTTCGGCGTACAACTCGGCGTTTCGGTATTCGAAATGATGCATGGGTTTCCCTATTCAAAGTCTATGCCGCAATGCCGGCGGCGTATAACCCGGCCCCGCACGTATTAGAACAGCACTCCCACCGCGTTGGAATCCGGGCCTTTCCGACCTTCCCGATCCACCGGGTTCACCTTGTAGATGTAGTAAAACCCTTTTTCCGGCCGGTCTTCGTAAACAAAGACCGGCGCATCCGTCCCGGCATCGAGCCGGATTTCCGCCGGAATCCGGGCCAGGTTTTCGAACAAGACCGGGCAGTCCCTGCAGTCTGCACCGGCGGCGTCTGTTTGGAAACGGTAGATCGTAAAACCCGTCAGTTTCGACGGATCCATCGGCGGGCTTCCGGGCATTGACCAGGTCAGCCACACCCCCTGGGGCCCCCGGGTCACGCGCAGATCCGTCACGGCCGGCAGCGGTTCAGGCGCAGGCGCAACCGGCGCCTTCTTGACACCGCATGCCTGTATCAAAAAAACCGCTAAAACCAAAGTCAAAAAACCACGCCTGCGCATTCCGTTCAACGCGTTCATTTTCGGTTCTCGTGCCCCGTATCCGGGTCCAGGATCTGCCGGATCCGGATTTCCGTTCTTTCCGCGTCCTTTTCCAGATTCGCCCGGGCCGTCTCCAGGGCCGACACCACGCAGCGCCGGGCCGTTCCCCCGAAGGACGTCCGCCGGCTGATCATGGCCTTGGTTTCCAGGACGGCGTAGACATCCTTTTCAACGGAAGAAGCAAAGGCTTTGAGTTCCTCCAGTGTCAGGTCCCGGAGGTCCTTTCCCCGGGACAAGGCGTACTTTACGGCCTCTCCCACGCATTTGTGGGCGTCCCGGAAGGCCATCCCCTTGGCCACCAGGTAATCGGCCAGGTCCGTGGCATTGAGAAACCCGGACATGGCCGCCCGCCCCATGGTCTCGGCATTGAACCGGATTTTTCCGAGCATGGCAATAAAGACGCCCAGGCAGGCCTTGAGGGTGTCCGTCCCCTGGAAAAGGAGTCCCTTGTCTTCCTGCAGATCCCGGTTGTAGGTCAAGGGAAGGCCTTTCATGAGGGTCAGCATGGCCAGGAGGTTCCCGAAGACGATCCCGGTTTTTCCCCGCACCAACTCCGGAATATCCGGGTTTTTCTTCTGGGGCATGATGCTGCTCCCCGTGGCAAAGGCGTCGGGAATCTCCACAAAACCGAACTCCGAGGAAGACCACAGGATCAACTCCTCGCTCATCCGGCTCAGGTGCACCATGGCGATGGACGCATCCGACAAAAACTCCATGATGAAATCCCGGTCCGAGACCGCGTCCATGCTGTTGGGGGCCACCTTTGAGAAACGCAAAAGCTCAGCGGTGTAATGCCGATTGATGGGATACGGGGTGCCGGCCAGGGCCGCACTCCCCAGGGGCATCACGTCCATGCGGCCGAAGGCGTCTTCGAACCGTTCGAAATCCCGGGTGAACATTTCATAATAGGCCATGAGATGGTGGGACAACAACACGGGCTGAGCCCTCTGGAGATGGGTGTATCCGGGAAGGAGGACATCCAGGTGCCCGCCGGCAAGATCCACCAGGACCCGCCGCAGGCGCAGCAGATCCTGGAGCACGGCAAGGGTTTCCTCCCGGAGGAACATCCGCACATCCAGTGCCACCTGGTCGTTCCGGCTCCGGGCCGTGTGCAGCTTCTGGGCCACCTTCCCCAGGTCCTGGATGAGCCGGGCCTCGATGTTCATGTGGATGTCTTCCAGGCTTTCATCGAACGCGAACTCCCGGTGTTCGATGGCCCGCTGGATCTTGATGAGCCCCTGGATCAGGGTGTCCGCCTCCTCGGCCGTGATCACGCCGGCCTTGGCCAGGGTCCGGCAGTGGGCGATGCTCCCCTGAATGTCGTAGGCATACAGGCGCCGGTCCACATCGATGGACGCGGTGAAGGCCTCGGCGATGCGGTCGGTGCGTTCCGAGAACCGCCCCCCCCATAGTTTTTCCGTCATCGGTTTTCTCCCATGCCGTCGAAACGGCAGATTGCCACAAGTAACTTCTATCTTTTGTCCCGAATCATCTTCCGAATGCGCAACCGCAGGGCGTTGAGCCGGATGAACCCTTCGGCGTCCTTCTGGCTGTAAACCGTATCGTCTTCGAAGGTGGCGAAATCCTCCCGGTACAAGGAAGCATCCGATTTTCTCCCCAGGACGATGCAGTTGCCCTTGTAGAGCTTCATGCGTACCACCCCCGACACATCCGCCTGGGCGTCGTCCATCAAGTCCTGGAGCATCTTCATCTCCGGCGAGAACCAGAACCCGTAGTACACCAGCTCGCTGTACCGCGGGATAAGGGAGTCCCTTAAGTGCATGACCTCCCGGTCCATGGTGATGGATTCCATGGCGATATGGGCGGCCCTGAGGAGGGTCCCGCCGGGGGTCTCGTAGATCCCCCGGGATTTCATCCCCACGAACCGGTTTTCCACCACGTCGGCGCGGCCGATGCCGTGCTTCCCGGCCAGGCGGTTCAACCGGGCCAAAAGCGCCGCCGGGGAAAGGGGCTGCCCGTCCACCGCCACGGGGTCCCCCTTTTCAAAGGCGATCTCCACGATCTCCGGGGAATCGGGCGCGTTCTCAAGCGGCGTGCACAGGGTGTACAGGTCCTCGGGCGGCGCCTGCCAGGGATCCTCCAGGATCCCCCCTTCGTAGCTGATATGCAGCAGGTTCCGGTCCACGCTGTAAGGCTTGGCCTGGGTGGTGGGGACCGGGATGCCGTGCTTTTCGGCAAAGGCCATGAGATCGCTGCGCGAATTCAAGGACCATTCCCGCCACGGGGCGATGATTCGGATTCCCGGCTCCAGGGCCAGGTAGGTCAGCTCGAACCGGACCTGGTCGTTTCCTTTTCCCGTGGCGCCGTGGCTCACGGCATCCGCCCCCTCGGACCGGGCGATCTCCACCTGGCGCCGGGCGATCAGGGGCCGGGCCAGGGAGGTCCCCAGCAAATACTGGCCCTCATAGAGGGCGTTGGCCCGGAATGCCGGGAAGACGAAGTCCTTCACGAAGGTTTCTTTCAAATCCTCCACAAAGACCTTGGAGGCGCCGGTGGCTTTGGCTTTTTGCGGGATGTGGTCCAGTTCTTCATCCTGGCCGATGTCCGCCGAAAAGGCGATCACGTCACAACCGTAGGTTTCCATGAGCCACTTGAGGATCACGGAAGTATCGAGCCCTCCCGAGTACGCCAGCACCACTTTTTGAATTTTGTTTTTCATTTCGATGAATCGATCCTTTCCCGGTCAAGTTCCTTCAGTCGATAAAGTGCAGCAGAACCGCTTTGTGCAGGTGAAGCTTGTTTTCGGACTGGTCCCATACCACGGAGCGCGGCCCTTCCAGGACCGACTCGGTGATTTCTTCCCCCCGGTGGGCGGGAAGACAATGCATGACGATCACGTCTTTTTTCGCCCTTTTCACCAGGGCGTCGTTCACGCAAAAGGATTTGAAGATCGATTTGCGGATGCGGTGTTCCCGTTCCTGCCCCATGCTCGCCCACACGTCCGTGTAGATGACATCCGCTCCGGTCACGGCGGCAACGGGATCCCCCGTAAGGACGATGCCGCCGGCATTGCGTTTCCGGGCTTTATTCACCACCTGTTCGTCGGGCATGTACCCGTCGGGGCAGGCCAGGGTCAGGTCGAGCCCCAGCACGGCGGCGGCATTGATCCAGGAATGGGCCACGTTGTTCCCGTCCCCTACCCAGGCAATCTTGATCCCCTTGTATCCCCCCTTCTTTTCGATGATCGTCATGAGATCGGAAAGGACCTGGCAGGGGTGAAAGCGGTCCGTCAGGGCGTTGATCACGGGGATGCCGGAAAATTCGGCGAACTCGGCCAGGAGATCCTGGGAAAAGGTGCGGACGGCCACCGCGTCCAGGTATCGGGACAGGACCCGGGCCGTATCCCGGGCGGGCTCCCCCCGGGAAATCTGGGAATCGGCGGCCCCGATGAAAATGGGGGTTCCCCCGAGCTGGATCATGGCCGCCTCGAAGCTGATCCGGGTCCGCGTGGAGGGCTTGTCGAAAAGCAGCCCCAACGATTTTCCGGCCAGGGGGAACCCGGTGGTTCCGGCCGCCTTTTCCGCCTTGAGGCGGATGGCGGTTTCGAAAAGGGCGTCCATTTCCCGGGCGGATACGTCCAGCAGCGTTAAAATATCTTTTTTCATGGGTTTTTCCCCTTGATTGGTTATTGTGTTTTTCCGCTTTCATTAAGGACGTCATCCAGGCACCGGATCAGGGCGTCCACAGCCGTTGTGTCGATGATCAGCGGCGGAGCGAAACGCAGCACGTTCCCCTGGACACAGTTGATCAAAAATCCCCGCTCCCGGCACGCCGCCACCAGGGGATCCCCTTCCTTGTCGAGTTCCATCCCCAGCAAAAGCCCCATCCCCCGGACATCCGTCACCGAGGGATGCCGTTCTTTCAAGCCCGTGAGGGCGTTTTTGAAGTACGCCCCCACGGCCGTGCATTTTTCAAGGATCTTTTCTTCTTCGAAGATGTTCAGGACTTCCAGGGCCACGGCGCACACCAGCGGGGTGCCCCCGAAGGTGGAGGCGTGGGCGCCGGGACCGAAGGCCGCGGCCGTTGCTTCCCCGGCCAGCATGGCGCCCATGGGAAGCCCGTTGGCCAGGGCCTTGGCCAGCGTCATGATGTCCGGGGCAATGCCGAACTGCTCATAGGCAAAGAGTGTCCCGGTGCGGCCCATGCCGGTCTGGATCTCGTCGAAGATCAAGAGCAGGCCCTTCTCGTCGCAAAGGCGGCGCACCGCCTGGAGATAGTCCGGATCCGCGCAACGCACGCCGCCTTCTCCCTGGATCGGTTCCAGCATCACGGCGCAGGTCCCGGGGCCCACGGCACCGGAAAGGGCGTCGAAATCGTTGAAGGGCACGAAATCGAAACCTTCGAGCAAGGGCTCGAATCCTTTTTGGATCTTTTTCTGCCCGGTGGCCGACAGGGTGGCCATGGTGCGGCCGTGAAAGGATTGCTGCATGACCACGACCCGATACCGGTGGGGCTGTCCTTTTTCCTTGAAAAAGCGCCGGGCCAGCTTGAGAGCCGCTTCATTGGCTTCGGCCCCGCTGTTGCAGAAAAAGACCCGGTCGGCAAAGCTTTTTTCCACCAGGCGGGCCGCCAGGTCCACCTGGGGCTGGGTATAGTACAGGTTGGAGACGTGCACCAGGGTCTTTGCCTGGGCGTAAACGGCTTCGGCGATCCGCGGATGGGCGTGGCCCAGGCTGCACACGGCGATGCCGGCCAGGAAGTCGATGTATTCCCGGCCCCGGTCGTCCCGGAGTGTACACCCCTGCCCGCTTTTCAAAAACAGCGGCTGCCGCTTGTACGTGGCGGCCAGGACCCGATCCGCCTGATCAATCAGAGGATTCATGATTCACCTGCCGTGATTTCGGTGCCGATGCCCTTGTCCGTGAAAAGCTCCAGGAGGAGGGCGTGCCGGCGCTTTCCGTTGATGATCTGCACCTTTCCCACGCCCCTGTCGATGGCTTCCAGGGCATATTCGATCTTGGGGATCATCCCGCCGGTGATGGTCTTTTCCGCGATCATCCGGGGGATCACCGCGGCATCCAGGGAAGACAAAAGATTCCCGCCGGCGTCCAGGACCCCGTCCACATCCGTGAGAAAAATGAGCCGGGCCGCCTTGAGGGCCGAGGCGATCTTTTCGGCCACCAGGTCCGCGTTGATGTTGTACGTCTCTCCGGCTTCCCCCGCCCCCACCGGTGCGATGACCGGGATGAATCCCCGGGCGGTGAGGGTCTGGATCAGTTCCACGTTCACGTGGGTGACGTCTCCCACCAGGCCCGGATCGATGATCTCCGGGGGCTTGGCGGCGTCTTCCTGGTGGACGATGCGCAGCTTTTTCGCCGAAATGAGCCCGGCGTCCTTTCCGGTGAGACCCACGGCTTTTCCGCCGTGTTGATTGATCTGGGCCACGATGGCCTTGTTGATCTTTCCCCCCAAAACCATCTCCACCACGTCCATGGTGGCTTCGTCCGTGAGGCGCATCCCCCGCACGAACCGGGGCTGCATCCCCATTTTGTCCATGACCGTGTTGATCTGGGGGCCGCCGCCATGGACCACCACGGGATGGATGCCGATGAACTTGAGCAGCGTTACGTCCCGGGCGAAGTCTTCCTTGAGTCGGGCGTCCACCATGGCGTGCCCGCCGTACTTGATGACCAGCGTCATACCGGAAAACCGGCGGATGTAGGGGAGGGCTTCGATGAGAATATCGGCGACGGGGTGATCCATGTTTTCGGGTCTTTCGTTGTTGAGAAGTTGAATGCTTCTGTTCGGCCCGGGCCTGCGGATTGACTCTTATTTCAAAGGGGTCAAGGATTCAAGATTCAAGGGCCAAGGGGTCATGTTTTTCATGCAACATGGGGGCTATTTCCGGGGATGGGCCTTGTCATAGGTCTCCATGAGCCGGTCGATGCTCAAGTGCGTGTACTTCTGGGTGGTGGAAAGGCTCTGGTGCCCCAGGAGTTCCTGCACCGCCCGCAGATCCGCCCCGGCATCCAGCATATGGGTGGCAAAGGTATGCCGCAAGGCATGGGGGTGCACCCGCAGGGGGAACCCGCACTCCCGGGCCACCCGATCCAATATCCGGCCGATGGACCGCACGCTGAGCCGCTTGAAATCCTTGTTCAAAAACAACGGCCGGTCCTTGGTGTCTTTTTGAATCTTTTGAAATCCTTCTTTTTGTTCCAGTCTTTCCCGGTAGCGCAAAATGGAATCGAGGGCTTTTTTCCCGATGGGAACGATGCGTTCCTTCTTTCCTTTCCCCAGCACCCGGATCAATCCCCTGGAAAAATCCACGTGGGAAACATCCAGAAACGCCAGTTCCGAAACCCGGATCCCCGTGGAGTAAAGGGTTTCGAAAAGGGCGCGGTTTCTCAACCCGGCCCAGTGCGCCGTATCCAAAGCGTCCAGGAGGCGGAACACATCATCCACCGACAGATGCGTGGGAAGGAACCGCCCCTGCTTGGGGGTGCGCACCATCTTGGCTGGATTCGTCCGGGCCGCGCCGTGCTTGGTTAAAAAGTGGTAAAAGGACCGCAGGGCGGCCAGCTTCCGGGCGATGGTGGTCTTCTTGTTCTTGGCGTGCAGCATGGCCAGGTAGGCGCGGATATCCGTCACGCCCACGGCTTCCCCGGTTTCGGGGCGGTCCCGGCCGCCGGAGGCCTCCCTGGGGGCATTTTCCGAGACGAATCGAACAAACTCCAAGAGATCCTTTTCGTAGGCCCGGCAGGTATGCAGGGAATATCCTTTTTCAGAGGACAAGGATTCCACGAACCGGCGGACCCTGTTTTTCAGCTCCCGGATCTCCATGGATTCGTCCTTTTCACAGGTCGATCAGGGTTTGCAGTTCTTCCCAGGAACCCACCTCCACAAAGGGATGCGGGGCCCGGTTCCACGGCTGGCGGTACAAAATGGGCGCCACGCCGGCGGCGTCCAAATCAAAGCAGGTCTCCAGCCGATCTTCCACAAAGTAGGCGATGCGGCGTTCCATGAGCACTTCGGCTTTCTTGTCAAAAGTCCCGGTGGCCACGACCTCGATACGGCTGGAATGACTCCCCAGCACCTCCTGCATCCATCTGTGGACCGGTTCCGGATTGCTCCGGGCCGTCACAAAAAGAACCGGGGACTGCCGGTGAAGGATCCGGGAAAGCACCTGGGGCGCCTGCTCCATGGGCCGTAACGGAATGGTGTGGCTGCCTTCCAGGATCTGGAGGAGCACCGCATCCATGACATGGGCATCCATGTCGATGCAGGACTGAAGGTCGTAGGCGGTGATATCCTCATACCGGATACCGTCCACCCGGAACTCCCGGTGGGCGATCTCCAGAAACAGGCGCATGGTGTCCGCGAAGACCCCGTCGAAATCAAAGGCCAGGCATGCCGGATCGATCCGGTTTTCGGGGAAAAGGCACATGCCCGCTGCCTTTCCTATGCGGTCCACCGCCCTCAAGCCGACCTCCGGGTCTTTTTCTTGAGCCGGGAGATCCGCTTTCGGTAAATCGTGCTCATCTTGGCATCCTGGGCCTCCAGGGCCGCCGCCCGCTTTTTCTTGAGACCCCGGATTTTCGTTTTCAGGACCCGCACGGAACCGTTCCCTTTTTTCGGGCCTTCGTCCACGATGCCCTTGACTTCCTTGATGATCGAAAGGAGTTCGAACTTATTCATCCCGTGGGCCCCGGTGATCTCGGGCATCTGTTTGGCGATCTCCCGAAGCTCCTTGACGGTCATTTTGTCGAGCGGTTTTTCCTTGGCTTCTTTTTTCTTTTTGCTCATCCGTAAACCCCCTCAATATATTTTTTGAAGATCGTTTTTTCGGCGGGCCGGTCCCCGCGTTGGCGGGGTATAAAACCCCGCACGACATTTTGGTATCGGCCGTTCTTCAAAGCACGAGCGGAGGCCTGTCGCCCCCGCTGTCTTAAACCGAAAGGATCCTCGGTTCAGGTCAATGCTTCCGGATCACGGATACCCGGGTTCGTTTCCGTCTTCCCGCATGCCCATCCCGCCGGCGGCGGGATGCCATAAAATGATTTATGTAACAATTTGAACCCAATATGTCAATCTTTTCTTCCATTGCGGCCGGAAATCCGGGAGTACACGGTGTTTTCCGAAAATCGAGTGCCCGGGGTCATGCTTTTTCTTCCGGAACCGGCGGTTTCAAGGCGGCAAAAAAGGGCTTGAAGAGATCCAGCGGAATCGGAAAGACGGTGGTGGTGTTGCTTTCGGAGGACATCTCCAAAACGGTCTGCAGGTAGCGCAGCTGCAAGGCCACCGGATGCGCCTCAATGGCCTGCGCGGCTTCGACCAGCTTGGCGGCCGCCTGGAATTCCCCTTCCGCGTTGATGACCTTGGCACGCCGATCCCGCTCGGCTTCCGCCTGCCGGGCCATGGCCCGCTGCATTTCCGTGGGAAGATCGATGTGCTTGAGTTCCACCGTGGCCACCTTGATTCCCCACGGATCCGTTTGCGCATCGAGGATCTCCTGGAGTTCGGTGTTCACCTTCTCCCGCTCGGCAAGGAGTTCGTCGAGTTCCGCCTGGCCGCAGACACTGCGCAGGGTGGTCTGGGCCAGCTGGGACATGGCGTAATGGTAGTTTTCCACCTCGATGACGGCCTTGACCGGGTCGATGACGCGGAAATAAATGACCGCGTTGACCTTCACGGACACGTTGTCCCGGGTGATGACGTCCTGGGGATCCACGTCCATGACCACCAGCCGGAGACTGACCTTGATCATTTTATCCACGATGGGAATCAGGATGATCAATCCCGGTCCTTTGGCCTTGATGACGCGGCCCAAACGGAAGATCACGCCCCGCTCGTACTCGTTCAAAATACGGATGGCCGCGGAAAGGAAAAAGACCACCAGGATGACTATGGCAATAGCTGTAAACATCGTTTACTCCTTTGCAAAAAAGCTTTTCACGTTACGCCGTATCCACCGGTTCCACTTCCAAAACCAGGTTTTGAATCCCGATCACCCGCACCTTGACGCCCTTTTGGATCGGGGTCCTGGAAACCGCGTTCCAGAGTTCGCCGTGGACAAATACCTTTCCCTCGGGGTCGATGTCTTTTTTGACCACCCCGATCTCCCCCACAATTCCCCGGTCCCCGGTCCTGGGCCGGGAGACCTGGGATTTGAAGACCAGGGCCGCCACGCCCACGAAAAACCCCGAAACCACGGTCAGGGTCGGCACGAGGACCTCCCAGGCCAGGCGGAACTCGGGACTTTCCATCTCTTCAAAAAGCATGAGGGATCCCAAGAGCAAGGAAACGATGCCGGCCACGCTCAACATGCCGTAGCTGGCGATCTTCATCTCCAGGATGAAAAAGATGATGGCCAGCAAAATCAGTAATATCCCGGCGTAATTGACCGGCAGGGCCTGGAAGGCGAAAAAGGCCAGGATGAGGCAGATCCCGCCGATGACGCCGGGGAAAATGGTGCCCGGATGGGAAAGCTCGAAGTAGAGGCCGGCCAGGCCGATCATCATGAGAATATAGGCCACATTGGGGTTGCTGATGGTCTTGAGGATCTTGATCCGCAGGTTTTCCTTGACGATGACTTTTTGGGCATCGGAAAGGGCCAGGGTCCCTTTTCCCTTGATCTTCCGGCCGTCGAGCTTTTGGATCAAATCGTCCAGGTCCTTGGCCACCAGGTCGATGACCCCGGCCTTGAGGGCCTCGGTTTCCGTGGCGGAAATACTTTCCCGGACCGCCTTTTCCGCCCACGCGGCGTTTCTCCCCCGTTTCTGGGCGATGCTTTTGACGTAGGCCACCATGTCGTTGGTGACCTTGTCCGCCATGGTCTTGTCGATCTCCTTCCCGCCGGCCCCCACGGGGTGCGCCGCACCGATGTTCGTTCCCGGCGCCATGGCCGCCACGTCCGCCGCCATGGTGATCATAACCCCGGCCGAGGCGGCCCGGGCCCCGCTGGGAGAGACAAAGACCGCCACCGGGACCCGGCTGTCATAAATGGCCATAACGATGTCGCGCATGGAATCGGCAAGCCCTCCCGGCGTGTTCAGTTCGATGACGATGAGGGCGGCGTCTTCCTCAACGGCTTTCCGGATCCCGCTGTTGATGAAGCCGGCCGTACCGGGACTGATGGCGTCGGCCACCGGAATCACAAAGACCGCCGCCGTCTTGCCCTGGGCCGCCCGGGGGGACGGCAAGACCAGCAGCCCCAACACGGAGAAAAGCAGTATCAGGAATTTAGCCCGCATTCCGGCTCCCATCGAGGAGGGCCATGATCTGCTTCATGTCCTTCCACACCTCCCGTTTTTTTTCCGGATTCCGCAGCAGATACGCCGGGTGATAGGTGGGCATCAACGGAATCCCTTCCCAGTCATGAAACCGGCCCCTGAGCCGCGAAATGGGGGCTTCCGTGCCCAGGAGCGCATGGGCGGCCACCGATCCCAGGGCGCAGATCACCCGGGGCCGGATGCTTTTGATCTGCCGTTTCAAAAAAGGAAGGCACCGATCCATCTCGTCCGGGAGCGGATTCCGGTTTCCCGGGGGGCGGCACTTGACCACGTTGCAGATGTAGACCCTGTCGCGCGTCAATCCCATGGCCTCGATGATCTTGGTGAGCAACCGGCCGGCGGCACCCACAAAAGGTTCCCCCTGCCGGTCTTCCTCGGACCCGGGGCCTTCCCCCGCGAACACGAGGCGCGCGTCAGGATCCCCGGCCCCGAAAACGATGCGGGTCCGCCCGGCGTTCAAGCCGCACCGCCGGCAATCCCCCAAATCGGTGCGGATGTCCTCCAGCGTCTCCCCGGCGCCGTCCCCTTTCCCCCAGCCCTCCAGGACGGTCCGTGTCTTTTCGTTGCAGTCGAACCCGGTCTGGCCGGACCGGGAAAGGCGGCGCAGGGTGACCTCCGCGACATCCACGATGTGGAGCACTTCCTGTAAAATGGGTTCCGTGGCCATGGAATCTTTCCGAGACCTTTCCCTGTTTTGGCGTCTTATGCAGGCTCCAGTGAACGGAGCCGGTCCAGCAGGAGATGGGCCACCGCCTCTTTTTCCATAATCGGAAGGGTTTCCCGGCGGCCGTCCCTGAAAAACAAGGTGACCCGGTTGGTGTCGGCGGCGAATCCGCAGCCGGCCTCGCCGATGCAATTGGCGGCGATGAGGTCCAGGTTTTTCTCCTGAAGCTTTTTCATGGCATGGGCCTCGAGATCTTCGGTCTCCGCGGCGAAGCCCACCAGGATCTGACCCGCCTGTTTTTGCTTCCCGATGGCTTTGAGGATGTCCGTGGTCTGCTCCAGTTCCAGGACCCATCGCTCGTTTTTCTTTTTGATCTTCTGCCCGGCGGCTTCAACCGGCCGATAATCGGAGACCGCCGCGGTCTTGATGACGATGGCATACGCCTTCACGGTTTCGAACACGGCCCGGGCCATGTCTTCCGCCGTTTCCACCCGGAGCGTCCGGACCCCCGGCGGATCGTCCAGGGGCGTGGGCCCGGTGATCAGCAGGACGTCCGCACCCCGGTGCGCCGCCGCCCTTGCCAGGGCGAAGCCCATCTTCCCCGACGACGGATTGGAAATGAATCGGACCGGGTCCAGGGGCTCCTGCGTGGGGCCGGCGGTGACGAGGATGCGCCGTCCCGCCAGGTCCTTGGGCGTCAGGCAGGCCGTGAGGCGGTCCATGATGGTTGCGGGATCCGGGAGGCGGCCGGGGCCGGAAACGCCGCAGGCCAGGTCCCCGGCATCCGGCGCCACCACCTGGAATCCGTCGGCCCTTAAGGTCTCGAGGTTTCTTTGCACCGCCTTGCTTTGATACATGTTCACGTTCATGGACGGGCACACCAGCACCGGGGCCGTCACGGCCATGACAAAGGTGGACAGGGCATCGTCGGCGATGCCGCCGGCCAGTTTTCCGATCATGTCGGCCGTGGCCGGTGCGATGACCACGGCATCGGCGGTCTCGGCCCAGTGGATGTGTTTCATGGCGCTTTCGCCGCCGGGAGCAAAGAGATCCCCGCACACCGGGGTTCCCGAGAGGGCTTCGAAGGTGACGCGGCCCACGAATTCATGGGCGTTTTTCGACATCATCACCCGCACCGACGCCCCTTTTTTGATCATCAGGCGCAGCAGTTCGGCGCTCTTGTAGGCGGCGATGCCGCCGCACACGCCCAATACGATATTTTTCCCTGTCAATGGGTGTGCCATGGTCTTTTAATGCGTATTGAAACGCGCAATCCCCCTCACCCTGCCCTCTCCCCCGCAGCCGGGGGAGAGGGTTTGGGTGAGGGGAAAAATTATTTCAACAACCCCGCCTCGCCTACCATGGTCGGCATCACCCATATTTCCACCCTGGAGTCATAGGCCCCTTCCAGGATATTGATGACGCAATACCGGTTTTCCTTCTGGAACAAAAGCACTGTCCGGGGGGACTTGAATTCTCCGATTTTGCTCCAGTTGTCCTTGGTCATGTTGTTTTCGAAAAAGGCGATGAGCGAATTCATCTCCACCCGGCCGTTGAGGGTCAACACCCCGCTGGTGTGCCCGGCCGTCCGGTAGATGAAGGTCTGGTCCTTAATGGTTTTGAGCTCCTGGGGAATCATCACGTCCCCGAAATCCATGTACATGGGCACATCTTTTTGGGCCGGGGACTTGTCCCGGCTCGATAATACGCTGGCACACCCCAATGCCGACAGGGCGAAGACCGCCGCGATCCCGAGTCCCAACCATCGCCATTGCCTTTTCCTCCGGTGCATCATGATCCATCCTCCTTTTTTGTCGGGTTCTTGCCGATTACTGAAACACTTCTTTCCGCCAGGTACCGCCTTTGCACACCGGCAAGCCGCTCCCGGTCCTTCAAGCGCATCGAGAATCGGATCCACCGGGCCGTTTTTTCGATCACGTCCGACCGCCTCTTCTCCAGCGCCTTTTGTTCCGCCTCCAGAAACGCCGGCACCAGGTGCCGGTTTCCGGGTTTCTTGAGGACCAGATAACGGTAGATATCCGCCGCTTCCTGGAATCGTCCCTGGGAAAGATAGATCCGGGCCAGGGTCTCGGTGCGAAAGGGATCGGCGTTACTCAAGAGTGGTTTTTTCCTTGTCGGTTTGTTTTTTTTTGAAGATGATTTCGTCTTTCGCCACGGCTTTCAGATCTTTGCGGATCACGAATTCCATGTACCGGGGATCATTTTTGAGCCGTTCCACCTTATGATACAGGGAAATGTTTTTTTTCACAAGCGCTTCGTTCTCCATGAGCACTTTATGTTTCTGGTTTTTGAGGGAAAGGTAGTCGGTGAATCCTTTTTCACCGAACAAGATGAGCAAAAGGAAATTGACGAGCGCCACCACGGCAAGGGAAAGGAAGATCTTTTGTTTAGTCGTCACGATTTCCCCTGCCTTTTTTGGAAAAAGCGGCAAAAAGTTTCAGCTCCGGGCTGCGGATCATCAGACAGAAGAGTCCGTAAAGGACGATTCCGGATGTCAGGGTCAGGGCGAGGCACGCCGGGAGTTCCGGGCCGTTCCGGAACCGTTCCGGGATTCCCGCAAAATAGATGAGCCATACCCCCGCCCCCATGGCCGCGGATCCGGCTGCCGAGCGCAGCAGGGACGCCGCCATTTTTCCTGCACCCAAGGCGCCCAGCCGCCCCCTCAACGCCCGGAGCAAGAGCCCCAGGTTCACCATGGACGCCAGGGAGGTCGCCAGGGCAAGCCCCCCGTGGCCCATGGGCCCCATCAAAAGAATGCCGAATCCCATGTTGGCCAAAACGGATACCACGGCCGTCCACACCGGGGTCTTCGTGTCCTGGAGGGCGTAAAAAGCGGAGACCACCACCCGCACCGCTGAAAACGCCCACAGGCCCATACCATAGTATAAAAGGGCCACAGCCGTCAATCGCGTGGATTCCGGTCCGAACGCCCCCCTTTCGAAGAGGACGGCGATGACGGGCTCCCGCAGCACGATCAGCCCGGTCATGGCCGGAAGGGTAATGAAAAAGACCAGGGTCATGGAATCCGAAAATGTCTTTTTCACCCCCTCGAGATCCCCGACGGCCGCCTGCCGGGAAAGGCTCGGCAGCGCCGCGGTGGCGGCGGCGATGGCGAAAAGCCCCAGGGGAAACTGGACGAGGCGGTCCGCGTAGTACAAAAAGGAGACGCTCCCTTCCGGGAGCAAAGATGCCAACAGGGTGCCCACCAGGATGTTGATCTGATACACGGCCGCCCCGATGACGGTGGGGAGCATGAGCCGCCCCACGCGGTTGAGGTCCGGATGCCACAAGGGCGCCTTCCGGAAAAGCTGGACCCCCTTTTTCAGGATCACCGGTCCCTGCATCGCCACCTGGAGGGCGCCTCCCAGAAGCACACCCACGGCAAGCCCGTGCACCGGCTCGGCCATGACCGGACAAAGGAAAAAGACGGCGGCGATCACGGCCAGATTCAAGGCCGCGGGCGCCAGGGCCGGGGCGGCAAAATGCCCCAGGGCATTGAGGACCCCCATGAACAGGGCCAGGATCCCGACGAAAAAGATATAGGGGAACACGATTCGTGTCAGGTCCGTGGTGAGGGCCATTTTCTCGGGAAGTCGGGCGAATCCCGGCGCGATCCCCTTGACGATGAACGGAGAAGACAACACGCCCAGGGCCGACACCACCGCCAGGACCAGGACCAGAATCCGGAAGGCGGACCGGACCAGCGTAAACGCTTCTGCCCGCCCCTGGCGGGTCATCACATCCGTGAAAACAGGGATGAAGGCGATGCTCAAGGACCCTTCGGCCAGGAGCCGCCGGAGGAGGTTGGGGATCCGAAAGGCCACAAAAAAGGCGTCCGCACCGGCACCGGCGCCGAACATCCAGGCAATGACGGCGTCCCGGACAAACCCGAGGATCCGGCTCAACAGGGTGGCGCCGCCCACCACTCCGGCGGCCCGGAAGACCCGGCGGCTTTCATCCATGGGGCGCAAATCGACGGCTTGAAAAGCCCGGGGCACCAGCGACGCAAGCAACGAAATGATGATTTCTATTGACAGGTATCATTGTTTTTGTGTAAAATTTTAGTTTTAATGGCTTCGTAATTATTGCTATAACCGTCATTCCGGACTTGATCCCCGCCTGTGTCGGGATCTATGACTGGCATCCAGAAGTATTTGAATTTACTGGACTCCGGCTTTCGCCGGAGTGACGAGTGTGAAATTTTTCAAAGGTCTCATATTGTTGGACCCCGGCTGGGGTTTATCCCGCACCAGCTGCGGGGCCGGGGTGACGAAAATGGACTCTGTTGGGGTCTTTATAACTTCACCAAGTTTAATGAACTCATAAAACGTCCCCTTTCCCTCCCCTGGCGAAAGGGGACGACATTCAATCAGTTACGACTATACACAACTATACACAACAATTAAGGAGGCATGAACATCCGTGGCAAATCATCCATCTGCAATCAAGCGGGCGCGGCAAAACGAAGACCGGCGCGAGCGCAATAAAACGGCCAAAACCCGGGTGAAAAACGTCATCAAATCCGTCCGCACCGCGGCGGGTTCCGACATGGACCCCGAAGCGCTGGCCAAGCAGCTCAACGAGGCCAAATCCATCATCGCAAAGAGCGCCAAGAAAGCGGCCATCCACCGGCGGGCCGCTTCCCGCAAGATTTCCCGCCTCGAGCGGCGCGTCAAAAATCCGCGGTGAGGCGGTTGTAGGTCCTTTCGGCCAGGCGTTTGGACAACACCTCGATGGCCTCCCGGCGGTTCCGATCCGTTCCAAATCGATCCCCGGCCACGACGGGATAGGCTTCATTTTCCGAAACGTTCCCGGCCCAAACGATCCGGTTTTGCCGGTTCGTCAATTTTAGAGCCAGCGTCATGGTGACCCGCCGCTCATCCGAGGTGGAGGCATCGGTCCGGGAGATGGTTTCCACGGTCATGTAGGCGACCACCCCGGAAAGGACGGCGTCGGCGTTTTCCCTGTCCGAGGCCACGCCTTCTTCGTTTCTCCGGATGAATTCATCGATCATGTCATCCGTGAATACGGTCTCGATACCGGTTTCCGTGGTCCGGTTCTCGAAAAGGGCGATGTAGATCGTCTTCACGCCGGCCGGAAAACTCCCGCTTCCGGCGAATTGATATCCGCATCCCGCCGCCGTCCATACAAGGGTGGAAAAAAGCGTCACATATCCGAATGCCCGGTTTTTTTTCACAATCCTTCCTTTTTGGCATGCCGGTTTTTTTCGGTGGGATATAACATCCCGCCCTACAGATTCATCCCCTTCAGCAGACGATATTGACCAATTTGTTCTTCACCACGATGACCTTGCGGACGGGTTTTCCGCCGATGAATTTGGCGATTCGGTCGTCGTTCAAGGCCATCTCTTTTACGGCCTCTTCGGATACGCCGGCGGCCACGTTGAGCCGGCTCCGCAACTTGCCGTTGACCTGCACCACGATGACCAGCTCATCCTTTTCCAGGGCGGCTTCCTGAAATTCCGGCCACGGCTCCAAAAGCACGCTTTTCGGATGCCCCATGGCGGCCCAGATTTCTTCACACAGATGGGGCACGATGGGAGACAGGAGCAGCACCACCGTTTCCATGGCAAAGCGCATCACCCCTGCCCCGCGTGCCGAGTCGTTTTCCGGATCCACGGCGTACATGACGTTGACCAGTTCCATGACCGCGGAAATGGCGGTATTGAAATGGAAGCGGTCCTCGATGTCCTGGGTGACCCGGGCGATGGTCTGGTGGGCCTTTTTGTACAGATCCCGGATCTCTCCGGACAAGGCGTCGGGGTCTCCCTGATAGGCGTCCGCCCCCGCGATGCGGTCCATCCACAGGGCGGCCAGGCGCCAGACCCGGTTCAGGAACCGGTAGCCGCCTTCCACCCCCTGTTCGCTCCATTCCAGGTCCCGTTCCGGCGGGGCGGCGAAAAGGCAGAACAGCCGGGTGGTATCGGCCCCGTAGCGCTCCAAAAGCGCGTTGGGATCCACCACGTTCTTCTTGGATTTGGACATCTTTTCCACCCGGCCCACGGCGGCCGGCTTCCCGCATTTGGCGCAGAAGCGCTCCTCACCGGAGATGCGGATCTCTTCGGGAAACAAAAACCCGTGTTCCGGGCAGGCCACGGTCTCCTTGCACACCATTCCCTGGGTCAACAGCCGCGTGAACGGCTCCTTGAAGTCCACCATGCCGAATTCCTTGAGGACCCGGGTGTAGTACCGGGAATAGAGCAGGTGCAAGATGGCATGCTCCACCCCGCCGATATACTGGTCCACCGGCATCCAGTAGTCCACGTCCCGTTTGTCGAACATGGCGGTGTCGCACCGGGGGCTGCAATACCGCTCGAAGTACCAGGAGGATTCCACGAAGGTGTCCATGGTGTCCGTTTCCCGCCGGGCATCGGCGTTGGCGCATCTGGGGCACGCCGTCCGGACAAAGGATTCCAGGAAAGGCAAGGGGGACTTCCCCCCTTCCAGAAGATCCACGTCTTCGGGAAGGACCACGGGGAGGTCCTTGTCCGGGACGGGGACGATGCCGCACTCGGGGCAGTGGACCACGGGGATGGGGGCGCCCCAGTACCGCTGCCGGGAAATCCCCCAATCCTTCAACCGGTAGGTCACGGCCCGTTTTCCGATCCGCTTTTCTTCCAGGTGATCGGCGATGGCCTCCAGGGCCGCGCGGCTGTTCATGCCGTCGAAGGCCCCGGAATTGACCAGGATCCCCTCTCCGGAGAAGGCCTCGGTCATGGCGTCGGGGTCCAATTTTTCATCGGGGGGTTCCACCACCACGATCACGTCGAGGCCGTATTTCCGGGCGAAATCGAGATCCCGCTGATCGTGGGCCGGGACCGACATGACGGCCCCGGTGCCGTACTCCATGAGGGCGAAATTGGCCACCCATACCGGCATGCGGCGGCCGCTCAAGGGGTTGATGCAGTACCCGCCCGTGAACACCCCTTCCTTTTCATACAGGTCCACGGCCTTGCTGGACCGGTCCTGCCGGGACATCTTTTCACAGAATTTGGCCACGGCCTTTTCCTGGGGCGTTCCCCGGGAGATGCGGTCCACCAGGGGGTGTTCCGGCGCCAGGCACATGAAGGTGGCCCCGAAAACCGTATCCTGCCGGGTGGTAAAGACCGCGATGACTTCATCCCCGATCTCCAGCGGAAACCGGATTTCGGCCCCCACGCTTTTCCCGATCCAGTTTTTCTGCATGGTGATGACCTTTTCGGGCCATCCGGGAAGCCGGTCGCAATACTCCAGGAGATCCTCGGCGTAATCGGTGATCTTGAAAAACCACTGCTTGAGTTTTTTCTGCTGCACTTCCTGCCCGCACCGCCAGCAGAGCCCGGCCTCCACCTGTTCGTTGGCCAGAACCGTCCGGCAGGACGCGCACCAGTTGACGTGGGATTCCTTTCGATAGACCATCCGCTTTTCCAGCATCCGCAGGAAGAGCCATTGCTCCCACCGGTAATATTCGGGCGTGCAGGTGGCCACTTCCCGCTCCCAGTCATAGGAAAAGCCCATCTGCTTGAGCTGGGCGCGCATGGCGTCGATGTTCTGGTAGGTCCAGCGGGCCGGATGCGTGTTGTTGGCGATGGCCGCGTTTTCCGCCGGCATCCCGAAGGCGTCCCACCCCATGGGATGGATCACGTTAAACCCCTGCATGCGTTTGTACCGGGCCACCACGTCGCCGATGGTGTAATTGCGCACGTGTCCCATGTGGATCTTGCCCGAGGGATAGGGAAACATTTCCAGCAGATAATATTTTTTTCGACGCTCGTCGGTTTCGGCCCGGAAAAGATTTTCGCGTTCCCAGAACGCCTGCCATTTGGGTTCGATGTCTTTGGGGTTGTACCGTTCCTTCATAAGAATCATCACCTTTCTTAACAGACTCGTGAACCGTCCGTTCCTCATGACACAAGACCGGGATGATTTCAATACCCTGCGGCCAGGAACCGGTTCAGGGCGGGATTTTATATCCCGCCGTAACGCAAACCGTCACCCATCTTAACCTTCCCTCTCCCTTTTTACCCCCTCACCCCGGCCCTCTCCCCCGTTTCCGGGGGAGAGGGAGGCGTGGAGACGAAGGCATCCTCATTGACAAACAATCGGTGAAAGCGGTAGAGACACCCCATGCATTTCTGGGACAAGGCGGCTGTTTTCTTTGCCACCGGATGTTACGTGGGAAAGATCCCCGTGGCGCCGGGCACCGCCGGCACCGCCGCCGGCCTCCCCCTGGCCTATCTCGTTTCCCTGGCCCCCCTGCCCCATGCCTTTATTTTTATCATTATTTTCACGGGCATGGCCGTTCTCGGGGCCCATTATGCGGAAGCGGCAACGGGAAAAAAGGATCCGGGCGAGATTGTTATTGATGAAATCGCCGGGATCGTGATAACGTTTGTTGGTTTAACGGTCAATGCCTGGACCCTGGCGGCCGGGTTTGTGCTCTTCCGGGTCCTGGACATCTTCAAGCCCTTTCCCATCCGCTGGATCGACCGGCGGATTCCGGGCGGCGGCGGGGTGGTCCTGGACGATGTGATCGCCGGCATTTATGCGAATTTAATTCTAAGAGTGATCATGCCATGGATTCTTTGAAATGAAAGATATCACCGATACCATGAAACCCCAAAAAGCCGCCGAGGCCGAAGCGCCCCGAAAAAAAAGCCGCCTGCGGGAAAACGTCGAAGCCATCCTCGTGGCGGTCGTCCTGGCCCTTTTCATCCGGGCCTTCGTGGTGCAGGCCTTCAAGATCCCCTCCGGCTCCATGAAAGACACCCTGCTCATCGGGGACCACATCCTGGTCAACAAGTTCATCTACGGCGTCAAGATCCCCTTCATCAACAAGACGCTGATCCCCCTCAAGGACCCGCAGCGCGGGGATATCATCGTGTTCCGGTTTCCCGAAGAGCCCGGAAAGGACTTCATCAAACGGGTCGTCGCCGTGGAAGGGGATACCATCGAGATCCGCAACAAGCATGTATACGTGAATCATCAGCCCGTGGAAAGCGGCTACGCCAAGTTTACGGACCCCCACATCATCCCCGGAACGCTCCAGCCCCGGGACAACTTCGGCCCGGTCAAAGTCCCTGAGGGACACCTTTTCGTCATGGGCGACAACCGGGACCACAGCTACGACAGCCGGTTCTGGGGGTTCGTGGACATGAACGCGGTCAAGGGAAAGGCCTTTATGATCTACTGGTCCTGGGACAAGGAGGACTTCGGCGTGCGCTGGCGCCGCATCGGCGACTGGATCCACTGACCCCTCGGTCCCTTGGACCCCTCGGCCCCTTGGACCCTTGGCCCCTTTTTAAAGGTGATGAAACCGTAAAAAGTCGAAATTGGGATGGCAAAGTAAAAAGCTCCAGATGCAAGGCGCGCAAATTCTGAGGAATGAGGCGTA